>Ga0265297_10007325_pt1 | contig 15368 bp, 12 predicted proteins | sample Munlanlwell13791_FD_192502 | JGI IMG/M metagenome (GOLD analysis project Ga0265297, IMG submission 192502) | Leachate microbial communities from a municipal landfill in Southern Ontario, Canada - Leachate well 137-91 | ecosystem: Engineered > Solid waste > Landfill > Unclassified | place... | reverse complement strand
AGATGCGGTCGAGAACGAAAGAACCTACGACGTGCCAGTTGTTCGTGGGACTGCATTGCTCTTCTATCAGGTCGTTCCCGGCTATGACGTTCAGCCCGCAAAAACCCTTAATGTTGTATTTGCAGGCTGATACTCTGCAATTCTTATCCTTAACATTCGATATCATTGCCTATTCTGTCTCCGTATGCTCTGTAAGATAACCTGAGCTATCGTCTCCCGCCTGGCCTTCTTCTCCCCTTCATCCAATGCCTGATACTGAACCTTCACCTTGTAGCCTTTTACTCTTTCTTCCTTGCCCGCTATAACAGCAGCCTGTGATTCCAGATAAGAGAACAGCTCTTCCGGCTGAAAGAAAAGAAGTCTCTCTCGATCAGCTTCGTCGAGCTTCCGGGAAACGAGCGCCCGCGTCTTTTCCAGAATCTTCCTTTCAGGAGAGCAGAGAATCACCGTATCGTAGCCCGCTCGAAGACACTTTTCCATGTTGGAAAGCTCATGCTCATCGGTCGTAGTTACAGAAATCTCGCAGGCGATTCGCTTTCCTTCCTGTTCGAGTCCGATGTCCACCCTGCCGCCATCGGGAGTGGATGCCTCGATCACAGCCCGATAGCCTTTCTCCTCGGCCATGCGCTTGATGAGACTCTGAAGATACCTGTGCTGGCGTTCTGTTTTGGCTTCAGAGGGTACCGATTCGACGGGCACCTTCTCTTTCTTGGCTGGCAAAACGGGTTCTTCTGCCATCAGCTCCTCTATCTCCTTTGCAGGATGAGCCGGAGCTACTTCCGCCGGTAACTCCTCTTTCGTCTCTTCAAGTTCTTTAACCTCCTCCACTTCTACTTTCTTCTCAGCAGGCGGTACAAAGATCGGAACGGTGGCAGTCAATTCCCGCCTGGGTACCAGATATTTCTTTCCCAGAGATAGACCTTTCAGGTATTCCAGATAAACGTCCTCTTCCATTCCGAGAACTTCCCAAGCTGGAACTACGTCGGCGGTAAATAAAGGCAAAAGTCCGCCCTGTGTCTTATGCTTGGCATAGCAGCACCTAGGTGGCAGGTTTTGCAACTCCTCGGTCTTGTGCTCCCACTCCTCTCCCAAAGTCCAAAACACGGGATGAGAACTCCCGTAAGTCTTCACCTCGTAACCGGAATAGTTAAAAGCTTCTTTGGCCAGGAGTTGGGCATCGTGACGATTCACCCTGAAGTAGACCTGAAGACCGGCGTTCCCCAATATCAGGCTTCTCAGTTCTTCGGGAATCTGAGCCAGAGTCTGGTGAGCCATGGTTAGAGAAAGTCCGTATTTCCTAGCTTCGGACAAAATGACCATGAAGGACTCCGAGGCATAGTTCTGGAATTCGTCGATATAAAGGTGAAACGGTACTCGCCTGCTCTGGGGTATGTCTGATCTGGAAAAGGCGGCCATCTGAATCTTGGCCATGAGAAGAGAGCCTAGAAGGTCAGCCGAATCTTTGAGCTTTCCCCTGTCCAGCTTGATGAGAAGTATCTTTTTGCTGTCCATCGCCTCTCTCAGGTTGAAAGAGCTTTTAGATGAGGAGAAAATATGCCTTATCCTGTGGTCGGCGAGGAAAGCGTTTATCTTGTTCATCACCGGCTCGATGAAGGGAAGCTGTCCCCTGTCGGTCATGGCATCGAACCTCTGGAAATACTGAAGGGTTATGGGATGCTCCACCTTTTGCAATACGCTTTCCCTGAACCGTCTTTCAGTAAGAAAACGGGTAAGGTCCGCCAGAGCGAACCCCGCTTCTCCCAGGGCGATCAGGGAGTGCCTCATCAGGTCTTCCATTCTCACTCCCCAGGAGTCGGACCATATCTTCCTGAAGGAACTGACCAGTTCGCCTGCCTGCTCGGCTACTGAAACGTTGCGGAGCTTTTCCAGAGGGTTGAAAGTGACGGTGTAATCTGGGTCAGTCGGGTCTATGAGAATTACCCGGTCAAAGATTTCTTCATCCTGATGATAATCATGATAGCAAGCCAGGAAGCCCTTTATATCTTCGATCATATCCCCGTGGGGGTCGATGACGCCGAAGCCGTTACCTTTATCAATATCCTGCTGGATGAGAAATTCCAGCAATTTGGTCTTTCCGGTGCCGGTAGCCCCGATAACATAGAGATGGGTAGCTCTGTCCCTTTCAGCCACCTTCGCCATCTGGAACTCGTCTTTGTTATCGCTATAATACCAGCCGAGGTTCAGGCTGGCTGTGTCTTCTTCCTCAACTTCAGGCAGATTCGGACTCTCATTATCCTCATTCGCAAAGGAGACTCTTTTGTACATGTTCTCAAGCTCTTCGACCAAACGATCTTCCTCGAACTCTTCGAACGATATTATCGCAGCATGCTTCTCACGTTCCTTGAAAGAGCCGGGGGGCTTGATTCTAATCTTGTTATCCAGGTTGGTGAGCGCTACCGTTATCTGGCTGTCGATCCAGTGAGATGCGGAATCCCCTTTTTTATGCGAGGGGTAAATGTAGAAGTTGCAGGGAATTTCCCCGACCTTAGTGGCGTCGGTGCTGAATTCCCATCTGAGCTGACGGGCGAACTCCTCGCACACCTTGCGGGTGCGAGAATAGACGAGACGGTTCGATGTCTCGGCTTCTCTTTTCTTTTCCTGTTCGCCTGACTGCTGGCGCTTGTCGGCTTTGGCATCCAGGTATGCCTGGTCCCTGAGCCGCTTCAGGCGATCTTTCCAGCCCATGTTTCCCTCCGAATCAGTAGAAAGCTATCTAGGAAACCCCGAGGAAGCCCTTCGATTTCCTGTCTATGGTGGACGGGTCCTGCCCTAGCCCTTTCATGACGTTGGAAACCGCGTCGAGAACAGAATGGTGGGCGACAGTGACGTACGATCTCAAATCCTGTTTTTCGAAAAGATTCAAGGCGAAGGAAAGGGCGTTGCCAGATTCGCCTTTGGTCAGGGCTGATGAAAGAACGTGCTTCAACAGGTTGGGTTCGCATGTCAGATACCAGGAGATGTCGAGATTATCGCCATAGTCCCTGGCCCCGATGTAGAACTTGAAGTCCTTCATGTTCTCGTTGAGCACCCTGAGATATTGCCTCTCGGTCTCTCTTTTCGAGAACAAATCTTTCATGCTTGCCTGCACCTTCACCGTCACCATCTGAGAACTGATACCAGGAGCACGGGATTCTTCGATCAGCTTGGCTATTTCCCGGTAAATATCCTGGGCCTTACCCTGTCCGCTTTGAATCAGTTGTGCCCACTCTTCGAGAATTCTCTCCTCGTGCATCATAACCTTGTCCGCCATGTTCAGCCTCCTTGCATTTATTCCTCCGGTAAAAGATAGTTTCGTCAAAATTATGTCCCCTTCGCAAGCGAGTGTCAAGTATAAGTATTTGCCTATCTATCATGTGGATAAATGCCTTTACATTTTTTATCTCTGCCTTATGATGAAAGAAAAGGTCGCTTGTTATTTATAAAAGTTAAGACTATCAACGTATCATGTTTCAGAATCTTGCTAAAAAGCGCACTGGTTTCACCCTCGTCGAGTTATTGGTGGTTATCGCCATCATCGGGTTGTTATCCACCATTGTCTTGGTCTCCTTTGGCCCGGTCAGAAATCAGGCCAGGGATACGGCTATCAAGGCCAACTTAAGCCAGATGAGATTGGCAGCGGAAATAAAGTACGTTAATGACGCCACTTACGTGACCACGACGAGTAGAGCTGATTATTCTGCTGCTCTAGCTGCCGCAGAAGCTGCTGGAGGCACGGTTACAGACGAATTTAGCGCTAGCGCATATTGTATCCAGTCTACCTTACCGGGTGGTGGCAGTTGGTGCCTAGACAGTACTGGTTATATAGGCACTACGGCTAATTGTGATGCAGTTGGCTACGACTGCGCTTCATAACGAACATGCCCAAAAGGACTTTGATTCTTTTTATCATCCTGGTCTTGCTTTCCATAGCCACCATCATAGTTCTCGTCAGGAATCCTTATCCGGTAGTGGAAGTGGTGACAATGGCGCCAGTGTTGAAGTGAAGTTGTCTGGAGGAGAGCTCTTTGCGCTCTCCTCCTTTGTTACATCACCTCAACATCTAAAGATTGTATAAAACTCATTTTCAGTTAAAGATAGACAAAAAGGTTTTACCCTGTTAGAACTGCTGGTTATCATCGCCATTTTTAATTTGATTGCCATCATCGGCGTCTTCTCATCAGATGGGACAAAGCCAGCGATAACAGGCCAGCCTTAAAAAGCTATTCGTTAAAGGTCAAACCAGCCAGAAACAATATTAATAAAGATCCAATAAACATGAAAATCTTTTCTAAGCTTCGGCAAATTCTGGCCATGAGAGTACCTAACTGGTTAGGCAGATTATGCTATGCCCTTTTAGTCATTACTATTCTTCTACTGATTTTCGTTTGCTCATTCCCTGAATGGGTCGGTAACTTCATTATCGAACACGACATTAACCTATAATAGCTTGAAGGACAGAGTTCCACGGGTTATGCCCGTGGGTATCTACTCTAGACTTTTACGCTTTTCACATTCCATCGCCATTATTCCCAGAGCCACTGCGTCGAACATATTCTGATGATACTCTTCTTTCCAGGCCCTGTCCTGGGTAAGGTAGACCTTTAGCTCTGGGTATCTGGCGACGACCGCCTTGGCCACCTCTTTCTTGCTAGCGTGGCCGTTCCCGCAGAGCCATTTTTTAACTGTGCTCGGAGCGTAGCCGACTAGCCCGAGTTTTTTTCTTCTGGCGATGGCCTTTATATCGCTGGTCAACACGTTAAGAAGGGCGGCTGTCCGGTTGTTGGCGAAGGAAGCCTTTTCGATAACCAGAATCCGGGGTTTGAAGTATCTTACCAGCCGGAGAATTCTCTTCTTCGCTTCCCTCAGCTTCTCCTGAGGCGTTTTTCTGCCTGTGACGACCTCGACCCCATGGTAGACGAGCTTTCTGTTGTCGAAAAAGGCGATGCCCATTGTAGCGGTGCCGGGGTCAATAGCTAATATTTTCGAGTTGTTTTTTGACATAGTTTTATCTTTCAAGTTGACGAAAACATACCGCGGCCAGGGCTACCGCCTCGAACATCCTGATGCGGTAGGGGTTCTTGAGGCTTCTCTCCCTCTCCAACTCGTGGCAGAGAACGGGATAAGCCGAGGCCACCAGTTCCCCCAGTTTGCGCCGGTTCGTCTTTTCATGCGGGGAGAAGAAGGATTCAAGCTCGCCTATGGAATAGCGGCAGAGCTTCAGTCTTTTCTTTTTCACCAGGCAGACGATCTTGTCCACCAGCCGGGTCAGGTTGCGCGAAGTGCGGGATGGGTGGAGTTTTTTCATGGCTACGGCTTCCGGCCGGAACTGCTCCATCAGCTCTGAGATAATTCCTCTCACTTTTTCCTGTTTGCGCTTCGACCATTTGCCTTTAACGACCTTCACTTCCCAGTCCAGGAGCTCGCCTTCTTCCAGTAAGGCGATTCCCAGGTACCTCGTGCCGGGGTTGATGGCCAGGATTTTAAGCGGTGTTCTGGGCATGTTTTCGGATTAGATAGTTAAACAAAGCTGCTCGACCTTTTTTGATTTTTTCTTCGGGAACTGCCTGCACCTCGCTGAGAGTCTTTCTTAAAAGCGACTCCGGATATCTCCTGGTATAGGCTAGATAGTGTTTGAAGCCTTGACGGTCGTTCAAAGCTTCTGACAATTCCGTAGCGAGAAGCTCGTCCCGTCTCTTAAGTTTAAATCCCATATCGTTATTGTTATTAATTTTTATTAATTGATTATCGTTACTGCTGGACACCTGTGTCCACTCAGGGTGGTCTCTGCTGTCCATACCAGGTGTCTCCTCTGTCCACTCCTGTGGTATCTTGAGCAGGAAGTAGCGATAAAGACCTCTGACCTTTACGACCCGGATAAGTCCGATCTGTTTCAGTAACCTTATCTTCCTGGTTACCGTCCTCTGGCTTACGCCCAGAAGCTTGGCGATCGCATTACGTGAGGGGAAGCAGCTCTGGGTCTCGGAGTCGGCGAAGCAAGCCAGAGCGCTGTAGACCGCTATTCCCAGAGACCTCAGCTTCTTACCGTAAAGCTGCAAAACTTTCCTGTTTATCCAGTACCAGTCACCGTCTTTCAGGTTTCTGACCGGGATCGATTTTTCTTCGGTCATGTTTTGTAGCTATAATTGTTTTTCTTCTTGTCCCCCAATACCTTCTCTTCCCTTCTGCGCAATTTATCTATCAGAGACCGGCGCATGTCGTGGAACAAGGTATCGACCATCGTCCGGTAAAGGATCGCCAGCTTGAACATGCTCAAAGGCTTGGGCAGACAAACGCCTTTCTCCCAGCGACAGATCGCGCTGGTGCTTTTCAACCCCAATAGCTTAGCCACCTCAGTTTGCTTGAGACCGGCGGCTTTGCGATATTTCCTTAGCGAGTTGGGGATCTTCTCCATGCTGATAGAAAGGCATGTAACGACCTTTTGAGTCCAAACTATCAAATACAGAGACCAGGGTAAGAAAGGAATATTTGCTTATTACGGCAAAATAATAGTATTCGTCTGGATAATTTGTGAATTGATGTGCTACCAGTCAATCGTAGCCATACGATAGGCACACAATATTGAATGTAAACGCTCAGATATTGCTGTCAATGATAAAAACTGTGGATAATCATCCAGTTCGGGAGTTGGTTCTTCTCAGTGTGTTACCAATGTGCCCGTCTTATGCTGCCCTTGACGTTGGTTTTTTCTCTGCTAGTATCTGGGTACGGAACTATGAGATTTGGAGACAAGATCAAACAAATAAGGGAGTCAAGGGGGTTATCTCAGCAGCAAGTGGCAAAAAGACTCGGCTATCGTACAAATAGCTATGTTTCCGATATGGAGAAAGGTAAGTTCACACCTTCTGTGGACAAGCTGGGGAAAATCGCCGAAGCCTTGGATATCCCCCTTCCAGAACTGGAAGACCTCGTTTTTGAGTCCAAGCTTGAAGAGATGGGAATAAAGGACACCGATTTCATCAATTTGATCCAGGACTTCCCTCACCTTACTGAAAATGATAAAAAAACAATAATTCAAGCCTATCTGAAAATAAAAAAACGCCTTTCAGGTGGTAGAAAATAAAAAAGCAAAGCTCGCTTCTAAATTTTTAAACAGCAAGTTTTCTGGCTGTACCCTCTTGACATTTTGTTATATAATAAATACAATACGATAACGAATTAGATACGAGCTAGCCAATATATGAATGGAAAAGTTAAAAAGCTAAGAGAGCAGCGAGCCCTATCTTTGAGCGATCTCGCGCAGATTACTGGTCTCAGTCGGGTTACCATTAACCGCATTGAGAACGGAAAACAGAAACCGATGCCAAGGACTATCCGAAAGTTAGCTAATGCCTTGGGGGTAACTGTAGAGGAATTAACGTCAGAACAGGCTAGTTTTCTCAATGTAGCAGGAAACAGGCAGTAACGTATGAATAACCAACGAGACAATGCACGGAAAGAAATCGAACGTCTGGTAATTGCGTTTCGCGCAAATATGGCTCAATATCGACGCGGCGATTCTACATATAATGAGACTCAGCTTCGTACCGATTTTCTTGATCCACTTCTTAAAGCGTTAGGGTGGGATATCTACAACAGCAAGGGGCTTCCCCAGGACCTAAGAGAGATCGTTCAGGAACCAACGATCGAGATTAATGAGGACAAATCTTCTAAAAAGCCGGACTATGCTGTCCGAGTAGGCAGACAAACCAAGTTTTTTATCGAGGCTAAAAAGCCTTCTGTTAAAGTAGGAGAAGACAGCTCATCGGCATTCCAGACTCGAAGATATGGGTTCAGTGCCAGTCACCCTATTGCTGTCCTATCGAATTTTAACAAGACAATAATATACGGCACAACCGAACCACCAAATCAACTAGATAACGCCCGTTTCGGTGAAGTGGCCAGCTACACGTTTGAAGAACTGCTGAATAAGTTCGACGATCTCTACGACAAGTTTTCTAGGGAAGCAGTCTATTCAGGGGGCTTTGATAAAGTGTTCGGGGCCGAAATAGTCCAGACTGGGTACCGACACTTTGACCAGTATTTTCTGCGCCAAATAGAAACCTGGCGAGAAAGCCTGGCCAGCGACATTGCTTTTAGGAATACGCACATCGGTAACGATGAGATCAATTTCTTCGTGCAGAGAATACTCAACCGAATCATCTTCTTGCGAATCTGCGAGGACAGGAATCTTGAAAAATATGAAACGCTCCGGTCATCCGGGGATAATACTACCTATGAATCTCTAAAAGAGATTTTTAAACAGGCTGAGGACAGATACAATTCTGGCTTGTTTGACCTCATCGAAGATCCTACCATGAATATTGAAGTGGATAACAAAACTCTTGTTTCTGTGATTAACGACCTGTATTACCCTAAGAGTCCGTATACCTTTGCTGTCATCGATGTCTCGGTCTTGGGAGCGATCTATGAGCAATTCATAGGGCGCCGGGTAGAGATAGAAACGGACAGAAGAATAAAACTTGATGAAAAACCGGAAGTGCGAATCAGCGGAGGGGTATTCATCACTCCCCTTTTTATTGTGGATGAGGTAGTTCGGAGAACACTGGAACCATTATTTAACGGTAAAACCATTGAAGAAGCAGCTCAGATTCGAATTGCGGATATCTGTTGCGGGTCCGGGACTTTTTTACTGGGAGCCTATGAATTTCTACAAAACTGGTATTTGGAATACTACCTAAGAGATGGAGTCGAGAAACATAACGGAAAACGTATCTATCAGGTCGCGGGTGGCGACTGGCGGCTGACCTTAGAAGAGAAAAGGCGAATCTTACTCAGAAATATTTTTGGCGTTGATCTAGATGAATTAGCCGTAGAGGTAACTCGCTTCGGGCTACTCCTTAAGATAATGGAGGATGAGGATTCCGCTTCCGTAAAAGCCTATCGAACGAAGCGCAACCAAAGAGCCTTGCCCGATCTGAATGACAACATCAAATGCGGTAACAGCCTTGTATCCCCTGACAAATTGCAGAATGTAATCCCAAGTCCTTCTGACGATTTGTTGACCAGGATAAACCCTTTCGATTGGGCAACGGAATTTCCTATCGTGTTTGCTCAGAACGGCTTCGACGCGATTGTCGGTAACCCGCCCTACATTCGTATACAGAATATGGTCAAATATGCCGGCGAAGAAGCAATGTTTTACCAATCGAAGCACTCTGGCTATGTTTCCGCACAGAAAGACAGTTTTGACAAGTACCAGGTGTTCGTAGAAAGAGCAATTTACCTACTTAAAGAAGGGGGACGGGTTGGTTACATAGTTCCCCACAAATTCCTGACTTTGCGGTCGGGGCGGGCACTGCGAGCACTTATCGCTAAAGGGCGATATTTGAGAGAAATAGTTCATTTCGGAGTTGAACAGGTCTTCCGAAATTCAACCACTTACACGTGTTTACTGTTTCTGGAAAAGCGGACGGGTACAGATTTCAAGGTTGAACTGGTGAGCCATCTTGCACATTGGCAGCTCAGCAAAAAGGCAGATTCTTACGAGCAAAATTTGGAAAGCCTGGGTGAAGATGCGTGGGTGCTAGTCTCACCGAAGTGGAGCGGACTATTTGACCGCTTGAAAAAAGACAACCCAAAAACCCTTGGTGAAGTTGCGGATATATTCGTAGGCGTTCAAACGAGCGCTGATAAAATCTATATCATAAAGCCAACTCGATCCACTGCAACCACCTTGTTTTTCAACGATAAAAGCGGTAACGAATGGGAGATCGAGAGAGGAATTCTTAGGCCGTGTTTGTACGACGAGCCTTTACAGCAATTCACCACCCCAATGCCCAACGCCTATATTATCTTCCCTTATACTATCAAGAGATCCCAAGCCACAGTAATCAATGAAGTAACCATGGGGAAAAAGTTCCCCAAAGCTCTGGCATATCTTCAATCATTCAAATCTGAACTGACAAAAAGGAATCTGCAAGGTTCTGCCTCTGATCTCTGGTATCGCTATGGAAGAACCCAGAGTCTGACGAAATTTTCGGGAGAAAAAATAATCCTTCCTATTTTATCTACGAATGCAAGGTACACCCTCGATAAACAGAACATCGTTGTAACTGGTGGAGGCAACGGGCCTTATTACCTGATACGTCCTAAGTCTACTGTCGCTTTATCGATACAATACATTATGGCATTGCTCTCGTACCCGGTTCTTGAGGCGATAGTCAGGTCATCGTCAAGTCATTTTCGCGGGGATTACTATTCGCACGGCAGGCAGTTCACAGCTCCGTTACCTATAATGATACTTGATCTGAATGACGAAGTTCAAAAAGCTATTCACGACCAGATATCGAACCTGGTTGACCGATTAATCGCTCTAGACTCCAAGGTGAAGCGCTCCCATACACCTAGAATTCGCCTCGCTTTTATACGCCAGCAACATCAATTAGAAAATAGTCTGTTTGAAATATTAGACACACTCTACGACATAGACACTAATATTCGAAAGAGCATTCAAGGCACCCTTAATTCCGACACCGTCCAAGAGGACAATATAATATGAAAACACCTGCAACAAGTCAAAAACTTCGAGGCGGTTACTATACTCCCCCTCAACTTGCCCATTTTTTAGTTGACTGGGCCATACAGTCAGCAGCCGCACGAGTCCTTGAACCAAGTTGTGGAGATGGTGCATTTCTTTCTCCTATAGTCCAAAGACTCCTTATGCTCAAAGCTGCGCCGGAAGCAATAGCCAATCAGATAACAGCAGTAGAGATAGACAAGATTGAAGCAACTAAGGCAGCTAAAAATGTTGATGGACTGCTTTGTGATGGCAATAATATTCAAATATCTAATAGCGATTTTTTCGAATTCTGTGAGACGAAGCTGGTTGGACAGCGGTTTGACGCGGTGGTAGGCAATCCTCCTTTTATTCGGTATCAGAACTTTCCCGAATCTTCCCGTGAGGCTGCTTTTCGGTTAATGAAGACTTCTGGCTTGCACCCGAATCGACTCACAAATGCTTGGGTTCCTTTTATAGCTACTGCAACTGATCTGTTAACCGAACATGGACGCCTTGCAATGGTAGTACCAGCTGAGTTGTTGCAGGTCAGTTATGCTTCCGAACTTCGGCAATTTTTAAGCGACCGCTTCGAAAAATTGACAGTTTTCACGTTCCGGCATCTTGTGTTTGAGGGTATCCAGCAGGAAATTGTACTCTTATGCGGGGAACGAGATGGAAGAAAACCAACAGGTATACGTACTATTGAAATAACAGATTTGGATGAGCTAGCTAATTATGAGCACACGCCGTTTGAAAGTCGTGATTTGAAACCGATGGATCACTCTAGAGAAAAATGGACCCAATATTTTCTCACTAAAAACCAGATAGCCTTAGTTCGTAAGGCAAGGAATATACCCGGCCTTCGAAAACTCGCAGATTTCGCCGAGGTTAACGTGGGAGTTGTAACGGGACAGAACGATTTCTTCGTGTTAAAAAAGTCCGACGCTGACCGCATTGGCGCCAATGGCTACGCATTACCGCTCGTGTCGCGTTCAGCCCACCTGCGCGGTTTTAACTTTACTAAGGCTGATTTGGAAGATAACATTACGGCTCAAATACCCACGTTTTTATTATCAATTCCCGCGGATGTCCCTATTGAAAAACTTCCTGCATCAATAGCTTCTTACATTCGTGAGGCGGAAGCCAATAAATTGCATGAAGGTTACAAGTGCCGTATCAGGACACCCTGGTATACGGTCCCCTCGATATCTAGGCCGGACGCTTTTATGCTAAGGCAGATTCACGAGCGGCCAAGAATCATTGTTAATGAGACGCCAGCAACTTGTACGGATACTATTCACCGGGTTCGGTGTAAAGCAGGGGTCGATGTTAGACGACTCGCTGCCTGTGCCTACAATTCATTGACTTTTGCTCTTGCGGAGGTTATGGGGCGTAGTTACGGCGGTGGAGTTTTAGAGCTTGAACCGAGCGAGGCTGAGAACCTTTTGGTACCTTACGATATAGCCCAAAACATTGATATACAAATGCTGGATGAACTATTACGTAATAATATGATAGATAAAGCATTAGACTATTGCGATAAAATCCTCCTTCTTGATGGACTAAGGCTAGATTTAAAGGAAACAACAGAATACCGATCAATCTGGTCCAACCTGTGCCAACGTAGAACTGCAAGAAAAAACAAAACACCCAAGCACATTAAATGATGCTGAGAACAAAAACAACGTTCGCAGTTTCTTTTATTGACTTTACGTCTGAATGAAGTAGATTAAATTGAAAAGGTTACTAAGCTTTCTACAATAACGATATCTATTAATTCATGCCCAAAGCACTCATCTACTGCCGTGTTTCCACTGAGGAACAGGTGCAACAAGGATATTCTCTCGAAGCCCAAGAAAAGTTCTGCCGTCAGTTTGCTCTCTCTAATAGTTATGAAGTAGCTGGAGTTTATCGTGATGAGGGGAAAAGCGGAACGAATTTGGATCGACCGGCGCTTCAGGAACTTCTTTCTAGAGTTCAACAGGAGAAAATAATCGCCGCGGTTATCGTTCAGGAGACTGACCGCTTAGCACGAAACACTAAGGACCATCTCACTATCCGGGCATTGTTACAGAAATTGGGTACAAAACTCATATCTGTTGCTCAGCCGATGCTGGATGATAGTCCTGAGGGGAGAATGGTAGATACAATCATAGCCAGTGTCAACCAGTTCCAGTCAGATGTTAATGCCAGGAAAATCATGAAAGGTATGCAAGAAAAGTTTGATTCTGGCTGTTGGCCAGGCTGGGCTCCATTGGGTTACCTTAATAAAATTTTACCGAATAATCGGAGAATCGTGGTAACTGATCCTCAAAACTTTCATTTGATACGATCTGGTTTCAAGATGTATCTTACGGGCAACTATTCTGTCAGCGCTATTGCCAGCATGCTCTACAAGAAAGGAGTACACTCTAGATCCGGAAAGAGAATTTGCAACACTGTGATGACCGATATGTTGAAAAATCCTTTTTATGCGAGGTTGATGAGGTGGGACGGAAAGGAAAGGATAGGGAAACACAAACCCATGATAAGCTTGGGAGAACACCGGAGGATTCTTGGAATACTAGAACAACGTAACTACCACGCCTCGCGAAGTAGAAAGCATCAATTCTTACTGACCGGTTTTGTTTTCTGCAATATTTGTGGCCAAAGGTATACAGCCGAAATACATCCAAGAAAAAATAAAGCTTATTACCACTGTACCCTAAGCATGAAGCGTATACATGGAGTAGGACATACTAACAAAGGACAGAACGTCGAGATCCATGATTTAGAGAAACAGGTTCAGCGGCAATTTAAGGGAATCGAATTTAGTAAGAGTCTGATCTCCAATATCTGCCAAAAATTACAGAAGGTTTACATGGACCAAAGGCGTTCCAACGAGGCTCAGAAAAGATTGTTTTATAACCAGAAACTTGCCATTGAAAGAAAGCGGGACATTGTCGAAGAGAAACTCATTGAGGGAGTTATTTCAAATAGAGACTTCATCAGAATTAGAGACAAATATCAAACTCAGCTCGGCCAAATCCAATATCAGCTCGATGACCTGGAAAACCGCAGACAGTTGGACATCGAAGGGATTAGAGAAATATTAAGCCTAACACGGAATACCCATGAAACCTATATAGAAGCAAGTAAGCCTCTAAAGCGCCTTTATTTGGGTCTGTTCTGGCAAAAGTTTCTGGTTCGGGATAAAAAAATTATTAAAGCCATTCCTACCGATTTGATTCAAAATTTGATTGAGGAAAGGAAGGTTATAATAAGAAGCAATTGGTGGACCCGAGCGGATTCGAACCGCTGACCTCTACATTGCAAATGTAGCGCTCTACCAACTAAGCTACGGGCCCGGCAACATTGGTGGGCGTGGAAGGAATCGAACCTTCGACCCCGTTCTTATCAGGAACGTGCTCTACCACTGAGCCACACGCCCAAATTTTTACGAAGTAAAAATGCAGGGCTGAAGATGAAGGCTTATCCTTCATCGCCTACCCAATATTAAAATTTTAACAAATCAAAATAAAAAAACAAGGTAAAAACTTGTTTTTTATGTCTTCGATATCAGTTGCTTTGAGTTGTTCCGAAAGCCGAGATTTAAAGGCTCCACGGCCAGCACCTTAAAGTTGAAAATAGAATTCTCAATTTTCAACCCTAGTCAACGCTCATTTTCCAATTCGAAAATTAGAAAATTAAAAATGTTGTGATCCACGGACAGCTTCCGCTACCCGTGCCTTGTTACGACTTCACCTTTATCACTGATCTTACCTTAGGACCGATTGCTCGGTATTTCGGGTACTACCAGCTCTCCTGGTGTGACGGGCGAAAGTTCTCTAGAAACTTAGAGTTGACGTTCCCACCGTACATGCGGATTTCCCGCATACGGCGAGCTCTAATGCATAAGCTTTTTCAGATTATACAGACTTCTTAATCCTGATTCCGTTAAATGTTCCCCTCTTTCGATTTTTGCCATCATCCTGCAAAAGATATCAAAATCTTTCTTTTTGGAAGATAACCTTAATCGATGTTTCTTGAAAAAAGGAATAATGATTTCATTAAGACTACCACGATTAGCCACCTCATAACGATAACAATTTTGGTGATTCTTTCGTGTGTCTCTCTGGAAATAAACATTCCCGCAATGAAAGAAATCTTTCAATTCATAAAGAATATCTCTATCTCTCTCATTTAATTTCAAGTAAAACCTCGGTTCTACTTTTACTCGCCTTATTACGAGTTCTTTTGTATCAGGATCACGAACATAGACAGTAAAACTTCCTTCACCATCTACTAAACCTAAAATATAATCTGGGTTCAGCATAACATTAGAGAGAATCCTTCCCGAATACATAATATATCCGGTACTATGATTCAGCTGACTTCTGACGCGGCGTCAGTTTCAATATACCGCATCAGATATCCCTGGGTCAATATATACACTATTCCTGACATCCTAAATCGAGTTTTGGGGGAAATCTTCTCCATGCTCACCACCCTGTCATGGATCGATTAACTCTTTTTGATTCAGGCTGCCATTTGCCTTAAGATCCTTCGCCGTACCAATCGCTCGGTGACGACTATCTTTCGGCTACTTTCCGTTCCTGTAAACGGAAGAAGAGATTTTAACTCTTTAGTTTATATATCTGCCAGGCGCGTTCATTTGTGAGTACAAGATTCAGGAACGTATTCATCGCGCCATAGCTGATACGCGATTACTAGCGATTCCGGCTTCATGAGGTCGGGTTTCAGACCTCAATCCGAACTGAGACGCCGTTTGATGAGATTAGCTCCAGCTTGCGCTTTTGCGACCCATTGTCGGCGCCATTGTACCACGTGTGCAGCCCAGGACGTCAAA
>Ga0265297_10007324_pt1 | contig 15371 bp, 23 predicted proteins | sample Munlanlwell13791_FD_192502 | JGI IMG/M metagenome (GOLD analysis project Ga0265297, IMG submission 192502) | Leachate microbial communities from a municipal landfill in Southern Ontario, Canada - Leachate well 137-91 | ecosystem: Engineered > Solid waste > Landfill > Unclassified | place... | reverse complement strand
TGGAGGAGGAGTTATACCCGTATTTCCAAGTGGAACCATAGCTGTTGCTAAGGCATTATACCTTCTCATACGAAGTGTAGTACCACCATTTCTAGGCATATTTTTATGCATAGCTGGTATTTTCAATCTATTACTTTTATGACCTATTGCTAGGCGGGGTTCCCTCTTCGGAGATCCCTCTCTGTCTTTCGATCAGAGGTTAGACTATCACATCGCTTATTAAGCGTCTCTGGGTTTAGTCGTTCAGGCTGTATTCAAACTTGCCCCTTGTCACCGTGGCTTTCACTTTAGGTTTCCAAGTCAATTACCAGAGATTTTATATCCACAAAATTACTAATGGATAAGATTCGGAACTGGGACACTCAATAACTTATAGCTAAAACTTTGCTGAATTGGACTAGGCAAAGTGCTCGTAGTTGTTATAGGCATTTTGTCTTCCTTATAACTTAAAATTAATGATTTAACTTTAAGATGACGAGTCTTATTTACGTCGAATTGAGTTGGCGAGTCTCTATACGCCGATGAAGTGGCGAGCTTCCATACGCCAAATTTAGTATATCATAAAAACTAATACAGAAAAGTCAGGACTTTAATCTAAATTAATGCATTTTAGTCAGAAATAAACTGGTGTCTCCAGTGGGAGTCGAACCCACATCAACAGATTGAAGGTCTGATATCCTAACCCTTAGAAGATGGAGACCAAGCGTCCCATCTTTTTAGGATGGGACTATAAGGAGAGTATGATAAGAGAGAAATTGCTAATAGCTTTTTAAGGAGATAATAATAAGTTTTGTTCTTATTACCATTTGGGGGGTATTGTGCTAATAGCCCTTTCTTGCTACTTCCATCTCTTTACGTAACTGTTCTTTCAATTTTTAAGATAGGACAAGTTTTTATTAATGAAGATCCATAAAAATTGACATAACATGTATAATATCTCTAAAATAACTCCATCTTCTATTTTCATCTATAAACATAGAAAAATCCATATCTTGAATAACCCTTGTAACAAGAAAATAAGTGTTTTTATCTTCCTCTTCTAATCTAGGAGTTATAAAAATAACAGTACCTACTTCTGGCTTTTGTTCTTCAAAGGAAAATGTTTTTATAGCTGTTATATCTAATGGTTTTTTTTTATCCATGTTTAATATATCTTTCTTTTTTAAATAATTAATAGCCCTTTCTTGCTACTTCCATCTCTTTACGTAACTGTTCTTTCAATTCTGATGTTAAACCATTAGCGAATGCGTTTGCTTTACTTAAAGGTGAATCTCCTTGTTGTGGAGATACGCTAGCCAATGGTTTAGGTTTAGCTAAATTCTTTTTAACTATTTCTCTATCTTCTTGATAAGTATCTTCTATATGAATACCAAGATTCTTAATTAATGTATAAGCACTCTTAGCTTTAGTATATACATCTGGATTAGCATTAAGAGTTGCTGCTATTTCAGGATAAGTAGCTGAAAGTGATTTAATATTATCAGCTGTCACTATCTTATCAAAATCTGGTAACTCTGACTTAAGCTTTATCTCTACCGTTGATAAAGTTGATTGTTGTTCATATTGAGCTAACTTAGATTCAAGTTGTTTAATCTTTTTAGCTACTTTAGATATATGTTTGCCTTCAACAAGTTCATCGTCAGCCACTTTAATATCATATTCTTCTTCAGCCATACCATATTTTTCAGCACGTTGATTTTGAGTTTGCTGTTGTTGCTCATATTCTCTTAGTTTTTTAGCTAATTCTTCTTTTTCTTTAACTATTTTCTCATTTTGTTCTCTTAAAGCACGAAAATTACGAGCCTGTGAAGTTTCTTTAATAGGTTCTGGTTGAACTTCAGGTTTCGGATCTTCTATTTGAGCTTCTACTTGTTCTGGAATGTCCGGATTTTCATTAGATGGCGATTTTACAGGGTCAATTTGACCTTCTTCTGGTTGTTTTACAGGGGTAGATTCCTGAATTGGTGGCATTTCTATATCTTTAGGTTTTGCATTTGTTCCATAAATATCTGACATAGTTCTCCTTATATTAATAGTGGTGAATCTTCTTTCTCTCCATTTAATTTTTTAGCCAATTTATAAAGAGATCCATCAGCAAATTGTAATACAAATGTTAATATCTCTTTTTCTTCTGGCGATACTAATAATGCATTATTCTTTAAGTAAATGGAAGCATCTCTTGAGGGTATTACCCATATAAAATCTAATTTTTCTTTCTTCTTATCATATCTATAGACAACTTGATCATAATCTGGAGTTGGGCACGTTAACCTACAAAAGAAATAATTCCTAAGAACATTAGGCATTAACTTCTCTGCTTTAGTTATTACTATAATATAAAAATCCTCTGGATAAATTTTGATTCCAGAGGCAACTGTTTCCCATATATTTTTTTCATAATCAGTTAAAGATTCACGCATCTGATCTATAGCTGTCACTGGATTAGACTTTTTCAATAAATCAGATGCTATTTTACCAACTGTTTGTTTATTATTATTTCTCATTGCACTTATTTAATTTTTCAAAAAAATATCTAATTCTTCTAATTAGTTTACTCAAACTATTGAGTAAATCCATTATTTACCTTTCTTCTTCTTACTTTGTCCTGAAACTGAAAGGCCTATTGCAATTGCTTGTTTTCTAGATTTGACTGGCTTTTTACTTTTTCCAGAATGTAATTCACCTTTTTTAAAAGATTCCATTTCTTCTTTCATTACTTTTTTCTTTAATTTCATAGGAGCTTTTTTACTAAGTTTTGGCATTATTTACCTCTAGAATTTTCTTCGAAAGTTAATTTTTTATTTAATTTTTTTTCTTTTTTAGTTTTTTTAATTTTTTTATTTAGAGGATCACCTAAAAGATTAAGAGCAATCTCGTTAGGTTTTCCTTTAGGTCTTGGTGTGGCTGGCATATTATCTCCTTAATTAAAGGCCAGGTATGAAGCAACAAAAACCTGGCCCGAGTGCAATGTATTTTAAATCTTTTTAGGATCAAAATTTGCCATTTTTTTACTATTATCAAAAGTAATTTGTCTGTCTATACCTTTGATAGTGTCATCAAGATTTTCTGGTAAATATGAATGAACTTTAGGATATTCTTTCATGATTACACCTTGAGGAAGATTAGCTATAGCGCCTTTATCTTCACTAATCATACCAGCATCTCTTGCTTCTTGTTTTCTTACAGATTCGTAAAACTTATTTGCCATATTTGGCCTTTCTTGGAAACTGCCTTCTTAGGGGCAAGGTTAATAAAATAATACCTCTAACCAAAAAGGTACTAACTATCTCTTTTTCTTATTTTTTTTACAACTTTTTTTACCCATGATATAAGCTTTGTCCATTTCTTCTTCATGCGTTGCTTCATGCTTCTTGTTTTCTTTATCGATCTTAGTCTTATGGGATTTCTCTTCTTTTTCATATTTAATTTTGTCTTTTTTAGATATTTTCATAGCAAACCTTGTTAATTATTTCTCATTATCCCAATCCTCAGCACCACTTAAATCACATCTTTTATTCAATTCTTCATCAGGAATAGACATCAAAGGTATAAACTTTTCAGATATATCCTGCGTACATGTTACAGTTCTTTTAACTATTCCAGAGTTATCAGTAGGAGTATAAACTTCATCATATTCCTCTGTAATTGTACAATGATAATTAGGATGTTCACTGTTTAATAAAAGTATACCGAAAATAATAAGAGATAAATTCTTATTCATTTACTTCCTTATTAGTATTTTCTGAGTTTTCTTTTTGACCACTAACTATTTGTGACAAATTAATTAATTCTTTTACATGAGATATATCAAGACCATCTATTTCTTTTAATGCTTTTACTAAATTTAATAAAGCAACATTATCATCTTTAGCAGCTTCAGCTTTACGTTCTTCAGCTAATGCCTGATTTTCTGCTATACGAGATATTCTTTCTAATCCAAGACCTGTATCAGCTTTTGCGCGTGCTTGAGCTAATTCTGTTCTAGCTTGTTGTTCTTGTATCTCAGATTGCATTTGTGCTTGTTGAGCCTGTTGAGCTTGCTGTTGAGATTGTCTAATAGATTCTAATAACTTCTCTTTATTCTGTACTGTACAAGCTTCAATAATAACATCATCAGGAATTGGAATACCAACTTCTTTAAGCTGTAATAATTGAGCAAGTTGCATTTGTTTTTGAGTAGTAGTATTAAGACCATCTTCAACTTCAGCATTATATCTACCAAAAGCTTTATTATAAAATTGAGGAGCAGGTTCTTCACCATCAAGTATTTTCTTAATCTTACCCGGAGTAAAATTAGCTTGAACTATATCAATCATTAACCTACCAAGTAATTTTTGAGCACGATCAAGATTATCAAATAATCCTTGAAGAGTTGTAAGACCAGCACCTTGCCTAAGCATAGAAAGTATTCCAGCTTTATCATCCATAGCTGAACCTAGTAATTCTTCATTAACGCCAGATATTTCTTGAACTTCTTTACCTAAAAGTTCAGATAATTGAGTCATAGATGGTGGAACTTGTGGAGGCTGTATTTGTTGGACATCCGTCATTTGTGCTTCTTCCTTGAGTGCCAACCCGCGGCCCTGGCCAGACATAAAGATATCTTTTGGATTAACAAGCGCGTTCTCTTTGTAGATGAATCCAGATGAAATTTGACTTTCAAGTATATCCAATTCAACAATACGTCTTCGATTATAGAGATATTGAGCATCCCGAAGACCACGGACAACACCTTGAATACGCCATGGGTAATAAGGCATTTGAGGATTGTAATAAGCAAAAACAGGAATGAACGGATAGTTATCAACACCCATCGGATTAGGACCATCATATAAAACCCTCCCTTGAACTACAATAGCTAAATTCACTGTAGGTATTTCTTGTTCTATTATAGTCACTTGAGGATATAACCTTAAGAATTCTTTTAATCCTTCATCATTATTCGATTTCCATTCTAAAGTTTCACCAGTTTGAGCATCGATCATCATTTGTTGTTTTCTGTAATCTCTGTAATAAAATTCATCGTAAGTTAAAAGATTTTTCATGCCATAATTATAAGATTCAGGCATAAATTGAAACTTACCGTCACGAGTATCATTGGCAGTAAGACCCATGATATCATCAGTTTTATCAGGAAGAAGAGATATACATTCTCTTTTAGTTAAAAAAGAACGTTTCCAAACAGAATTACAATCTGATAGATCAGCCTTCTTAAAAAAAGGATCAATTAAAAAACTATTATAAGGACAATTATCAACTCTTATATTTCCCGAAATAGGATCATTTCTATAATCAATCCAAACCTGTAATAAATTCATACCAGTAATTAAAGATCCGTGGAAAGAATCAGAAATTGTCTCTAAAACATTATCTTTACTAGCAATCCACATTAAAACTTTAGTAAATTGATCAGCCGTTAAATTATCAGCATTAGTATCAGGAACGACAATAGTAGATTTTCTATTTCTACGTTGATGACCTGAGATCATATTAATAACACGTTTAATACGATTAAAATTAAACTGTCGTTTACGATTGACTGGAAGATTTCCATAGATATCATTCCAGAGAGTTTGATCTCCTGCCTCAAATCTGGTGTCGGTATCAGCTTCAGCCCAAAAGGCTTGGTTGATAGTAATACTTTCAGCATAAAAAGAATTCATACGGCCTAATATACCGTTATTGGAATCATTAAATGGTTCTGGGGCTAAATTAGGAAAGAGCATAATAAATCCTTCAAAATAAGATTAATACTGCAGGTATAGATAGTAAAATGTATAAATAAAACTGCAGTATTAATATTTATATATCGCTAATAATATTATGCCGTTGCTAAATTGCCTACTATTGAATCATAAACCTTTTCAATCCAATTAAGAATATTTAAAAGATGTGGATGCTCTGTACCTATAAATTCTCTTGCTATTTTAAAAGCAGGTTTAATAGCTTTTATAATATCAATAAGTATAGAATGATGTTCTTCTACTTCTAAATCAGAAGGATCAGATCTTAAAAGGTCATAACCTTTAGCATTATGATCTATCACTCTATTTATGACATCGATAGTAAGATCTTGTAAAACTTCAACGCCCTCTTGAATAAGTGTCTTCATAATTACTCCTCATCTAAAATATTACTGACATCAGGCTGTTCATCTAACGAAGATATTATACGCTCTATTCTGGATAAGCTACTATTTATTTTTTCTAAAGCTACCGCTATTTGTTCTAATGATGTTATTAATTCAGCATGAGATTCTAATTGTTCATCTATATACATTAAAAATTCTCCCTAAAAAAAGAAGGTAATTTACCTTGTTCACCATATACAACCTCCCTATATCTCTTATCTAATTCTTCTGCAGAAAGCCCATCACGAATCTTAGGCAAAGAAATACAAAGATAACGAAAAGCATCAGCACCATGAGATGCAAAATTATGAAGCGGTATAGGCTTATATACTTTACGTTTATCATCATATTCTTGCCTATAGTTTTCTAAGCATTTAACGAGCTGAACACAATTCTTTTCATCAATCCACATTTTACTAAAAGAAGAACGAACCGTTTCTATTCCATCTTCAATTGAAATAGCTGGTGCTAAGGTAAATTTTACACCAAGTTGTTTAGCTTTTTCTATACGGGTTAATCCAGAGCCCCATTCTTTAACTGCTATATCATGAGGAGCTATATGTTTGCCATAAGAATAAGGTTTTTTCTCAAGAATTTGGACATAATGCTCCAAACCCTCTTTAGAATTCTCGTAATAATCTATGATTCTTACTATTTGTCCAACATTTTGGAAAAAAATAATTGATGTTGAATCTCTTACCCCTATATCCCAACAAGTTGAGACTTTAAAAGCAGCTTCCCATGGAACTTGACCTATCTGACCAGATATTTTCATTTTATCTAAATATTTAGCGTAATAAGAACCTTCAACACCAAGAGAAAAATCACAAAAATATTCTTGACGCATAAGATCATAAGACATTAAACCTTCGGACATATCTTTTTCAATCTGATGATATGGAATATGTTTAGTATCATCAAGAGTTAAAAGAGAGGTATACCAATCATCTGGATTATTAAGAGCAATTTGATACATTTCCCAAAACCAATTCTTACCTCTGGGTGTAGAAATAAAAATAACCCAACCATCATTAGCGGCAAGAATAGGTCTTAACATTGTATAAGATTTTTGATCCTGTAGGGCAGCCTCAGAATAGACGAGTCCCCTAGGGTTAGTACCGACAAGTCTATCGACATTATCAGTTCCAACTATATTTATAATAGATCCATTAATAAGAGATATCTTTAATTCTTGAGAATTAACAGATTTTATAATCTCTTTGGGAATAAAATCTATAAAACGAACACCATCGTTAGTAATAGAATCAAAGATAATCTTTTTACCTTGAGCGTAAGTGGGATAGAGCATAAAATAAACAGCAGGAATTCTAATAGCTTCACGTATCAATAAATTCCAGACTGTCAAATCTTTACCTGCTCTACGCCCCCAAATCAGGATATATTTTTTATGTTTTTTAGCTTCAAAGTCTAATACAAAATCTAACTGATAGGGTCTAGGTTTATACTTTTTCAGATAAATCTGAGTCTCTGGATGTAGATTCATTCTTACCCTTTTTAGAGAAATCTTCCATTACAATAGTAATATTCTTACTAGTATCATTTTGTAGTTGTTTTTTAAGAGCCATATCTTCATCTCTTAATTCTCTCCAAATTTCTGAATATTTAAACATAACAGGTTTGATCATAGTGGGATCAAGTTTACGTTTTAAAAATCCTGCGGCGCCAGCTTCTCTGTTATCTCCAAGATATTGCATAGCTTGTTCATAAGCTTCTTTAAGAATGGGAAATTTCTGTGTCCATCTCCAAAAAGTAGCTGAAGAAATGCCTTTTTTTTTAAAGAATTCAGTCATTGTTTGTTTTTTAGATATATCAGGCCATTCAAGAACCTCTTTAGCCAGGCGTTCAATAGCAGCTTCAGAAATAGGCATTTCTCTAAGGGTAAATAAGTCCAGATACATATCTGCAACTTTTGAAGAAGCGGTATTTGTTATGCTAGATTGGACCATTTTACTCATTCGATCTCCTGGATAGTTATAAGAGTTTGATCTAAATCGGACCAACGTTTAACAGAATTAATTTTAACAACAAGAGAAGGTGAAGACAATATAAGTTTATCACAAGAAGCACACTCAGCTTCCTCAAAGAGATCAAAGATATATTTAATTAAGAGATTAGAATTAACAGGAGACATATTGAAATGATTTAAATAAGTATGATGGTAAATAGCGGGTATTTCTTTAGGGGGAGTGAATAAGAATTGAATATCCATAAAGAGAGGATAATGAGAGAAAGGAAGATTATCGCCATGGCATTTAGTAAGAGTAAGAATATTCATGATACGAGAAGTCCTAGAAACATCGGACTCAGGCAGTACTTTTTTACGAGGTGCTTTAAGAGCAGCGGAAGGCCTGCCATTTAAAACGTAGTTAATCGTTCTTAATTCGCGTTTAGACGAAACTTTATTCATTTGTAAGACATTCATACTATCACCCTTATATTTATTCGTTATATTTAATCCTAGTTCGTTTTTAAGCTATATGCGAAGTATGTTTAGTTCTAAATCATAAGAAATATATAATCAGTAAAATAAATATATAGGCTGTTGACAAGTAAATATTTAAATTATAGCATAAGTTTATCGTAACAATAAACCTTAAAATATAGAGGAATAGAAATGACAAAAACAAATAAAGAAGAAATATTACCTGGTAGAAAACAAGCAGCGTCGATATTAGCTAATAAAGAAACATTTAAACAAGCACTGATAGAGCGTATAAAAGCGCAAAAAGAAGGAAAAGTGTCTAAAACAATAGAAGAAGAAACAGATGGATTTTTAACGGTAATGATTGATGATAAAAATATATAAGATAGAAATACCGAAAGATCTTGATCTTACTATTATCGATCCGTCTTAAAATTATAACACCCCTAGGACACCCTAGGGGTTAACTTTATATTAAGCTATATACGAAGCATACCTAGCTTATTTATCCCCTTTCTGGAGTAATTTAATATAAAATGCCTCAATCGATTGAGTTTTATATTCCTTGAGATTGTCAGGCAATTCTATCTCATCGTATATAATATCTATTATTTCTGTTACCTTATCTTGGCTTAAGTTAGATTTCTCCAAAGTTAATAATAAATTATTAAAGAGATTCTTGATATTATTGGTCTTAAACTCTTTTAATATGTCTATCGTAGGTTGCTTAGACAATTCCATAATATCTATTATTAATTTCGATATCGATTGCGATATTGGATTTTCACCTAAAGAAAATATAACTCTATTTACTATTTTGTCTTGCCCCACTTTTCTTTTCTGTAAAAAAGTATCTATCTGCTCAATAATTGGCTCTATTTTCTTAATAGATACAGATTCATGCGACTTAAAAAATACATATTCAGCTACATTACAGTCTTTAAACATCTGTTTTATCTTAATCTGCTTACTTTCAGGTAAGCTTTGAAAGATTTCAAATGTTAACTTTGGTATATTAAACTCTTTTCTTAGAGTATCTTCCAACTTGGACTGATTATATTTAGCCGGATCTATCTTAGTTCTAACTATCTCCATACTATTCCCCGCATATTTATCTGTTTTGGCTATTTCTTGACCCTTATAGACTCTATCATAGTAAGTCACTCTACAATTCTTAGTCTCTTCCTTCGTAATACTCTTAATATTTTCTTGTATATTAACTTTATTATTAAATACAATATACTTGTGTGACATTTCTTCACCAAATATCATCTTAGCTATATTGGAAGCTCCTTTTCGAACTTTATTCCAAAGTACCCTTAATCTTAAAGATGGAAGAAATTTTGATAGTCTTTTCCTAATTTGAGGATCCCTAAAATATGAACTAATTTTAAACTCATTTGTTTTCAAATGTCTGTAATTCTTAGAGATCAATCCTAACCCCTGTAGAATCTTTAATAATCTTAATAAATTTCTTCTCTTATTCTTAGACCTATATCCCAATTGATATGCTAAATAATCTAAAGTCGTATATATCGTTTTACAACAACTATCTAAAAATATAAGTAAATTCAATAATTTAATTAAAACAGGATCTAAATAATCTAATACCTGTTCAGGATCTAATTGAAAACCTTCTACAGGTTGAATATCACTTAAATGAAAATATTTATCCATAACTCTTTGACAAAGAGTCAATTCTTGGTCACTTATATCTTTAATAAATCTTTTTTTATTTTCTTGACTTATTTTTATTTGTGTCATAAAATATATTCCTATTTCTATTTAAAGGCTCGCTAGCCTTGTAAAAATTGCCTTGCTGTTTTGGTTTTTCTGATAATTTATCAAGATACTGCGGGCTTTTTTTTACGTCAACTTTTTTCTATTCTTTTTCTAAATATTACTTCACTTTCATTCTCAATAAAATCGTTAATTGATTTAGCCCATCCTTTAGCTTCTTCCTTATCAGTCTTAGATTCGTAGCTTTCACAAACTTCATTAAAACTTTTTTCCCTTATTTCCTTAGCGCTGCATGAAAGAAAAATAATAAAATCTTCATAGATCATATCATACTCTTTGGCCGATTCTCTTAACATATATTCAATCTTCTCTGGTGTTAATGCCTTCTTATTCCTTATATACATAATATTTATCCTCTATACGCTTAATTGCCCTATCCATAGCATCTTCTATCGCTATTTTTAATATTTTATTCCTGTCCAATTTAAATTCATCCGCTAAACCCATTAACTTTTCCCTACCCGGTATCAATTCCCCCTTCTCTACCCTAAATATATATCCCTTCGTCGTATTTATTTTATCCCCCAATTCCTCCATCGTCAGACTATATAATTTCCTTTGTTCTTTAATTATATTCCCTATGTTAGTCATATTCTTCCTTTATATTTGATTTAGTTTCTAAATATAATATACTATATTTATCTTATTAATTATATAAACGGAGTAATTTTATGCTTGATATTGCAAGTTTCCTCTTTGTTGTCCTTAATCTTTGGTTCTTTTTTGCGATTTTAGTCATCGCATATTGGCTCAATAAGCTTCATACCTCTTTCATCAATCTCCTAAAAGATTATAGTTTGGATACTCCTAGAGCAGAGCAACATTTCGACAATCTTTATAAAGAAATCTCTAACCTTAAAGAAAAATTAGCCGCCCTAGAAGTCAAAATTAATAACTCTTCTTATCTCTCTTATAAAAGTTCTTTCAAGGAGTAATCATGGACATAAATTTAAAAGATATCTTAGATTTCATTAAAGCCCTTAAAGCCGATGAAGATTTAAAAATATCCCAATTACAGGATTCTAGACCCTTAAAAAAATATGAATCCGATGATACTAAAGATTTAGCCTCCGCTTTAGCTAAAGCTCAAGGAGAATTCCCTTCCATAAAAGAAAATTCCACTAACCCTTATTTTAAATCAACTTATGCTAATTTAGATTCTGTCCTTAAACCTATTAGACCTATCTTAGCTAAATATGGCTTAAGCTTCACTCAACAGACTATACTTGAGGATGGCGCAACGATCCTTGTAACCAGGCTTCGACACAGCTCAGGCCAATGGATTGATTCTATAACTAGAATTATACCCGCTAAAAATGATATTCAAAGCTATGCTTCAACTATGACTTATATGAAGCGTTATTCCATTTCAACTCTTTTAGGTATTACTACTTCTGATGAAGATGATGATGGCGAAGTCGCTATGGCCGAAATAAGAGACGTTAAAGCTAAAGGCGTTGCCCTTAATACTAAATATAATCCCAAAGAACAAGCTCAGGATGTCATCACTAAAGAACAATTAGAAGAATTAGAATACGAATTATCTGAATATCCTGATATTGCTGAAATGGTCCTCGATGGCTTAAAGATTCAATCTCTTGCCGATATGCCTAAACAAAAATTTATTGTATCTTTAACCAGAATACGCGAAATTAAGACCACTAGAAATGGTCAATAAATTTACTACTCTCCTTTCTCGCCCCGGAATGAAATTTACTCCGTAATTTCTTCCGGGGCCTTAAATATAAATTTAATACTATAAATTAGGAGAATTAATTATGTACGATGAAAAATTCAAAGAGCGATATACCATACCTACTCGATTCGATTCCGAACCTTTCGGTACTATCGTAAAATGTATTGGCGATAATAATGATTATGAATTCTATGTCCAATTAAGTAAGGACCAAGCCAATGCTAATTGGCAAAAAGTTAGATATTTATTGGAAAAAACTTTCCAGGAATTCTTTTTTAATGCTACATTCATAGAAGAATGTTTAAAAATTTATAATGGCGATAAAGATTTTAGCAAAATAAGTAAAATTATTTTTAATAAACCATAAAATATGTTTAGAAATTTCTTACTATTTTCTTTGTTATTTATTCTCTTTACAATCTTCTTTTACCATTTCTTTTTAGCCCAAAAAACCGAAATTCATTACTACAAAAAAGGAACTCTCATCTCTAAAATTTATAAATCTTATCCTTATAGCATTTTTTAAAAGCAAAGGAATATAATGAGTACTATAAAAACATACTTAATTTTATTATTAACATCTCTGATCTTCTTTATTTTCATCGCTTATTATTATTCTAATTATATTTTCCCTAAACCTAAAGCTGATATCATTCTTATTAATAAAAACGAAAAAAATATACCTAAAGATTCCCTTAAACCAGACCAATCTATTAAAATATATATTCCCTCTACTCAATCAGTTTAATAATAAATAAAAAGCGACATCTGATAATATTTATGTAAAAGAAGAAACGGATACCGTAAAAGCTTTATAAAATAGAAGGCAGCATTATTCTCATAATACCACCCTCTACAAAGAAGAAATAGAATGAAACTCTTCTTTAATACGCTCTTATTATGTAACCAGGCGTATGCTCTACAATATATGCGTGAGATTTAATAAATGTTTGTTCTGATGTCCTACCATAAATAGAACCATATTGATTAGGCTCTCCCATTGCCAATGGCAGATATGGTAATCTAAAGTGCGTAGTCAAATTTATAGTCTGAAATGTCATAGACGTCTTAGCTTGTCCTGAATTAGATCGTTGCGAACCAACATACCATGTATTATTACCAAAAGATATTGTTCTAATCTGTGTCTGATCAAATGCATTTTGATACTGTGATAAAAAATCTTCGTTAGGAACTCTCGCTTGATTTGTCCAGGTTAATCCGTTATATGATGTCCATAAAGATTGTCCCGGAAGTATGCTATCATAAGATTTACTTCCCATCACAAAAAGACTATCTGCAAATGTAAGATATGTTACCGTAGGACTATATGTAACCCTATTAACCGTATTTGTATTATATATAGGTGTAATATCTGTCCACGCTATGCCATTAACAGAACTCGCTATCCATAACTTAGAATTAGACAAGTATCCATTTTGGTTGCCTGCGGCTATCCAGACACCATTACCGTATATTATATGTGTAGCAGCATATGGATGAAGTGGAGATTGACGCTGTGTCCATGTTATTCCGTCAGGACTTGTTGCATACGACAAAGGAAGTATCGATACCGCTGTCCATAATCCATTGCCATATGCTACATTTGTTATATTTTGTACTACAAATGTACTAACAGGTACTAGATTCCAGGTTATACCATCAACTGAATATGCTATTCGCCCATTATCACAGACTGCTACAAATTTAGAATTGACTCCAGCCAGGCCATTGTGGGCTACTTTATTTATATTATTAGTACCAACAACACTTCCGTCTCGCTCTACCCAATTTATACCGTCTACAGACGAATATATATATCCTTCTTCTCCAACAATAATAAATTTGCCATCACCAAATACTAGAGATTTAGGAACAAAACCCGGGGCTGCTATCCATGTTCTTTGTGTCCAATTTACCGCATCAGGACTCGTTGCATATAAACTATTCCAACCCGTATCGCTAGTAGATCTAAATGCTACCCATAAACCTGCTCCATATGCACTGCATAGTATATAATCATCTTGGTTTACTATATCAAATGTTCTAACTGTATCTTGTGTCAAATAATAATGGTCTATTACACCAAAAAGACCAGGATAAGTTCCCTGTAAAACACTAGATCCATCACAATACAGCCAACCAACTGGCAACTTAGCCGCAACACCACCAAGATCAAACCTAACTATACTGCCAATAGGCATACCTCCACCACCTCCAGTTGCAGAAATAGTAATAGAATTCCCTGCATTTGCTATGCCTATACCTGCACCAGCTGTTATATTAGCCCAGGTAGGAACTCCTCCTGTTGCTGATATTAATAACTGGCCATCTGTACCATGTGTTGCCGATACAACTCCAACTACATTTGTTTGTAAAACTCCACCAGTTTGTGCCTGTAATGTTAAATTATTTATAACTACATTATTGTTAAGTGCTATCCAAAGATTATCACCAGCTAGCGGTGCTGATGATGTTACTATGTTGCCTCCCGGTAATCCTAAAATATTTATATTACCAGCAACTGCTATTGCTGCATTCGTATCATCTGTTGTTAAAGAATTTGCTCCTCCGCCACCACCTACTGCTTCCAGGTTAATACTTCCTGGACTATTAGTTATCGTAACTGTACCCCCAAGTGAGGTTAAATTTGCCCATACTGGAGGAAATCCCGTACTACCTGTTAATAATTGTCCATCTGATCCTAACGTAAGTCCAACTGTAATTGTATTACCTGCACCATCTGTTGTAACTTCACCTTCACCAAATATATTAATAGTATTATTCGCAACTGTTGCTATTCCAGTATCGCACTGAAAATGTGATGCATCTGCATCTGTTGGATATAATTGTGCCCAGTTTGCAGTATTACCTGAAAGATCTATTAATTGGTAGACTTCTTTATCTACTCCTAGTGTAATATCTCTATTTATCCAGATATCACCTATATTAACATTTTTAGTGTCATTATTCGTAGGTGCATGTGCTCTAACAATCAAATTTGGAGGTGTCGATGATTTAACTCCTAAATAATCTAACGGATTAAATGTATTTGCCATTTTAACTTCCTAATATTTCAATAACTATAACTTGACCATCACCACCTGCTCCTCCACTACCTGCAGTACTACCACCTCCACCAGCGCCTCCTCCTCCACCTGGAAAACCTCCGTCTCCACCATTACCAGCCGTACCTGATGCTGAACCAGCTCCGCCTCCACCTCCTGTTCCTCCTGTTATTATTCCTCCGGATGTAGGAGCATCATTTCCATTACCACCAGCTCCTCCGTCAGCCGAACCCTTAG
>Ga0265297_10007323_pt1 | contig 15376 bp, 12 predicted proteins | sample Munlanlwell13791_FD_192502 | JGI IMG/M metagenome (GOLD analysis project Ga0265297, IMG submission 192502) | Leachate microbial communities from a municipal landfill in Southern Ontario, Canada - Leachate well 137-91 | ecosystem: Engineered > Solid waste > Landfill > Unclassified | place... | reverse complement strand
AAGTGACGATGTGCGGACCCGGGGAGATGCGCTGCAGCGTGTCGGTCGTGCTGGACGCGCCCAAGCTCGTCGACGAGTTCACGGCATCACCCTTCACCCAGACGACGGCAGAGGCGATCTACTGCACGATGATCCGCGTCGCCCGGGTGCGCAACGGGATCAAAGAGCGCCTGCTCGCCGAGATGCACGGACTCGTCTCCGTAAACGTGGAGTGCTCCTGAACCGCCGACGCCGACCCGAGAGGTCGGCGTCTTTTTTAAAGTGCGAAAGGAGCAAAAGGTGCAGAAGGTACAGAAGTGGCAGGGGCCCGCTCGGCCATACGAATGCTTTTGCCCCTTCTGCCCCTTTCAATAAAAAAAGGCGACCCCAGGAATGGAATCGCCCATCGCATCAAGCATCTCGCGTATCCGCTCAACGGAAGAGGACCGACAGACCCGCTATGCTGTCCCACCACGACACATCCGGTCTGTTGAAGGCGACGTCGTGATTCGCCAGGAACGTGCGGATGCGGCTGGCCGGAATGATGAGCGGAGAAGACCGCTGACGGAACGGGTGAAAGCCCGTCCATAACTCCATACTCATCAGCCCGATGATCTGACCGTCTCTCTGCAGGAAGACCCCCGAACCGGAATAGCCCGGCTCGAACCGGCCGCTTAGAACCATGGAATCCTGCGCGGCCAGCGGCGCATCCGGATCTGCGATCATGAACCGCAAGATTCGTACGCTCCCCACGTTGACCGTCTTGCCGCCGCCGAGTTCGCCCGGGTATCCGACCCCGTAGACAGTATCACCGGGGTATGGCGGCACGTCGCCCTCCGCGATCCGCGCCGGTCGGGGGAAGTTGACCGGGATGCGCAGCAACCCCAAGTCCATGTCCTCATCGACGGCGATGACTTCGGCGTCGTAAGACTTGGCGAGCGGCCCGCCTTCGATATCGACGTGGATCTCTCCGCCATTCGCGGCGGTGATCACGTGCGCACACGTCAACACATGGCCCTGCCGCGAGATGATGATCCCCGAACCCCGCAAACCGTTGGGAAGACTGACCGCCACGGTCGCTTCCCAGTTGCGTACGAGCTCGGGAAGTTCGGGGCCTGCCTCATCGCTGGTTATCACCATGCCCCCGGCGAGACCACCCAGGAAGGCGGCGGCGACGAAAACGATTATAATCCCGCACACTTTGAGAGCCCTTACGAACTTGGCCCGCATCGCCAAGAGCGCCCTGATGACTCTGTTGATCTTGGCCCGCATCGTACTTCTCCTTTTTCCGCGAAAACGCGCTATCAAAGGCCTGTTTTGACTGTAGCAGGTTGGATTATAAAGGGGTAGCAGGGCTGCGGTTTGCAGCCGCCAGCGGGGAAAGCGGGGCCGCCCGGCATTCGCCGGGCTAGCGGGGAAGACAAGAGGCCGGGCAAACATCACTTCTTCTCCACTCCCCCGCTTCCCCGCTCTTCCCGCTTCCGCCTGAAACGGCTATATTAATCGGAGAAACACGCTAACCCTCGCGTTATGGATAACCCGTATTCAGTGACTTCGCAGATACTCATCCCGACCGTCATCGAGAAATCGACGCACGGCGAGCGGGCGTACGACATCTACTCGCGCCTGCTCAAGGATCGCATCGTCTTCCTCGGCGACGCAGTCACTGACCTGACCGCGAACATCGTCATCGCCCAGCTGCTGTTCCTGGAGAGCCAGGACAAGACCAAGGACATCAAGCTGTACATCAACTCGCCGGGAGGGTCGGTGACCGCAGGACTCGCCATCTACGACACGATGCAGCTCATCAAGCCCGACGTGGCGACGATTTGCGTCGGCATGGCGGCGTCGATGGGCGCGGTGCTGCTCTCGGCCGGACAGAAAGGCAAACGCTTCTGCCTGCCGAACTCGGAAGTGATGATCCATCAGGTCATGGGCGGCGCCGAGGGACAGGCCACGGACATCAAGATCCGCGCCGAACACATCCTGAAGATGAAGGACCAGCTGAACCGGATCCTCGCCAAGCACACCGGACAGAAATTCGAGAAGGTCGAGAAGGACGCCGATCGCGACTACTTCATGAGCGCGGAAGAGGCGGTGAAGTACGGATTAGTGGATAAGATCATCGAGTGAGGCTGAAAGCTCAGAGCACAAAGCTGAAAGCTAAAGTCCGGCGATACGCGCCGGACTTTTAGATGCCGCTTTGAGCTTTCTGCTTTCGGCTTTGAGCTTCCCGACTACCCCTCCACCTTCCACCCGTCCTCGAGCTCCACTATCCGACCCGGGATGGAGAATCCTGCCGCTTTCTTGTGCCCGCCGCCGCCCATGACCTTAGCGAGCTCGGATACGTCCACGTCGTCCGCCGAACGCAGGCTTCCCCTGACCGTCCCGTCCGGCATCTCCTTGAGTACCATGATGACCTTGGCGTCGAGATTGGCGTTCAGGAAATTCGAGACGCCCTCGACCTGTTCGCTGTCCGCTCCGGCGTCGATGTCCCTGACGAAGATGGCGGTCGAAGCCACGCCGAGTCTCTCGTTGTACTTGAGCCGCGACAGCACCGCGCCCCACAGCCGGAGCGAGCCGACCGATTTGTTGCGCAGTGTGTTCCTGGCGACGTCGTGCAGACGCGCGCCGCGGCGCAGCAGATGCGAAGCCGCCTCCATCGAACTCCGCGTCGTGGCCGGATTGCTGAAGTTGCCGGTATCGGTGAGGATGCCGGTCAGCAGACAGGTCGCGATGTCCTGGTCGATCTCCGCGCGGACGTGCCGCAGGAAACGGTAGACGATCTCGGATGCGGACGACGCCTTGGGGTCTACGATATTGATGTCGCCGTAGAGCTCATTGGTGGCGTGATGGTCGAAATTGAGGACGACCGGACCGTGCCTCATGCCGGACATGTGCTCGGCGATGCCGGCGTAACGCAGGTCGCCGGAATCGCAGACCATCACGACGTCGTGGCCGCGGCCGAATTCCGCCAGGTCCGTGGTGTACCGTTCAGCGCCGCGCATGTACATGAACTGGCTCGGGACCGGATCAGCGCAGAACGGCGTCACCGCAATCCCCTCTTTCGCGCACCAATTGACGATCGCCGCGGTCGAACCGACTGCGTCGCCGTCCGGTTTCCGGTGCGCCACCAAGAGCACGCTCTTGGCGCGCTTCAGGATGTCGTGCGCCGATTTGTACAGGAAATCGAATTCCATAAGCGGGTAAACTTAGCGCGGGGCGCGGAGGGTGTCAAGGGTTGAAAAAGCGTGAGGGGGCGGAAGCGGATGGGAACCCCCTCCCTCTCTCCCTCCCCCGCCTGCGGGCGGGGGAGGGATGGGGTGGGGGTCCGGCATTACCGCTTACGATCGAACGCCTTGAGATTGACTGGCACGCGGGTCAAGTATAAAATTGCCGCAGCACCTTTCCGGAAAAGAGGACAAAATGAGCAAGAAAGACGCTCAAAAGACCAAGCGCGGTCCGGCGCTTTCGGACGACTGGCGGTCGTTCGAGAAACGCGCGATGCAAACGGGCGAGGTCAGCTTCCGTACCTTGATCGGGCTTTGCGATGTCTGGGATATCCAAACTGCAGCCGCTCCTCATTGGCTCCTCACCGGCTGTACTATATCCTATGACAGCGACTGCAACTTCGTTGCCCAGGTGCCGGACGGGCCGACCATCCTTCTCGCCGGCGACGAGCCGGCGCGACCGAACCTCGGCATGCACGAGCGCCGCATGAAGGACAAGCGGCTGGCGGAGATCGATCGGCAGATGACGGAGTGTCGTGATAGCGCCGCCTCTGCTGAAGAGAAAATCGCCGAGCTCGAGGCCGAAAGACGCGATCTCATGGGATGACACCTCGTACGCCGCACGGCCCCCGACCGGGGGCTCTTTATTTATTATGAGATGGAAGGCACAAGTTTCGCCGATAGCGGGAAGCTTTTTTGCTCCGATGTTGCCTTTTTCGCCTCAAAATGGCACGATTCGGCTTGTAGCGGCAGGCCTTGCGCCTGCCGGATAGGCCGAAGGCAGGGACAAGCCCTGCCGCTACGTTTCCTATATGCATCTCCAAAAGCTCGAAATGCACGGCTTCAAGTCGTTCGCGGACAAGATGCCGCTCGACTTCCTACCGCCGTCGAAAAAGACCAGGGGCATCACCGCCGTAGTCGGTCCGAACGGCTCGGGCAAATCGAACGTCGCGGACGCCATCCGCTGGGTTTTGGGTGAGCAGAGCACCAAACTCCTGCGCGGCAAGAAGGCCGAGGACGTCATCTTTTCCGGTTCCGAAAAACGCGCCCGCTCCAGCTTCGCGGAAGTGACGCTAACGCTGAACAACGACGGCGGCAAACTGCCGGTGGACCTATCCGAGGTCGCCATCTCCCGCCGCATCTACCGCGACGGCGATTCGGAATACCTGATCAACAAGCGCAAGGTGCGCCTGACCGACATCCAGCTTCTCCTGGCGCAGGCGCAGTTCGGAGCGCGCTCGTATTCCGTGATCGGCCAGGGCATGATCGACAGCATCCTCGTCGCCTCCCCGCAGGAGCGCAAGGAATTCTTCGACGAGGCCGCCGGCGTCCGGCAGTTCCAGCTCAAGCGCCACGCGTCGGTCATCAAGATGCAAGGAGCCAGGGAGAACCTGCATCAGGCCGAGATGCTCGTCGCGGAGATCGAGCCGCGTCTGCGTTCGCTTTCCCGCCAGGTCAAGAGGCTCGAACAGCGCGAGGCGCTTGAGGAAGAGTTGCACGCCCTGCACCACCAGTACTACGGCAAGCTCTGGACCGATCTACAGAAAGAGATCGGCGTCAGGAGCGCGGCGCTCAATAAGCTCGAGGATGAGTGGAAGGAGAAGGAATCAACGCTGACCGAAGCCAAGAACGAACTCGCCAAACTGGAACGCGAAGAGACCGGCAGCGACGACTTCACTTCACTGCAGACCGAATACCAGAGGCTGATGTCCGAAAAGAGCGCGCTCAAGGAGCGCGAGCTGCGCGCCAGGAGCAAGATGGAGATCGCCGTCCAGGTCAGGAAACAGACCGCGACCGCGATGCCGCTCTCTAAGATAATAGAAGGCGTGCGCGGCCTGGGCGACCGGCAGGGCGAGGCGGTGAAGTCGCTCAAGGGCGCCAAGTCGCTCGACGCGGCGCAAAAGCTGGTGCCTGATTTCGAGTCCATCCACGGCGACACAGTGACCCTGGCGGACAGGCTTGAGCGCCCGGCGCCGGAGGAGGACATGAAGAAGCCGGAAGCCGACCCGGCGCTCGTCAAAGAGCTCGAAAGCATCCGCGAGGCGGTCGAGGCGGTCGAGGCGAAGCTGGCGGAGACGCAGAAGACCCTGCAGTCGTACAACGACACCGAGCGCAAGAAGAAGGAGAAGTTCTTCTCGCTGCAGCGCGGCCTGCAGGACAGGATTTCCGCCGCGCACGCGCTCGAACGCGGACTCGGCGACATGCGCGTCGAGATGGCGCGGCTTGAGACGCGACGCGATTCGCTCGAACAGGAGATGGTCACCGAGCTGGGCGAACGCAGCGAGCGCATCAAACAGGGCATCAAGGAATCCGAGATGCCGGAAGAGCCGCTGAGCGAGATCCAGCCGAAGATCCAGAGATTGAAGTACAACCTGCAGCTCATCGGCGGAATCGACGATGAAGTGGTGAAGGAATACGAGGAGACCAAGGGGCGGTTCGACTTCCTCGAGGCGCAGATCTCTGACCTCGGCAAGGCGATCTCCGACCTCGACAAGATCATCGCCGAATTGGACGAGACGATCCGCACCCGTTCCGAACGCGCCTTCCGCGACCTGAACCACGAGTTCGACCGCTACTTCAAGCTACTGTTCGGCGGCGGTAAGTCCGAACTCATCCAGCTGACGGAGGTGAGGGATGAAGAACAGGAAGATGGTGTAGCGGCAGGGCTTGACCCTGCACTGGATGAAGCGGGGGAGCGTCCTTCGATTCCACTCAGGACAGGTGGGAGCGGGGAAGCGGGGAAAAAGAAGGAGACATATATCGCCGGCATCGACATCAACGCGACGCCGCCGGGCAAGAAGATCAAGCACATCAACATGCTCTCGGGCGGCGAGCGCGCGCTGACGTCCATCGCGCTCATCTGCGCCATCATGACGACCAACCCGAGCCCGTTCGTGGTCCTCGACGAGGTGGACGCGGCGCTCGATGAATCGAACGCCGATAAATTCGCGTCCATCCTCGGGGAGCTGGCTGAACGCACGCAGTTCATCGTCATCACGCATAACCGCTACACCATGCAGAGGGCGAACGTGATGTACGGCGTGACCATGCGCGAGGACGGCACGTCGCAGCTGCTCTCGGTCAACCTGGAAGAGGTCGGCAAGCTGAAGAACGACGAGGGTGCGCCCGTGAAAACGAAGAAGACCGCAAAGGCGGTCAAAGAGAGGGCGGAAGCGGCGGCTTAAACTAGAAAGCCAAACAGAAAGTCCGACCGAAAGGCCGGACTTTTCGGTTTCAAGCTAAGGAGCCGAGGAGCACGGAATCTCAAAAATGGACAGCTCCTATGCTCCTGAGCTCCTTTGCTTTTTACCCCCATTCCTATTGACACTTTCGCCATTTTCTGCTACATTTGGCGGTCCTTTGGAGGTGTCATGGATATCATCGAGATCGCGAATCCGGTTCCTTCATATTTCGCAGGGACAGCTGGGGAGCAGACGGTCGCCAAAGTGAAGTGGCTCATCAAAGAGCTGCACCAGGGGTACGAGCCGACACTTTGGAACAAGATGCGCAAGTTCGACAGACTCGGCTTCCTCGGCGGCTTTCTGACTCGGTTCTACGGCAGCTTCCAGGGCGATATCTTCAAGCGCACGCTTCAGAGCTCCGACACCGTCGCCTATGCGGTCGCAGAGCCGGACTTCGAGCGCTACTACTGGGCGCCCGGGAACCGCGCCCAGGTCGCCTCGCTGGCCATCATGTTCTTTGATGAGTGGCGCGGATGGTTCGCTATCCGAATCGTCTCCATCCACAAAGACGGCCGGATCGTCGGCGTCCACGACTTCGGGGCCACGGACCACGCCCTCATGCCGAACAACGTCAAGTACGCGAACCTGCATGATGCGCTACGCCAGCACGTCAAGGACTCCGCCAAGCTCCTCCCGGAGCACGCCTGACAGGGCGGTCGTCGGACTCGATGGCCGCCCGTTTTTTATCCGCCAGTCTTGACTTCATAGCGCGTGCCGGGTATTATGACCGGTCGTAGTCAGGGTTCCGCACGCTTCCCTAGCCGCCGGCTAGAGAAAACGCGGGGTCCGAAAGGAAGGAGACGACAAGAATGAACGGGCTGAAAAAGGTCATTGCCGTGGCGGCGCTGGCAGCGTTCGCTCTGCTCCTCACGCCGGCCGAGACCGAGGCGTACGAGTCCTTCGGGACCTGCTACGCCCAAACCTACTGTCCGAACTCCGGCCGCACCATCTGGTGCCGGGTGTCCGGCCGCTCCAGCGATCGCGTCGCCTGCAGCTGGTACGTCGTGCCGGGTGTCTCGGTCGAATGCCACGGCCTCGTCAGCGACCCGTGGCTCGGCTGGATGTGGCAGGACTACTACTTCACCTGCGGCTACTGACGCGGTTCGATAACCGCTCTCCGACGCACCGTCCGACGGTGCTTTTTCATATCGAGGACGCCCTTGACTCCCGGGGTTATTCCTGCCATACTGCCCTTCGACTGAATCCCGAGCTGCAAGGGTGGCGGGAAGAATGCTCACTCCCCTCCCCATCCGCACAGATTCGTCCATAAATCCAAACACATGATAGTCATCAGACTTACCCGCGTCGGCAAAAAGAAACAGCCGACCTACCGCATCGTGGTTCAGGACAAGAAACGCGACCCTTGGGGCGCGTCCATCGATATTGTCGGGAACTACAATCCGCGGACTAAGCCGAAGACCATTGTCTTCAAGGAAGACCGCATCAAGCACTGGCTCGAGCAGGGCGCCCAGCCATCGAACACAGTCCATAACCTCCTGGTGGACGCGAAACTGATCAAGGGGGCGAAACGTTGCGCCACCACCCACGACAAGAACAAGACGGCACCCGCCGAAAAAGCTGGAGAAGTGACAAAAGCTGAAGAAGGGGCGCCGAAGGCCTAATAATGGGAAAAGAGCGACCGCAAGGCCGCTCTTTTGATTGACAGAAACGCCTGGAATCGGGTACGCTGGCGATGGTTCCCGACCTAACGGGAACTGGTGTCCCCCAAGGGGGTCATCGAGTAACTCATCACGGCACCGCTTCCCACCGGGAGGGAGGCCACCCGTATGAACGGCTATGGCAGAAGAGTTTGATCGCGAATTTGTAGAATACGTAGTTAGGGCAATCGTTAACCACCCGGATGATGTCAGGGCGGAGCGCACCATCGACGAGAGGGGCGTTCTCATCACCCTGCACGTCAACCCCGAAGACATGGGTTACGTCATCGGTAAGAGCGGACAGACCGCCCGTTCCATCCGCACTCTGCTGAAGATCGTCGGTGCGAAGAGCAACGCTCGCGTCAACCTGAAGATCTACGAACCGGAAGGCAGCAGGAGGTTCTCTGACGCCCCGAGGCGCACGGAGACGAGGACCGAGGACGAGGACATCGACACCTCGGCCGTCGACCTCAAGATCTAACGGACCCAAGATCCCGGAATTGGAAAGGACTCCGCGCAAGCGGGGTCCTTTTGATGTCCACCGCGAAGTGGCCCCATCGAAGCTGGAAGTCGGAAGAGAGCCATTTCTTCCCGCTTCGTGCCTTCCGCCGAAGTTCAAACGACCAATGACCACATATTCGGTTTGAGAGATTAGTCCGAAGGCCGCCCTCACCCCGGCCCTCTCCCACTCCGTGGGAGAGGGTGGTCATCAATCACCCTCTCCCCGCTGTGTGGGGAGAGGCTGGGGTGAGGGGCGTTTCTGACACGACGAGCCTTAATTGACACGACTTTGGATATTTGGAAGCGGTGCATTGAGTCCGGAACGTCGCCCGTCTGCTCCACCCATTGACTCCCCCACCCAGGACCGCTAATCTGCTATGATTCATGCGTATGACTGCGAAGAGAAAGAAAATCCGTTTCGACATCATATCGATCTTCCCCGGAATGTTCGGAGGCTATTTCGGCGAGTCCATCATCGGACGCGGGCAGGAAAAAGGGCTGCTCGACATCCGCGTCCACGACCTGCGCAAATGGACCGAAGATAAGCGCCGTACCGTGGACGACAAGCCGTTCGGCGGCGGACCCGGGATGGTGATGATGGTAAAGCCGTTCTGGCGGGCGGTGAAGGCGTTGCGGTTGGTGCGTAAAAGCGGGAAGCGGGAAGCGGTAAGCGGGAAGAATCGCATAATCTTGATGTCGGCGAAAGGGAAACGGTTCACGCACAAAGATGCCGTACGGCTGGCGAAGTACAATCGCGTCGTCCTGCTTTGCGGCCGTTATGAAGGCGTGGACGAACGCGTCGCTAAGAATATCGCGGACGAGGAGATATCGGTCGGCGACTTCGTGCTCACCGGCGGCGAACTCCCGGCGATGGTCATCGTCGATGCGGTCAGCCGCCACATCCCCGGAGTGCTGGGCAAAGCCGAATCGCTTGAGGCCGAATCGCACACCGAGGAAGGCGTCACCGAATACCCGCAGTACACCCGCCCGGCAGACTTCTCCCCTGCCAAAGGCAAGCACTGGCGCGTGCCGAAAGTGCTCCTCTCGGGGAATCACAAGGAGATCAAGAAATGGAGGAAAGACAAATCGAAGCATGGATAGGATAGGACCGGCGCTCAAAAGGGCGCCGTTTCGATATTGACCGCTGACGTGATTTCCGTTATCCTTACCGGTTCCGCCCGAAGCGAGAACAGAGATAGGAGGAGGAGTGGCCTTTGCCGAATACATGGACAGACTTCGCGCGCTGATGCTTGGCGGCATCGTCGACGGGGAACATCAGCGGCTGGCGCTGCATGCGGCCCAGTTCGCTGAAGGAATCATCGCTAAGCTCGGACCGTACGACTACGGACTGGCGCGGGAAAGCCGCGTCGACAAGCCGCGGGTCGCCCGGGCGATCAGCCGATTCACCGGCCGCAACGTGCACTGGACGACGGTGGTATCGGTCCCACGAGGCATGAAAGGATCCACTGCCTGGTGGGCGGACACTGATGCCTATCGCCGCACGCTGGCCACGGCCTACCAACTCGATAACGTCCTGCCGTCCACGGCCCGCGCCAGCAGCACCGACCAGCGCGCGATCGCGGATAAGATCGCCCGCCATCTTTCCGACATCGGATACAGTGCCAACTATTCGGTCGGCGGCGCCACCGAAGGACTCGTCTGGGGCGCGCATGCGATGCCGGCTGGATACGCGATCTGGTACAACACCCTGTTCCCGGTACTGAAGGCGCTGTGCCTCGCCGCCGCGTTCAACCAGCCGAAAGAGGCGGACCGCGTCGTCGAGCTGGCGACCGTCCTGCGCGACGTTCTGCCGCTCGGGGAAAGGAACAGCCAGGAATTCGCCTGGGTCGTGCTCGCCGCGCCGAATCCGTGACCGCAACACTTGCCGTGTATCCTCTGCGATACACGGTTTTTTCGAGAGTCGAAAAAGGGACAGGAGGAGCAAGAGGTGCAGAAGGAACAGAAGCATGTGCTCCCGGTCCGACTGCCCTTTTGCCCCTTCTGCACCTTTTGCACCTTCTTTCACTTCTGTCCCTTCTTTCACTCATCAAAAAGCAGGGACAAGCCCTGCCGCTACGAATCCTTCCCCCGCTCTTCCCCGCTAGCCCGGCGCATGCCGGGCGGTCCCCGCTAGCGAGCGCAGCGAGCGGTCCCCGCTCTTCCCGCTAGTACGTGGCGGTAGCGATGAACGTCAGCGTATCGGTGTAATCGCCGTGCGCCGGGGTGGTCGTAGCTATCGAAGCCTTCACGAAGACGCGGGCATAGGCGTTCTGCGAGGGCCCGTCGATGGTCCAGACATCCTGATTGCCAGTAGTGAGTCCTCCCACGTTATGGTTCGAGGTGTCGCAGGAACTCGCGAAGGGCGCGCTGGCGGTCGGATCTGCGCCTGCAGGCGTCGTCGTATCCTTGCCGGTGTGTCCGACAGCGCTGCCGACGCAGAGGCCATACCCCTCCGTCCCTGCCACGAGCGTCGCGGTCGCAGAATCGATGGTATCCGCGGGGGCTGAAGTCGAAGTCAGCGCGCCGTAAAGCGATCGCGCCGTGATCGCGGCGCCCAGCGTCGCATTCGTCGACACCCGCGTGCAGATATGGCTCACGCCCGACACGTCCGAAGTCGTGACCGTACCGGCGTCGATGACCCCGAGAGCCAGCGTACCGCCGTTCCCGGAGAAGGTGCCGTCGCAGGAAGTGGAGGTGCCGACGTTGAACGACAGCGAGGGATCCACGTCCGACGTGATCGTCACCTGGTCATCATCATTGATATAGACTTCGCCCTCGCCACCGCTGCCGGTGAAGTATATCCGGTACGCGCCCGGCGTCGAAGGATTGGTGATCGTCGCCCCGCCTATGGTCACGGACCCCGTACAGCCCGTCTCGGCCGCGGTCAAAGTGGTCGCCGTATACCCGAAGCTTGAGAGGCAGTCGGAGCTACCGGCATCGGTCGCGGCTGAAGTCACGGTGAACTCCGCAGGGAAGGTGACCGTCAAGGTCCCGTCCGAGACACCCGTATAATCGAAGGTCAACGAGAACGCCACTCCGGTCGCGTTGACCTTATTCCGCGATAGTAACAGCTTGACCTGCGTCGTGACGCCATCGGTTCCTCCGGACAACGTGACTTCGCCATAGGTGCGGTAATAGAAATCGTCCGGCGTGCCGGCATCCGTCATCCGGAAACAGTATTCAGCTCCGTCTTCGGCATCGCTCGTCGCTTCGATGACGTACTCGACCTCGGTAAAATTGGCGCTGCTCATCTCGATCGCGGCGGTCGTCGACGCCGTATCCATGACATGGCCGGCCGAGAACGTGGTGTTGCCGTCGCCGATGCCCGGGGCGACGTTCGTGGTCGCCTCGCCGTTCGTGATATTGACGGAATCGGACATCGTCCAGTGCTCGGTGTTCGCGTCCGAGATCGGCACTTGCGTCCAGGTCGAGATTGCCGCGCAGGTCGTCTCCTTCGCTCCGTACTCAAGCCGAGGCTGGATCGAATAGCGGGTTTTCACGGCGATCTTCTGGAAATCTGCGGCCGTTCCCGAGCCGCCGTATCCTGCCGTGTAGACATGACCGTTGGTCTCATCCACATAGGCGCCCGACATGCTCGTGTCCGTGATGCCAAGCGACAGTGAATCAGCGACGGTGAAATTCCTCAAATCTACCGCGTAGATCTTCATGTCGCTTTCGTAGTTGTAGTCGGTGAAATATAGGTACTCGTTGACATTGTCTATCGCCATTGGAGTCGTCCAATACGGCGTGCCAGTCCGACCGGTCAGTGCCGTATAGTTCGTGAATGTCAGGGTGCTCGTAGTCACCTTGCCTATGCCGAATATCCCGGAAAGCATCGTGAAATAGAGGTAATCGCCTGATTGGTCGACCACCAGACTACCGTGCGGATAATAATACGTGCCGGATAAGTATATATTCTCTACGTCTATCGCGGCCCCCGAGAAATCGCTCAAATCCATCTTGATGAGCCTGCCGTAGGTCGTATAACCGTAGCGGTTCGTCGCGTAATATAGGAAAGCGTCCGCATCATCGATGTCGCCTGAAGTGAAATTGTTGCCGTAGGTGCCGTAAGCGAGTGCCCGGGACGCGGAGCTCGTGAATGTCGAGAGGTCAATCTTGTAAACAGTGCCGTTCACTGTGGAGCTCAAGGCGTTCACGCCGACATAGAGATAAGCACCCGTGGAATCCATGTCTATCGAGCGTGCAGCATAGGATCCTGAACTGCCCAAGTTCAGCGTCGAATACGTATTGAATGTCGACAGGTTGAACTTGACGGCCACGGTCTGGACGGCGGTCGAATCGGTCGCATTGAAATACAGATAGGTTCCGCCCGGATCTATGGCCGCGTCAAATGCGCTGCGGATGTTGGTCGGGAAGTCGTATTGGCTCAAGACCGACAGGTCGCTCTTCTGGATCTTCGTGATCGAGACATAGGAAGGCGAATTCCAATCGGTCCAGACGGCATAGAGGTATGTCCCGTCATCGACCACGGCTTCAGTGGCATAGTTCTGATCCGCATCGATATCCGTCGACTCAGCTACTATAGATAACGCGCCCGCTAAACCGGAGCCTGCAGATGTCCCGAGCCGCAGGCGCCTCGGAGTTTCCTTGGCCAGGCCGGTAATCGGCGTATTTTCAGCCGCCGCCCAGGTCGCCGTCGTCTCGGTCCCGTTATCGTTGCGCCAGCGGTAAGCGTTCTGGACGTTACTCGTACCGCTATAGATGGACGCCTCGGCGTAGGTCGAGAAGGTGAACGCGGTCGCCGCCCCGCCGTCCGTGAGCCGGAAACAATAATTGCCGCCGCCGGTAGCGTCCGACGTGGGGGCGATGGAATATTCGACTTCGGTGAATTCCCCTACCGCCAACGCGATGACCGGCGTCGTCGAGGCCGTATCCATCATGCGGCCGCTGACGAAGGTCGTCTCACCGTCCGCCAGCCCGCCGCTCACATTCGTGGTCACCGCCTCGTTGATGAAGTTGTCCGATGCTCGCATCGCCCAGTGCTCGCTGCCAGCATCCGTCGCCGCCACCGTCGTCCAGGCGCCGATCGCTCCGCAAGTGGTGGACTTCACGCCGTATTCCAGACGGAATGCGTATTCCATGTCGTTCTGGTCGCGCGTGGTATCGATCTTGGCGAAATACGCCGTGTAATCATCAAGCGCTCCCCCTAAATACAATGCGGTATTCGCCCCATCGGTGAAACCTATCGTCTCACTTCTGAAGTTGGAGGCGATGGATAATTCATTACTATATGTAAAGGTCGCTAAATCTATCTCCGTGACCTTCAGCGCCCCGCCATACGTATCGGTTATGTAAAGAAAACCGTTAGTATCGTCTGTGCCCAGCCACCCCGGAGCACCCGCACCATTCGGCAATGCGTAGGACGAAACTACGGTCAGATCAGACGCCTGTACCTTGTTCACGTAACCCTGATAAGCATCGACCACCCATTCATATGATGTGTAGTACAAGTAGGTACCCGCCGCATCGATGGCCAGGAAGTCGCTTGCATCCGCGCCAATCGAATCAAGTATCAATATGTCGATCGGACCGCTGGCAAAACTGGCGAGGTTAATCTTGATTATCAAGTAGTTACCCGGGTCGCCATAATCACCGTACATCCGGTAATACAAATAATCGTCGCCAGAATCGATAACGCCGTCCAAGGTCTCCCATCCATAGTCCGCGTAAGCCCACGCGACGGAGGTGCTGACGCTGAACGTGCCCAAATTTACCTTGTACACCCTCGTGCTATAGGTATTGAAATCGTCAACCGAAACGTATGCGTAAGTCCCGGTCGAATCTATATCCACGGCGTTGGCCTTGTAACTGCTCGAAAGCAGGCCTAAATTCAGTGTCGAATAGGTATCGAAGTTTGATAGATTCAATCTGACAAGTACGGTGTTCGTGGCCGACTCCGCCGTAAAATACAGGTAAGTACCGCCTGAACCCAGGACCGCATCGGTCGGATACCACAGATCGGTCGGCGCGAAGGTGTCGACCACCGCTCCAGTGCTCTTATTGTGCTTATAAACCACGGAGCCGCCAGTCGTTCCGTAATCATACGCATCCCAGACCGAGTACGCGTAAGTTCCGGCGTCTATGAACCCGACGAGTTTGTCCTCATCGATGCCGGCATCTACCTGGGTGCTTTCAAATTCGAGGGTCAGGTCGGCCGTCCGATACGTTTCATCGTCCGCCATCCCGAACCGCAGGCGCTTCGCTTCGTTCTTCGCGACGTTCGTTATCGCCGTATCCTGCGCAGCCGCCCAGCTCGCCGTGATTTCGGTGCCATCGTCATTACGCCAGCGATAATCGTTGCCTGTCACGGCATCCGCATTCTGCGTCGACATCCAAACAAAAAGACCGTTGCAAAACAAAGCCACGGCCACGATCAAACATAACGCCTTTTTCGGTTTGCCAATTTTCAGCCGGCTAAAGATCATTTGTTTTCGCCCTTTTATTTCTCGTTTTTATTATACCATTTTTCGAACTTATCATCAAGCCCCATCTATGACCTTATTTTTTGCTCAAAAAATATCGCCCGTTCCTCATTGCTCTGGACCGCTATTATTTGGCTTGATTCAGCTAAAAAAATGTATGCCGCCGGGGACCGCCCCAAAAGCCTTGACATATTCCCAGGAATCATTATACTTATCACCGGAATCACAATCGGATTCCCGGTAAGAAAAAACGCTTGAAACCGAGTCGTTTTTTTCTTCAGCCGAAACGGTCCGCCAAGCGGGCCACAAGAACTTTGACAATG
>Ga0265297_10007322_pt1 | contig 15377 bp, 17 predicted proteins | sample Munlanlwell13791_FD_192502 | JGI IMG/M metagenome (GOLD analysis project Ga0265297, IMG submission 192502) | Leachate microbial communities from a municipal landfill in Southern Ontario, Canada - Leachate well 137-91 | ecosystem: Engineered > Solid waste > Landfill > Unclassified | place... | reverse complement strand
CTTAAAGGATTTTCAAACTATGTAACCGTGAAGTTTGTCGATGGAAAATTTAACGTTAAACCGAAACAGAATGCCATCACGCAGCGGTTGAATAAAATGGGGAAGTTTATTCTGCTTTATCAAGGAGATTTGGATTGGATTACATGTCTCACATTATATCGTCAACGGGATGCAGTAGAGAAATGTATTATGACTATGAAGGACTTTTTGGGTGCACTTCCCTTGAATGTGCAAAAAGATGAGACCTCAAAGGGATTTTTGTTTATTGTATTTCTTGGAATGATCATCCGTACAAAATTACACCTAATGATGAACGAAAATGGACTTGCCAAACAATTTTCGGTTGAAAAGATGCTTTTGGAGCTGGAAAAGATCAAGAAGTTCCAACTTCAGTAGATTAAAGTTCAACGAAACTCGGTCAAGTTGGCAGCATACACACATTCTAGATAAAACCCCAAACTCGTGTTAATTTCTAAAACTGGGCTCAATATGGCTTCAAAATGAAATCCAACAACAAGTTAAGTACTTTTGTATCAAACCCCCCGCAACCCAAAAACGGTATCGGGTTTGACAAAATTTACACAAATCCGGCAGAGCGAATCAGAAGTTGGAAGTGTATAACTATCATTTCCACTGCAAAAACGAAAATTTAAAAACAGCATCCGCTCAAACCGGTTGCCACATTTTCCGATAACAACCAAAGAAGATACCCGGATCTTCAGGTTATTGCAATTTCATCCATCTGTTTGAGTCTGAACAGATGCGACGAGTTCTCACGGATGATGTCCGCAAAATGAGCCAACGACAATAAATTCTCTTTGATGACTTTCGGTCCAGATTTTTTGCTGGCACAATGAGTCCATTTTTCGGATACCCACATGTTCTGGATGATAAATGAAAGAAGGGTATAAAAATACCGGATCTTCTCATCCTTCGTTGACGTTTTCGAGCGTACGGAATTCCGCAGTCGATATGTCGATTCGATAGCAAACCGGTGCCGATATATTTCCCGAACGTTTCGAGGTGATGTCGACATTCCAAAAACTGCGAACGCATGGTGTTCTAGCCCTTTCTTCTTATGCTTCCCCATCATGTAGACCACACAATCGGTGATGATAAGGTCAACAGAATCTTGCGATCCCTCCTTCATCGTGTAGGTGAACGTTGATGATGCCCGCCCTTTCAACTTCGCTTTTAACGACCTCCCACTTTTCTTGACTGGAATGAGGTGAGGGATCCCACTCTGCTGAAGATATCGCAAGATCGCTGCGCTAAAAAACTCCCGGTCCAGGCATATACTTCGGATTTTCAATCCAAGTGAGTCGATAAGTTCCACACATTGCTGTATGGACTCGACGTTCTTCATATCGTTCTGCCAAGGAACCGAAAATAGTGTGATGTGACGACCCTGATCAACAATGCTCATCGTAAAGTACGTATAAAAGTGGTTAGTAGATGCCTTCCTTTTACCGCCGCCGGTATAGGCGTCTGGTTTATCGTCGTGTTTGCCGTAATACGGATCCTGGGTTTTATCAATGGCGAATGCGTACTTCTGTCCCGGGCGAATGACCTTACTGCACGCTTTGAGAAGCATGTCTGATGACTGCTTGATCATCTCAACCATGTCTAACCCATGAAGGTACGTGAGACATGAGGTATGCGACGGAACTCCGTGGTGATATAGGGTGTAGGCGGAAATTGATGTCCCGCAACAAGATGCTTCGATGCATCCCTTGAGGATGATTGGATCTGGTTGGCGGTAAGGGAAGATCGTACTATGATAGGATACGATCTGGTAGATTTTATCCGCATAATCTATGTTCTTTTCGCGATTCTTCTTTTTTTCTGGGCTCTTTTTCGATTTGGAGACCATATAGGGACAATTTTATAGACCTATAAACATATCTGAAACTGATATGGTACGGCACGAAATTTTCTAGATCTTGAGGATTTTTTCCCAATTTTTGAAGGGAATTTTGCCAAGCGCGCAGATGACTGGATGAGCGTTCATTTTTTTAAAAGTAGTTAACTTTCTTGATGAGGGGATGTTTCAGATGGCTGAATCATGCCCGTTTTTTAATGTACTGAACTTGAGAATGGAGAAATTATTGTTTCTGAAGTTACCAAGAAAAACCGGGCGATTTTAGAAGCTTTCAATTTATGCGCCTAAATGTTCGGGAGGTCAGGATCGTAATCGTTCAATATTATTTTTTCTCAAGCATTGCTATCGTGCAGATACCGGAGAAGAGGTTTTCATTATGTTTAGAGTGGATACAGAAGAACCTAAATTTATTCAAGAATGGCATCGAGTTCTTCATCAGAAAATCCTAACTGATGCAGAACAAGTTTCATGTATACTGATGAGAGTTCAGATTTTGCCATAATTACCGGCGCCCGGTATACTCTTCCCGCTTTCTCCCGTTCAAAAACAGCATGGCTGGCACCTCGCTGCCTGACAATCTTAGCATTACCCAGAGCAAGAAGCCGGGAGAACTTCTTACTTGACATGGGCAGGATTTTTTTAGAGACTGGCACTGACCATGAATGTTATGCTCTCTGAATATTTCCACTCACGTGAAGGTTTTACAAAATCAACATCCCCAATGAGAAATTCGCGCAGAAGATCAAGGGGAACCGGTTGTATCTCATGCTCCAGTCCTTTTTCTTTCATATACGAGAGATATTCGTTGCACGCTTCCTGTAGCATATTCTTGGTTTCTTCGATACTTTCACCCTGGCTTGCGGTGTTGAGTTCAAGACATAACCCCACATAACAATCACCCGCTTTCTTAATTATTCCGGTAAATTGCATGTCTCATCCCCCCCTTCTTTGTAATTACCATAATCATAGTATATGGGTTTTTTCTTATGAAAACGGCTACCGCCGTTTTCATGCTGTATGCTTGTGCCATCATCAGCTCATCGGCAGTTCTGATGAATAATCCGCTCCGTGCTATAACGGCTCTGTCTAAAAAGTAAGTGATTTTTGAGGTATCAAGCGAGGCTGTTGCACAAACCCTCCGGAAAACCCCATTACCGACGTGACCGATCCAAATCACTCAAAATTGGAACAAGAAAGAAAAAATCCGGATCGTTTTTACATTTGCCGGGCTGGGAGCCGTCCCGGTTATGGATTCAGCAGCCCGGCCGTGTATTGGATCATTATATGAGATGGGGACAATTCTTTTTATTGGGTCTTGTAATCAAATCTATCAACATTTTTCTGATTTTTGCAAAACTTTTTTTGCAATATGCCAAAAAGTTTATACACAATGCACAAAATACATTACATGAGGTCCTATGAAACAGCAGACCCTTGTAATGGGCAGCATCCTTGCTGTCGCAATTGTTGCCGCCGTAATATGCGTCGGCATGGTCAGCGGCTATTCAATATTCAAACCATGTATTACCGTTGATCCGGTGAGCGATACGAACACAGGAAGCACCCCTGTGGATGCGGGACAATACATCAACATTGATCCCGTTATCGACAAAACAACCGGGGATCTCCTGATCGTTACGGGTTCAACGAATCTTCCGGCAGGGACGGAGTTGATGGTTCAGGCAGGCAGCTCCAACGGAGGTGCCAAGGTACGCGCAGGCACGGTTGGGGTAAACCGCTTTTCCTCACCACTCGATACCTCCACCATGGAACCTGGCAAAAAAACGATCAAGGTCACCAATATGATTGGTGACTTGGAAAAAGGAGATTACAGGAAGGGTGACATCAATGCGACAGCTTCCTTCACGCTGAAAGGACCCTACCTTACAACTGACACACCAGTACAGGCAACAATCACCAAAGATGATTTCATTCGTATAAATACTATCGGTGACAGGTCCTTCGGGGACCAGTTCCTCATCACCGGGACAACAAGTCTTCCCGTAGGAACTGAAGTCCTTTGGCAGGTTTCACCAGCCTCGTTCACAACAGATCCAGACCAGCAGACAGGAACCTTCACCGGGGCTATGGCAAATTCCCAAGTAACGAAAGGAACTGGCAACATCAATCGTGTGTCGTTTGCCATGGATACGTACGTTCTCCTGCCGGAGCAGTACAATGTATCCGTATCAACGATCGCCGGAGACCGTACTAAAGGTGATTTCAGACCGGGCGATCTGACAGGATCCGTCCTATTCACCCTGCACCAGGGTCCGGCAACCGCAGACCAAGGGCAGTACATCCGTATTGACCCAATTGCCGACAAAACAACCGGCGATCTCCTGATCGTTACGGGTTCAACGAATCTTCCGGCAGGGACGATCCTGATGATACAGTCCGGCAGCTTCGGAAGTGGCTTTGGAAGTGATACCATGGTCAGAGCAGGTACTGGCGGGATAAACCGGTTTTCCATGCCGGTCGATACTGCCATCCTGAAACCGGGCACACAAACAATCACCGTCACCAACATGAAAGGCGATCTGGCAAAGGGAGATTACGGGCCCGATGATGTAACGAGCACAGCCACCTACATCCTGAAAGGGTCCTACCTTGGAACTGACACACCGGTACAGGCTACAATCACCAAAGACGATTACATCCGCCTGAATGCAATCGGTGACAAGAAGATCGGAGACCAGTTCCTCATCACCGGGACCACCAGCCTTCCCGTTGGCACCACTCTGATCTGGGAGGTCATGCCGGATACGGGAACACCCCCGACCGGCCTTGACCTGAACACAACGGGCATTATGGCAAATAATGCGGTAACGAAAGGGGATGGCACATCGAACCGGGTATCGCTCGCCGTTGATATGAACGGATTTGCACCGGGGAAGTACGTTGTCCTGGTGGGTGAATTCAAAGGAGATCCGGCAAACAGGGATATCGCAATGGGAGACCCGGTTGGATCCGCCCTGTTCAACCTGGAATAACCGCTATGCACACTACAAGAAGACACCCCACAATTTTTTCCAGAAACCGGACAAAACTGAAAAAATCCCGGGAACGACCAGGAGACGTGTCATCGAAAATGTCCCTGTCAGTCATTATCCGGGAAAAAATCCGGCACGTGCTCTCAACCTTATGGAAGAAGAACCGCTATCCGAAAAAGTTTAGGAAAAACCATGAAAACACATAAGAAATCAGGTCTCGGGTTTATCTGCCTGACCATGCTTATCGCCATCGCGATGATAACCATTGCGGGTTGTGTTGGCTCCGTGCAGGAGTCGCAGAGCAAGGTGACATCCGCAAGTAATGTACAGACTGAACAGACGACCGCCACGACGACAGTCGCAACAAGACCCGCAAACGTACCGGCAACAAAAACAACCCCAATGCTTGCTTCCTCATCAATCCAGTCCAACGGGGTTATCACATTCGATCCTACCAGCGACAAGAAGGCCGGTGACACGTTCCGCATCACCGGAACAACCAGCCTTCCGGCAGGGACAAACCTCTTCTGGCAGGTTAGACCGGACACAGGAACTCCCCCTACCGGCATAGACCTGAATTCCCGAATGGGCATTATAGCCAATAATCAGGTAACAAAAGGCAGTGGTACGGCAAACCCGGTTTCACTTTCTGTTGATGCCAAAGACACAAAAGATCTGGCAGCGGGGAAGTACGTTGTCCTGGCAGTTTCCTTAAAAGGGGACCCGATGACCACAGACCCGACAACAGGGATACTGGCAGGATACACCTATATTACCCTGAAATGAACGGGCAGGAATCTTGAAAAACAATTCAGGAGAGACCATGAAAACGGATCAGAGATTAGGCTACGTTTTCGTCTGCTTTGCCATCCTTATAACTATCGCGACCATGATGGTTATTGGGTGTACAGATTCCGCTCCCAACCCGCAGGAGCAGGTGACGGTATCAGGTGGAACGTCGGGTGAACATTCAACCGCCAGTATTGGGGTCACGACAAAGGCAACCGTGACACCTTCACCCCAGAAGACGGTACCCCAGACACCGGTGTCCCGTCCTTCAACGACAAAGACACCTGCGAGTACATCCGATCCTTCGGAACAGGCCATTCCAAACGGGATCATTATTGACAGCATTTGTGACATTACGGCAGGAGATCCCCTTGTTGTAAGTGGCAGGACCAGCCTGCCGCCCGGCACGAACCTTATCGTAAAAGTTGTCCCGGTCACTATGAACAAGGGAACAATTGCCGGTGATTTCCGGAACACGGAGAAGAGTGCCATAACGAAAGTTACCGCAGGTTCCGCAAACGGTAACCGGTTTTCGATTACCCTTGAAACCGGAAACCTTCCCTTCGCAGATCATATTGTTTTTGTCTCCGATATGGATGACGAGGCAGCCGGCAGCACTTCAGAGCCGACCGGGGTAACAGGATCAGCACTGTTTAGCGTTATTGGCCACTGAACCGTGACCGTTCCGGGGGAATAATATACGGCATTGTGTCAAATGATAAAAAATTTTTACCCGATGCACAAAATATATTACATTGAGGACTCTATGAAAAAGAAACATCTCACCTATGCCGGGATTATCTCAGCCGCAATACTCGTCATCATGTTCGCAGGCATCCTTCTGACGGGTTCCTTCTCAGTTTTCTCCCCGGTTACCATCGACCCCATCCCGGATCACACTACAGGAGACCTCGTGGTCATCACGGGGACAACGAACCATATGGCCGGCACGGTCATGGAACTGGATATCATCGCCGTCTCGCCCGCGAACGGAACGAAACCTTGTGCCAGTACGGTGGATGCGTTTATTGCCCGTAGTGGGGGAATGTCGAACACCTGGTCAGCTGCACTGGACACCTCCGCAATCCCCCCGGGGGAATATCTGGTGAACGCTTACTGGATCAATGAGACCGTCAGGAGCGATCTCCTCGCAACATCACGGTTTCGGCTGACCGGAACGAAACCCGCCCCAACAGGAACTCCCGGTACAGGAGAGATCCAGCCCCAACAAATCAGGATCAACCCCCCCGGCACACTCTGGCGCGGGGAAACACTCCTCGTTACAGGGACAACAAGCCTGCCGGAAGGAACTGAGCTCATCTATCTGGTCATCCAGCAGTCCAATACTTCGGTCTTCACCGTGGACCCGAAGACCGGAAACCGGGAAGTGACGGAAGGGCTCACGCGATCGGGAGTGATCAGGGTACGACCGGGAACAGCGGGAGTCAACCGGTGGTCGTTTGCGGAGGATAGCACCAAATTCATCCCAAGCAAGTACCTTATCATCGTCACGCTGGAATCAATCAGCCCGGAGAAGATCGGACTAACAAGCCCTTTTGACACTGCACCACTTATCGTAAAAGAAGCAATCCTTAACAGCCCCACATCACCGGCCATGGACGCCAGTCCCTGCCGATACATTACCATCGATGCGTTCCCCATCAGTTGGACCAACCAGACCTTTACCATCACGGGGACCACAGACTTCCCTCCCGGAACGGAATTGCTCGTCCAGGTCTATCCTACGGAATATGACCTTACCATGAACCCGGAAGTGAAACACTTTGCATCGTCCATGTCGGGAGCTTTGGGGTCGGTGACTGTTGAGGAAGGGACTGGCAGCACCGGACTCTGGTCCCTGACTCTGGATACGGAAAAGATGGATCCCGACCTGCGGAAATATGTCGTGAATATCAGTAATAGCCGGATCGATAACCGGACCTATGAAACTATATCCGGGGACACGTACTGCTCAAAGAGGCTTATCCCCCCGAGCTGGTCGCCATGAAACGTCTTACCTATCTTACCTGCACACTCATCGTAGCCTGCATGGTTGCCGCAATGGTCGGGTGGTCGATGGCAGCCGGAAACTTCTTAATCCCTGTCATTGCTATCCCGCTGGGAATCATCGTCATCCTTGCCTGCCGGGCACAGGTTGACATCGTAATAGCAGACGAGCGGGAGAAAAGGATCCGGAGTAAAGCAGCTCTTCGCACGCTCGAAGTTGTCGTCATCGCGGGGGCGATAGCCGCGATTATCCTGTATTCCTATGTCGTGAGCGTTCCTCTCGCCCCGATAATAACCGGAAAACTGTTCCTCAATGATGACGGGACACAGTCCATGACAATAGCCGAGTATAAGCCGGGGAGTGTACCGGGCCCACAAACCCTTGTCCGGTCAACGACAATAAGAAACCTGAATGCCATGAATGAGTCCGAGGCGATGACGTACTGTACGTATGTCCGCGAGGGCTTTTTAGAGAACGAGAACCGGGGGCTTGCCGGAATGACCATCGGGTGCATTCTGGTTATTCTCCTGGCAACGTTTGGAGCATTTTATCTTTATTACGACAGAAAATACTAAACACAGGCTGCAATGAAAAACCGAATCCGCGTGCTCCGTGCCGAGCGTGAAATGACCCAGGAACAACTCGCAGAGCTTGTCGGAGTAACACGGAATACCATCATCTCCATCGAGAAGGACAAATACTGCCCGTCATTAAAACTCGGCTACCGGATTGCACGAATATTCGGTGTCGGGATAGATGACGTGTTCACGTACGAGGAAGACAAGGATGGTCCCTCAACTGACGACGGGTGACTATTTTTTACCGGGATTATCGATATCCGATAACAGGCGATATATGTTCGGAGGTCGGGATGATTAGGGGGATGTGAATGGGAGAATCATTACACATTTTCTTCAAATTATTTTAATGGGCACCTGTAGTTTTCAACAAATCTTATATAGTCAACATGCATACGTTGACTTATGCTTCTGCCCATGGACGAAAAACAGTTCGCGTTCTGGAAGATGCGGCGCAGCGGTACTCCCAATATTACCATTGCCAACCTGCTGGGCATCTCCAGGCAGGCGGTCTCCAAGGCTCTTCTTGTCATGAACGAGAAGATCGAATCAGCACTCCGGGACATGGCGCACGCAAACCAGATCGCGATAGAAAAGATCAACGCTGATCGAGGGGTTCTCATTGGTCGGTCGATTCCCTTCCAGACCGCTGCAATCATCTTCGTTTCAGAAAAGCACGGGATGCAGGTCTGGTACGAACATGACGGCGACTGCGGCACGTGCCAGCGGTATACCGAATGTATCGAGCTGCTCTGGGATTATGCAACCGAGCTCGGCATCAGGATTGAAAAAACTGCCGACCCGACAAAAATGGCAGAGGAACTGTTTACGAAAGTGAAGGTGATCGCACAATGACACAGGTTTCTGAAATAATTCACGGGTGGCTGGGCTGGTGCCCGAATGCCCGTACGCTGACCGTGCGAGAGATACCGGTGCTGCAACATGAAACAGCAGGCGGAATACCTGTACAAGGGGCAGGACTGTCCGCAGCAGATGGCTGGTTGAATCGGTACCGGAGGCAGATGCTTTTCTGGGCAGTCATGTATACATTTGCTTTCAGTTGCTTCGTGCCATTGTTCCTGACAACCGGTCTTGCACGGCTGATACTGTCCCTTGGAATCTTCGGGGGATTGGGATTCTCCGCCCTCTTTGGAAGGTGGCTCTGGGACAGATTCGGAAAACTTGCAAACGGGGATACGGTAAAGCCCGGGCCGGAAGTGAACGTGATCGTAGCCATTCTCATAGGCATATCCCCGCTGAGTGTTATCCTTCTTTTCCTGGGATTGATCTCAAGCATCCCATTTGAGGCAGCGATGTTACTCCCCGCGTTTACCATGGGATTTGGTCTCCTCGTCCCATGGTGCTTCCTCTTGCTGATCCTGCTCTGGGAGCGGAGGACAGGACATATTCTGATATTCGATAAAAAGACCTTTTTGGTCACCGCAACGAGGTGCTCTGGAAATGCACATCACTAACGTCATCCGGCAGCATCTCGGTTGGTGCCCGAATGCACCGGCAATGCGCACTGCACCGGCGGTCCTTACGGTCCCGCCTGAAACGATTCATTCCGACCGACCTGATAGCAGTGGATCCGCTCGCGGTTCCAGCCGTGTCCGGCATGGAGTCAGCATCGCTGCAGGAAGCTTAAAGACAATGATACGGAACCGTTACCTGCTCGGTTTCTCTCTCCTTTTTGCGATCGCGATGTTCTTCCTCATCGAGGCAGAAGCGTGGAGTGGAGGACATTTTCACCACACCCTGCCATTCCTTACCACTATTTCAATCGGCAACTCGGTCATGGTGTTTGATCCATGGCTCTTTTTTGTGGAGCTGATCTGCTTGTCCTCGTTCACCTTCATTCTGGCAGGTCTGGTTTTACACCGGAACGGGAACGGAGTAAAAAAGGCGGTCACAATCCGTGAGGGATTTACCGGAGTCAACGCCCATGCCGGTTCGCTTGCAGTCCTGTCCATTGCAATGGCTCTTTTCGCGACCATTATGTTTGCGATAGTCTCACAGAGCCATTTTTTCGTCAGGATCGGAGGTGCCATCGTGTTTGCCTTCTTCTGGATTCCCTATGACTATGTCCTGGACGGGATCATTTCCACACTCCAGACCTCGTGCCAGATCCTGTTCATCACCATCATCCCGTTCCTGGTCGCACTCTACCTGGTGCCGGGAATCGTGCTGGAAAAGAAGGGGCTGGTCACTGCTCTTGCGGGATCGATCACCCTTATACAGAGGACCTGGCGCGAGATGCTGGGCTGCATCCTTGTGTATGGGATAATCGTCTTTCTTGTCGCAGCTGTAGCACTCGTAATCGGACGGGTGCCCGAACTGCTCTATGACCGTGGCTTTTACCTCTCAATGTACCTCGGACATCTGCTGACAACAGGTGTCTATTATGGTTTCATCCTTGCCTGCCTGATCCTGATGGCTGCGGTTTTTTCTGCAGCGGGTATTGCGATTGCGGATCTCTACCAGGTACAAAAGAGCACCGGGATATACGGTATGCCGGAAGGTAACCTGAAAAAACCGGAGCCTGCCTCATGACCCGTGTTTCCGAGATTTTCCGGGGATGGCTGGGCTGGTGCCCGAATGCACGTATCGTTCCTGAAAAATCTGCGTCAATGGCGATCAAACATACTGACATCAGCTCATCTGCCGGGGATCCCGGTATATCCAGACGGATTAAACGGGGTTTCCACTTGATGAAAGGAAGCGGGCAGATTGTTGTACAGGACAAAAGTCTGTTATGGTTCTCAGTATTTGCGGGTCTTGTCATGTTGTTTGAATACCGTGCTTCCGATGCTATCGGATTTTTCACCGGGATGAATTCTTTTTCTGTTGCTTCCCAGTATCCGGCAATGGTCTCCTGGACCGGGCTCATCTTCCTTGTGTACCTTGTCTGCCTGTTTTTCTTCATTCTCCTCTTCATCGGTTTGCTGTTATGCATATCTGCGAAAATGCGAGGGGAGCAGATGACCGTCGGGAGGGGATTATTAAAAGCAGTCGGTCACCTGCGAGCTGCTTCACTGTGGATTGTTGTTCTTGCGGCGGTATTCACAATAATCAGGCTGATGATGGGCGCGGCATCGGGAAATTTTTCATCCATGAACATGGTATACAGTATCTTCATTCTTGCCGGGGCAGTCGTCGTTGGTGCCATGACCATGTTTGTCGTTCCGGTCCTTGTTTTTGACAATAAAAACCTGATTACCGCGATACGTGATTCTATCTCCATGTTCGGGAAGACCTGGGGGGAGATCGCCGGAGGACTGGGCATTTTCCCACTGATCTACATCGCAATCGCATTCATCGGCATCCTCCTTATCAGCCTCACATATACCATGTTTCCCATGGTTTCCATCGTCGCATCCAACAGTCTCTTCCTGCTATTGAACATTTTTCTTCTTGTCGCAATGTTGTTGGGCGGGATCTTTCTTGTCTGCCTCCATTCAATGGCAAAGACGGGTACGATACCGGATATATTTACAAAATATTACAAGGAGGCAGAAGGATGATTCCCGGCAGTTCTCGCCAGTATGAGACTTTTGAGAACAATCTCGGATGGTGCCCGAATGCACCGGCAATGCGTACTGCATCGACGGCGTTCCCAACTCAGTCGGTTACGGTAAATCCATTCGAACCGGATGGCGGAGCCGGGGGTCCGGGACGGATCGGTCGGGGGATCGGCTTTGCCGTGGGAAGTATAAAAACCCTGATCCGGAATAAACGGCTGTTCTGGTTTTCGTTCCTGACCAGTCTTGTTATGTTGTTTATGTTCAGTTCTTTCTTTTTTCTCCACGTCTTTGGAATGTACCCGTACCCGCCAATTGAGTACCCACTGAGAATTGCCCTGACGTTTGCGATCGTGTTGATCAGTGTATTTTGTACCTATTTCCTGCTTGCGAGCCTCATCCTGAACATATCCCCGGGACATTCCGGCAAACCCGTTACCCTCCGGGAAGGATTTTCCCGCGCAAAAAAACATGTGCAGTCCCTCGTAGTGTGGGCGGTCCTTGTTGCTCTCCTCGGAACCGTGCTCTCTGGTATGGCGACCAGGTATTCCGGAGACTTCAGATTCACGTTTATCCGGATCATAGACCAGTTCCCCTTCAACTTCATTCTCCTGCCCGAGATTTACAGCACCGGTCCGATAGGAGGAGGGTACCACATCGTGTCTGCCCTCTCCTCCGCGTTTTTCACCGTGACGATCAACGCCATCCTGTTCATTCTCACATTGTTCGTTATTCCGGCTCTCGTCCTCGGGAACAAGCACCTGCCCGATGCACTGGGAGAATCGATCTCGCTTGCGAAAAAAGTCTGGGGCGAAATTATTGCCTGTTTCCTCATCATCTGCCTGATTATGCTGATGATTTCGCTCGCTTCATTCATCTTCCGGATCGCCTACGGGATTGCGTTACCCGGTAACCTTCTCTTCTGGTACCCCGGGGCTGTATGGATTGCCGGCGCAGCCCTGTATATGTTCGCGTGGTTCGTCTCTGCGGCAATCATTTCAACGGTTGCAGGCATTTCCCTCGTCAGGCTGTACACCTACGCAAAGACCGGTCGGACACCCGAAGTATTTGAAAAAAAAGCGCGTGGGGAGGCACAATCATGACGACACGCATTTTAGAAATAATCCATCGGCATCCCGGCTGGTGTCCGAACCGGAGAACGACACCGATCAGGAATGCGATACCGTCGCAGGATATGAATTCCCGGCTGGGGAAATCACTATGACACTATCTTTGGATTATATCAGAAAAAAACTGGGCTGGTGCCCATACGCAAAGACTATGAACACGTCACCGCCGGTAATTTCAACACCGCCGGTCACCTTTCACCCTGAACCCCCCGGTCCGGGAGCCGGAGGTTCGGGACGGATCGGCAGGGGAGTGACACTTGCACTGGGAAGTTTCCGAATCCTGTACAGGAACCGGCAGCTCCTCTGGTTCTCGCTCCTGACCGGTATCGTGATGCTGCTCAGTATCGCATCGAACCTGTACCTCCAGTATCTTTCCGGCGCTGCATTATTTCCGGGGACAAACCTCATACCGGGTCCTGCCTCCGTTGTGATCGCGGCAGGTTCGCTCCCGTGGATCGCCGTGATATTTATATCCGGGCTCGTCTACGCCTTCCTTACCTACTATCTTCTCGCAGCGCTGATCACGTGCGTCTCGATCATCCTTTCGGGCAGGGTCGCAACCATGCGTGACGGATTCGCGAACGCCAGAAAATACATTACGCCTCTTCTCACGTGGGCGGTGATCGGGGCATTCATAGGAACCCTGTCCTCATCCGTCTCGAATCCTTCCACGACATCGAACGGTCTGCCCGGAAACTTTGGCATAATCATACTCAGCCTCGTAATCATAGCCGTGTTCTATCTGCTGACCATGTTTGTTATTCCGCTCATTGTTCTCGGCAATGAAAGCCTGGTTCACACGATCAGCCATTCGATCTCCCTGTTCAGGAGATTGTGGGGCGAGATCATTGCCTGTTTCCTCCTCCTCCTCCTGATCGCATTCGCTGTCATGTTCATATCCCTGATCCCCATGATCGCGATCGGGTTTAGTACGGGGACCGCCGGTGCCATTGCGGTTGCCTATATGCTGGTGATGATCGTCCTGCTCTTTGTCGGTTCAACAATCTACGGGATCGCGATCACCGGACTCTATTCCTTTGGGAAGAACGGAACCCTTTCAGCGATGTTCGAGGGAAAACAGGTTGGGGTTGGGTACGTATGATGACCAGGATCTCTGAAGTGATCCAGGGGTGGCTTGGCTGGTGTCCCGATAGGATGACGGCGCTGCGTCCCGGAACTTTTAAGGCAGAATATCCCGTATCGTCGATACCATTGGGAGAAGGCAGGTTTATGATCCAGGACGTGGTCATAGATTATGGTTCAACTGGAATGTCGATACGCCTCTTTACCATTATCCTTGGCGGAACGATCGCGGGATTGTTCGCCTTCATGAGATACGGTCTTTTTAAAATCTGGTTTACTCTTGGAACACTGCTGCTGAGCGTCTTTATTCTTAGTGTCGCTGTGCGGATGGTTTATCAGGATATCAAAAAAGCGAGCATTGGATTTACCCCGGAAGCCATCACCATCCGGCGGCCGCTGTTAGGGTCAGTCATCATTGCAAAAGACACGATAACAACCATCGAGGTCCGGAAAAATATCCACCATTCGCACCGGTGGCTGATGCTGGGGGGGACAGCGTTCTTGTTCATATCAGTCATCTTCTCGATTCTGTTCAGCGGAGATTCACAATACATTTCCAGACTGATTTCCCATGTCTCGTACACGATTTTTGTGATGTTCTATCTGGCGATCAGCGTTTTCTTCGGGTTGTTGTTCTATCACGGGTACATCAGATCGCGCTATACCCAGGTACTGGCGATTCGCACGAATAACAAAAAGATTGTCGGCTTGTTTGTCGACGATCCGGAAAAGATGTATGATGTGCTGTCCAGGTGGCACACGGGAGCTACCTGACATGCAGATTGCACAGACAATCAGGTATTATCTCGGCTGGTGCCTGAATACTGAAGCAGGGGTACGCACTACGGCTGTCCGGCACTGCGATGAAACCGCCAGCCCTTCAGGAAGCGGATCGTTTATGGACCGTGCAGCAGAATGGCTTAGGCTATTCCAGAACCAGATGCTGGTACTTGCGATCTGGTTTTCCGTTGCAGGCTGCCTGTTGTTTGTGACTTTGGGAGATGCCAACGTGAATATGTTTTTCTGGGGAATCATTGCAGGGTTGGCGCTCTCTCTATTTTTTGGGTACAGGTTCTGGAGGATGATGGATGAGGTCCGTGAGAATGGAGCTGTTTTTCTTGCATCATTGTATGACAAAACCACCATTTTTTTTACGGTACTTGCCCTTGCTATACCTGTAGTAATCGCTTTTAGTGTCAACCCCGGGGCTAATCTGATGACGTGGAATGCGATCCTATCCGGTTATATTTTCATCGTCTTCTGGGTACAGTTCCTTGTCGTATGGGTCTGGGAGAAAAAGAGGCAGCGGCAGCTCCAGTCCGATGGTCTGATGCTCTCGCTGACCCGGGGGCAGTAGGTATGCACATCGTTGATACGGTAAAAGGTTATCTCG
>Ga0265297_10007321_pt1 | contig 15380 bp, 13 predicted proteins | sample Munlanlwell13791_FD_192502 | JGI IMG/M metagenome (GOLD analysis project Ga0265297, IMG submission 192502) | Leachate microbial communities from a municipal landfill in Southern Ontario, Canada - Leachate well 137-91 | ecosystem: Engineered > Solid waste > Landfill > Unclassified | place... | reverse complement strand
TCCGCTTCTTCGTGGTGGGACGCTATCGCAACGACGACGTCGGCAGCTTCGTCATATTTACGGAGCAGTTCCGCGCCGACGATGGCATGCGAGCCTTCCGTCTCCGCGCTGACAGCCTTGCCAATGTCGTGAAGAAGTCCCACGCGTTTGGCCACCGACACGTCAAGCTTCAACTCCGCCGCCATCGCCCCAACGAGTTGCGCCACCTCCACGCCGTGGTCGAGGACGTTTTGTGCGTAGCTGTGGCGAAACTTCAGGCGGCCAAGCAGCTTGACGATTTCGGGATGCACGTTCTGAACGCCGGCGCGCGCGCACGCATCCTCACCAGCCTGGCGGACGGTTTCCTCCATGTCCGCTGCGGCTTTCTGCACCACCTCCTCGATGCGGCCTGGGTTGATGCGGCCGTCGGTCACGAGTTGCAGCATGGCAATGCGCGCGATTTCGCGGCGGACCGGTTCATAACCAGAAAGCACCACGACCTGCGGCGTCTCGTCAATGATCACCGACACACCGCTGACCGTCTCGAACGCGCGGATGTTGCGCCCATCGCGGCCGATGATGCGCCCCTTCATCTCCTCGCTCGGCAACGCCACGGTGGTGGTGGTGGTCTCGTTAACGTGGGTGGCCGCGCAACGCTGGATGGCGATGGAGATGAGCCGCTTGGCTTCACGTTCGGCATCGGCCTTCGCCTGTTGTGCGCTGCGCCGCACCAAGGTCGCCGCCTCCGCTTGTGTGTCCTGTTCCACGCGATGGAGCAACTGTTGGCGGGCCTCATCAGATGACAGGCTGGAGAGTTTGTGCAGCTCGTCGCGCTGCAACTGAATCAACGCCTGCGCGTCGGCTTTCAGCTTGTCGAGTTCGTCCAGACGCGCGGCAATCTTCAGGTCGGACTCGCGCAACTCTTCTTCGCGATGTATCAGAGTCTCCAGCTTCTCCTGCAGGCTGGCCTCGCGGGCGATAAGACGCTTTTCTTTTTCATCCAGTTCGCCGCGCTTGGCGATGGCTTGCTTCTCCAAGTCTTCACGAGCGGTCATCGCCTCGCTTCTGCCAGACACCTCGGCGGCGCGCCGCAGTGAATCGGCGTCGCGCTCAGCGTTCTCGATCAGGCTGCGAGCTTCGCGTTCTGCCGCGATAAGCCGCCAGCGGTTGACAATGCGATGGCCCCAGTAGCCGGCCATGACCCAAAGCGTCGCCTGGGTCAACACCAGGACCGCATAGGCATTCTCCAGCAAGAATCGTCTCATAGGTGCTTTCTCCAGTGAATCGCGCTCTCAGTGACAACGGCATCCATCAGCACGTCCGTCCCCTCGTGTGGCACAATCGGTTGCATCTGACAGTCGAAAGACAACGCAATCTTCAGGCCGGCGAAATGCTTCAGCATTTCGTCATAAAAACCTTTGCCATAGCCAAGCCGGCGACCCTTTGCGTCGAAGGCCACGCCTGGAACAATCGCAATATCTGCCGGACGACTGGCCACCGCCCGGCTTCGCGGTTCGAGAATGCCAAGCTTGCCCGGCGCGAGGTCCCGGTCGAAATCATTGATCGGGCAGGCATGATAGCGCCGTTGCTTCGCGTCGAACGCCGGCACATGAATGTGTTTGCCACTGGCAAGCCAGTCGCGCACAAGCTGAAGCGTCTCAACTTCGTTGTCGTGCGACAGATAACAGAAAATGGTTTCCGTCTGCCTGATCGTCGGCAGTTCCAGCAATCGCGACACGGCCAACCGGCTGCGACGAGTGACCTCCTCTGCTGTCAGGGCGCGACGCGACGCCAGCGCTCGCTCGCGGAGCGCGCGTTTTTCGACCACGAGGTTGGATGAAGAGACGCTCATGTCGTCTTCCTTGTTTGGAGTTTCGTGTGCCATTCGGCCAGCCGCCTCTGCACTTCACGCTCGAAGCCGCGGTCGGTTGGGTTGTAGTAGCTGCGCTTCTCCGGCATGTGCTGCTGCGGCGCAATGCCGCCTTCGTGGTCGTGGGCGTATTGATAACCAACGCCGTGACCCAGGCGCTCGGCTCCTTTGTAATGCGTGTCCTTGAGATGATCCGGCACGTCGAGCGTGCGGCCTTTCTCCACGTCAGCCATCGCGGTCCAAATGCCCATCGCACTCGCGTTGCTCTTCGGCGCTGTGGCGATGTAAATGGCCGCTTGAGCCAACGGCAACTGTGCCTCCGGCATCCCCACAAACTCCACCGCCTGCTGCGCCGCGCTTGCGACGACCAGCGCCTGCGGATCGGCCATGCCCACATCTTCCGCCGCGCAGATGACAATGCGCCGCGCCAGAAACCGGATGTCCTCGCCGGCGACGAGCATTTTTGCCAGCCAGTAAAGCGCCGCATCCGGGTCGCTGCCGCGCATGGATTTGATGAACGCGCTGATCGTGTCGTAGTGCGCGTCCTCGTCACCATCGTAAACGACGGCTTTCTTTTGGATGCTCTCCTCGGCGACCGCCTTCGTGAAATGAATCGCGCCGCTGGCATCCGGCGGCGTGGTGAGCACGCCAATCTCCAGCGAGTTGAGCGCCTTGCGTGCATCGCCGTCGCTGGCGGTGGCGAGATGCTCCAATGCGTCGGCATCGAGTTGGACGCGCCACTTGCCCAGGCCGCGCTCCGTGTCGGCGAGCGCGCGGCGGACGAGCACCTTGATGTCGTCGAGGCCGAGCGGTTTGAGTTCAAACATCTGCGAGCGCGAGACGAGCGGCGCGTTGACGTAGAAGGTCGGATTATGCGTGGTCGCCCCAATGAGGCGGACGGTGCCGTTCTCCACGTCGGGCAACAGCACGTCCTGTTGCGCCTTGTTGAAGCGGTGGATCTCGTCAATGAAGAGGATCGTTTTCTGGCCGGTGTTGGCGAGGCGATTGGCGGCAGTGGCAACGACCCGGCGGATGTCGGCTACATTGCTCTCGACGCCGCTAAGCCGTTCGAAACGCGACTGCGTGGCGTTGGCGATGATCTGCGCGAGCGAGGTCTTGCCAGTGCCCGGCGGTCCCCAAAGCAGGATGGAAGCGATGCGATCAGCCTGAATGGCGCGGCGGAGCAGCTTTCCCGGGCCGAGGACGTGGCTCTGACCGGCGTATTCATCCAACGTACGCGGCCGCATCCGGGTCGCGAGCGGTTCGGGACGGGAGTGGGCAGGCCGATCTTCCGCTGCCTCGCGCGGCACGCGCCGGTCGCTTGCGCGGTCGGGGCCACTTTGTTGAAACAAATCCTGGCTCATCGGCTGTCAGTCCAGTTGCTGCGAAGCCGACGATGGGGGTAAAAAAGAAATACCCCACCAGAGCCGTGTGAACGTATTCTCCAGACCCCGTAGTATAACGGAGCGCCTACCCGCCGGCTTGCCGACTTCCAATGAAGGCATGTCGTCTACCGCCGGAGATCGGCCCTTCAGATGAAGGTTATCGGGTCAGAGATTCACCGTTGCATCACGTGAACGGCAGGGTATTTCAAACCGTTTTGGAATCGCGCCCACAGGCGCATTCCATTGAACCCGCTCTTGCGTTTCAAGGAACAAACTTCTCTTGAACAACCTCTTCACTGCTTTGTTTCTCGGTTTAACCGCCGGCGTCGCCGCCGTCGTTTGGGTCTTCAATCTTAACCCTGCCGGTTTCGCGGCACGGAACAACGTTCACTCACTCTGCGCGGACCTCGCACTGCAATTCTGTTTTCAATTTCGCTACGATCTCGTCGTGCGTTTTGTTGACTTCGGTGTCGGTCAGAGTCCGATCCGGCGCTTGGTACGTCAATGAATACGCCATCGACTTCTTCCCGCTTGGGATCGTCTTGCCACTAAATATATCAAATAATCGGACGCTTGCCACCAGATTCTTCCGGCTGCGCGCAAAAACCGCCATCACTTGCTCGTGTGTCGTCGCTGCGTCCACCACCAGCGCCACGTCGCGCTGCACCGATGGATGCTGCGGCAGAGGCCGATACGCCTTCGTCCAACGCGCAGCCGCCAGCACTTCGTCGAGGTCCAGTTCCGCCAGTGCCACCGGCTCGCGCAGGTCGAACTCGCGTCCGAGTTTCTCCTGCAACATGCCAATTTCGCCCAGCGTTTTGCCACCGGCCTTCACCAGCGCCGATTGCGCGAAGACGCCGGCCGGCGCTTGCTGCGGCACAAACTCCACTGCCGCGACTTTCAAACGGGCCAGCAGCGCTTCAACCGCGCCCTTCAAATCGTAGTAGTCCGCCTTTGCGCTGAGCGCCGCCGATTCCCATGCATTCGGCGTGCGCCCACCCGTCGCGGCAAGCGCGAGCGAGCGCTGCTCCTGTGGCTTCCCGTTGCGAGCAGCGAACACACGGCCGATCTCAAACAACCGCACGTCAAGCGTCTGGCGCGCGACGTTGGTGCGCAGGTTCTGCAGCAGGCCGGGCAGCAGGCTCGGCCGCAAAATCGAAAGCTCTTCGTTCAGTGGGTTCTGTAGTTTCACCAGCACAAGTTCCGCAGGCAGTTGCGTCAGCGCAGCCGTCGCAGGGGCGGTCGGCGTCTGGTTCACCGCTTCCTCGTAACCAACGCCGTTGAGAATCTGCCGCACGAGCCGCAACCGGTCATAAGCCACGTCGAACTTCGATATGGCCGGCTCGGCGCGCGAAGCGACAGACGGGATCTTGTCGAGGCCGTGAATCCGGCCCACTTCCTCAATCAGGTCCACCTCGCGCTGCAAATCCACGCGGAACGTCGGCACCGTGACTTCAATCCGGTCCGCGCTCTCGCTCGCAATGGCGAGGCCGAGGTTCGTCAGCGCACGCTTCACGGCGTCAACAGGGACTTCCACGCCGATCAATTGATTCACGCGGCTGAAACGGCAGGCGATCCGCCGCAACTCAACCGGCTTGGCCAGTGTGTCAATCACACCGCGCGCGACCTTGCCGCCAGCAAGCTGCTGGATGAGCGCGATGGCGCGCCGGCTGGCCCAGTCGCAGACGCCGACATCGGCGCCGCGTTCGAAACGATACGACGACTCGCTGCTGAGGCCGACGCGCTTGGAGGTTTTACGGATGTTCGTCGGCACGAAATACGCGCTTTCCAACAGCACGTCCACGGTGCCGTCGCTGATTTCGCTTTGCCGGCCGCCCATGATGCCGGCGAGCGCGACGCCTTTCTGCGCGTCGGCAATGACCAGCATCTGTTCGTCGAGCACGCGGTCCTTGTCGTCGAGCGTCATCAGATGCTCGCCCGCCTGCGCGCGACGCACGACGATCTCGTGACCCGCCAGCAGATTGTAATCGAACGCGTGCAGCGGATGGCCGCTCTCCAGCAGCACGAAATTGGTCACGTCCACGACGTTGTTGATGGAACGGATGCCGAGTTTCTCCAGGAGCGTCTTCACCACGCCGGGCTGGGACCGATCTTCACGCCGCGCACGACACGGGCCGCATAACGTGGGCAGAGATCGGGCGCTTCGACGCGCACCTTCGCCAGCGTGTCCACAGGCTCGCCGTCTTCGGTGAAATTCGTGTCCGGCAATTTGATGAGATTGCCAGTCAGCGCAGAGACTTCGCGCGCGATACCGATGATGCTGAGCAGATCGGGCCGGTTCGGCGTGATCTCCAAATCATAAACCGTGTCACCGCCGCCGAGCACCTCGGCGATCGGCGCGCCCAGCCGGGTGGCCGGATCGAGGATGAGCAGGCCCTCGGCGTCCTCGGCAATGCCGAGTTCCTTCTCCGAGCACATCATGCCCTGGCTCTCGACGCCGCGAAGCTTGCCGACCTTGATCTTGAAATCGCCCGGCAGCACCGCGCCCGGCAACGCCAGCGGCACCTTGTCGCCGACCTTGTAATTCTTCGCGCCGCAAACAATCTGCCGCTCTGTCGCGCCGTCGGTGACCCGGCAGACGCTGAGGCGGTCGGCGTTCGGGTGTTTGTCGCTGCTGAGAATCTGGGCGACGACGATCTTGTCAAAGCTCGCGCCGATCTGCTCGATGCCTTCAACCTCGATGCCGCACATCGTCAACCTCTCCGCCAGTTGTTGCGGCGACCAGTCGAACTCCACGTATTGTTTCAGCCAGTTATATGAAATCTTCATCGCATAATGTCCGTCAATGAAGCTCAAACCTTAACGAGGCCGCGCCACGCCCGCAAGCGCGGTTTTGACCTCGTCTCCATCCAGGAACACAGGGGGGCAAGATCTGCCTGCCCTTCCCCACGGCGGCACGAAAGGCAGCTTGACGAGGCTGGCCGGGGCGAGTGAAAGTCCTGCCCGCGCCAAACACCATGAACGTCACCGGCCTGCTAAAATCGGAGTTGTGGAAACGCTACGGTTCGCCAGAGCACCCTGCGGAGTGGGACGGCAATGTGTTCGGCCACATGGGCGGCGGCAAGATGAGCCAGCGGTTCTGGGAGTATTTCAAGGCCATCGAACTGCTCGATCTAACACAGGATTCCATCGTGCTGGACATCGGCGGCGGCTCGCCGGCCACCGGAGCGGGGTTTCTCGGTGAAATCCTGGCGCAGCAGGTGAAGCAGGTAGTCGTCATGGACCCCAATGCCCGCGGGCCGGCGGCCGCGTTGAAAAACATCGAGTGTGTCCGGTCGAACTCCACCTACGGCGAACTCAAGACTCTGCTGGAGGCGCGGCGCGACCTGACGCATATCTCGTGCGTGTCAGTCTTCGAGCATATCGAGCCACGAGTCCGCGAAGGCATTACGCAGGCGATCAACGAAGCCTTCGGCGGTTCCTGTTTCGTCGCCACATTCGAGTATCACGCCAAGGTCCGGTTTCATGAACACTACCTGACCACCAAGACCGTGTCGGATTTGTTCAAGCCGCTGACACGGTTTTATCTGGACGAGTTCGTCGCCTCGCCAACGCCCTGCGTGAACGCGTTCGACTCGCAACTGCTGCCGCGCCTGAGCCGCACGCCCGTCGCGCGAGGCCACATCCCGCTCTGGCATCCGGTCGCCGTCCGGTTTCTGAGGGCGTAAAGTCTCACATTCATTCTCGAATATAAGAAACAAGCATGAGTGACCCCTACGTTCATGGCTACGACCCGCGGGAGAACATCCGCCTTCAGGACCAGGCGTCCACGCTGGTGGAGTTGCTGCACTCGGACACATCCTATCCTGCGGGAAGCCGCGTGCTCGAAGCCGGCTGCGGCGTGGGCGCCCAAACGGTCACACTCGCCCGTAACAGCCCGAAAGCCTCGATCACGTCCGTGGACATCTCGGAAGATTCCGTGGCCGAAGCCAGACGGCGGGTGGTGGTGGCCGGTCTGTCCAACGTCGAGTTCCGGCGCGCGGACATTTTCAACCTGCCGTTCGCGCCCTGCTCTTTCGACCATGTATTCGTCTGCTTTGTCCTGGAACATCTCTCGCGTCCGGTCGAGGCGTTGCGCGGCCTGAAAAACCTCATCAAGGAGGGCGGCACGATCACGGTCATCGAAGGCGACCACGGCTCGGCGTATTTCCACCCGGACAGCGATGCCGCGCACCGGGCGATCCAATGCCAGGTGGAGCTGCAACGCCGCGCCGGCGGCAACGCCATGATTGGCCGGGAGCTGTACCCGCTGCTGTGCGACGCTGGCTATGGCTCCGTCCGAGTCTCGCCCCGGATGGTCTATGTTGATTCGAGCAAGCCGGCCCTGGTTGAGGGCTTCACGAAGAAGACGTTTACGGCGATGATCGAAGGCGTCCGCGAGGCCGCCATCGAAGCGAGGCTGGCGGACCCGCAGGTGTTTGAAAAAGGGATTGCGGACCTCTACCAAACGGCTGGGCCTCGTGGGGTTTTCTGCTACACTTTCTTCAAGGCGACAGGAATCAAATGAGAAAGGACAACTGTCATGATTAATGCCGGTGCGGCTCTCCATTCGACTGTTCTGCTGCTGCTTGTCATCATCGCGGCAATGGCCGCCGCACTGGTGGCCCGCTACGCACGCAATCGCGAGTTGCGCCTCTGTGTCGGGTCGGGACTTGTCGTCATCGCTGCGGTGTTCTCGGAGATCTCAATCATTCTGACGGTGCTGATAGCAGCGCTCGGCGGCGCCATCATCGCTTTCGGCATCAAAACGGAACGCCCTGACAAAACAACCACGGTGGGCAAAATACCCGAGAACCAAACTTCGTCATAAAACGGACAATCCTGTCCGTGATGCCCTGGTTTTCGCGACAAGGCCGACGCGACACGCGGCTTCAGTCAGTTCCATTGGCCAATTCCCGCACCACCGCCTCGATCCCCGCCGTCACACGCGCCAGCGCTTCGTAGTTGATCTTGTCGGGCGTGTCGGTTGTTTCGTGGTAATGCGGATAGCGATACGGCGCGGTGTCAGTGACCATGAACGCGCGCCAGCCTTCCTGCCAAAACGAATCGTGGTCGGACCAGTTGACCCCGGGGACAAACGCAAACGTCGCCAGCGTTTCCAACGGAAAGTCACTGTTCGAGCGGAAGACACAGGCGGCGCGGCTGACAAGCGACCGCGAAGCGAGATTGCCAACGAAGGCGATGAAATTGCCGCGATCGGGATAGAAGAGGCTGAACGGTGGCGGATAACGCTGGCTGCCTTTCGCGTCGTTGTAGCATCCCATCATCTCCAGCGAGATCATCGCGCGGACATCGTCGCCACGCTGGCGGCACGCCGCCGCATAGACACGGCTGCCCATCTTGTCGGTGAGGAAGAACGGCGGTTCCTCATTCGCGAACGCCACGAACCGGAGGGTTCGTGCCGGGTTCTCGCGCGCAAATTTCCGCGCCAGTTCCAGCAACGCCGCCACAGCGCTGGCGTTGTCGTTTGCACCGGGACAGCTCAGAGCAGAATCGTAATGCGCGCCAACCACAACAATCTGATTGGACGAGGTTGACCCTCTTCGTGTTGCCGTGATGTTTGCGCACATCACGCGATCAGCCTCGTAGCACAGCCTGTCCACGTCGTAGCCCTCGCTGCGAAAGGCATGGGTGATATAGTCCGCCGCGCGCCGGTAGGCGGCAGGTCTGAAGACGTTCCGCTCGCCAATGTCACCCGCGAGGGCCTGAACGTGCGCGGCGAGCCGATCACGCAGTTGCCGAATTTCCTCCGGGTTCGCGGTCTTCACGACGCGCTTTGGATTCCGTGGCCCGCAATGGGTCATGTAATACAGGCCTGCAAACAGTGCCGCGGCAACCGCCACCAACGCCGTCAGCACCCGCAACGCCGAACGAGCTACCAGCTGTAGCGTCATGCCTACACCGTCAGTAATTTTTCCAACGAGACGCCGCGCAATTCAAACAACCGCCGGATCGTTTCTTCGATCAGGTTGTTCGGGCACGACGCACCCGCGGTGACGCCGATGGCCGTCGCCCGCCCGCCCGGCATCCAGTCTTCCGTCTCAATCTCCCGCTGCAACTTCAAGTTGTAGTGGCAAATGCGTTTGTCGGAGATGATCATGCTGGCGGATTTGATGAAGTAGGTCGGGTGTTTGACCTCGGACATTTCCACCAGGTGCGACGTATTGCTGCTGTTGTAGCCGCCCACCACAATCATCAGGTCCAGCGGTAGCGCGAGCAGTTCATCCAGCGCATCCTGCCGTTCCTGCGTGGCGCCGCAGATCGTGTCGAAGAAACGGAATCGCTGCACCAGTTCCTTCTCGCCGTAGCGGTCGAGGATCGCCTGCCGGAGCCGCCGCTGCACATCCTCGGTCTCGCTGCGCAACATCGTCGTCTGGTTCGCCAGTCCAATGCACTGAAGATCGCGGTCGGGATCGAAGTCCGGCGAGTGAGCCCCCTCGAACTTCCTCAGGAACTCCTCCTTGTTGCCGCCGTGGCGGATGTAATTGCAGACGTAGTCGGTCTCCGCAAGGTCATAAACGACGAGATAATGCCCCGGCCCCTTCGCCAGCGCGCGCGAACTGGTGGCCTTGGTTTCCTCGTGCCACGCCTTGCCGTGAATGATGGAGGTGATGTTTTCGGAGGCATAGTGCGTCACGCGCTTCCAAACGCTGAGCACGTCGCCGCAGGTCGTATCCACGAGCTGGCAGCCGATCGCCTTCAATCGGCTCATCGTGTCCACCTCGGTGCCAAACGCCGGCACGATGACCACGTCGTTGACCGTCACATCGTCGAGCGAGGCCTCGCTGTTCGGGCCGGCGAGTGACTTGATGCCCATCCGGCCAATTTGCTCGTTGACCTCCGGGTTGTGGATGATCTCGCCCAGAATGTAAATCTTCTTGTCCTTGAAAACCTTCCGTGCCGAATAGGCCAGGTCGATCGCCCGCTCCACGCCGTAGCAAAAGCCGAATTGCTTCGCCAGCCGAACCGTCAGGCCTGCCGCCGAAAGCACGTTGCCGGACGCGCGCAGCTTCTCCACCACCACGCTGCGGTAGTGTTGTTGCACCTGTTGCTGCACCGCCTCCATGATGCCCGGGCGGCGCAAGTTGACCTTCTTGCCTGCTGCTGCTGGCCTTGTGCTCATCGGCAAAACCGGTAACACCGAATCGCGCCGCGGTAAAGCTTTCCTTTCCCGCAACCGTCGCTTGTGCCGCCTCATCCTTGCATCGCGTTTCCGCTCGTGGTCGGAGCCCTGCCTCCCCCGAATCTCCCACCGCAACGCGCAAGCGTTTTTTGCCAATATTTTTTCGCACCGCCTTCCCATTGTCACTTGCCGGAAACGCAACGACAGGCAACAATACAGCCATGTGGATGAAACAGATCGCTGGCTTGATTGTCTGGTTGCTGGTCGCAAACGTGTCGCTGGGAGCGGCATTGCAGCCGCCGCCAGAATCGGCCGCCGTCACGGCACTCGCCGTCAAGCTCTTCGAGCACGCGCATTACTCACACAACAAGCTCGACGCGGAATCCGCATCGCGGTTCCTCACGCGCTATATCGAAGCGCTCGACTACAACCGCCTTTTCTTTCTCCAAAGCGACCTGAAAGAGTTCGACAAATATCTTGCCACGCTGCCCGACCGGACGCGCACCGGCGACGTGCAGCCGGGCTTCGACATCTTCGTCCGCTACCAGCAGCGCATCGAGCAGGCCGTTGCGATCGCCAAGGACTGTCTCAAGCAGCCGATGAGTTTCGACGGCAACGAAACCATCCTCATTGACCGCTCCAAAGCGCCCTGGCCCGCCAACGAAGCCGAGCGCGCCAAGCTTTGGCATGAGCGTGTCAAATACGATCTGCTTCAGGAATCGTTGAACAAGACCAAACCCGACGAGGCCATTCGCGTCCTCACCCGTCGCTACGACCGGTTGCAGCGCTCCGTGCACGAAATGGACTCCGGCGACATCCTGGAGGTTTATCTCAACGCCTTCTGTCATGCTTACGATCCCCACTCCGATTACCTGGGGGCGTCACAACTCAAGGATTTCGAGATCGGCATGCGCCTCTCGCTCTTCGGCATCGGCGCCGTGCTTCGCTCGGAGGATGGCTACGCAAAAATCGTCAGCCTCGTTCCCGGCGGCCCCGCCGACCTCGATAAGCGCCTCAAGCCCAACGACCGTATCGTCGCCGTCGCCGAGGGCGACCAGCCGCCGGTGGATGTCGTGGACTTGAAACTCACCAAGGTCGTCGAGCACATCCGTGGCGCCAAAGGCACCAAGGTCAAACTCACCGTCATTCCCGCCAGTGCAGCCGACTCCTCCGTGCGCAAGGTCATCACCATTGTTCGCGATGAGGTCAAGCTCACCGAACAGCAGGCGAAAGCCAAGGTCGTCGAGATTCCCGCCGCCAATGGCGCGCCCGCCAAGCGCCTCGGCATCATTGATCTGCCGTCATTCTACGCCGACACCGAGAAGATGCGCAACGGCGACAACAACTGCACCAGCAGCACCCGTGACGTTTCCATCCTCATCCAGAAGCTCAAGGCACAAAAGGTGGACGGCATCGTGCTCGACCTGCGGCGCAACGGCGGCGGTCTCCTCGACGAGGCCATCGCGCTGGCCGGCCTCTTCATCAAGGAAGGCCCCATCGTCCAGATCAAGGACCTGCGCAATCGCATCCAGGTGCTGCGCGATGAAGATCCGTCCATCGGCTACGACGGTCCCCTGCTGGTGCTCGTCAGCCACGTCAGCGCCTCCGCCTCCGAGATTCTCGCCGCTGCCATGCAGGACTATGGCCGCGCGCTCGTCGTTGGCGACAGCAAGACCTTCGGCAAAGGCACCGTCCAGACCATGCTCTCGCTCGCTGCGTGGTTGCAGGACGTGCCCAATCCCGGCGCACTCAAGGTGACCACGCAGAAGTTTTACCGCGTCGCCGGCGGCTCGACGCAAAACCGCGGTGTCATTCCCGACATCATCATGCCGTCGTCGTATGACGTGCGCGAAATCGGCGAGTCCTCGCTCAACAACGCCATGCCCTACGACGAAGTCGAGCCAGCACCCCATAAGAATTTCGGCACGCTCAACGGCAAGCTCACCGAACTGCGGCAACGATCCATGATTCGCGTCGCCACCAACCCGGAATTCACCTACCTCAACGAAGACATCGCCCGCGTGAAACAGCAGTTGAAGGAAGGCACCGTCTCCCTCAATAAAGCCAAGCGCCTTGAAGAAAAGAAGGCCACCACTGACCGCGAGTCCGCGCGCAAGAAGGAACGCCGCGCGCGAGCCTCTCTGGACTACACATTCACCGACATTGCCGTTGGCGCTACCAACGCCGTCGCCTCCGCTTCCGTGCCCCGCCCCGCGCACGCCGCCGCGGCCAGCACCAAGCCCGTCGCAAGCGACGCAGACGACCCCGACGCCGACGAGGAAGAAAACGACACGAAGGAACCCGCCACTGACCCGATTCTGAAGGAATCCCTCGCCATTTTGCGGGATGTGGTGACGATGACCCCGCCGCCTTCAGGCACAGCCGTTGCCGTCACCCCGTCTCCAAAGTGAGGCAGGCATCCTGCCTGTCATACTCAACAAGGCAAAACCGCCCTGGCTGCTCTTCGTTGACACTAACAAGCCCCTTGCGTTGGCATTCGGGTTCAATTCCATCGAAAAACTGCTTGCATGGACGGCGTGAACGCCTACAGTAGCGCGCTTTGAACGTCCCCGCGTGGCGCTGGTGCGCGACTACGGGACACAATAACAACAACCAGAACCCTGGCAAGAATGCCCGGGTGTCCCACGGCGCAACTGGCGCAGCGGGATGCAACAGACGGAGGATACATTGGCCGCTACAATTAAAGACTTGTTGGAAGCAGGATGTCATTTCGGTCACCAGACCAAGCGCTGGAACCCAAAGATGAAGCCGTTCATCTTCGAGGCGCGCAACGGCATCCACGTAATCGATCTCGCCAAAAGCGCGGAATTGCTGCAGGAGGCCTGCGAATTCCTCCGCAAGACCACTCTCAAGGGTGGCAAGATGCTCTGGGTCGGCACCAAGAAACAGGCACAGGAAGCCATTCGCGAAGCCGCCACTTCTACTCAGATGTTCTCCGTCACGGAGCGCTGGGTCGGTGGCACGCTCACCAATCTCGTCACCATCCGCCGCAGTGTGAAACGGCTCCTCTATATCGTGGGCCTGGAGACGAGCGGCGAGGTGAACAAGATGCACAAGAAGGAAGTCTCCTCAATGCGGCGCGAGGCCGCCCGGCTCCATAAGAATCTCGACGGCATCGTGGGCATGGAGAAGTTGCCGGCCGCGCTGGTGGTCATTGACATCAAGCGCGAGGAGAACGCGGTGCATGAGGCCAACCGCCTCGGCATCCCGGTGGTGGCGATTGTGGACACCAATTGCGACCCCGATCTCGTCCAATACCCCATTCCGTCCAACGACGACGCCATCCGTGCCGTCAAGCTGATCATCCACAGCCTCACCGAGCCGATCGTTGAATCGCTCGTGGAGCTTGGCGCAAACCTGCCGGCTCCTGCGGCACCAGCGCCAGTCGCCGTGGAGGCGACGCCCGCCCCTGAAGCACCCGCCGCCAGCGCGTAGCGGACGACGGCTTCGAAACGTTTTTATCACCCACAATCATTCAAGTGTAAAACCATGGCTGAAATCTCTGCTCAAATCGTCAAGAAACTCCGCGAAGAAACCGGCGCGGGCATGATGGAATGCAAAAAAGCGCTCGGTGAAGCAAACGGTGACTTTGAAAAAGCAAAGCTCATCCTCCGCAAACGCGGCATTGCCATCGCCGACAAGAAATCGGCGCGCGCTGCCAAGGAAGGCATCATCGCGAGCTACATCCACGTCGGCGACAAGGTCGGCGTGCTCGTCGAGGTCAACTGCGAAAGCGACTTCGTGGGGCGCAATCCGGACTTCCGGGAGTTCGTCAAGAACATCACACTCCAAATCGCTGCGGCCGAGCCGCGCTACGTGGCGCGCGAGGACGTGCCCGCCGACATCATCGAGCGCGAAAAGGAAGTCGCCGCTGCGCAGGTGAAAAACAAGCCGCCACAGGCGGTCGCCAAGATCCTCGAGGGCAAACTCGACAAGTTTTACCAGACCGTCTGCCTGCTGGAGCAGGGCTACGTTCGCGATCAGAACCAGACGATCAAGGACGTGATCACTGCCACCGTGGCCAAGCTCGGCGAGAACATCCTCATCCGGCGGTTCATCCGCTGGAAGGTGGGCGAATCGCTTGACACCACGCAGCCCGCGGCGGAAACTCCAGCCCAGCCGGCACAAAACTAGAGACCATGAAAACAGCGCCCCGCTATCGTCGCGTGTTGCTCAAACTCAGCGGCGAGTCATTGCAGGGCGAGGACGGTTTCGGGATCGACTGGACGGTGGTCAATCGTATCGCGCGCGAAGTCCGTGAGGTGCGTCGCACCGGCGTCCAGCTCGCCCTTGTCATCGGCGGCGGCAACCTTTGGCGCGGTGTCACGGCCGAAGGCAACGGCATGGACCGGGTCACAGCCGACTACATGGGCATGATCGCCACCGTCATGAACGGGTTGGCGTTGCAGAACGCGCTGGAGAACTCCGGTGTGCCGACACGGTTGCAGACAGCCGTCGAGATGCAGAAGGTGGCCGAGCCGTTCGTTCGCCGGCGTGCCATCCGCCACTTGGAGAAGGGCCGCGTCATCATCTTCGGCGGTGGCACGGGCAACCCGTTTCTTTCCACCGACACCACCGCCTCACTGCGCGCGGCGGAGGTCGGCGCGGATGTCATCCTCAAAGCCACGAAAGTGGACGGCGTTTACGACAGCGACCCCAAGAAGAACCCAAAGGCACGACGATTCGACCGGATCAGCTACGCCGAAGCCATCGCGCGGCGCTTGAAAGTGATGGATACAACGGCGTTCAGCATGTGCATGGAAAGCCGCATCCCGATCATCGTCTTCAACATGTTCCGGACCGGCAACATCAAGCGCGCCGTGCTCGGACAAAAGGTCGGCACTCTCGTTGCCGAATAATGCCATGCCAGAATGCATTGACGAAATCCTGCTGGAAACCGAAGAGAAAATGCTCAAGACCGTCGAGGTCTTCGAGCGCGAATTGGCTTCCATCCATACCGGCCGCGCCTCCACGTCGCTGG
>Ga0265297_10007320_pt1 | contig 15380 bp, 12 predicted proteins | sample Munlanlwell13791_FD_192502 | JGI IMG/M metagenome (GOLD analysis project Ga0265297, IMG submission 192502) | Leachate microbial communities from a municipal landfill in Southern Ontario, Canada - Leachate well 137-91 | ecosystem: Engineered > Solid waste > Landfill > Unclassified | place... | reverse complement strand
TTTCAAACAGGCCAATCGATCACATAAGCCTTGCATGATTATCGCAAAAACGATCAAAGGAAAAGGAGTATCATTCATAGAGAACAAATTGGGGTGGCACGGCAAACCGCTCTCAAAAGAACAATGCGCACGGGCGTTCCAAGAGATTGGAAGCGTTGATGTAACGCTGCATGGCAAAGTCAAAAAACCCAGAACGACTAAAGAAAAACGCTTATCCGCACGTTCGCCAAAACACTGTACATACACAAAAAATGAATTGGTTTCACCTCGTGAAGCATATGGAAATGCCTTGGTTCGTCTGGCTGAAGCATATCCTCGCGTCGTCGTTCTTGACGCCGAAGTTTCAAGCTCAACAAAAACCGACATATTCAAGAAAAAGTATCCACGCCGCTTCTTCGAAATGTTTATTGCCGAACAAAATATGGTTGGAGTAGCCATGGGTCTTGCACAACAGGGCTACATTCCTATGGTAAATTCTTTTGCAGCGTTTTTAACGCGCGCCTACGACCAAATCCGCATGAGCCAATATGCTGGCCAGCACATCGTGTATGTAGGGAGCCACTCTGGCACATCAATCGGCCACGACGGATATTCACAAATGGGATTGCAAGACATCGGCATGTTCCGATCTTTATGCGGGAGCATGGTTTTGTATCCGTCTGATGCAGTGAGTGCAAACAAATGCATCGAAACTGCCCTACAATATAAAGGCGTCTCGTATATTAGGAATACTCGAATGAGGCTCCCTGTGCTGTATGCGAATAGCGAGCCGTTTCCGGTGGGCGGAAGTAAGGTTTTGCGAAAAAGCCCACGTGATGTTGCAACAATTATCGCTGCTGGGATCACAGTGCATGAAGCACTAAAAGCGTATACTGAACTGCTAAAAGAGCATATTGCGGTGCGAGTGATTGATTTGTATTCGATTAAACCGATTGATACAAAAACTCTTTTGGAGGCTGCACGGAAAACAAAAGTTCTTCTTGTAGTTGAAGACCATGTTCCCGAAGGGGGAATCGGTGAAGCGGTCAGATCGGCGTGTGCACACGCGGCACCACACATCTACTCTCTCGCCGTGACAAGAATTCCGCACAGCGGCACAGCGGCACAGCTTCTCAAGTATGAAGACATTGATGGTTCTGCTATGATACGGGCTATACGTCACCTAATAAAAAAATCATAATATGTTTATTTTATTTGACATCGGCGGGACAAACACGCGTATTGCCGGATCAAAAAACGGCAAGTCTTTTAGTAAACCGATTATCTATAAAACACCAAAAACTTTTACCAAAGGGATAAAAGAGTTTGTTACAACTTCAAAAAAAATTGCGTCTGGTAAAAAAATTGAGGCGGTTGCCGGGGGTATTGCCGGACCTCTTAATAAAGAAAAATCAAAAATGGTGAACTCACCAAATATTCCCGGGTGGATTGGTAAGCCCTTGGTTGCGAAGCTGCGCGAGAGGTTCCGTGCACCAATTTTTTTAGAAAACGATACTGCGGTCGTCGGGCTAGGTGAGGCTCAATATGGCGCAGGAAAAAAATATGCCATCGTTGCTTATATAACCATTTCCACTGGCGTGAACGGCGTACGGATTGTCAACAAAAAAATTGATGTGTCGAGGTATGGATTTGAGATCGGACACCAAATTATTAGCGCAGATGATGCTGTTTATTATAATCATTCTGATACGTTTGGGAAGAAAGTTTCTGGGAAAGCCGTGCAACATATGTACAAAAGAAATCCTTGGGATATTGAAGATCCAAAAATTTGGGACAGAGTAGCGCTCTGGACCGCGCGCGGGCTTGTGAATACGGCTCTCTATTGGTCTCCAGACGCAATCGTGCTTGGCGGCTCCATGATGAAGAAAAAAGGTATCCCTCTTGAGAGAATAATATATTATTACAAAAAACTTCTATACATCTTTCCCGAGAAACCGCGGGTGGTGAAAGCAACGCTTGGAGATATCGGCGGACTTTATGGCGCACTCTCGCTTTTACAAACAATAAAAAAATAACCATCGCTATACAAACACGCGTAATTATGGTATAATAGCACTAGCGATAGATATTTTATTCTCTAGAAAAAAACAAATGCAAAAAATCAGAAAAGCGGTCATCCCCGCGGCAGGGCTTGGAACACGTTTCCTTCCTGCAACAAAAGCAATGCCTAAAGAAATGCTTCCTATCGTGGATAAGCCGATTATTCAGTATGTCGTCGAAGAGGCAGTTGCAAGCGGCATCACCGATATCATTATAGTTACAAGCGCTAACAAACGATCACTCGAGGATCATTTTGATTATCCATACGAACTCGAGAAGAAACTCGAGGAAGCAGGGAAAATCGATCTTCTTCAAGAAATTCGCAGAATCGCCGGTATGGCAAACTTTATTTATGTACGCCAGCGCGGGCCGTACGGAAACGCATCGCCGGTTATCAGTGCAAAACACATTATCAATGACGAGCCATTTGCCGTACTCTGGGGAGACGAATTTATTCATTCCAACCCTCCACGGCTCAAACAAATGATTGGGGTGTATGAAGAATACGGAAAAAGCGTCATCAGTGCAGTCCGAATCAAAAACAAGCAAGATGTCAGCAAATACGGAATTGCTGATGTCGAAACGGTTGCTCCACTTATCCATAAAATTAAGGCTATTATTGAAAAACCAAAACCAGAAGAAGCGCCATCCAATTTAGCCACCCACGGTGCGTACATTTTTAATTCTGATATTTTTAAACACCTTACCAACATAAAACCAGGAAAAGGCGGAGAACTGTGGCTCGTCGACGCTATTAACGCATTAATGAAAGAAGATGACGTGTATGCCAAAGAAATCCAAGACGGTGAGTATTATGACACCGGAGATAAATTCGATTACTTGCGCGCAAATATCGAGTTCGCTTTGCAGCGTGAGGATCTTCGTGACAAATTATTAGCGTACCTCAAATCAACCCTTACATAAAATGCGAAAATCCACTGTCGTTCTCTTCATTATAGCGCTCCCAGTCTTAATTATCGTTGGACTAGTGATTTTTTCTGGTGGCGGGTCGGTAACCCCTCCACCAGCTACAACGTTGACGGTGTGGGGATTCACATCACAGGCAAATATACAAAATATTCTTACCACCCTCCACGCACAAAGCCCTTATGTAAATGTCGTTTATGTGCAAGTTGCAGAAGAAGGTTTGAGAGAAAAACTGCTTGAGCAGTGGGCGCTTAGCCAAGGACCGGATGTGGTCATGATCCCTTCGGAACAACTCGTTGAATATCAACCATTTTTAAGTCCCGCACCTGCGACTATTCCACAATACACGTACACAACGACCAAAACGTTGGGAATCAAAGAAGAAACGACGATCACAAAAACAGACGCTGCTGGTCCAACAGCCGATACATTACGACAAAATTTTATTGATACCGTTGCTAACGATGCCGTCATAGGACAAAAAGTATTCGGCATACCGTTAAGTATCGACTCTCTTGTGCTTTTTTCCAACCGCGATCTTTTAAACCAGGCACAAATCGCGCTCCCAGCAACAACGTGGGAGCAATTCATCCAACACGTCGCCCGACTTACTATCGTGGACGCTCAAGGAAATCTCATTCAATCTGGGACAGCGCTTGGCACGAGTATAAACATCCAACACGCGACCGATATACTGGCGCTTATCTTGATACAAAATGGATCTACAATCGTCGATCCTTTAACAGGAAAGGTCTTACTGGAAAACGACTCGTCTGCCGTGCAAGCAATCAACTTTTACACCGACTTTGCTCGCATTTCAAAGGTTGTGTACTCCTGGAATGAATCACAAGAAAACGCCTTAAATGCATTTGCTGCAGGCAAGGTTGCGTATTATATCGGGTTTAGCGAAGACGACACGACAATAAAACAACGCGCCGTAGGATTAAATTATGACATCACTGCAGTTCCGCAAATTTCAACTCAGCAAACAGTAAACATTGCTTCCTATAATGTACTCTCCGTCGCCAAATCATCAAAAAATCAAGATGCTGCGTGGAATTTTATTACCTTTGCGACATCAAAAAATGGTGCGGCATTATACGCAAACGCATCTTTCCAGACACCAACAAGGAAAGATTTGCTTAATGAGCTGATCACCACGCAAGGTACAACACTGTATGGAATCCTTGCTGGGCAAGCGCTCACAGCGCATAATTGGTACAGAGGACCGGACAGTGGAAAAGCTCAATCAATCATATCTGATCTGATAACGACAACTCTCGGAGGCACACAAACCACTGATGCAATTAATGCGACTATTCAGCAACTTCGTTTGATCCAAACATAATGACCGTGCGATCAAAACAACTCCTTGGGATACTCATGCTTATTACGAGCATTGGTTTGCTTTTGACATTTCCACACGGAGCAGATGCACGGTTATTTCCGCAAATTACTCCGGACTGCGATCAAAATCTTGAAAATGTAAACGATACGCTAATCATCCCAGCAGAAAAACGTTGTAATCTGAACACCTTAGTTCAATTGTTTGTCAATCTCTTTGATTGGGGTTTAGCGATCCTCTCAATCGTTTCCATTGTATTCTTTATTATTGGGGGAGCATATTTATTGATTTCAGCGGGGAACGAGCAACGAGTTCAAACGGGGAAATCAATCCTGGTGAATACATCTCTTGGCATCGGCATAGCCCTGAGCAGTTGGCTCATTATTAATACGGTTATCGGATTGCTCGTCGGAAACGGAACATTCGCAAACGTCCAAGTTTTTGGCAAAAACTGGTGGGGAGTAAATTCATGCACCAACGAGTTTAATCAAATCTGCCAGCAATACAACCTTAGTTATGGGTGTGGAGACATCTCAAGTTTTTATGTATCAGAATTACAACGAAAACTCCGAGATGCAGGATGTCTTAATGTGTCCCCTAACGGCTGCTTTGGGGATGACACGGTAGCTGCAGTCAATACGTTTAATGAAGCAAACGGCATCTCTCTGAAAGATGCAGCAAATAAAGAAACGTGGGATGCATTAAACAGTGGGAAAATCTGCAGTCAGGGTCAACAGGCGGCTCAGATCGCGAGCGGAACCGGGTGTTGTGTAACTCAGTGCGGTACCGGAATGGCAAATACATTAGAACAAAACGGCGCAAATGGATGCAAAGATATATATGCAAACGCGGTGTGGTACAATGGCGCATGCTCTGCGGATGCACTATCAGCTTCGATTGGATGTTGCGAACAATTAGACAATACATGCGATGAACAAGTAAATGTTGACTGGTGCAAACGATCTATCATCAATGGACAGGGTGGTATATTTGTTCTTGGGACCTGTCCTGCTACACGGTGTCCGGCAGGAATCAGCACACCATGCCTATAAAATGCTAAGATATGCGTATATGAAAAATCATCGGTTTACATGCGTTGTCGCCCTCGCAGTTTTTATGCTTTTCCCTATTCTGACGCTTGCGACAGACCTGCCAAACCCCATTCCGGTAAGCGACCCAGAAAGTCTCGCGTTACAAATATTAAAAATATTCTTAGGTTTTTTGGCCCTCATCGCGCTTATTATGTTTATTTTTGGTGGATTCATGATGCTCACTTCGGCCGGGAATGCTGACCGTGTAAAAAAAGCAAAAAACACTCTCATATGGGCTGCTGCTGGTGTTGTGGTAATACTTGGGAGTTATTCATTCCTACGATTTGTCTTTTCATTTTTTGCGTGAAACTAAATCTATTTGACAAATTACGTGCTTTTGTGTATAGTGTACTCAACAAAACTATATAGTTTTGTTGAAACAAAAGGTCGATATTTTCAATAATCACTGTTGTCCTCAAACATGTAACAAGGGGAAGGAAGGGGGTGTACTATATGAAAAAATATCTCGTTGCTGGTTTACTTACTTTAGTTATCCTCGCTGTTCCAGCCGCAACATTCGCGCAATTCACGATCGACTCAAACCTCCCATCAACACTTGGAGTTAGCAACACCACAAAAGACGTTCAAGAAATGATTATCTCCGTCGTTAATTGGGTGTTAGCTCTATTAGGTTTAATCGCTGTCATCATGATTCTTTATGGTGGCTTTGTTTGGCTTACAGCTGGTGGAAACGAAGAGAAAGTTGCTTCAGCAAAGAAGATCATCTCAGCCGCAATTATCGGTTTGATCATTGTTCTTCTTGCATACGCAATCGTTACCTTCGTCGTCAACACCACGAACACGGTTACGAACTAGTAGTTACCTAACTCTTATTTTGAGTATACATAGCCCCCGAAAGGGGGTTATGTTTTTTCTAGTCATCAGAAATCAAATCTTCTATACTACACGCATGGCCCGATACACAAAAATAATTCTTATCACTTCACTTGGTACAGCAGGAGCCCTCATTTTTTTTAGCATATGGAAATATTCACACCAATTATACAACGCACTTGATTTGGGAATTTATACACAAACAGCATGGAATATTATCCATACACATTCATGGTTTAATGCAATCCAAAATTCAGTATACCTCGGAGATCATGTTGAGTTATTATTGTACCCACTTGCATACATCAGCAGCATCTACCTGCACCCATTAACACTTACGATCATTCAGATACTTGCGATTGTTAGCACCAGCATACCGCTGTATCTTATCGCAAAAAAATTCTTGCCAGAAAAAACGTCATGCGTACTGTCCGTCGCGTTTCTATTAAACCCTCTTATATGGAATATCGCTCTGTTTGAATTTCACATGCTTGCATTCGCGATTCCCATGCTTATGTGGTTGCTTTTTGCGTACGCATCTAAATCATACAAACTCTTTCTTGTGTTTCTTCTTCTCTCACTTCTGGTTCGTGAAGACGTGGCTTTGGTTATATTCGGCATCGGCGCGCTTTCACTCATCGACAAAAGATCAATACGCTGGTGGCTTGTTCCATTTGTTTTTTCAATTGGATGGTTTGTCGGCGCGCTGGCTATAAATGCACATTTTGCGGAAGACGGATATAAATTTTCATTATTCTATTTTTGGCTCGGCTCTTCAACGTCAGATATTCTCATTCGATTGATTACCGACCCATGGTTTGTCATTTCGCATGTTCTCAACATAAGTAATATCCTTTTACCTATTGCGTTGTTGTTGCTTTTTCTTGGTTTTCCGCTTAAAGGGTTACGTGGCCTTGTCCCGGCGCTCCCCATCTTTGCTCAAATCTGTTTCGGACTTTTTAATGCCAAAACGATTCTTTCCACGCATTACACCTCACTTTTGATCCCATTCTTTTTATACGCGACAATAATAGGAGTTCAACAACTCCAAAAAAGTTCTTGGGCTCAAGGGATTTTACGTGTAGTTGAATTTCGAAGACTTCTGCTGCTTATCGGAATCGTTATTATCTGTGTCAACTTCGCCTTTCTAGGACCGGTCGCTGGACTTTTCAAAACAACCCGCGACCACGACAACGCATTAGCCGCATCAATCCCGCCATCAAGCTCCGTCATCGCATCATACGGGCCATTAACAACAATTTCTGCAAGACAATGGGCGTATTCACTTCATTATGTTGCGCTTGGACACAAGCAATATTCAACCAGTCCATACACGCTCGATGTGAAACCGGACTATATTCTGCTTGACCTTGAAGATCTGACAACACTCGAATTTCAGTACGCAACCAATAAAAACTACGAAAAAGATTATGCAACGCTTCCTGATCGGTTGCGAGCTGTATTAAGCACATATTCACTTTTACAGAGCGACGGAACCCAACTTCTCTTGCGACAGACAGCCGATACGAAAAATACTGCGAGCAATTTGTTATCTAGTGTTACATCACGTGATGCCAAGACTGCAAACACAACGATATGCACAATACAAAAAATTTCAGAGAGCAAAGAGGCGGTTCTCGGCCCAATAATCCAAATAAAAACGAGCATCCAAGTTCAAGACGCTGACTTATGGCGCACGCTTGCATTTCGCATTTCATATACATCGCACGCGGGACCCGAATCCACCACTGTTCCTGTCGCATGGCATTTATATGCGCTGAATGACCCAAACAAAATGTATGACGTTACCATGCTCATTCCTCTTAAAGATTTTGCGCAAGACGGCACAGCATACCAGATCGAACTCGTGACGCGAAAAGGACGACTGCAAATCGCATCACATCGAGGATCAGAAGACGTTACTGATTCGGTGTCAGTAGTATCAACGGCATCGGTAACTGCGCGCTAATCCACAACCCGATAGACGGTTGCGGCATTTGTCGAAAAAACTTTTTCTAGATACGCGCCCTCGGGCTCAACAAATCCCCGATATTGTTTGTCGCGGTCTGCATACACCACGTACGAAATATTCCATTCATCAAGAAATGCCTTCTTTGCATCTTCTGAAGTTTCTGATCCAAAAAATCTTTCAGCCAAACTGACCTTGAGCCCAAAATAGATTGACTGTGGATTGTGCCCCACAAATACCCGACGGCCACTGTATGCGGGCAAAAAATTTCCGACTTCGGAACTTGATAATACGATGGCGGATTCGTCGGTATTATTTTTAAGCCACTCAAAAGCCTCAATTTCGCCCGTGGGCGGATAATAATAATAGTAATATCTATTATTCGGATCACTATAAAAGAAAAGATCTTGAGAAATTAATTGAATGTTCCCCAAAGGGAGAAAGACCGCCAAGACCATAATATACGCCACCGCGACACGCCATGATCGCTTTCGAATAGTCATATATATTTGATATATGCCAACTGTTGCAAGAATGGCTAGCGGGACGAAAAGTCCTTCTACAAGACGACGCTGGAAAGTAAAGGGGGTATACAAGAGTACGATATTGACGAGCACCCAATAGATCACAAAACGAAGTTTTGTATCCAGCCACGACCGATAAGCGCCATAGATTGCAAATGGGATAACTAACCCAAATCCAAATACATACATCCATGGCGAAGGTGAGGCCAAATCATTTGCAGCTGACCACTGATGAAAAACAATACTGATATTATTCAACCACAAAAAATACACCATGACCGGAGCGCTGATGGCAAAATATATCAAATAGAGTATCCCAACTTGGTAGTTTTGCCGCATATTCTTCACAAACACATACAATGCCCACACGCCCGCTACCGCATATAGTGTCGGAACATAAAATGGATGTGTGGCAATTAACAGAGCCGCGCACATACCGGCGTACGTCGCAAAACGATACCGACGCTCCAAAAATGCTCGCATAATCCAATAGAGCGAGAAGAGCAGCAGCGCCGTGCTTGCGATATAATGCGGCGAATGCATCATGGATAAAAACGGGATTGCTTCAGGAACCCACGTGTCAACTGGATGTTGAATTGATTCAGGAGGATTATGTAAAAATCCATCAACAAAAATTCCTACGCCGCTTGCGAAACAAATAAGAAGCAGGGCGAGTATTATTTTTCTATTATCACCTCCAAAAAGATAATGCAAGATGCGCACAATGACATAGACGAACGCGAAAATTAAAAGAATGCGCGCCACGTGAAACGCCACCAACGGACTCAAAGAAAAAATCTTGGCCATCAACCCAATCAAGAGCCACAACAAATGCACATATACCCGAGGATGCTCTTCGGATGTATACAAATTAACAAAACTCCAATGGCCTTGCTTAACTTGTTCAATCATCGACAGGTAGGTGTTGGTGTCACCCGGGGTCAAAAAATCGATCCCGCTATACGTATGGCCGTCAGGCCGAGAAAAATATCCGTAGGCATACGGGATGCAGGTTACTAATATAAGGACAAAGCTCACGACACACACCATCTGCCAGTTGATTTTCTTTTGTGTCAGAGAAAACATAGAAAACAAGGTTACATCGATTGAACTAACAATGTTCGCTGGCGCCTAGATTCATACACGTGGACAGCGACTCCGAGCAGGGCGACATCAATGATATACATAATATAATTGTCGTGAAAAAATCTTGCAAAGAAAAATGTGCCCAGCATGCATAGTGCGTAAAAATAAAGCGACGAAGATAATGTTTTATAATGAATTATTTTTTTTATTCCAAAAGATAAAAGTACGGCCGCTACGGGCAGCATGATAATCCAGAACGGAAATGTATCCAACGGATATATCCCAGCATACCTCATCAGCTGTGCAAACCCGTATCCGCTCATCGGATAATTCAAGCCGCTGCTCGTTCCCGACGCATACAAAAACGTATCATCAAAAAACGCACTGGGGTTCCACGCAACATACGGAACGAGCGCGAGAGTACTGACGCCAATCGCAGCAAGCCCCATACGTATACTGATGCGCCTTAACTCAATACGCGAATACGCCACAAAAATATATGCACAAAGAAACGGCAAAAATATCCACGGAAATTGTTTCGTAGCCAATGCCAGTCCTAATAAAATCCCGGCCAAAATATACTTTGAACGAAGAAAAAACCACACAAAAAAGACAAGGCATGTGAAAGGTAAAATATCATTTCTCCCTTGCATTAAAAAATGAAGGCTCCACGGATTAAACAGATACGCAATAAGCACAAGCCGCTGGAGCGGATGCGCACGCATCATGACCCAGAGACAACAAGCGCTCGCGATAAAAAACAAAGCAAACAGCACACGAACATCGCCAAATCCAAACACCACCTCACACAGATAGGTGCTTGAGCCACTGATCAGAAACGTTCCGGGAAAATAAATATAATGCTCAAGCGCTGGATTAAAAATTGTGGTCCCCATAAAAAAGCGGTAGATGATCGATTCCCCGAGCGGCGTTTTAAAATATGTTTCGGCGTATGGATTCTTCCCTTGAAGAACATAATCAAATGCAATATCTGATTGAAGCGCGCCGTCGTGGTACAGTACCGTTTCACGCTCATCTGCGTGAGCATGATGATATATTTCGAGCGTGAGCGGAATCAATAAAGTTGCGCATACTAAAAGCACAATAAGAATATATGATAACCGGTGCCACTGTGGTCGTGCACCAAACCGTAGCCATGTAACCGCATACGCAACCAACAAAACAATTACAATGCCTTGTGCGATCTGATATTTAAAAAACCCCAAAGCAAAAGAAAGGAAAACAAACAGCGTAAGGATAGCAACCTCAAGAGCTCCAAGAAAAGAATTGTGTTGAAAAAAAGTTGGTCGCTGTCGAATTAATGAAAACATGTATTAATAGGTAATGGGTGTGCTCATTTCAGCGCCTTGCATCTGCTTCGATTGACGATGGGTAAATAAAGGTTTCGCGATTGATATGCTCAGCAACAAGATGGTTGCCGCGTGAAAAATGACAATGGCATCAAAGTAAAATGTTCGAAATCCGACCGATTCGAATAATATTGGAATCAGCGGGAACATAATATAATTAAGCACATCAACAATTATTAATAACGTCCACTCAAAACGACCTCGCATCACAAGCAAGACGAGCGGGAGCCACCAAATCTCCCATTGAGGAGAATATATTTTTCCAACGTGAGCGAAGAGTACTACAGCCAAAAACGAAAAACGTATAAAATCGTCAAAAGAAAACACTCGGCGCTTCATGTCAGCATACGACAATGTGCCATATAAAAGTGGAAGAAGTTGAACCCCAAATAACGCAAGGCCAATGCCTACGATCACCGCTTCTGACCCAACCGGTATATGCATCGCGTACAGCAACTTTAAAATAACGCTCACCAACGACCCAACCTCAATAAATCGACTTGTGTGAAATGCATATGGAAAAAGCGCGCCCAATCCCGACATAACAATCGTGGTGCCCGTCACAAAAACAAACACGGCTGACGCCCAACAAATGCCCTTTTTTATGATCCGTCGCGACACGCCTTGCTGCGATGCCCAGGCAATTGCAAAAGGAATCAAAAGAATCGGATACCATTTAATAAGCATTGCTACGCCGAGGAGGACCATGCTCCCGACAAATTTTTTCTTTACGAGCAACCAAACCGCAACCATAATAATGGTTGCGGCAAAAATATCAAAACGTGACGCAATAAAATATAAAAAGGACGGTAAAAATAAAGCCGCCATGTACCACTGCGGGCGATGCAGTGCCGCAAGCAGCTTCCACATAATAAAGAGAAATGCAAAATACGTAAGCACGGCAAATCCAACAAATACTTGTATGTAGCCGTGTTCAGTTGATGTGAAGATTCGGGGAATTGAAAAATACAAAACGCCAAGCGGTGGATACTCTTGGTTCGTGAACGAATACGGAAAATCCCGTGTCTTCACCCACTCTGAACGAACATAATACGCGTGAACAATATCAAATCGATCGAAATAAAATGATTGTGAAAATTTAGTTATCGATTCTCGCGCCACAATCCAATTATCTGCTGTTGGGTCAGAGCTCTTTGTTGTATATGAAACAAAAAGCGCCAGAAGAACCGTCAAAATGCATGCGGTTACTAAAGTGACACATACTAATTTTTTCATATCGATCCACCCTGATACTGAAAAATAACCGCTTCATCATCTTCATACACAATAGAAAATGAATTCTCATTTCTCATGTTGTTCAAAAATGCTTGGTGGTCTTTCTCTACCAACACATAATTCGATTCAAGGGTTTGCGTAACAACTTCAGTAATATTGTCTTTTGTTTCGCCACGAGATAAATGAACCCACGCCCAGTACCGATCTTTGTTTTGACGATATAAAAAAGTCGGGTCTAACCCGCAAATAAATCGATTGTGGTCATCCCAAAAAAACAAATATGGCATTTCATCCCAATCACTATGAACAACTATTGCACCCTCGGGGGTATTGTCCCTTAGCCATAATGCCGCATTATGCGTTTGCAGATACGGAAATCCTCCTGCAAGACTCGCGCGAACAACCATCATATCTCGCGGAATCACCACACATATACCTATAATGACATACATAAGAAATGCATACAGAAAAATTGTCATACGCATGGAAAGCCCCTTAAAAATATTATCCCACACCTGCCGCAAATGAATCCGGCTTAAAATATCAGAATAGGCTGATGCGGCAAAAGCCATGCCAAGCGGAACATAGTATTCGACATACCGCCTCGATTTAAGCGTGAAGATAAGCATCAAGACAAACAGCGTAAATAAAAACCACGTTCGTAAAGAAATCTTTTTTAAGTGAATTATGCTCCATACGATCGCGCCGATTGCCAGCAACGTCAATAAAATCGTATTGGACACGAGTTCAATGAGCGGCTGAGGATACCATTCGTTTCCGACATCAATAATATTTCGATAATTGATAATGCCGATTTGTATCAACTGATCATTGAGGTACCCCAAATTTTGAGGGAAGAACGGACTCACAACGACGCCAAGGGCTGCCCCGATAATCGCCGCATAAATGACATACATATCCGGACGCGTAAATAACTTTTTTAAAAATTCTCCCCAAGAGATGTTCACTCGTTTATGTGCGTGCGAAAGCCACAGGCGTTCTGACATCCATCGGGTTCCAAGTCGCAAGATTGAAAGCCACACCACAAAACAGGTAAGTAAAATAAATCCTCCATACGACCATGCGTACAAAAACGAAACAATGGCGAGAGGAATATACCACCGTTTCCAGGCGCATAATAATCCTATAAATAAGATGAGTATTGAAAAACCCGGGGCCTTCACAAGATTGATTCGGAACACAAACGGGGATATGGTCATGAGCAAAAATCCCCACAGCAGAGGATATTGCATGCCCATTTTTTTCATCACCCATGCAAACACGACGATCAATGTGCTCGCAATAAGGACGGTTGCAAGCTTGCTGCCAGTAAAGGGGCCTAAGTATTTCACAAACGGAGCAAGAAATACATGATACAAAAAATGCTGGTCCGTATAATGTTCAGAGAGCGTGGTAAAAGGAAGCCAGGTAAAATCCCGTATAATTTTTCCTTGTGAAATATCTTGAGCAATTTTTATATGATAGAAAGAATCTGGATCCGCAAATGTTGGCGAATTTGATACATACACAAAAACCACAAATGCTACAACAAAAAGGAGTAACGCCCCCCACGCGAACCGATGCTCTGATATCCAAGATGACATATGCAAAGTATGCCGAAAAATAGGGATGTTGTAAACAAAACAGCGGTTCGCTCCAAGCATGGGAAAGCGAACCGCTCTAGTTCTTATGCTATCAAAAGAATGACTACTTTGCTAGGTGTTTTTTGAAGTAATTCACCCACTGAATTTCGGCTGGATCAATTCCTTCCTGTATCGCCATGGCAGTTGAAAGATATCCGCTCACAAAGAGAACCTCTAACACCGCAGAAAGTTTATCCGTGCCCTGAACGCGAAGGGATTCCACACGCGCTCCTTGTACTTGAGCGATTTTTTTCGTGAGCTGCATCCGACGCTGGTTTCGTGGGCTATATAAAGGAGACTCGATGAACAAAAATGCGCTTTTCTTCACAACAGACTTTGGATTATCAAGACCTTCAAGCAAATGATGGTTCAGTTCTGGAATAACATGGAAACGACTGAATGTCTTTGCGCTTTCGTTCATCTGATTCGAAAAAACATGAGCGTTTCCTTCTAAAAATTCAGATGCGACAATCACCGGCATGCGCTCCTTAAAAAAATGGAATAACACACGGGTGCGCGCAATCCCAGAAGCCGTTTCGCTCCACTGATGCCGAATGTTCGTTACATGTGCGATTGCCCGTTGAACTTCTTGGGTCGTCACACCAAGATACGAACGCAAAAGTCCAAGTTGCCCAAAAACGCTATACCCGACGCCCACACGTGGCTGGTGAGAAGGATTATACGTTTCAACGATTTGGTAATATGGTTTATTCGCCCTCTTTAAATCCTGCAATAATTTTCCACCAAGTGAAATCCCAATTCGCAGGCGGGTGAGTTTCCGGGCTTCACGCGAGCAGGTCAGTGTTTCTTCGGTTGTTCCTGAATAGCTTGAGAGTACGACAAGTGTCTTTGCGTCAACGCTTTTTGGCAATGTGTATCCGTTTACGAGCGTCACTGGCACGCGAAGTCGATCTTCATATAAACGGGTAATCATGTGAGGTCCGAGCAGGGATCCACCCATCCCACAAATTGCAATATGAGATGCTTTTTTATATAGTGCCGGCAATTGAACGCGTCGGGAATCTTTCCAGGCATGTGCTGCTTGTTCAGGTACAGCCAAAACCGACGCCAAGACCCGTTTCGGATCAATGCGTTTGATGTACGCTTCTGTAAAAAGTTTCATGGGCCTAGTGTACACAAGGACAAAAAAATTTGCAAGTGGATTGATGCATTATCCTTTGACCTAAGGTGCTTCGTGTGGTATAGTCGTCATATCCCCTGATATCATCCATTCAGGATTTTGTATGTCCGGACATTCGAAGTGGTCACAAATAAAAAGACAGAAAGCAGTCACCGACAATCGTCGGGCTGCTGT
>Ga0265297_10007318_pt1 | contig 15381 bp, 20 predicted proteins | sample Munlanlwell13791_FD_192502 | JGI IMG/M metagenome (GOLD analysis project Ga0265297, IMG submission 192502) | Leachate microbial communities from a municipal landfill in Southern Ontario, Canada - Leachate well 137-91 | ecosystem: Engineered > Solid waste > Landfill > Unclassified | place... | reverse complement strand
TGGTCGCCTGCCGGGTAAGCCGGATAATATTGGTAAAGGACCGGCGCGAGCGCTCCTCATAATCGCGCGTTATGTCCCCGTCCTCTTCGCCCAGCCCTACTGCGGCGATTACGCCCAGGGCCCCCTCGTTTGATACTGCCGAAGCCAAAGACGAAGTAGAAACCCGCACCCCCATGCCGCCCTGGATAATCGGCAGCTCAATATTTAAACCGCCGATATCTAAATTGCTGAATTCAACCTTCATAATCCGGCCTTTCTGGCTAAAATCCGCTGCACAAATAAAAAAGCCGTAAAGGTTAGTAGTCTGCCCTCTACGGCTGTCGATTTCTAATCTTTATGTGTTAATTCTTACTTAACGATATTATAACACCCTATCCGTTCCTGTCAAACACAATCTTCTTCAAAAAAGCGCGGCTTTCGTAAAAAATCAAACCGGCCAACTCCATCCTGTTAAGGTAAACCTTGATTCCGGAATCCCGCGAGGATACGGCGGATATCCCCTTGTCCTTCTTCCATGGCAGGCCGAGAGTGCTTATCCCCAGAAATGATACCTTCTTGAGCATATCGTAAATCACGGGGATAAACATATCGAGGTAAGCTCCCGCGAATACTATATTATCCAGCCCTCCCATCGCCGCTATCCCTTCTCCGATATGCTTCATTACCTGAGATTGGTAGACCTCAAATGCCAGGTCCACCTTAGCGTCCCTGCCTCGCAGCTTCAGCATATCCCTCAATTCTATGTCGTATCCGGTAAGCCCGAGAAAACCGCTCTCGTTCTTTAGCATTTCGTCGATGCGGTGCATTGAAAAATTATGGACGTTCATCAGATAAAACACTATCCCCGGGTCTATGTCCCCGCAGCTGGTCCTGGACATTACCCCTTCAAGAGGGGTGTAGCCGAGGCTTATGGAAAGGGGCCTGTTACCCGAAGCGGCGCACACCGTGGTTTGCTTATCAATCACCACCGATATACTCTTATCCGCCGGAGGGAACATGCCGGTATTGTGCTGATGAAAAATCCCGTGGAACCCCCATTTCCTTATACTGGTATCCTTGCGGAATTTAAAGGGGAGCGCGTAGAATTTGGCGCTCTCCGGCAGCCGCAGGAAAAATGATGTTTCGAAAAACGCTACCAGGGGGATTCCTCCAAGCGCCTCCTTAAACCTCTTTAGCATCTTCAGCATGGATGGGACGTAAAACGGAAATAGCGTTGTCAGTTTTTCAAACCTCGCCAAAAATCTCTTATTGACAATCTCGGGTCCCGCAAAATAATCGCCTCCGAATAATATCCGAAATGATACTACCTCGATATTCTCCCTGCCGGATATTTCGCGGATGCATCCCCTAAGAGAATCCTCACCGGCTAATACCGCGGGATCCCTGGCAAAAAAACAGAGCTCCGGGGCTTTTTCTCCCTCCCTGCAAGCCCACAGCCTTACCTCCTTGAGATTATAATCAACGGCTATTATCATCTTTAGAAAACTCCCTGTATGCCTCCCTGGCTATCATCAACTCTTCGTTGGCCGGAATAATAAGCACGCGGGCCTCTGAGCCCTTAGCGGAAACATCCTTTATCCCTCCGGAATAGGCGGCGTTAACATCCCTGTTAAGTTTTATCCCCAGGAAATCCATGCCATCAGAGATACTCTCCCGCAACAGCGGCTCCCCCACTCCTAGCGAATCGGTAAATACCAGGATATCGGACTTTTTCAAGATGAGGGAATAAAAAGCGATGTATGTCTTTACCCTTCGCACGTACATATCAAAAGCCATCCTGGCCATCCTGTCCCTGCCCATTCCCCTGATAACCTCCCTTAAATCGGAAGAGGAATCAAATACTCCCAGGATGCCGCTTTTTTTATTGAGGATATCCTCTGCGTCACCGGAAGAAAATTTTTCCTTAAACATAATGTAGAATACCGCTCCCGGGTCTATGTCACCGCAGCGCGTGTTCATCATCAGGCCCTCAAGAGGGGTAAACCCCATGGAGTTATTGACTGACCTGCCGCGATCTACGGCGCATATGCTTGAACCCCCGGTGCCCAGGTGGCAGCTGATTATCCTCTGCTGGAATTTATCCCTGTTGAGGAATCTGCACGCCTCCTCCATCACGTAACGGTGAGAGATGCCGTGAAACCCTATCTTTCTTATCCCGTATTTCTTTGTTATATTACGCGGGAGGGCGTAGGTAGCGAATGCCGGGGGTATCGTCTTATGGAATACGGTATCAAACACCGCGTATTGAGCTACGCGCGGATACTCCTTATGGCAGAATTCCATCAGCATATACGATACGGGGTTATGGATAGCTGCCAGCGGCAGGGTCTCCCGGAGCCTGCCGAGGACCGGAGCGCTGACCTTTGTGGTCCTGGAAAAACTATTACCGGGGTGGACATAACGATGAGCGAAAACACCAAAGCCAATATCCCCCCGCTCCTTCTCGTCATCCTCAATCAGCTGCAAGGCCTTTTTTAACGCGGAGGTATGGTCCGGTATCGGCGCCTCGATAACCCTTTTCTTATCAAGGCAAAAGTGGGTGATAACGGAGAGGGCCTGCGTTTTAATCCCGACCCTCTCCGCCTCTCCATGGACCAGTTCCCTCTCCCGCGGCATCTCTATTATCTTGTATTTTAAAGAGGAGCTTCCGCAGTTAAGCGCAAGTATGTTTACGCCCTTGTTATATTTCATCTGAACTCCACCCGAACGTAGGCAGCCCTATATTCCTCTGCACCATCAACGCCTGGCCGTAAGCTGCCCGCTCTACCTTATCGGCCCCCAGTGAAGCCGCGTCTGTATCGAGCCCCTCTTCCGATCCGGCGCCGAATCCTATCGTCGGTATCTTAAGCTGCGCGTAAGTATAGGAGCCGTCGGTGACAATCTTCTTCCAGTATCCGAAAGCGGACTTAAAACCGTTCTCCGTGATGCTATCGATGGAAGCCCTGGCAAATTCCTGATGAGCCTCCATTATCCACGGCTTGTAGTCCTTCTCCGAAAGGATATCCATTCCGGTATACGTCCTTACCCGTTCCTTTGCCAGGACGGCATTTACGGTGACGTCGGAATCGGACTTATAGACGTTCTTGGCTATGGTCTTTGCCTTGTTAAGGATAAGGTTTTCATCTTCCTCGGGTATGAACACCCTGTCTACTACTATGCGGAACTCGCTGAGCTCCTCCTGCGGCTGATATCCGTTGTAGCGGACATCCTTTATCCTCAGGTCTGAGCGGCCAAGGTTGGAGTCGCTGGGAAGTTCCCGCGAAACTTTCTCCAGTTCATTTATCAGCGGAAACATCGTGCCCAGCATGTTTATGCCGCGGTGCTGGAGGAAATTCCTCACCAGCCTCCCCCTGACTACTATCTCATACTCCATCCTGCCTTTATGCCCTAGGTTAACATTGAAATCCGTGGGCTCTGAAAGGATAACGCCTTTTATCTTTTTGGCCTTTGCCTCCAGGGAAACCTCAAAGAGCTGCTTTATCCCGAAGTCGCAGGACTCCGTCCTCGGCAGGCAACAGACAACCAGGTCGCCGGTCAAAGGCAACAATGCCCTTTTTATCAGGGCACCGGCGTATATCCCGGAAACCACCCCCGCCTTGAATCCAGTTACCCCGCTTTTATGCGGGCCCTCCAGCCTCTCGTGCCTGTCGGCCTTGATATCGATGTGCGACATTATGAGGACGGCTTCTTTATTCTCGTAACCTTTTATCACTCCGATTATATTTCCGGCCTTGTCTTTCCTGACGCTGTCAAACCCTAGCTCCTTCATCTGCCCGCAAATGAGCCCGCTAAAATCAGAGAGGTTTGAGCCGTTGACGTCAAAATCCGCCATCTTATCGTAGAATTCAGATAACGATCCCACCAACCCCGCAGCCTTGCTCTTTAGTGCCTGGTTCATGGCGCACCTTCCCTTCGTTTTATATTACTTAACAAGTTAACTTTAGATTAACAAAGTGCCCAAAAAAATTTCCTCCTTAGAATGTCGGAGGCGTCACTACCCACACCGCTTCCGCCTCCTGCCTGCCGATATTTTTAAAGGCGTGAGGGACGCTGGAATTAAAATAAATGCTGTCGCCCTTCCTCAATATATAGCTGGTTTCGTTAAGCGTGATCTCCATGACGCCCTTGAGCACCAATACAAACTCCTGGCCGAAATGCTGGTAAGACGGCTTGCCGGAGGCAACCCCTTCCTTCAATTTAAAGAGGAGCGGCTCCATCTGCTTATTCGGGTCGCGCGAGGTAAGAAGGTAAATATTCATCCCCTTGCTTACCTCCTGCATGTGCCTGCGCTCCTTAAGAGTGGTAACCGGGTTGTCTTTTATCTTCTGCCCCTCCCCGATCAGGTCTCCGATGGTGGTGGAAAGGAAATCCGCGATGCTCTTTAAGGTGGCCAGGGAAGGCGAGGCCTTTGCGCTTTCTACCTGCGAGAGGAAGCTCGCGCTCACCCCCAGCTTCTTTGCCATCCCGCGAAGCGTCATCCCCTGTTCTTCCCTCAGACGCCTTATATTAATCCCGACCATCTGCATATCTGACCTCCCACTCATAAATATACAACAAAAAATCCCCCTTGTCAAGTATAAATTAACAAAGTTAAGTATTGTTAAATAGGGATTAACAGGGATTTTTATCTGGAACCAATCCGCGCCTCTTAGCCAAGAAATAGACGTTGCAACAGGGGCAGACCCTCATCCAGTAAGAGACTAATTTTGCAAATTTAGACCCCGGGGATCTGCGCGATATTACGCAGAGGGGGCAGGCCTGATGCACAAAAGAAAAAAACTTCAAGAAAGCATCGATAATCCTTCTCATGCCCTTAATTAATCTTTATGGCGCTGGCCGGGCAGACCTTTTCGCACCCGCGCAGGCGGTCGCATCTGGATTCGTCGCTTACCCTGCATTTACCGCTTTTTTCGTCAATATACAATATCTTCTTCGGGCAAAGCTCAACACATGCCCCGCATCCTACGCAAAGGTTCTCATCGATAATCACGGTCTTGTTCATAACTCTATGCCGCCTCCTTCCCTTAGCTCCAGGAATCCTCTTCCAAAGGCCTCGCGTATCATGCTGACGGCGCGCCTGCCGGTGCAGTGCAAAGGCGCTATCCTGGATACGCCGGCTACCAGTAACTCTTTTATAATAGAGGCATTCAGCTCATCCGTATTATCCTTTAAATGAAATCCTCCGATAAGACAGCGGACGTCGGTGCGGAATTCATCCCTGGCGCGCCTTATGATATCCATAAGCCCCGGATGCGCGCACCCGCACACCAAGGCCAGCCCTTCGGCTGTCTTGATTGCGAGAGACTGCTCGCATATCGCGCCTTCGCCGGACTCGCAGCATAGCTCACCGGTAGAGTAGATATCGCCGCTAATCTGCATTGCGCCTTTGGCCTCGATAATCCTGGCTCCTGCCGCGACAATCCTGTCTTTTACTTCCTGCTTGAATGACGGACAGACATACGCCGTAATGTCTCGACGCCCCGGCATAAGGCGCCATAATCCGCTGATATGGTCCCAGTGATCGTGCGAGAAAACAACATGCCTGATGCCGGCAGGGTCAATATTGAACCTGCGCATATTCTTTAAAAATACGGCCGGCGAACCGAAGGTATCAAAAATTACGTCTTCGCCGAGCAAAAATGAAATCCCCCACCTGCGGATAAACCTCTGCCACCTGCTCGAACCGCTGGCTATCAGCTTTATCATCATAAAATCCGCCCTATCTTATTTATGCGCCTTACCTTCTGCAGGAGCCGCCGTCAGAACACGGGGGCCTCTCGCACCTTTCGCTCCTACCGCAACAGGTCCTGCCTGACTGCGAGCCGATTATGCGGCCTGCTGCAGGGATAAAAGCCCCGGAAAAAAGTTTATCCAATTTAGTGCCTTTACAAAAGCTGCACCTAATCTCTGCCTTATCGCTTCCAACGCCCACTAATAACTCGCTGGTTTTCCCGCATTCTCTGCATCTGTATTCGTATATCGGCATATTCCTTCCTTTTATTATTATAACCGCAGAAGGTAATCTGCGATAGCCCGATATAAAGTGCTCACCGCCAGTATTGAGCAGTGCAGGTGGTCCTCGGGGAGCCCCTTAAGCCTCGCGATTACCTCGCCCGCAGAAATCGAAAGCGCCTCCTTTATCTGTCTGCCATCCGCTAACTTAGCCACCATCGCTGCGCAGGCGCGGGTGGCGTAGCATCCATCGGTATAATATTTAATCCCGGATATTTTTCCGCCCTCAATCACCAGGTAAAATTCCATTGCGTCTCCGCAGGGCCCCTCCAGATAAGAAGAGCTTACGGGCTCATTCATCCTGCCGAAATACCTCCGGTCGTTTATCAGGTCTATTACCTCCTTCGGATAATCCGCAAGGTTATCCTTGTTGTCGGCTCCCATCATTACCTCCTGCAAAGGTTTTCCCAGATCTTCCGTAATTCATCCCTTACCGCGCAATCCCCGGACTCAATAATATTTTTCCTTCGAACCAACGCCCTGACCACCCCGGCGTCAAAGGCGATTCTTCCAATAACAGGGGCGCCGCGGCTACGGCAGAAATCCTCAATCCTGGAGGTGATTGCGGGATTTAAGTCATATTTATTAACGACCACCTTCGTTGGAATCTTAAAATGCCCTGCAACTTCCATAACGCGCCCTGCGTCATGCAGCCCGGAAAGCGTCGGTTCTGTCACGATAAGCGCACAGTCAACCCCGGATAAAGACGCAATCACAGGGCATCCTATTCCCGGGGGGCCATCAATAATCACGTAATCCAAAGACTGTTTCTCTGCCAGGGCCCTGGCAACCTCCCTGATTTTGGAAACCAGCTTCCCTGAATTCTCCTGGGCAGCGCCGAGCCTGGCGTGCACGAACGGGCCGTATCCGGTATCGGAGACAAACCATTCGCCTGCAACGTTCTCCTCCATACGTATGGCTCCAGCCGGGCATACCCGGCTGCATAAGGCGCACCCCTCACAGGAAAAATCCTCAACCGTAAAATCCTCTTTTATGGCCTTAAACCTGCAGAGAGAAACACACCTTCCGCATCCGCTGCAAAGCCCCTTGTTGATTAGCGCAGTCTTACCACTCCTAAACTCGCGGCGCTCTTTAACGACAGGATCCAATAGGATATGTAGGTCTGCGGCGTCCACGTCGCAGTCAACCATCACCTTATTTTCAGCCAAGGCAGCGAATGCCGCGGTAACAACGGTCTTCCCGGTGCCGCCTTTGCCGCTAATTACTGCTATCTGTCTCATTCTTAATCCCGCAGATATCCGTATAGAGCTTAATAAATTTATCCCGGTAGGAAGGGTCTTTCTCCACTATGGGTACTCCTTCCGAATAAGCGGCTGCAATCTCCCTGCTAAATGGGATCTTCATCAACACCCGGATATTCTCATTGCCGCAATATTGTTCTACCTTGCCGTCTCCGATATCAAAACGGTTGATGACTACCACAAAAGGAATCTTAATCTCCCGCATCACCTCAACAGCCAGGATCAGATCGTTTAAACCAAACGGCGTCGGCTCAGTTACTAACACGCAGAAATCGCTCCCCTTGACTGCCGTAATCACGGGACAGGACGTTCCAGGCGGCGCGTCAATAATCACTGTCCCGGATGTGTCAATGCGCTTTTTCACCCGGCGTATCAAGGGAGGAGACATCGCCTCGCCGATATTGAGCCTGCCGTGCACGAAACGGATACTGCCTCTTTCCCCTGCCTCAACCGCGCCTATCTCTTTATCAATCTCTTTTATCGCGCCTTGCGGGCAGAGCAATTTGCATGCGCCGCAGCCATGACAAAGATTCGGAAATATTAATATGCTGCCTTTAATCCCTTTACTATCCGGCAACACCGCAATAGCGCCAAACGCGCAAACCCGGCTGCAGGCGCCGCAATAATTGCATTTTGCTTTATCCACCTCAGGCACCGGGATAAACGCCTTCTCTTTTTCACTTATAATCGGCTTAAGAAAGAGGTGCGCGTTGGGCTCCTCCACATCGCAGTCAATAACCTGGGCATTATCGAGCGACAATGCAAGATTGACTGCGACGGTAGTTTTTCCCGTGCCTCCTTTTCCGCTTGCTATTGAGATAATCATCTGCTGGGTATTTTTCTTCTACAGACGAAGACGTACTGGCAGATTGTTTGGGACCTCTTGGCTGAAAAACCCTTTCTAAGGAGGCACTTTTCTGCCTGCGCAAGGCCAATCTCTCCGGCCTCGTGCGTATCGCCTTGGAGGCTGTGGATTTTATCCATCACCCTGAAGCCCTCTTCGCTGAAATCAGCCAGTATTAGTTTTCCTTTTGGAGATAGTATCCGGATAAGCTCGTCTATAACCAGGTAGGGATTATGAAGGTGGTGCAGGACATTTACCAGGAATATCGCGTCAAAGCTTCCGGAGGCAAAGCCCGTGCGCTCTGCGTTTTCTATCCTGAAATCCACCTGCTTCTTGAGACCCGCATGCGCGATGTTCAGTTTCGCGAAACGCTGCTCATCAGGGGATATGTCAAAGGTGACAAAGGAATACCCTGCCTTAGCCAGAGTAAGCGCAAAATGCCCCTTGCCTGTTCCGGCTTCCAGGATCCTTCCCCTAAGAGGCATTGCCTGCTTGAGGATAAACCCTCTCTCTTTATCTATGTCGTAGCCGAAACTCTTGTATAAGGCGCGGCGCTCTAAATAACTTTTATGGTTCTCTAATATCTCTTTATCCAAAATCACCTAACCTTGCGACATATCCTCAAGCAGCGCCTCTAAATCCTCTTCGTGCTCTACCTCATCCTCCATAATTTCAAGGGCGAGATGATATGTAATCGCGTCGGTTCTCTTGGCTTCTTCGGCGAGCTTCCTGTAAACGTCTATGGCGCACTGCTCCCCCTTGACGTTCTGTTTAAGAAGCGCTTTTACCGAAGGGTCTTCAGGCGCGTCATATCCGCAATTTGTCTGTTTATACCACTCCTCCGGCTTTAAAATCGGGGTTCCTCCGAGCTGGATAATCCTCTCCGTAAGCATCCCGGCGTGCTTGAGCTCGTCTGCGGCGTGCTCCTCGAGTTCCGAGGTTACTGCCGTACGCATCTGGCCGCGCGCCACCTTTGCGCCTACCCAATATTGATAATACGCCAGCCACTCGTCCGCAAACGCCTTGTTCAATAAGGTAACCGTCTTTTTTACATTTTCCCCTGCCAATTCTCTCGCTTTTGTCCCCATTTTTCCTCCTATTTATTCGGCATTCCGAATTTTGATGCAACGCTCGGAGAATCTGCCGCGCTGTAGCTATTGTTTTTATACCCCTCGATTGCCTCTTTTACGGTCCCGGAGACTCCGGTAAAGACACTTATTCCCGCTGCTGTCAAAACCCGGTGCGCGTTCGGGCCGATGTTTCCCGTAAGCACTGCCTTGGCGCCCCTGGATGCCACTAACTGTCCCGACTGGATCCCTGCTCCTCCCTGGAGCTGATAATTGGGATTATCTTCTGCCTCAATTTTACCGCTTTCGGTGTCAAAAAAGATAAAGTTCCGGCACCTGCCAAAGCGGGGGTCAACCGCAGAATCCATGGCATTTCCTGCTGAAGTAATGCATATCTTCATTCCAAACCCCTCTCTTAATGACACTCCCCGCCGTTGCCGTGCTGGCGGCAGGCGTCAAGGCCGCCCAGGGCGTTATTCATAAAATCATCGAGCGCGTCCTTGACCTTGCCCGAATAACCGAAGACCTCGACCCCGGCCTGGGCAAACTTCTGCTGCGCGCCCATGCCCATGCCTCCGGCAATAACGTGCGTTACCTTATACCTCAATATCTCGTCAACCGCGACGCACCCGCCTCCTCCGTGCTGGGCGGTATTGGAGACAATGCGCGTGTGCAGGATTTTCTTGTTCTCCTTGTCAATGTCCGCCAGAAAAAAATACCTGCACTGGCCGAAGTGCGCGCAGACATTGCCGTGCACTCCATTCTCATCCTCTAACACTATTCCAACCTTCATATTTTATATCCTTCCTTTCGTTATGATAAAACTCCTTTATTTTTTATCCGCTTGCCTTCGCGCTCTCCAGCGCCTGGATGCGCGCCTGGACATCCTCGAGCTCTTGCTTGAGCATATCAGCCTGCCCTTTAAGAATCTCCATTTCATCCCCACCGGCAGCCGGGCCTGCAAAACCTCCGAAGGCCTGCATCCCGCACTCTGCCCTCACCCATCCCGGAAGGCCGGTGGCGTAATAACGGTTCCTTCTGCCCCTCCCGCTTCCCCCTCCGTAAAAAGCGCCTCTGGCGTAATTCCTCCCTGCTCCGGCAACAGGCATAGCGCAATAACCCCTTGCGCCCCCTGTCATCGGTCCCTGCCCTCTCGGGCCTGTTCCGTTAAAACCAGGCATATCGCACCTCCTTCTTATTAGTGGAAACCATTTTCATTATTAGCGAAAAAAATATAGCGCCTACTTCTTTGCATTGCATTTATCGCACAACCCGTAAAACTGTATCAGGTGGTTGGTAATTTTAAAATTGTATTTGGAGCCCAGCCCCTTCTCAGTCTCCCTTAAAAGCTCAACCTCATCGTCTATAAAATCCGCATAATCTATTACCTTGCCGCAGGCGGTGCAAACCAGATGGTGGTGATGATGCGCCCCCTTAGGCCCTCCTGCCAATTCGTAGCGGGCCCTGCCGTCACCGAAATCAAGTTTATATACCATCCCGAGATTGGACAATACGTCTAGCGTCCTGTAAACCGTGGTAAGGCCCACGTTGGGATATTTGGGGTGGACCTTCATATAAATATCCTCGGCGCTTAGATGGCCTTCGGACTTAGAAAGGATGTCAAGGATGGCCTCTCGGCCTGTGGTAAGCCTGTATCCGCAGCCTCTGAATTTCCCATGCCACCACCCCCCGCCCCTGCACCTATTCCCGCGCATCATGTTCACTTTCGGTTCACTCCTTAATGAAAATGGTTTTCATTACTAATATACCCGATGCCGGCCGTTCTGTCAAGGATTATTTTTTGTCATTCCTTACTAAGACAGATCTACCAGTTCATAATCTACATTGCCTAGGCCGAGCTCCCGGGCATATTCGAGCAACTTCAGGCCATCCTGTTTAGTGTGGGCCTCCTTAAAAATATCCTTTCCGCAGGCTCTGTTTACCGCGTCGTAACTTGCCTTATCAACGCTTACCGGGTCAAGCGAAGCCAGTATCCCGACGTCGGGGGCAATACGCGGGTTCTCCAGACCCCAGCAATCGCACTCCTGGCTTATGCGCACTGCGAAATTAATAAAACCTGATTTTGCCTTCTTGTCCTTAAGCACTGCCAGGGCATACTCCCCTATCTTATACTGGGTCTTATCCCCTGATTCAACGTCTATGAACATTGCCATGGTAGGACAGGCCGCCATGCAGCTTGCGCATCCGATACATTTTGAATTCTCAATTATCGCTTTTTTATTCTCAACGCGGATTGCGCCCACCGGGCAGACTGTCCCGCATTCTCCGCAGCCGATGCACTTATCGGTATAGACGACGGGAGAAACATCGCAATGCTGGGCGAGCTTGCCGTCCCTGGTAGCGCACCCCATCCCGATGTTCTTCAACGCCCCTCCGAAGCCGGTCAGAATATGGCCTTTAAAATGACTGATGGTTACGATAGCGTCTGCCTCAATAAAAAACCTCGCCACCTTGGCGGTCTTGATGAATTTCCGGCCTATCGGGACATCAATCTTGTCTTCTTTTCTGTTCTCGTCCGGGATAAATATATCCAGGCCGGCCGCTTCCCTGGTAAAACCGTGTTCATAGGCAAGGGCCAAATGGTCCCCGGAGTTCAGGCGCCTCCCTCTATAAAGCGTATTTGCGTCAGAGAGTAACGCGCTCCCTCCCCTGCTAAGGATTTCCTCGCTGATTACGCGCACGTGCTGCGGCCTGACAAATCCGGTGTTACCCTCCTCGCCGAAATGCAGTTTGACCGCGACCTTATCGGACCTGCCGATAAAATCCAAAATCCTGCTTTCCTTAAGCAGCTTAACGAGCTGCCTGTTTACGGCCGGGATATCGTCCGCGTCCTTTACCGGTATAAAATAAACCTTGCTTTTCATATCTTTAATTTTAACACCAGTGGATACGACTTGGCAATCTATAAAATCTTCAGGGAGGCCTTCTTAAGTATCCTCCTGGTCCAGGCAACTCCTATTACCCCCGAACACACATCCGTTATCAGCCTCCCCCAGAAGATCCCGTATATGCCGAATACCCTCGCGCCAAAATACACCAGGGGTATCATTAATATAATCACGCGGATCGCGTTCAAGAAAGCGGAAGCAACCGGACGGTGGATTCCTATCATGCAGAAACCGGCATAGCGGTGCACCTCCAGGAAACCGTAGCCAAAGCAGGTAACGTATATATAGCGGGCCAGGACATCTACCACCCTAGGGTCAGACGAGAATAGCACCCCAAGCGGCCGCGCAATGAATAAAAATACGCCGGCAATGATAAAACCGAATATTAAAGCAAACGACATCGCGCCTCGTCGCACATCCCTGATCCGGTCAAGCCGGCCTGCCCCGTAATTCTGGGCAACGAACGGAACAAGAGACATGCCGACTGTCATAGGAACCATAAAAGCGAACATCTCGATGCGGCTGGCGACCCCGATGGCGGCAACTGCGACATCCCCAAAATCCGAGGCTATCTTGATAACGACCGCCGCAGAAAGCGGCGTCAAGACAGAACTTAAAGTAGCGGGTATGCCGATACGCAATATCCTGCGCCAGGAAGAAATAATACGTAGCCGAGAATGCGAAACAAAAATAATCAGGCGGTACCTCTTATGGACGAAATAGAATGCCGCAGCCAATACTATTGCCTGAGAGATAACAGTTGCCAGGGCCGCGCCCCGTATCCCCATCCTCGGAAACCCCAGCAACCCGAATATCATCACAGGGTCAAGAATAAAATTTAGGAGCGTTCCTCCGACCATTAGAGAGCTTACTGCCTTGGTATTGCCCGTGCCGATGATAATATCGGCAAACATCATCTGGACAACCCAGATAACCAGGCCGCCATACCATATCCGCATATATTGCTGCGTAAGAAAAAGAACTTCTCCGGAAGCGCCCAGGCGCGCGAAAAGCGGTCTTACGGTCAGGAAACCGGCTAGCGTAAGGCATAGCGCTATGCTCGATGACAGAAAGACCGCGTGCGTGGTGATGCGGGCTGCGGTTTGCTGCTTTCCCCTGCCCAAGGCATGCGCCACCACAGTCATGGCCCCGGTCCCTACCCCGCGCATGACAAACCCTAAAAGCATCACAACCGGGAACGTAAAGGACATCGCAGCCAGGGCATCGGTACCCAGTCGCGAAACAAACCAGGTATCGGTGAGGTTATAGGCGTTTAAGGCAAACGTCCCTGCCAGCATCGGGACAGCCATGCGAAGAATCGTATTCAAAACCCCGTATCTCACTAAAAGCGCCATCTATCTTTTCCTCTTATCATAAATAGCCGCTGCAAAAATAAACCTTCGCCCTTGCGAAAAGCGAAGGTTAGCAACCCCGGGATTACTCTTGCCCTGCCTCCATCCGCCTGGAGGAAAACTCCGTTATTCAATCAACACTATCCCGTAATAATTTCCGCTGCAGCCCTCTGTCTTAAGCACCTTAATCGGGAAACCGTTAGCCCTTACGGTAGAATACACATCTATCCCGCAGGCCTCCAAGGAAGGCCTTGTTTTATCCGGATGGCGGCAGGACTTGGCGCATCTTGCGCAAAGATTACAGGGGCCTGCCCCCATGCCGAACGCCTTGTAATAACCATCCAGAAATATCTCGCGCTCTAATCTCGGGATAATGGAATGGACATCAGCATATTCATCGCCATGGATAAGAAGCGCATGTTTATAATAAGATACCATCCGGCGGGTAAAATCGGGCATGGGAGAATAAGGAGGGCAGGTCAGGGACTGACCGAACCCGTCGCATCCAAACTGGCATTTCATCCTTACCCATTCCGCGGCAACAATAGTCTTTACGGAAATGGTTTTTGCCTCTTTTGCGCCCAGTTCTTTGGCGCGTTTTATATACCTTGCGAACCTACGCATCCTTTTAGCGACTTTTGCCATGACGGGGTATCCATATGCCTAACAATTACCTTATTATAACATCAGAAATTAAAAATACAACTCGCGAGGCCGGCTCAACACGCGGCTATTTAGGGTTAGAAGACGCTATCAGCGCTTAATAGAATGGGAATTTCAACTTTGGGAGGGCGGATCTCGCTGCGGCATTCCGCCCGGCTGGACCCGCCCCCTATTGCGACAATTCAAAATTACTTATGACTTTATTGCAGTAATGCCTTTAAAGGAGCGACTTTGATGCCGTCTGACGGCTCCGTAAGCTTCTCCTGCGGTTTGACCGATAATGCCTTTAAGCCGACCCCAGTGCTGGCATTCAGTTTTTGAACCTGCGGGAAATAATAATCGACGAATTTCCCAATGGCAGCCCCGTCTCTTGAATTCACTATCAAAACAAACTGCGTAAGTATCTCTTCTTTTTCCCGCATCGCATCAAGCGCCTCAAGAAGCTTCGCTTTAGAAATCGTAGCATAAGTAGGGAGTAATTCGCATAGTGCGATACGGCGGTTATCCAGGGCCTGGACAATATCGCCGGCTGTCTGGATTGTCTTAGGCTCAACAGTTATCTCGCCGATTTTTACGGGGACCTTAGACATCCCCAGATCAACCCCTTTTACGGAAACGGATGTCCCGGAATACCTTACCAACGGGCAACACTTGGGACAGGCCACCATCCCCTCGGGGGTATTTATCATGTTATAGCCGTGGCAGAAACAACCCGCAAGACTAAAAACAAGAAATAAAGCTGTAAAGCACCTTACTGCGCGCATAGCCCCTCCTTTGCTGAAATTGTCTCTTATAATAACGGACTATATAAAAAATAAGAGGCAGCTGCCCTATCGGTTAAAAATGGCAGCTGCCTCTTACGCAATCTCCGTAGCGCTATCATGGTTTCCCATGTTAAGCACCAACCTTGTTCCCGAATTGTTAATTATTAGCCCCAGTGTATCACGTAAAAAAGCAATGTCAAGCCAAAAACATAAACCGCAAGGGGGACATCCTTAAGCCTTGCCGATATGCTTCTCAACCAAAACAGGAAACTGCCTGGTGTCTATCGGCTTGGGGACGTACTCATCCACTCCCAGGGCAATAATCTTCTCCCTGTCCCCTTTCATGGCAAGGCTCGTTACTGCAATCACCTTTATGTCTTTAGTCAGGGGGTCGCTCTTAAGCATCTTTACCGCGGAAAACCCGTCCATCCCGGGCATCTGCATATCCAGGAGTATCAAATCCGGCTTAAGCTCGCGCGCCATGCCTATCCCCTTTTCCCCGTCATCC
>Ga0265297_10007317_pt1 | contig 15382 bp, 20 predicted proteins | sample Munlanlwell13791_FD_192502 | JGI IMG/M metagenome (GOLD analysis project Ga0265297, IMG submission 192502) | Leachate microbial communities from a municipal landfill in Southern Ontario, Canada - Leachate well 137-91 | ecosystem: Engineered > Solid waste > Landfill > Unclassified | place... | reverse complement strand
GCGTTTCTTCTGCATTTAATCCTTGGCGCGAAAACTCCAAAGCTGCATTTGCAACATCATCAAATCCTGTAGCGGTTTTCTTGGCAATATCAAATAAATCTCCCCCGAATTTTTGTAAATCAGAACTGCTTAAATTTAATAATACATTTATATCCGTTAACGCTTTATCGACTTCAATAGTAGATGTGACTAATTCTCTTAATGCGCGGGCCACCGAATAGAAAATAACGGCAGTTGCTCCGAACGCGGTAACGCGCGCGGTTGCAGCATCTAAACTTTTTGAAAATTCTGACACCTCGCCGCCGATATGACCAAGTGGTAATTTTCCACCGCCCCTCCTACTACTAGGCAAAACAATATTGCTAGACGATCTTGGCGTCCCCACGACTTGTTGAACAGACGCGCGTAAACTAGCAGCAGCAGTTGGCCCCAACTTAATATTATTAATATAAAGAGGTGTTTGATTAAGCGCGGCCTGTAATCCCGTTTTAATCCCTCTTGCTACAGAACCCGCAATATCAATATTAGTTAATTTAATTGAAGATCGGTTGAATATAAAATCTACTTGACTCCGCAGCTTTGAAATAGAAGTAGGAGATAAGGTCACGTCAACAACGCGGGAGCGCGAAAATACAGCATTCATCTGCCTCTCGATCTTGTCGAGTCTTACGCCCACATCTAAAGTAACGTCTTGTGCCATGACCTTATCTCCTTAAATTATCCTTTCTCCAATGTCAAATTACACAAATTATGGGAGAGAAATTTAATAATATTGAAAAATAAACTTGATGATTGCCAATTTTCCAGCTATCATAGTTTGTATGATTTTGCACCGATTGACGATTATACGGCAGATAGTCTAGTTTGTGGAAATATTTTTGAAACGCCTGAACTTTTGAAGGATTAAACTCCACGTTTCTGCATCGCGCTCCGCATATCTAGTTTGCCGCCGTTTTTTCTCGCCGCCGCAAGCAATCCACCATTGTTGGCATCCGCACCATACATAATTTTAGACTCTTCCTTGGTCGCACCGACCCTACTAACGCCCATTGAGCCCGAATCGCCGCCCGCATTGCGTTGTACGCCGCCGTTTTTCTGTTCCCAAGCATTTTTAACCATATCATAATGAGCGTTCATAGCCTTTGGATCGCCGTAGATAGACTCAGGAATCTCTCGTTCCATAGTAGCGCAATTTTTAATAATATTCTTGAAGTTTTGGCCGCCAATAAATAGTTCGAACTGATAACGTGTCACCTTAGTGACGGGAACGCCGAAAAAATCATTGGTGGTATCGCCGCCGACATAAAGGAAATTTTGGAACATAACTGATGAAGCGAGTTTCTGTATATTGTCATTACTAAATTGATCAATTAGGTTTAAGTAAGTTGATTGCAATAAGTAAGAAGTCGCGGGCGACAGATTAAAGAATTCCTCCTCGTCAAACAATAAGGTAGAGCAATCGGCGTCTTTGTAGAGGAATTTTGTTATATGGAGATGATTGATTTTTTTATTAGCATATGCTTCGGCAGTTTGAGGGATGTAAAGGGTGCGTTCATTAAGCAGTCTTGCGATAGTTTCTTGTGTTGGTAAGATTTGCTTATCTAATTCATCCCTCTCTCGCTTAGTCCCCATTAAGGTGCGAGTTTCCATAAGGCGTTTTAACATCGCGTTGTTTTGATTTAATTCTGCTTCCTGTTCTTGCGTCCACCAACCTTCTGAAATTACATGAGCAAGTGCTTCATCGAAAGTAAACAAGCCAGCCTCGCGCGCCTCATACATCGCGGCCTGCGTAAAGCGTTCTAATTCAAAGAGTTCCGTATGTTTTGCGTGACGGTAATAGAAAACTAACGGATTATCAGAATTTGGAATTACTATTTCAGCACGAGAATTCCCGGCACAAATTTCTGCAAATAATAATTCGAGAGATGAATCTGCCACATTAGTTTTACTTATCTAAAGAATTAGTGTTGCTTAATGAAGGCGTAGATTCTGCGGGAGATAGATCGGCGGCGGATACTTCGCGGGGCGTTTCTACCTCGTCCTTTTCTACCTTTTGCGCATCCTCATCAAACTTTTTAAACTCTTCATCCGTTTCAATTCGCCCGAGAAACCACAATGTAATCAAATAATTAATGCGACCAAGAACCTTAACAATGAATTCATTTTCTTGTAATTCCTCATATTCGTCAAGTTTTTCATCTAAATCACGACCCTTAAACAGCGGCACATAGTTGTCACCAATCTTTTCGTAGCTAAGATGCAAGAGTAACCAAGTAATGGTTTTGTTGCGTGCCTTGGCTTCGGCGGTGTTCTCATAAATCATAAACTGAGTAGATTCAAACAGTAGGATTTTATCTTGTAAGGCTTTTACTTCATTAGTTAGGACAGTTATCTTAATCAGGTCATCGGCATTTCTGTCTTCTTCTTTTTTGAGGTTACATTCGCTCAAATCAATTGATTTTTGCACCAATAAGTTTTTATTAAGCTCGTTTTCGGCAAGGTCTTTTTCTGAGATTGTGCCCCCTAAGTTATCGAGCGTTACTTTATAGGCCGCGCGGGGAAGAACGCCAGCTTTGATATACTTGGACGTGGTGGAAGAATAAAATAAGTCGCACATATCCTTTTCTTTATGTCCCATGCGTTTGATGCCAAATGTGCGCTCTTTATCGCCGTCTTTCGCTTGGAAAGAATAATGAAGTTTAGGTTGTTTAGTTGGTGTTGCCATAAGTATAGGTTGATTAAATTAGGTAATTGTGAATTGTTAGTTTTAGGTTAATTAGTGAATTTTGTTATATTAAATTGTTTTCTTTAGTGTGATGTCTAGTTCGTTAAGTTGCGTTGTCATAGTTCTCACAACATTGTTTCCTCGATCAAGGATTTTCTTTCGCGCCCTTTGAAATTCCGCATCAGTGAGCTTACCATCAGCGAGATAATCTTCTATGATATAAATAAATTCAATGTATAATGTTTTGATGTCGCGAGTTATTTTATCTGATAGAAATTTGTTAAGGTCGATTGAACTAGGGGAAATTTTGTCCCCCGCTTGCGGCGCTGCAAGCCCCGATAGTGCGTTTGTATTCATAGCCTTTAACCTTTAGTGTTCCTTGCCAAAATTAATCGGCGATAATGATTACACCAAATTAATTGAGAAATCTTTTGTTTTTTAGATTTTTTGATAAAAGTGTGAATTTTTGTCACGAGTTGCAGATATTCTTGAAATTTGCGGTGCAAATCACTATAATAGTTAGGCGGAATTATGATTTATGTGTGAAAAATTGACTAAAAAATGTAGTAAGTGTGGTGAGGTTAAGGAGTTAGGTGAGTTTTATGTAGTAACCAAGCGAGGAAAACCATATAGAATGGCCAGTTGTAAAAAGTGCGGAAGTCGCGACCATAAAAAATATAGAGAAACCGATAAATTACAACAACGAAGGAAAAGAAAAATAAATAAAGAAAAAAATCAAATATTTTTTGAGGAGTGCGAAAAGCATCCAGAATTTTTAGATGCACCTAAAATATGCACGGGATGTAAATTAACTAAAACACTTAAAGATTTCCCTTATGCTATAAGTTTTACTGGCGGGTTTGCGTCAAAATGCAAACAATGTAAAAAGGAATATGATTCCCGCCCAGAATGTAAAGACAGAAAGAAAAAAGGCGAACAAAAAAGAATAGCCAAATTAAAATCCACTCCAGAAGGTGTAGCTCATATAGCTGCTATTAAAAAACGCTATATGGTTAATAATTTAGATGCAAGAATTAAATCAAATTTACGACATAGAGTTGCACTATCAATATTAAAGGGATATAAATCCGATTCTACTTTTAATTTAATAGGATGCTCGGTCGAATTTCTTAAAAAGCATATTGAAGCACAATGGGAAGAGGGAATGAATTGGGCAAATTACGGAACAGAAAAGAAAAATAAATGCAGGTCTTGGAATTTTGAGCATATAATTCCTTGTGCCCTTTTTAATATGAAAGATCCGACACAGCAAAGAGAGTGTTTTAATTGGAAAAATTTAGCGCCAGCATGGGAACTAGACAATAGCAAGAAATTAGATACAGTTTGTGTAAACGGTAAAAATATACGCGGTAGAGATTTGAAGCACGAAACTTTATCAACCAAACTAGAATTACTCGGCGTAGAAAAGAAAAACCCCACCGAAAATAATGGGGTTGTTCTAGAGCATGAAGGTTTATTTTAGAGTAATCCTGTTGGAGAACTACCAGAGAAAAAGATCCCATGTTGAGTGTCGCCCAGACCACCAATAGCAACTTCCCATTGGCAGGTTGTGGTCCCATTTGCACTAATCGCCGTGTCAGTGTTTGAGGATACAATCTTAGCACCACTACATACGATAATCATTGCCGCATCACCACTACCACCGCAGACGGGCTTGTTAAAGCGGAAGGATAGTGTTGACTCACCTGAACATAAAAGATCGGAGAGTTCAAAGTTTTGCAAATTACCAAATTCAGCATCAACATTGATTGTCGCAATAACCGGGAATACGATTTGTTGGCTTGTCGGGAAGAAACTACCAAGACGATTAATTGGTTCTCTAGCAAGAGGAATTGTTAATTGGAAATTAGAAACTTTTAGGTTGGAAGTGTCAATTTCAAAACCCCAATTTCCGGCGAGATTAAGCACAACGTCGCGCGGTTGAATCGCGCTTACTTGACCTGCATATTGATTCTGTGCTCCCGTTGGGAGAAGAAAGCTAGCATTAGCAGGCTGGCCGTTTGCTGGATCAATAGAGGGCACATTATTAGTTCCATCAACACTTGAATAAACGCTAACATTGAAAGCGTCAACGCCAATGGTAGAAGTCGCAACTTGCCCTAGGGACGCTGAAAATTCGTAGTTGTTTATGAAGCAATTTCCGAGTCCGATGCAGCCGGTCTGACTTTGTGTGTAGCCATGCTCGTCATATCCTTCGTCCGCAATCGCCAAATAATAGTTTTTGTTATCAGTTACTTGTGTTAGGATTCCAGATAGACACGTTACAAGCTGAGTCGAACCAGACGGGGTAACATAAAATCCTAATCTCTTTTCGTTTAAGAAATCAACGGGATAGTAAGAAAAGTTAGCGGTTACAGAAGGGGGCTCTACATCGACCCGATCAATTGGGGCAAGCGTGCCGTATTGGAGGATCGATTGGAGCGTCCTTTGAAAGCTATCCGAAAAGGTTTGCGCCCTAATAATCTCCAAAATATTCCCCACGCCTGTCTGTTGTGCTGTGCCACTAACTTGACTAGCGTATAAGGCTAAACTGTTATAATACACCCGTGATCTTGCCATAATCTTAATTCTGTTTTGGTTGTTTGTCTAAAATTTCTCTTTCAATTACACCAAATTCAAAAATTCTCAAAAAATAATCACTTTCTTAATAATTTCTTGCTACCTACGTCTAGGATCGCGGGCAAATTGGAGTTCAAAATCAACTAAAGCTGCAAAAATCGTTTTTCCAATTCTCTTGTTGTTGTTTTCTGAAAACTTGGAAACGCGCACTTTGTCAATAAATACTAAAAATCCTGTATAATTATTGCAAAGATTGATGTAATTGTAACCGCTAACGGGGTCTTTGTAATCGCCCAAAACGCCAAACGGTAAGCTCTCTACGGGAAAAAGCGGAAAATATTTTCGCGCGGTATCTGCTAACGCCCCGCAACAGGCATCAAGTTTATATTGTGAATCCGACAAAACTATACAAGTCATAGTAGTTTTCGTGAGATCGGTGCCGCCAAACGCCCAAGGAGTGTTTTCCGTAAAATTATTCTTAATAAAAATAGCGGGAACAGTTTGCTGATTCCAAAATAATGCCCCCGTTATCTGAGTAATAGATGGTTGGACTTCATAAACATTTTCTATTAAAAGTTCCGGCTCCGATTGCGTCGTGTAGTAAATCGAAAAATCACGGAAAGCATACGCCGCCGTTGGGTTGCTAAGACCACTTCCACTAACTAATACCCGTGCCATGTTAAAGTCAATAGCTAACCCCGATGTCCCACGCGCCACGAAATCACTCCCCTGATAAACCCCCGAAATTTGCGTGGCTCCGGTTACTGACATGTCGCTGACAAACTGCCGGAACGGGCTCGCCCATATGTCATATTGTGAATACTGCGGTGCCGTTGTGGGATACAAAATTCCGCTATAATTCGTATAAGAACCCCAATAATACTCAAGTTCGTGGGCCGTAAAAAGTCCGAACGAAGCGGCAAGAAGATTATAATATCCGGGTTGAATCATGGTGGTTTTATTCCTTACATTACACCAAAATAATACTTGACACGAATTCGTTGTCAGAATATCATACTAAAATGACTAGAGAAATCAAATTCAGAGTTTGGGACAAAGAAGAAAAGAAACTATCACCCTGGGACGACATTTGGTATTCGGTTACAAAAATCCCTGATAATATGGTAGATAATGGTATTCCGTGGATACCCTTTCTTACTTTTGCGTTTAAGAACCCAAGGTTTGAAGTCCAACAGTTTACAGGACTAAAAGACAAAAATGGCAAAGAAATTTACGAAGGCGACCTTCTAAAAGACGACAATAACGAAATAGATCCCGTATATTTTGAAAATGGTTGTTTTTGGATAGATAACATGTGGCTGTATGATTATGCGGATTCGAATGAGGTTGTTGGAAACATTTTTGAGAATCTTAATTTAATTTCTGAACGAACTTAAAGAACTATGCATAAAATACGATATTTGCGTTTGTTCCGATGACGGGAAAGCCAGAACCTAGCTACGGAATTACTAAAAATGGATATAAATTTGCTTTTCAAGTCGGAGATATAAATTAAAATTTAATCCAAGGTTTAAACACCTTACTGAAAGTATTATAAATCCTAGTAAAATAAGGGTCGGTTTTTATAGTGGCATTTCTTAGTTTGTGGTCCTCTTGCTTGCCCCCGCTTGACCGACCGCGCCCCTTATACGCTAAATAATAACCAAAATTTGAGATTCCTTGACTAATGCCTTTTAACCATGATCTTCCACTTAACCAAGGGAGTGGGGTTGCGGCTAAAAAGTCTTCCGACGATGGTATGCTAAATTTATACTCATAAACTGCTTTAGTTCGTCTTACTATAATGTTTTTTAATCCCTTGAAACTTACTTTTTTAAACTCGGCCAAGACATCGGCGGCGGGAGTTGTGCCGCGAACAAACCCAATAAACGAAAATAAATTGCCGTAACCATTTAATAAACCCGAAATATTTTTAGCAAATGGCCCTTTGATAATTTCTTTAGTAATATCGTTATTGGAGAATTCAGTTTCGGCAACCGCTTGCGCACCAAAGGCAACTGTCTTAGCAATACGCTCCGTAGCATCTAAAACAGGCTTAGAACGCACAACCTTACTTCTGATAGAATTCATGTCAATCTTAGTTGCCATAATAATTAATTGTTCCGCCTCAAAAGAATGTTGTAATAGTTAATTTCAAAAATTCCATGAGGTCGCACCCCCGGATAATCGGGCGAAATACTACAAGAGATTCCATCAACAATAATTTGATTATAACCACTTAAAAAATTATATCCATCTTGCCGCAAATCTAATTGACACAAATTACCATAAATATTCGGTCTAATATCTTTCTCATTGCTATCCTCTTGCTGGCCCCAATTAATCGACCCTTGGAATTGCCCCGAAACAGGAACTTCTTGCGTCACTACCGAATTTTGACTATTCCCGTAAATAAAATTGTATTGATTTTCGTCGGCAGAAACAACAATGGTGTTTGCCGTCTTCCAAATATATATAGTTCTGGAAAATGTGTCGAAAGTATCATCAAGCATTTGTGTGCAAAACGCTTTTTGTTCTGGAGTCAAAAGGTCCATAGTTTAATATCCGTAAGGAGGCGACCCGGCAACCCAATTTCGGGGGTTTTGATAGCCCCACGAGCCCGCGCCGCCGTAATATCCTCCCCAAAGTGTATCACTCCCGTTTACTGCACTAGGCACCGCGCCATATTTTAAATAGAATTTAACCGCATCAATATAATCTTCTTTTGCTTGTTTCGCCAAATCTCTAAATAATCTTGCGATTTCAACTCTTGTGCCGCCCATTGTAACAGTGCGATTCCACTCTTTAATGCTGTGAACCGTAATTCCGCCGCCACCACCAACGCCCGAAATAGCCCATTTTGCCTGAGTATTATAAAAATCCCATTGATATAAATAAGAATAGATTCCTTGAACTTGTGGTTCCATTCGGGGGCAAATTTCCCGCGCAATTATCTGGCCGCTGACTCCCGTAACACATACACTTTCAAAATCCGTATCAAGACTATTGTTGATTTTCCCTAGATTCATCGGGGCAAGAAAATATCCACTTGTCCACGCCAACGATTGACCGGCGGTTTGACCAATTTCGTTCCAATTCTCGTAAACCATCAAATCAAGCCAGTTACCGCAATTATTGCTATTATCGCCTGAACATGCACACCCGGTAATCATATAACATTAAATTACACCATTAAATAAGAAAATATTTTGAAAATTCCCCTTGACATTATTCAATTTTCGTCCATTATTGCGATATGACTACAAAACAACCCAAAAATATATTTGAAATGTCCTTTGAAGAATTTGCGGAATACGAAGACTCACAACGAAAAAAATTAAAACTTTGCCCAGAATGTTTTGGTTCTGGTCGAGTTTCAGATGCAGGAATGTTCGGGACGTATTTTAAATGTGAAAAATGCAAAGGAACAGGAAAAGCGTATTGACATTATTCAATTTTCGTTTTATTCTCCAACCATGAACAATCCAACCACCCAAAAATCCGCCGCGCCTCTCGTTTTTGTCCTCACGGGCGCGATGAGCCGTCCGCGCGCGGAAATCGCCGCCGATATTGAAGACGCGGGGCACACAGTCAAGGCATCTATCACGGCAGAAGTTACGCATCTTGTTCAAAGCGATCCTTTTAGCCAAAGCAGTAAAAGCAAAAAGGCGGCGGCGCTTGGGGTCACGATTATCGGCGAAGATCAACTAATGACATTAATTAATCATTAATATAATTATGACACGTTTAATGTATCATGTTGTTGGATTTACGCAATACATGGGAACGTGCAAATTTCATCTTTTCAAAGATTGTTCGCAACTCGTAAAGAAGCGGGTTTCGCATATGATTTGGGGCGATAGAGACAGTACGGGAGTAATTCACGAAGCAGAATACGATGACGATCCGCGCAGAATATGTAAATTATGTCTTCGCCGCGAAAAAGAAAGTCAAATTAAATAGCTTCCGCGTCAATTCTCTGCCCGATTTTATATTGGCGACTTTCCGAATCTGAGGCCATCCCCGCGAGCATGTCATTCGTCCCGAGAGAAGCATCCTTTGCAGCATCAGTAAGTAAATTAATTAGTTGTTTCTCAAAACCATAAATGTTAACAAAATACGTGGCATTTTTAACTACTTTTTCTCTTGCGAATTTCTGAAATAGATCATTGGCGGCGGCGACAATCTCAAATTCATCAACGTTTTGTTTCAACCCAATCATTCGTTCAATAATGCCATCGTAGGCGTCATCGTAGGCTTCGTAAAGTTCCCCGAGATATGCATGGTCAGCAAGGTAGGAATTTCGGCCACAAAAACGGTGGGAGTGCCCTGCGTAAAAATACAAAAACTTCAAAAACGTAGCAATATCTTTCATCATAAATTCATGTTTTTCACTGATTACACGCATTTTTCTCATTTTTCCGAAAATGATGATTGACTTTACCAAATTTTTCTTATATTCTCAAAATTATGAAACTATACACATTCAATCAATATAAAACATTCAACCAGCGGCGCAACTTGGCGAATCTCCTTACTGCAATCGCCAAAAATGCTTACGAAGAAGCCTTGGCGGGGTTGTTAAAAGTAAGAATTGGATCAATCTCCGTTGAATAATTATGCAAAATTTGGAAATTTTAATTAATTATGCAAGATCCTATTAGTCACTTACCCCCGACTATAAAGTCGAGGGTTTGCCCCGCAACTAGCCGGGACGTTTGGTCGAGTGACGACGACCTGCCCATCAAGTAAATGTTTATACGAGACGGGGAGTTTAGAACGAATTGCAATATTTATGGCCGCGTTATGATCCGCGTCAAATACCGCACCGCTCTTACTATAAAACCTACACCCAATTCTCTCGCCTTCGCGCTTGCCCGTGACATGATCAATTTGCGAGGTAAATTTTGGGTCAATAACTATTACTCTCCGCCCACGGAGTTGTGCCTTGTAGGTTAGAAATTGCCTCAACATAAAGAAAGGGACTTGTCCCATCTTATTGTTAAACTTTTTTCTGTGTTTATTCTTTGGGTTTTGCTTGATTTTAGTTAAATCTTCTAAAACGATGACGTTAGCTTTCGTAGAATCCAAAATGGCATTACAAACGAGATGCGTTTGATACCTATTCTTATTCCGCTCTTTCCGCTTCAACTTTTTAAGATGTCTTTTGGCAGATTTTGAACCACTATCCTTGGCGGCGCGTAATTGCTTCTTTAAATGTCTTAGCTTTCTCTTATCACGATTAAATTTTTTATCAACAAATGCGACTCCTTCGCTAGTTGTCGCGACTCTTTTAATCCCCAAATCAACGCCAACTGCCAATTCTTTAGTCTGTGGTAATAAATCTGGAATTTCAAAAGTAAACCCTAGCCAAATCTCGCTATTCCGCACAAATAAAAGAGGAGAAAGGCATTTGTAATTAAGAAATAATTCATTTAGTTTGGCGTATTTCTGATAATCAACAATTACGCTTTTCTGAATTGTAGTTAATCTAATTTTATTCTTTTTCCACGTATAAAGATGCTTATCCAGCCTCATTGATAAATTTTTCTTTTCGGGCGGGTTTTCAATTTTCTGTTTATTAGATTTGATGGAACGGTATGTTGCCAATACTTCATTTTCTGCCACAATTACTACTTGCGAGGGAATGGTTGGATTTGCCGCGCGAAAGTTGCGATAAAATTTACGATGAATATCGACAATACTGTTTTTATCTGCGCCAAAGTGCAACTTGGACGCCTCATTGAAAGCAGTGCGCGACGCTTCTAGCGTTTGAAAAACTTTCCAATAATCTTCTTGACAATCAAAGATAATTCTCGTATTATACGTTATACGCACAATTTGTTTTACGCGCTATTTTGAAAAATTCTCTAATTATTTTCATTTATTTTTGGTTTTTATGCGAAACTCCTCTCCCGAATGAATTCGTAAGTCTCCTTTCGTCAATTTTATGAAAAATTATTTAAATTAGCGATGGATGAATATCAAAACATGGATAAACCAAAGAAGTCAACAATGCCGTTTGATGAAGATGAATTTATGTGGGCACAAGGGGCGGCGAAAATTAATTAAATGTATGAAAACTAAATCAAAAGCCAATGGTCCCGCCGCGCGATTTGGAACATGGAGTTGCGCATTTTGTGACGCAACAAATTTAATGATGGAAACGGAGTTTGTGAGTGCGCCGAAGGAAGATAGGAAATTTTACGGCGAACTTGGGATTGTGTGCCGAGAATGCGGGCAAACGAATTATGAAGAGGAACAGGAATCTTAAATCAAGAATTTCCAAACCGCCCAAATAGTTACAATGTGCCAAACATTATCGACGACAATCATGCTCCACGGAGCCATAGGTGACGCGGCAAATTTAGACTGATCTTTCCATTTTAAATGCATCCACCAATTAATAAACTGAGTCCTGTCTTGTGCAAAATGGGTCGCTAAAAGCGCGATGATAGCAAGCGGTGCTGTCCAACCAGTGAATAAGCACACGCTCGCCGTCCACAATAGACAATGAATTAAACAGGGAGTCGTTGATTTCTTTTTGTTTAATGCCATCCAATCGTTTTGAAGCAAATAGTCACCGACTAAATGACCGATTATAGCAAGAAGCAAGGCATCTTGGAACATAATTATAATAGATAAAAGTTAAGAAATATATGCAGTTTGTTATATATTATTGAGGTTCAATCAACTTATGTGGTTTATCGGTGCTAGAGAATTCAATTGGCGATGCCTTAATCGCGCCATTCTCTTTACGAAGCTCTTCCATTACTTGTGCTTCAGTCTTGGATTCTTGCGGGCGAACGTCGCCACCGGCCATTGCAATGTTAATTAGTCAATTTCTATAGGTTTTCCAGCAGTGCTAGATAGCTTTTTAAATTCTGCCATAACCTCTTCAGCGTTTCTCGTTTCGGGCGCTCTATCTGATGACCCGCCCGCTCCGGTAGATAATTCCTTTACCTTAATCCCCTTTTCTCTCTCAAAAACGGCCTCGACTTGAAGATTCATATTTTTCCACCTATCAGAATCAACGTTTTCTTCCTCGTCAGCATCATCTTGCACGATTGCCCGTTTATGTTTAATAGGAGTGCTTGCGACGGCAAATGGTTTTGAAAAATCTGCGCCGCAATGACTACAAAACTTAGCCTTATCGTAAGTATAATTAGTTGATTTAAAACAACTTCCGCAAATTTGTGTGGCCATATTATCGTCCTCTGCTTAGAACTTCCCACGCTTCGGGGGATATTTGTGAATTTTGTGGTTTTTCTACGTGTGCAAACCTTACCAATTCTTGGTTGCATCGCGTAAATTCTGCAATTAAATTACGTTTTAAGTGAATTAATTCTTGAATCGGGCGGATTCCAATAGTTTGAGCGTGTGTTTGGAGGTCCGTTCCGTTCAATGAATTCAAGTATTCGGTATATTCCTCAACGGTATTTTGCTTGTATTTTGAGGTTGCTGTAAATCCCATAATTGAATCAAGTGATTGGGGCACCGTTTCTTTACTCCAATCCTTTCCGTCTAATTGTTGCATTGTAGCGAATTTATTAGTGCGAGTAATTTTCGCTTGCTTTCTGTCGGATTGTCCTTTTGGCATAATTTATATTTTTGTTGTTAATCTAAACCATCTTTCATCTATATTATAGTCTATTCTTTGGGGAATTTCAAGTTTATTTTTCTTAATTTGCCGAAATCGTATTTGTTTTCCGCGCCGTTCCATTTAACGGAGGAATTATCAATATCAAAAGTAATCCATGAACGGCCAGAATTAAAAGTTTCTTTGGCAAAATCCAACATTTTTAATAAAATTTCATCAGGCGGTAATTTATCTTTCCTGGAAATAATACGAAACACTCTATAACCTTCGCCCGAAAGCGCTTTACCACGTATGATTTCTAAAAAACCATCTTCCGCGTTCTGTTTGTAAACAAAATGTCCGCCGCCGTCATATTCGCATACGACTTTATCCGGCAAACAAAGATCTGCCCAATAACAAGTGATAGGAAAATTTAATTCCCCACCATATAAATTATGTAAATAAAGCTGCTGTTGACTTGTTGCCACCGATCCAGATTTGTATTTTGCTTGAGCGATTTTTTCTTTTACTTCTGGAATTTGCCCGACATACTCCACGCCGTATTTTTCTAATATTGTTGATTTGCTTTTTTCTTGAAATTCGGGAACGTTTGCAATATGTTCGTGGCCATATTTCTTAAAATTGTTTTCCCTTATCTTCTTTTGAATTTCGGGATTCTGACTAGGAAATTCAGTGCCAAATTTTTCAATATTTGTCTTTTTCCGTTTAGCTTCGGATTCGGGAATGTGTGCCGCATATTCAACACCATACTTATCTACCATAATCTGCTTTCTCCTCTCTTCCCAATCCGGTGTTAGAAAAATGCAATGCACGCCAAATTTATCTATAAGACTTTGCTGTGCCTTTTGTTGTATCTCTGGATTTTGCATTGGATATTCTGTTTGGTATTTTTCTAAATTGGTAATTTTAGCTTTATCACTCATCGCTTGTTTTTCTGCATCTGAAAGATTTGCTAACCATTCAGTTATCTCTTTAGAGTGTTGTTCTGATGAACCGTAATATTCTACCCCATACTTTTCAACATTCGTGCGACAAATCTTTTCCTGCCTTGACTTATGAATGTCTGGATATAATAAATGGATTTCTTCGAGTTTGCGTCCTCGACATTTTTGACAGCAATCCTTTTTTATTAAAGACTTTTCGTGCTGTCTTGTATGACTCACGTTAGGTTTTTCTACGTCCATATTACAATAATCACAAGTTACAATAACCTTGCTAAGTGAACGTAGCGCTAATTCTTCTGGATAATATCCGAACTTTTGTTTTGTTTTAATTCTGTTAATCATTTGTCCATATAATGATATTGGTATTCACATACGAAGTCAAGAAAAAACCCACCCAAAAGGTAGGTTTTCTCGTTAAGGTTGTATCAGTAAATCAGCCCGGAAAACTCTCTACTGGAGCCAATACATCTTCCCTCCGAAATTTTTCCATAAAATCCGACTTTTTCTTGACGACGAACGAAACTATCATCCACCATCACATCAAATTCTCCGGTTTGTCCAAGAGACACAGCACGATAGGCTTGACGCCAGTTACGGTTGACTCCAACCATAATCTGTGAAGTGCTTGCATCAAACGCTGAACCCGCTACCCCACCATAAACGTCGAAGTTTTTAGCTCCGGCGAACGCATCAAACAGAAGATTGTAAGGGCGATTACCAACACCAAACTCCCACATCTTATGTAATTCAACGTCAAAGAACGCAGGATTACCAGACGCACGCCACATTTCAGCGCGGATGTCATCAGGCAACCCAAGAGCGGTTGAAGTGGCATAGTTAGAACCATTTGTGGTGGACGAACCAGCGCGGGTATTCTGCGGCTGATAACTCATGGATCGGAGTTGTCCCATCGCTTCAACAGAGAGGAACAAATCTGTTAGGCCAGCTTTAGAAATCTGAGGCGTTCCACCATTGAAAGCGGCATTCAGACGATCAGCAAGCATAAATAGGTTGTTAAAGTCATCCATTTGCACAACACCAGCGGTCGTGCTACGAATTACGTTATTAACACCCTGATTAACACCCTGCGCGAGAGCAAGAAGAATAACAGACCAAGCATTATACTCTTGCTTGATTAGTACTTCATTTGCCATACGTTCTAGTCCGCGCTCAACAAGGTTAAGTTTGGTTTTAGCAAGTTGGCGCTTTTCAAAGACAATCGCGGAGTCAAGATCGTAAGTTGAAATCTTAACTGTCTTAGTTGCGGGTGCAAGGTTGGTAGGAAGGCCGCCCGCCGTTTCCTGCGACCATACACTTACAAAACCTTGCGGGGCGTCGAAGTAAGGATCAACGGGAAGTTCGGGACTCTCATCCTCATCAAACTTGATTGTCTCGTAGATTAGGGACGCGGTGCCTTGAACTAAGAGCGCCTCAGCTAATACCGGACCAATGAAAGCTGCGAATGCTTCTTGTGCGGGAATAGAAACGCTAGAGTTTTTATTCGCCATTGCAGCAATTAGTTCGTTTCCTTCT
>Ga0265297_10007315_pt1 | contig 15383 bp, 15 predicted proteins | sample Munlanlwell13791_FD_192502 | JGI IMG/M metagenome (GOLD analysis project Ga0265297, IMG submission 192502) | Leachate microbial communities from a municipal landfill in Southern Ontario, Canada - Leachate well 137-91 | ecosystem: Engineered > Solid waste > Landfill > Unclassified | place... | reverse complement strand
AGTTTTTATAAAAAAAATGGCAAAGTTGAATAAACAAAGATGTCTTATTGACTTCCATAAGTCTATCATCCGATCGCTGCTTTGTCAAGACTATTAAATTGCTATTTTTGGGGAATAATTGCCCCCGTGGGCGTTATGAACACCCACGGGGCATAATGACCTATTTCACAAATGCGATATCATCGATGTACACGGTACCTTGCTTCTTGGCCGAGCAGGTCATATCGTCAAATACTATTACGAACTCGCTCAAAGAACTAACGTCCGTGAGCCCGCCGAATGAGCTGAGCGGTATCACGACTTCCTGCCAGTCCTTCGTTATGTTGCTGACTGTATACTTTCCGACCTCACCTTTTGAGTTCTTGAGTTCAAGCTTCATCTTCGGGGAGAAGCCCGCGACCTCATCGCCCTTTACCCAAAATGTCAGCTTATCATACTGCGCGCCGTTAGCGTCGCCGAGCTTCATCCATACGCCGTTATAGGCGGGGTTTGGGGAATCTACATCGTAATCTATCTGGAGGGCAAAACCCTTATCGCCGTGCTTTAGGTCTGAATTGAAGTTTATCTTGCATCCCTGCGTAGTATCGTTGGGATCCTTATCCCACGCCCCGAAATCCCCTCCCAGGTTATTCGGCTTGTCCCCTGTCTCGAAATCCGCTATTACCAATGTCGCCGCATTAGCTGCGCCGGAGATAGCCAGGGCGATGATCAATACCGCAAAAAATCCCCTTGTCTTTTCCATCTAGTCTATTTACTCCTCCGAGGTTGCGTAAAGCTGGATGGCCCCGTATTGCAGGGGCCATCCGTGTTATCTATTTGCCCAGATCTACTTTTTCTTTCTTGAAACACCTAACAAACCAACTAAACCCGAGCCGAGTAAAAGAAGGCTTGCCGGTTCCGGAACGGCAGCGACATCGATCGATGCATCGTCCCAGTAGAACTCACCGCTGGCTCCACCCGAGGTCTTCTCGACGAGAAGGTTGACGAGGACTGTCTCAGTACCTACCGGTGTAGTGACCGTGGTAGAGAGGTTTGTCCAGTCGAACGTTCCGGCCGGAGCTGCGACGGACGTCTTGTTGATCTGAACGCCGCCCATGTCCTTGAACTCAAGCTGAAGCTTGGGGTTCGCATAATTACGGGCTGTGGCCTTAAGCCACGCTGAAGCCGTGATCTGCTGTCCCGCGCCTATGCTTACTTCCTGGCCCCATCCAGCCCACAGATTTCTGGGCGTAGACGTATTTGCGGTCATCGTGATCCTGCCGCTCTGTGCACCCGAATACTGCTCTGCAGTCGCCGTCTTCATGACGACGTCTGTAGCGGTCGGGAACTCACGCAAACCCCACCAACCATCCGGGTCCGCGTTATCACCCATTGGAGTCTCAAAGCTCGAATTCACCAACATGTTGGCATGCGCTGCCGAGGACAACGAAAGCACTAAACCAACTACTAACCCGAGGAAGAAAAATTTCTTCACTCACCCACCCCCTTTCTTTGTTTTACCAGCCTAATGCCCCCGAGGGCATTACACAGAAATTTACCATGTATATAGGGTGTTGTCAAGAATACTATATTGCTATTTTTGGGGAATAACTTGCCCACGTGAGCATATCAGGGCAAAAAAACCGTTAATCGGTAAACCCGATATCGTCGACATATATCCTTCCCTGCTTCTTGTCGGCGTTGACCTTGTCGTCGAAGCGGATCACGAACTCCGTCATGGAGGTAAGATCCTTAATATCCTTGAAATCTGCCAGCGGTACCGCGAACCTCTTCCACTCCCCGGTTATCCCCGAGAGCACATATGTGCTCTGCTCCTTGCCGGAGTTCTTTAACTCTATCTTAATGCTCTTTGAGAAGCCTATCGAGTTGTCCCCTTTTATCCAGAGGCTCAGATTTTTATAGCTCGACAGGTCCTGTTTACCTATAGTCATCCAGTAACCGTCCAGGGCCTCATTCGGCGAGTCGACATCGTAATCGAGCTGTAACGCCTGGCCGCTGCCTCCCCGGCCGTTGCCCTGGCCGTTGAATCCCATATTGCAGCCCTGGGTCTTGTCATTGGGGTCCTTGTTCCAGCACCCCATATCCCCGCCTAAGTTATTCGGTTTCGAGCCCGAATCATAGTCGGCTACCAGCAGCTGGATCGCCCCGGCGGAACCGCCGTTCGAAGCTGACGTCGCGGGCCCGGCCCTGGTCACGACAGATGCCGCCGATGGGATGTTCTTGGGTCCCGTCTTGCCTAAGGCATAGTCTTTTAGCGCCGTGTCCTTGTCGATCTCTTCTGCGGATACATCGTCCGCAAAGAACTTTCCGCCGCCGCTCGCGTTATTGAAGAACTGTATGACGAAGTTGCAGTTATCCGTATCCTGCGGCGCGATCCCCGAGACGGTCACGAGCGTCCATTTAAGGCGCGGGAGCCCGGGGCCGAACTTCTGCCCGAAATCCCTGCTTATCTCGACCTGCACGTCCTTATTATCCTTATCCTTTGTCGTCTTCCTCCACTCGATGCTCAGCTGGCCGAAGGCATCCCCCTTTACCGGGTCCTCGCGGGAATTCATCACATAGCAGCGGAAGATATATTTGTTGCCCGGTTTGGCCTTTTTGTAGGTATAGAAGACTCCCGTGGAATCTCCCTGCTTCGGGCATAAAAAGTAAACAGATTGCTGGCCCTTCCTCCTCTCGGTCGTGGAAAGGCCATTGAAGGAATTGTTCCACGCACCCCAATCGCGCGGGTCCTGGTCCTTGAAACCCGGACGGTTCTCGAAACTTTCGTTCACAAGCAGGTTTCTTCCTATCATGACCGCGCATGCGCTTTCAAAGGGCGAGAAGATCGCCGCGGCGAGGCAAATGACTAATATCGGCCTAAACATAGTGGCATGCCTTTCTAACCAACATATCTTTTATTTTTCCTCAACCATCACATCGTCCGCATAATATCCGCCCGAGCCGTCCTTGCGGAAGAACTGGATGACAAAATTACACGCATCCGCATCCGCGGGGGCTACCGCCGTCATCTCGACCTGTTTCCAGTCGGTCATTGAGACGTCCGGCCCCCACGTGACGCCCCACGTGCGCTCTATCTCTTTCTCGTTCTTGAGCCATTCAATGCTCAACTGCCCGTAGGCGCCGCCGGTTATCGGGTTATTGGCCGAATTCAGCACGAAGCATGAAAATACGTAGGTCTTTCCGGGGACGACGTTCCGGTAACGGTACAGGACCCCGCTGTGGGTCTCGGTGTTGGCCTCGGCGCTTATAGATACCGACTGGTCACCCGTCCTCTTGGCTTCGGTGGTCAGCCCGTTATAATCGGAGTTCCAGGACCACCACCCGGCGGGATTCTCCCCGTCGAAACCCTTGAGTTCCTCGAAACTCGCGTTAGGCACTATATTACCTTCGCCGTATACCGGCCCGCATAAAGTAAGTATGATAGCGGCCGCTCCTAAAATACACTTCATCTCGCTCTCCTCCTTGTTTTCTTTTCCTTTTCCTTCGCCAGGATATCCAGGAAGACCTTCACGATCGCCGGATCGAAATGGGTCCCTGATTCTTCCTTTATTATCTTCAGCGCCTCCTTCTTCGGATAGGCCCTTCTGTAAGGCCTGTTCGATACGAGGGCCTGGTATACATCGACCACCGCGACTATCCTCGCCCCTACCGGTATCTCTTCCCCCCTTAACTTCGAGCCGTACCCGTATCCGTCATACCTCTCATGATGGTGGAGTATTATCGGCACCACGTTCTTGAGGAAATGCACCGGCCTGATTATATCGGCGCCTATCTGCGGGTGCTTTTTTATTATATCATATTCCTTCTTTGTCAACTTGCCGCGTTTTAACAATATCTTTTCGCTGATACCGAGCTTGCCGATGTCATGGAGCATCGCCCCATGCCTTATATCCTCTATATCCTCTTCGGACAGGCCGATCTTCCTGCCGATCTCCGTGCTGTACTTGACCATATCCTCGGAATGCTCTTCCGTGTACGCGTTCTTCGCGCCGACCGTATGGGCAAGCGCGTATACCGCCTCTATCGTATTCCGCCTGTTGCGGTGCAGCAGGTCCATGAACTTCTTCGTTATGGCGCCGACGCGCTCATTAGATTCCTCATCGGTGGGAGCCTTATCCGCCTTTTTCTTCCGCAGCTGCGCGCTCGTCGTTATCGTGTTCCCGCCCTGGTCCTTCGCGAGGCGCACGCATTTCTCCACGGCGGTAACAAGGCCGTCCACGGTAGTGATATTGTCCTCGGGATACGAGGCGACCCCGATGCTGATCCTGAGCTTTACCTTGAATTTCCCGAACCGGTGTTTCTTTATTATCTTCTGTATCCTCTCGGAAAAGATAAAAGCGCCCCTTCCGTCCGTATCCGGCAGTATGATAGCGAAATCCTCGCCCTGGAACCTTGTGACCACGTCAATACCCCTGCAGGTATGCTGCAGCACCATCGCGAACTCCTGCAATACGGTATCGCCGAATTCATGCCCGAACGTATCGTTTACCGATTTGAAATAATCTATATCCACCATCAGGATGGAAAGCGGCGTCGAGCGCCTCTTCGCGAGCTCGAACTCCGAATGTATCCTCCTCTGGAAATACCTGTAATTGTAAAGCTGGGTATGCGGGTCGATAAGGGCCAGGGCCTCAGCCTCTTTCTTCTCGCGTTCTATCTTCCTGACCTCCGACATATCCCTGAAGACACCCTGGGCGACATCCCTGCCGCCGATCTCGAGCATGGATGCGTTTATTAATACGGGGATCTTTTCGCCCTTCGAGTTGAATACCTCCCCATCGATATACGGCACCCTTTTGCCTTCAGTCTCTATAGCCTCCCTGAGGACACTCTTGAATTTTTCCCTGTAATTATCCGATTCCTCCGGAGGATGCAGCTCGGTCTGGTGCATGCCGATGAGCTCTTGCCTCGACCGCCCGGTAAGCTCTTCCGCCTGCCTGTTGGCATCAACGATCCTGCCCGTCTTTATATCAGCTATAATGATGGCGTCGTTGGCAGCCTCGAAAAGCTTCCTGTATTTCTCCTCGGACTCCTTGACCTTGCCCTCGAGCGAACGCCTCAGGGTTATGTCCCTCGCGATGCCCGTCGTGCCGGTAATATTGCCTTTATCGTCACGAACCGGGGTCTTTATAGTCTCAATCCAGATATTATTCCCGTCTTTTTCAACTAAGCGCTCCTCAACCATCTTTCTCTTCCCGGAGGCCACCACTTCCTTGTCGTCGGCCCGGTACTTTTCGGCCAGCTCTTTTGGCCACAGGTTAAAGTCGGTCTTCCCGGGGATATCGGCGGGATCCATGCCGCAGGATCTCCCGAAGGCTTCGTTCACGGCGATAAACCTGCTCTCCCTGTCCTTAAGCCACGCTATGTCAGGTATGTTGTTCAGGATGGCTTCCTGCTGGCGCCTGATATCCCTGAGCAGCGCCTCGTTCCTCCTTGGGCGCGTTATGTCCAGAACTACCGTTATTATCTTTATCGTCCTGCCCTGCTCGAGGATCGGTATCTTCTGCGTTTCCGTTACGACATCTCCCGTTCCAATCCGGATAGCTTCTTCGGTCGTCAGGGGTTTGCCGCTGCGCAATACGGTGTTGTATTCCTCCCTGGCCTTTTCCGGCAGGAAAGGGAACGCCTTGAAGACGTCCATTCCGACTATATCGGCTTTCAAGCCGAGGCTCCTTCTCCAGGCCTTGAAGGAGTCGTTTATGAATATTATCCTCAATTTGTCGTCAACTACGTGTATCGGGTAATTGAGTGAGTTGATCGTGGCATGGTACAGGCTCTCGGCGTCCCTCATCTGCCTTTCCGCGCAGAGTTTATCCGTGACGTCCTCGACCACTTCGATCGCCGCTATAACCTCCCCCCTTTCGTTCTCGACCGGGGAAGAGACAATGCGGTAATTGATGACCTTCCCGCCATAAGGGGTTTCCGTGACGGCCTCATGGGCCTTGCCGTCATCTAACGTCTTAATCGTCGGGCAATACGGGCAGATGGAATTCCTGGGAGGGAAGTTGAAGGCTTTATGGCATATAGGCTGCTTGCTGACATCGACCGCGGGGAACCACTTCTTCATTACCTTGTTCAGCGCGATGATCTCCATACTCGCGCTGATGACGGCCACCCCGACCCCGAAGTCATCGAGCAGCTTGAAACAATTCCTATCGTGCTTGATCCAGTCTTCGTTCTTGGAGAACAGGTTTTCGAACATTATGCCTCGACCGTTAAGCGGATCTTTTTCTCAAACCCTTAAGCATATCCTGCGCTTTTTTGAACGGGATGCCTTCGTGCACGATAGCCCTGACCGTCTTGATCATGGCCACGGGGTCTTCCGACTGCCAGATATTGCGCCCCATGTCAACGCCCGCGGCTCCGAGCTTTATCGCGTCGCATGCTATCTCCAGCGCGTCGTATTCGGTCTTAAGCTTCGGCCCTCCGGCTATGACCACCGGGACCGGGCAGCTCTTGATGACCTTGCCGAAATCCTCGCAGTAATATGTCTTCACGAAACTCGCGCCCATCTCCGCAGCCATCCTGCAGCACAACGACAGGTAGCGCGCGTCCCTCTTTTCCAATTCCTTCCCGACGGCGGTCACGGCCAGTACGGGCATCCCGTATTCCATGCCTTCGTCGACGAGCTTCGCGAAATTAATTAAGGTCTGGTGCTCATGCTTCGAGCCGATATATACAGAGAACGCGACCGCGGATACGTTCAGGCGGACCGCATCCTTCATAGATACGGTGATCTCCTCGTTGGACAGGTCCTCTCCGATTATGCTGTTGCCTCCGGAGGCCCTAAGGACTATAGGTATATCGTTCGACGCGTCCACGCAGTTGCGCAGCACGCCGCGCGTAGGCATAAGCGCGTCGGTATAGGGCAGGAGCGGCTTTATGGTCTTCGCGGGGTCCTCGAGTTTCGATACGGGCCCGAGGAAATACCCGTGGTCGACCGCGAGCATTACGGTGCGGCCGTCCTTCTTAATTATGCGGCTTAGGCGGTTCTTTATGCCCCAGTCCATGCTGTATCTCCTTTTGCGGCTAGTGGTTAAATTATACCTTATTCGCGTGTTTTTTCAATACGTTCTACGCGAAATTGACTTTGGGCGGTTCCTTCTGGGCCAGGTCTTTCAGCTCGAAAAATTCGGCGGCCGTGAAGCCGAAGGCCGGAGCGACGGTGTTCGCGGGGAATGTCTTGACCGCCGTATTGTATCTCGTGACCTCGTCGTTATAGAACTGCCTTGACGAGGCGATCCTGTCCTCGGTCGAGGCCAGCTCTTCCTGGAGCGCTATCATGTTCTGGCCTGCTTTCAGCTCGGGATACTTTTCCGCCACGGCAAAGAGCGAACGCAAAGCTCCGGTCAGCATGTTCTCTGCGCCTTCCTTGTCCTTTACGGTCGTCGCCTGCGTAGCCTGGGTGCGCGCCTTTATAACGCTCTCGAGGGTCTCCTTCTCGAACTTCATGTAGCCCCTGGCGGTCTCGACGAGGTTCGGTATCAGGTCGTGCCTCCTCTTCAGATGCACGTCGATCTGCGACCAACCGTTCGCCACCCTGATCTTCAGCCGGACGAGGCCGTTATAAATAATTACGAGCCAAACCACCGCGACTACGGCTGCGATCAACAGGATCGAAATTACAGGCATGACATGGCCTCCTTTTTATTTCTGGGGTTCTATTATTACTTTGATCGAATCCTTCGCTCCCGCGACCAGCCCGAAGCCCTCCTGCGCCTGAGCGAGGCCGAACCTGTGGGTTATCATATCTTTTACGGCGACCCTGCCGGAACTTATCAAACGCATCGCCTCGAGATGTTCCGCGGGAGTCGCGGCATAGGAGCTCGTGAGCGTGGTCTCGCTCCTCCAGAATATATCATTAATGGGCTTCTGTATCGCAAGGTCTTTCTCGGCGGCCGCAAAGAACAGCACCGTGCCGCCGCGCTCTACGGAATCGAGCCCCTGCCGCACGGCAGGGCCTGCCCCGGCGCATATTATCACGACGTCCGCTAAAAAACCGCCGTTAATCTCTTTCAGCTTCTGCGGCGAATAATCCGCTGCGTTGAATGCGCGGTCCGCGCCGAATCGCTTCGCGGCGTCGAGGCGGTATTTGGACAGGTCTGTCGCGGCAATGACGCCTGCGCCGGACGCGCGCGCGTATTTTACATGCAGCAGGCCCGATATCCCGCTTCCGATGACAAGGACCGTATCGCCCTTCTTTACTCCCGCCATCTTCTGCCCCCTCAGCACACACGCGAGCGGCTCGATAAAGGTCGCTTCCTCGAATGTGACGTTATCCGGCACCGGGTAGACGCCGCCTTTTTCGATGTTTATCGCGGGGACGCGGACAAACTCCGCAAAACCTCCGGGGAAAAAATTCGTCTTGCGCAGCGTTTCGCAGGCGGTCTCGTGGCCTTTCAGGCAATAGCGGCATGAACCGCACGGGACGTGGTGCGATACCGCGACGCGGTCGTTAGGCCTCAGGTCTTTGGCTCCTGCGCCTATCTTCTCGACGGTGCCCGCTATCTCGTGGCCGAGCACGAGCGGTACCCTGTCCCTGCGGTACCACTCCATGACGTCGCTGCCGCATATCCCGCTCGCGAGGACGCGCACGAGTATCTCGCCGCTGCCTGCCTCAGGTACGGGCATCTCTTCGGTACGCACGTCGTTATTTGCGTAATACATCGCTACGCGCATTTACCTGGCCCTCACGCCCCTTTCGGGACCTCAATGTTTATGCTTGCAGTTCGCCGGGCAGCTTGGCGCCGCCTTTTCGCAGGGCTTCGCTCCGGGCCTCGGCATGGGCTCCGGCCCTAATTTCTTCTTGTAATCCGTCTCGTAGAAACCGGAACCCTTGAATATTATCCCCGAGCCGCCGCCAATAAGGCGCCTTACGGGGCCTTTGCATTTAGGGCACTTCGTAAGGTGCTTGTCGGTCATCGACTGGAAGACCTCGAAGACATGCTTGCATTTCTGGCATTCGTAATCGTAATGGGGCATCGTGCGTATTCCCTTTTTTATTTTCCTAAAGGCAGGAACCTGCCGTAAAGGTATCCTTCGGTGAAATCTATTATATTCTCCATCATCCTGACGGTCTCGACCGGATGCCGGCCCACGGCCGTCTCTCCGGAGAGCATGACGTAATTCGTGCCGTCCATTATCGCGTTGGCCACATCGGTGACCTCAGCGCGCGTCGGGCGCAGGCTCTCGGTCATGCTCTCGAGCATCTGCGTCGCCGTGATGGCGAACTTGTCATCGCGGTTGCATCTCTTGATTATTATCTTCTGGATTATCGGTATCTGCTGTATCGGCATCGAGACGCCCATGTCGCCCCTAGCTATCATGATGCCGTCGCAGGCCGCGAGGATCTCGTCTATGTTCCTTATCCCGTCGCGGTTCTCTATCTTCGCGACCACTTTGCAATCCGGGAGGCGCGGCTTGACGAGTTTCACGATCCGCATGATATCTTCCTCATTCCTGACAAATGACTGCGCGATGAAATCCACCTTATGTTTTATCCCGAACGCGATATCCTTCTTGTCCTTGGCCGTCAGGCCCGAAAACTTCAGCTTCGCGCCGGGCATATTGATGCCCTTCCTCTCCCTTATCAGGCCGCCGGCCCAGACCGACGCCTCTATGCGGTCCCTGCATACCTTCTTCACCTTCAAGGCTATATTGCCGTCGTCTATGTATATGAACTCCGCGCCCCTGATGTCGCATAGGGAACCGTGATAATCGAAAGGCACTACATTGCCGCTTCCGACAGCACAGCGATTCGTCAATATGACCTTCTGGCGCTTCCTTACCTCCACCGGCCTGCCGCCGTCGAGCTTTCCTATCCTTATCCTGTATCCTTCGAGGTCCTGCAATATTTTTATTGGCTTTCCGAGCCCCTTATTTATCTCCCTGATAATCTTTATCTTGGCTTCCTGGTCCTTATACGAAGAATGGGAGAAATTAAGGCGGGCCACGCCCATGCCTGCCTCGCCCATCTTCCTTATGACCGGCAGTGAAGCGCTCGCGGGGCCGAGCGTGCATATGATCCGGGTCTTGTTACCGACTTTCTTCATTTTCCTTATAGCCAGCACAGGTTATCCTCCGCTAAATAATCCTTATCCACCGCGTAAGCCATCGCCCTGCACCCGCGGCAGCGGTCAATCTGGCAATTGCGGCATTTGCCCTTAAGTTTTGACTTGTCCGCTATATCGCGGAGCACGCCGCTCCGTTTCACAATATCCGTGAATTTGTCCTTAAGCAGGTTTCCGAGCACGAGGTCAAACCTGCGGCACGGAAGCAGGCCGCCGTTCGGCATTATCGCGAACGCGTCATCGCCGAGGTTGCATTCCGCGGTAAGCAGCCGCGCGTCATCGCCTTCGAACTTCACCCAGAAGGCCTTGCAGGGGAGTATCTCGCTCTCGGCGAGGTCGACTTCCAGGTATTCGCATATATCTTTTACGGTCCTCTTCCAGTCCTCTTTCGTGATCACCTCGGATTTCAGTGCGCCGCTCTGGCCGAGCGGGATAAACCGCTCCAGCATAAGGCCATCCACCCTCAGTTCCCTGCAGAGGTTGAAGATCGCGGGTATTTCGTAGGCGTTCGACCGCATCAGCGTAAGCATTATTATGACCTCGAGGCCGGCCCTCTCCTGTATCAGGTTGACCTTCTCGAGCGCGGTCCTGAAAGCCCCCGGCCTCCTTATAGCGTCGTTCGTCTTCTCGGTCGCGCCGTCGAGGGATATCTTGATCGCCTTAAGTTTCTTTACGCCGCCCAGGGCGTCGAGCGCCTTTTCGTCGATAAGGCTCGCGTTGGTTATCAACATGAGCTCGCCGGTATCCTGGTGCTTGTCGAGGTAACGCAGCAGCTCGTAGAGGTCCTTCCTCAGGAACGGCTCCCCGCCTGTTATGTTCAGGTTTATCTTCCTGCCTCCAGCGCAAGAGGCAATATTCTCATATACTTTTATGAGTTCCGGCAGCGCCAGCTCGGAATCATGCGTAAAGTCGTGCTGGTAGCAGTGCCTGCACCTGAAATTACACGCGTCCGTAATATGCCACTGGAAAAACAGCCCGTCGGATGCCGTCGTCTTCATATCACTCCCCTATGACCTTCACAAGGACCCTCTTCTTCCTCCGGCCGTCGAACTCGCCGTAGAATATCTGCTCCCACGGCCCGAAATCCATCTTGCCTTTCGTGACGGCCACGACGACCTCGCGGCCCATTATGGTCCTTTTCAGGTGCGCGTCGCCGTTATCCTCGCCGGTCATGTTATGCCTGTACTTATCCTTGCCGAACGGGGCGAGCCTTTCTACCCAGTCCAGGAAATCCTTATGGAGGCCCGATTCGTCATCGTTTATGAAGACGCTAGCCGTGATATGCATCGCGTTGACAAGGCAGAGGCCTTCCTTTATCCCGCTCTTATCAATGGCCTTTTCGACTTGAGGGGTAATGTTCAGGATATCGTAACGCTTCTCCGTATTGAAAAATAGGTACTCCGTGTAGGACTTCATCGTACGATGATTATAACAGGAATCGCCCCCCATGACAATAAGTGATATGAACGCAAAAAGGGACGGTTCTTGAGCCAATCGGAGAACCGTCCCCTTGTATTTTACTTGCTGTATTTCTGTAAGTCCTTGATAAGCGCCTGGCCCGCGGCCGTCGGCTTCGCTTTCCCTTCCTTCAGGATCTCCTTCGCGGAAAGGTCCTGCTTGTACAAAGCCTTGTTGCCTTCCTTGTTTTGCGATATGCCGCTGCCCTCGACCTTAACGCCGGCAAACGCTCCGCGCGACCTCGAATACGAGAATATGCCGCCCTTGAGCTGGAGGTCGGTCGAAGCCTGCGTGTCCCTACCGACGGGGCCCGCCGCGACCGAAGCGTCGGCTCCCAACGTGAATTTGCTCGCGAGGAAACCGTCCACCCCGCGGTCATTCATCATGACCAGTATGAGGTCCGTCGCCTGGCCGCCTATCTGCCAGCCGAAGCTTCCCCCACCTATATTAAACACGGCTGGGGGACTCCAGACACCCTTGTCATCCCTGTAAAGCACGACGCCCTGGCCGTATTTCGCGCCGAATATGAAGCCGCCGCCGACCGTAGACGGGAATATCGCTATCGCCCTGCATTTCTTGAACATGTCGGACGGGATCCCGGTATCCGGCATGGAGTTGACTTCGCCTAGGACTTTCCCCGACTCAGTTATCAGGTCTTCCCATTTGTCGGCGTAAGCCTTCGGGTTCGCGGCCGACATCGACGCAAAAAACATCACTACCATCACAAATGCAAATGCCCTTCTCATCTCCGACCTCCTTTCACTTGTTTTCTTCGAGGAACTTCTTCATGTCATCCGGCATCGGAGAGACGAACGACATCGCCTCGCCCGTACCCGGGTGCAAAAATTCTATCTTATGCGAATGGAGCGCGGCGCGCCGGAACTTGAGCTTGAAATCCTTCGCAAACGCGAACTTTCTCTCGCCTACCAGCGGATGGCCTACGGCCTTTAGGTGTATCCTTATCTGGTTCGTGCGGCCCGTCACGGGCTCGACATCGAGGACCGCGAAATCCTTCCTCTGCTCCGTAAGCCTGTATTTAGTGACGGCCTTTTTCCCCTCGATGGGGCGCTCGATCGCGCCCTCCTTATTCCCGATGCGGCCGTTCACGAACGCGATATACGACTTCTTCACGCGGCGCTGCTTGAAATCTTCCATCAGCGCCTCCTGGGTGCCCTTTCCCTTCGCATATAGTATCAGCCCGGACGTATCCATGTCAATTCTATGGCACGGATGAACTGCCGGGCCAACCCGCTCTTTATTCAACAGGTCCGTAAGCGTATTGTGGTTACTGCCGGGCGCCGGAACCACGAGCATCCCCGCGGGTTTCTCGACGACCATCACGCGGTCATCCTCATAGACGATATTTATTCCTCTCATCGCAGATGATTATACCGCCTGAAGAGCCGGATTGACAATGCAAAACTTATGTGCTAACTTATTACGAGCATGGAGATAAATACTACCAGAACGATAAATGAGCTGGTCTCCGCTATCGCCTACGTGCTCGACGTGATGAGCGAAGGCACCAACCTCTACCACTCATGGCGCGTCGGCATCTTCTCGTCCGAATTCGCCAAGGCGATCGCACCCGCAGAGAGAAAAGATATTTTTTACGCCTCTCTTCTCCACGACATAGGCTACCTGGCCTTGCCGGAGCATATAACCCATTACCTCTTCACGCACGAAGACCCGCGGCAGAACCCGATAATATTGTCCCATACGATAATCGGCGCCGAACTGACCAGCCAGATACCGAACCTCTCGACTATAGCGAAACTGATACTCAACCATCACGAGTGGTACAACGGCAAGGGTTACCCCCTCGGCAGGCAGCGCGGCGAGATACCGCTCGGCGCGCAGATCATACAGATCGCCGACCAGCTCGACCTGCTGTTAAGGGATGAGTCCATACGCGGCATGGTCGACGTCGAAAAAGCGATGTCATCCTGGAGGAACGAGCGCGCGTCGGCGGGGATGGTGGATTCCGTCCTGGATATACTGAAGAACGGGAAGATGCTGGACGAGGTCACGGAAAAGGATAAGATCTCCGACATATTCAAGAGGGTAAGGGCCGAGACCGGCCAGGTGGATATACCCGCGAGCGTCGATGCCGTCGGCATCGCCTGTGAGGTCTTCTCCCAGCTGATCGACACGAAACACCCGTCCATGATCGGCCATTCCAAGAGGGTCTCGGTCTACTCGATGCTTATCGCGCTGGCCATGAACCTCTCGCATGACGATATCACGAAGACAAAATGGTCGGCATTGCTGCATGATGTCGGCAAGCTCGGGATAGCGAGGAGCCTCATAAACAAGCCCGGGAAGCTTACGCCCGAGGAATTCGAGACCGTAAAATTACACGCGGTCTATACGCGCGAACTGCTCGAGACGATAACCGATTTTAAGGATGTGGCCCTTATAGCCAGCTCGGACCACGAACGTTTCGACGGCAGGGGTTACCCGATAGGCCTCAAGGGCGACCAGATACCCCTCGGCACGAAGATCATATCCATCGCTGACGCCTTCGACGCGATGACGTCTACGAGGACATACCGCAAGGCGATGTCCAAGGAGACCGCCTGCGACGAGATAGAGAAATGTTCCGGGACCCAGTTTGACCCCGCTATAGTAGAAGAGGCCGTGCACGTCCTGAGGAACCTTTCCGGCTCGCTCATGTAGGCCGGATCCCGTTCACCCCCGCCGGATAGACCGTCCATTCCCCGTACTTGCCGTTTATCCCGTCGATCGACCTTATCAGGTCCATCCTCTTCCTCTCAGACTCAAAAAGGCAGCTGCCGCCGGCAGGCGTAAGCATTGAGGCGCTTACCCCGAGCGCGCGCATCCGGAACTTCTCCAATCCGCAAGGCAGGCGGTCATTGATCACCGCCATGGCCCGCATGAATATTTCCGCCCCGTCGGCCGTAGGCACCTGGAACATCTTCTGCTTCGATACGAAAACCAGGTCCGGCCGCCTCAGGAATATGTGCAGGCACCTGCCCTCGAGCTCGAGCGCGCGCAGCCGGGAGGCGACCATCTCGCATAATAGCCTGAGCCATGCCCTTATAAGTTCCGGGTTATGCGCGTTATAAGGGAGCGTGTACGAATGGCCTACCGACTTCGGAGGGACCTCTTCCCCGTGCCATGAAGGCACGAATCCGCCGTCCTCCCCGCGCGATACGCCGTAGAGCCAAAGCCCGAGCTTACCGAACTCGTTGAAATAAAATTCCCTGCCGAACCGGGCCATGTCGGAATAGATGAATATCCCGAAACCGTTGAGCGTCCGCTTCAGGCTGCTGCCTATGCCGGTTATCTTCTCTACCGGCATATCCTTAAGCGTAGACGCTATATCCTCCTTATCCAGCACGAAGAGCCCGTCGGGCTTTTTTAATTTTGAGGCGATCTTCGCGAAGAGCCTGTTCTCCGATATGCCAACGGAAGCCGTTATGCCGAATTCCGACCTTATGCGGCTTTTTATCCCGCGCGCGACCTCTTCGGCCGGGCCCAGGAACTTTTCCGTATCAGTCATGTCAAGGCAGAACTCGTCGACAGAGGCCTGCTCGACGTGCGGGCTGTAGGGTTTGAGCATATCGAATATTGCGCGGGACGTGAATATATATTTCGCAGTATCGGCGGCCACGAACTCCGCCTGCGGGCATATCCTGAATGCCTCGGCGCAGCTCATCGCGGAATCTATGCCAAGGCGCTTAGCCTCGTACGAGGCCGCGCATACGACGGTCCTCTGTTTGTCCGCCCTGCCCCCGACTATTACGGGCTTGCCGCGAAGGCGCGGGTCCGAAGCCTGCTCTATCGAGGCGAAGAACGCGTCCATGTCTATATGCATTATCGTCCTAT
>Ga0265297_10007314_pt1 | contig 15384 bp, 12 predicted proteins | sample Munlanlwell13791_FD_192502 | JGI IMG/M metagenome (GOLD analysis project Ga0265297, IMG submission 192502) | Leachate microbial communities from a municipal landfill in Southern Ontario, Canada - Leachate well 137-91 | ecosystem: Engineered > Solid waste > Landfill > Unclassified | place... | reverse complement strand
GCGATCCGTCGGAGATTGCTTACGACCGTTCCTGTTCCTTTCGGAACTGTTCCTATCTATCAGGCGGGGATTGAGGCGATAACGCGTCGTGGTTCGATTGTGGAGATGACGTCGGATGATATGTTCTCAATGGTGGAGCGGCAGGCGAAGCAGGGGGTTGATTTCGCGGTCGTCCACGTGGGTGTGACGAAAGTCAGTGTCGAACGTCTCCGCAAACAAAAGCGACTGATCCCCATGGTATCCCGGGGTGGATCGTTTCACATGGCCTGGATACTGCATCATGGGTTGGAGAACCCCTTTTACGAGGAGTTCGGGTATCTGCTCGAGATTGCGAAACGCTATGATTTGACGTTGTCGCTTGGTGATGGGATGCGTTCTGGTGCGCTTGCCGACTCCAATGATCGAGCGAAATTCCAGGAGTTGCTTCTCATTGGTGAGCTGGTTGAAAAAGCACGGAACGCAGGGGTGCAGACCATGGTGGAAGGCCCTGGTCATATGCCCTTGTCTGATATCCAAGCAAACATCCAGGTGATGAAGACCGTGACTAACAACGCACCGTACTTTGTGCTTGGTCCTCTGGTGACGGATATCGCCCCTGGGTATGATCATTTCGTCGGGGGGATTGGGGGTGCGTTTGCTGGGTTCTGTGGCGCTGATTTTCTCTGTTATATAACGCCAGCGGAGCATCTGTGTCTACCGGATACACAGGATGTCCGTGACGGGGTGGTCGCGACACGGATCGCTGCGCATGCGGCGGATCTCGCACGAGGGATTGATCGGGATGTTGATGCGTCGTTTAGTGCCGCACGGGAGGAACTTGACTGGGAGACCATGTTCAAATTATGTGTTGATCCTGCGAGAGCAAAACAGTATCGGGCGAAACGGAGACCTTCGGAGGATACGAACGCCTGTTCGATGTGTGGGAACCTCTGTGCTCTTGAGCTGGTGAAAAAATATTTGAAAAACAAATAACCAATTATCCTTTTTTTCCACAAAATCGTTAGTAACCATCTCACTAGTTTAGCCTTTTTGATTGTGAATGATAAAAAAATAAAAAAAAAAAGATAGGGGAACGTATCGGCCCTTGGCGTTTTACGGGTTTATTACTTCTGATGTAATGATTACGAAAGGTCCAATCTTTATTCCCTTAAAATTTCTTATAACCCCGGGAAGGTTTTCTGGGTATGCTGTGAATTCTATGCTGATCCGCCCAAATCCAAAGAAGTACAAGGAACTCCGAACGGTCTCTGACGTCCCCGCCGCGATATTCTCTATTGTACCATTGCCAACATTCTTCTCGAACATTTGGAAGATTTGGAACGGACCCCAGGAGACATTCATCGTCCAATTCACATAGGTGGCATCATAGTCCCCATCATTTACTATGTCGCCTTTTATCCCTAGGGATATTTCCTGAAGCTCGATGTCCAATTCCGGTGGCGCAAGTAAGAAGAGGGTGATGGTTGTTTCGGACTCAGCAATCATCGGGGGTGTAACCGAATTGTCAATAGCCGTCAAGGTCACGTTAAAGGTTCCGATATCATGATAAAAATGGACCGGGTCTGTATTCAGCGGAAGCGACAGAGAGGTGTTCCCATCGCCGAAATCCCAAAGCAATTGAGTTCCAGTTAATGACCCATTGACAAAACTCCCATGGAATCGAACACCGGGGAGCGGCCAGTACTCTAATTGTCGATTCCAGTACCAATTATAGGGGCCCCCTGCATCGCACGCAAGACCTCCGACGCCACGAGCTTTTACCAGAATATCATCGATACTAAACTCCTGTTGTTCTGCTGCTGTGGTTGTATTGCTATAATATTGGAATGCGATCCGCACATCATTTTCTCCTGCAAACGCGGATAAATCGATTGGTTCACTCTTGTACCATTTCCAGTCTGTGAAAGATAAATCCAGGTCGTTAAAACGCCAGATGTTCGTCCAGTTACCTCCTTCGTCGGTTGAAACACTGATATTAAATTCAATATATTGCTTCCACAGTGTTACATAAAAACAGGAATACCAGTAGAACGTCAGGTTTATTTCTTCGTATTCACTGAAATTAAGGCTCGGGGTGATAAGCCATTCGTCTTGGAGCTCGTCAGAATCATCGCGATGAACCGTGGCACAGTTTGATTTCGTATGAGGTGCGGTCGTGTCGATGTACCATGTTTGATCCGGATTTGTTTGATGAAGATCCCAGTCTCCGTGATCTCCTGTTGGTGGCATGTTTCCATCCGTAAAATTTTCATCTAAGAGAAGTCTATCGCCCGATCCTAATGCTTGAGCAGGTTGAGGAGTATTAAAAGTTGTGTTTAGATTATTGTCCTCCTTTCCCATATCAACGGTAGCAATGGTAAAAGTAGAAACACTACAGCAGACCAGAACAAAGACGATCACCAGCGTACAGATATTTTTTAAAATATTTCTTTTTTTTCCTCTCTCTTTCATAAGGGGTACTCCTCCCGTTAATAATCATTTATAGAATCAATATGACTTATATATATTTAAATTGTTTGATAGGAATTTAATTGCAACTTTTGTTACAATATTTTTTTTTAAAATTTTTCTATCAAGGCGCTGGTCCGTTCCGACATCGTAATAAAGCATCTAATTTTCTAAAAAAACAAACCCTATAAAAAGGAACAGACGATTTCTGGGTTCCAATGACTGATGAGAAAGAATCTCAGAAAAAAATGTACTTGCCTATCTTCATCATGGGATGCTTCTTTGTTATCATCAATGGGCTGGCGTTACAGATAAAAAACCTCTTTCAACCCACCTTTGAGGACACAAGCAACCCAGTGAATATTCTGTATATCTTCGTCATTATCATTGTGATGACCGTGATCATCTTGCTCATCGCACGATACTGGAAAAAACAGGTAATCCAAATACTCATGTTATTCGCGATCGGGTACACTGCTTTCTTTATCTTCGTTCCTTTGTTCGGGTTCTTGTCGGATATCGTCTCGCTTGGCGTTTCCATCGTTCTAGCAGTTGCCCTCGTTGTCGTTCTCTATAAATTTCCTGAGTGGTATGTCATTGATCTCTGCGGGGTGATCATCGGGGCAGGCGCGATCGCTATCTTTGGCATCTCCTTAAGCATCCTACTTGTCATCATCCTTCTGGTTGTCTTAGCAGTGTATGATGCGATATCCGTCTATAAAACAAAACACATGATAGACCTAGCCGATACTGTGATAGATCTAAAATTACCCGTATTATTGGTTGTCCCGAAGATACGAGGGTACTCCTTAATTAAAGAAACAAAACGCTTAAAGGAGAAACTGAAAGACCAGGAAGAACGCGACGCCTTCTTCATGGGACTGGGGGATATCGTCATGCCTGGCATCCTCGTGGTGGCTAGCTATCATAACATTTCAAATGGGTTGCCCGTGGCTCTCTCGGTTCTTGCTGGCACCCTTGTTGGTTTTCTGCTGCTGATGACGTTTGTGATAAAAGGAAAACCACAAGCAGGACTGCCGTTACTATGCAGTGGTGCGATTATTGGGTATGTACTCTCCAGTTACCTGCTGTTCGGAACCCTGGTGGGACTTGGTTTTTAGTACTCTGTCTGAAAATGGTTCTGCTCGCACCAGATCTTCCGATTTCCATGCGTCAAGGGTCGGTTGCAGACCGGGCAGGTGATTTTGTCAAGGAAATGCTCCAGCCACATATCCCGTACTTGCAGGACGTCTTCTTTTTCGATACGTTGGAGTATTTTTTTTTCCTCGGAGGTTTTCGCCAGTTTTGTCAGATGTGAAAAATTTATCGCGTCTTCTTTTTTGATTTGCATGTATTCCAAGGGTCTCGCGCTGGTTGTCGGTGACTGTCTCTCCGCTCGATTCCTCAGAAGGATTACGGCAAGGATCACCCCGCTGGCTAGTCCTCCTAGGTGTGCAAAATGAGCGGTGCTGTCCTGCACCGAGAACATCACGATAGCGGTCTCCAGGGCCGCAAAGAGGATCGTTGCGTAGATGACCTTGATGCGCATGATAACCATGATACCAAGGGGGACAGGCATCACGATCTCATCTCGAGGGTAGGCATAGGCAAATGCACCAAGGATCCCAAAGATCGCTCCCGAGGCGCCCACCAAGGGGATCGCTGAGCCAATGTTAAGAAAAGAATGCGTCAGTGCACCGCAGACGCCCGTGATGAGGTAGATCAAAAGGAATTTCTTTGGTCCTATCCGTTGTTCGAAAGCAATCCCCATGAAAAAAAACACGAACATATTCCCCAGAATATGTAAAAAATCGCTATGGACGAACATAGAGGTAAATAATGTGTAGATGTTTGGGAACCATTCGAAAGACAGATAGATGGGTCGAAACCCGAGTTCATTGATGATCTCAGTTCGAAAAAACAAGCTAATAAGGAAGACAAAGAAGTTCGCGACAATAATCGAATAGGTCAGGGTTATTTTTTTAAGATAGGCAACGACCAGCGTCCCAATCATAACCGCAATAGCGACAAGGGAAATCGATGATGGTTGAAGAAAGACTACGTCCATTTTCGTTTTCTCCAATCCCGTGCAATCAACACGAGAATGATGCAAACAACAACGGCAATCAACACAAGGTATTTATATTCTGCCCATGAAGAATCAGATGCGTTCGCTGTGACCGGCTCAAGGCACCAATCGGAGAGGAACACAGTCGCGTAATAGGAGGCAATCTCTTGGTTTGTCACCAGGACTCCTGCCTCCCGGTTCTTTCGAATTGACTGTTCGTTCCAATTGATGCTTGAAATCAGAACGGTGGTGTTATCGATGATCATTCCTTTATTGTGGATGGTGGTAAAGGGTGACCATTCGCTGCTGATGAATTTCACGGATACTCCATAGGTTTCAAGGTACGTCTTTGTTTCCTCAAGCAGAATATTCGTCTTTTCGTAATCTGTGTTATAATCGAGGAGGACTTGCACCTGGACGCCTTCGAGGGATTTGTTCACCAGATGTTCAACCAGCGGACTTGGTGTCTCACCCCAGTCTTTGTAGATGTAGAGTTGTTGGACATAAATGGTGCGTGTGGCAGTATCTATCGCATCAAGAAGGGCTTGTTCACTGGTATCAGGGGAAAACACCGGTGTGACGGTGCAGGGTCCCGTGATGGTCTTTGCAGGGAATTGCGGGAGATACGAACCCGTTGGGATCTCGTAATCCAAGGGAAAATCAGGGAAAAACGTCAAATGCATAGCTTCGATGGGATAACTATCTGACTGCAGCGGATTCCAGTCCGCCTCAAACACGTTCAGGAAACTTGTTGCTACCTCTTTGTTACGAAGGACAATGCCCCATTCTCTGTTCCCATAACTTTGGTTTCTCGGAATCCCGGTTTTCGCCCAGTTGCAGCTTTCCACAATCACGGTTTCATTATCGATAAGAAGATATTTCGCATGGGTGAATTGATATCTCGCATGCACATGGTTGTCTTGATCACTGACAAGGAAGCGAATCAGCCCACCCTCTGAGGCGATTTTACTCAGAATGAATATCTCTCGGTCATCGATGCCTCCGATGGGTGAGCCTTCCATGAAGATACGGACGCGGACATTTCGTTTCAGTGCATCTGATACTTCTTGGTAGAGGAACGGGTTGGTGAACTCATACATGTTCAGATCAATCGAACAACGTGCATTACGCAGTTCATTTGCTATCGTTTCATAACTGCTGTCCGGTGAGACAAAGGTGGTAATCTCTCCGGTGAATGAAAGTGTCTCAAGAGGAAAATCTGATTGTCCGATATGGAAGATTCTCTGATGAGCCCAGTCTGATGCTGAGTCGGTATCAACGGGTGTCCCATTGATGCTGTTCCGCTTTAAGACACCGCCCTGTCCTGATGAGGGGATCGGTGGTCCTTCCCAACCTGAGACATACTCAGTGGCGTCTCCATAAATAACCAGATCAACGAGAGCATGTGAGGCGGTATAAAACCCCACAAGCCCACCAGTGTTGCTGAAGCTGACGGTCCGGTAGGTTGGCAGCTGAGCGACCATTGGTTGGGAATCTACTGCATATTCGAAATCAGGATAGAGTGCAGTTTCCCAGAAGAAAGCGCTTGCGTTATTGGTAAGGAACCACGACGTCTGGGATGACAGATTGCTCTGCGTTGGGAGGAATATTTTTGGTCGATCATCTGGTTGTTTCCATGGTTTGTCGGTGAGATACCACCCAGAGACATCGATAGACCTGTTTGTCGGGTTGAAGAGTCTGACGTATTCAGCATTGATCGTCGGATGGCAGTCATAATAGAGTTCGATAATGAGAATGGAGGATGAGTAGTCCCCTTTGTATCCTTCAGAGGCTTCCTCTTCAGATGTTTCCTCTTCATCGATTTCCTCCTCAGATGGAGGCATCCCTGGTGGTTCTTCTTGCATGTCTTGAATATTTTCAGCCCCCGGGGTCGGAGATGCGCTTTCAAAGAAATCAATTGAGGTATCATCCGTATCGGTTTCGTGGTATCGCGCAAGTGTGTTTCCTTCTGCGATACTTGCGAAGGGAGCACCCGGGACCTCCTCGTAATCCTCTCCCCATTCCACCGCGTCGATGGTTGTACCCTCCTGGTCGAAAAGGATGATTCTTTCTTGTTGATTGTTCAATCCATACCCACACAATGTACTGTCATCGACGCAGAGTCGTACGACGTTTTCTGCAACATCGTAGGTTTCGTCGATGGTTGTTCCTTTATCTGTGATGATGGCATACCCCCTCGATGGGATGATGGTAGAACCGTCCCCATGTTCAGGATCTGCTTGGATGATGTCAGTTTCTTTTTCATCTGCAATCATCCATCCCGCGACATCCAACGATTCTGCGGTTGGGTTATACAATTCAATCCATTCGTTCGTGTTTTCGTTTTCCGTAGGATGGTACATAATCTCGTTGATTAGAAGCGTCTCTACCGATGCTGCCTTCCCGGGTTCCTGTGTCGATTGCGATACCAGACCAGAGAACATACAAAAAATAATTACTATCTCCACATAGTGTTTTTTACGAAACATACAAAGTCCTCCCAGACTTTTTCAAGGGCGGGGAGGGATTTGAACCCTCGTAGGCGGATCTGCAGTCCGCCACATAGCCACTTTGTTACCCGCCCAACCTCCTGTTGAGGTGAAACGTGTTATATGGCCAAAACTGGTGTTATGTGGCCTTGGTGGTATCCCGAATATTCAATAATCGGTTTTAACACTTTTGGTTTAGTTTTTTCTTCTATTTTTCGAGACTCACCATTTAGGATATAATTTTTTTTTTTTACGGTTTTGATAGCCAAATCGTAATTTTCCTTAGAGCTACATTATGGTTTCTAAGAATCTCTTCAATTTGCCAGGACATTTTCTCTGGAATGAGGATTGATGCGATTCCTATGCGCATTCCACCAAACTCCTCAACTTTTCCTTTTTGCTTGTTTTCATAGATTTTTTCCTTGTATTTTTTCGTCGTCGCAATCCCATAGAGTAATCGTTTGATTTTCATTTTTTCCGATTGATTCATTGCGCTTAGATCGTATTTTATTATTTCGTAAGGTTCTAGTTCGAGACGTTGGATGGGAACTTCAGGTAGTTTTCCAAACAGAACGATTCCTTCTCGCAGAAGGGTTTCAATGAATTGACGATCAAGTTTTTCAAACGTCGAGGTAGTGAAGACGACATTAATGTTTTTGTTGTATTTTTTTTCTATGGCAAGTATCTGCTGTTGGATGACTTTTTTTATTTTATCGTTATCGAGGATGATGCAAAAATCCACATCGCTATGTTCTCGTTCTTGGCCTCGAGCGACTGATCCGAAGAGGATTATTGTCTGAATGTCAGGTCGTTGTATGGTGATATTCTTGATGTCCTCAATGAGGCGTGTTGATTCGTGGTTCATGGGAGTTTTTCTCCTAATTTTTCTAGACATATTTTTTCGATTGTTTGATAACAGGTTTCAACGTTTTTCATATCCTCTTCTGTCCAGGAGAATCCATAGGTAAATTTTGGTCTGAGCTGGTTTTCTATTTGTTGAAAATTTGTCCATACTTTTTCGGTATTTTCATTAAAAATGAACATATTGTTTGTCAGCATTATTCTCACTTGTTGATGTTTGTTGATGTGGACTCTTTCTTGTGCTGCACAGGTTTCGATGAGATGGTAGGCAGAGAGAAAATATGCCTCAACACGTGTTCCTTCAAAATTATGTTTATTTGTTGCGTCTTGTTTGAATTTTTGATAAAGGGTGAAATGATTATCCTTGCTACCCATGATTTTTTCCTCTTTTCGTTATATTGTATAACGAAATGGTGGTTTATAGCTCTTTCGTTATATTGTATTACGAAAAAATAGCCACTTTGTCACCCGCCCAGGAAATGAAGATATAATAGAACGATTAATTAAAGTTTTTAAAAAAAAATAGTGTGGTTTTTTATAAAAAACGAAAAACAGAAAAAGCATAATAAAACAGAAAAAGCATAATATCTAAGGAAGTTACTCTTTTTTATTTGTATGAGCCAAGGATGAATGATCCGTGTACGATCCAATTGATTTATCGAAAAAAACCGAGAACATTGTTGTTACTCATACGTTGAAAAAATATTATCGATTCAGACCCACGGGATTTTACGGGGGGATTGCCACTGCAGACACGGTTGGCTGTAATCTCCGCTGTCGGTTCTGCTGGTCAGGTCATAGTGTATGGTCTGCGAAGGAAACAGGGGAGTTTTACTCACCAGAACAAGTGGTGGAAAAACTCCAAACTATCGCTGAAAAAAAAGGATATCAGCAACTGCGCATCTCCGGTGGTGAACCGACGATTGGGAAATACCATCTTCTTCACCTCTTAGAGCGTCTCAGCACCACGTATGAGTTTATCTTAGAGACCAATGGCATCCTATTAGGGTATGACCCCACATTCGTTGAGGCTCTCTCCGTCTTCCCACAGATTCATGTGAGGGTGTGTCTGAAAGGGGCAGACGCTGAGGAGTTTTCCTTGTTGACTGGTGCAAAACAAGGCTTTGAATATCAACTTAAAGCCTTGAAGTTATTACATAAAGCCCACATACGTTTCCATATCGCCCTCGTGTGCATTCATCCAGAGAAGAAACCACGTTTGTTCAAAAAGTTACGAGAGATGAATCTCGAGTCGGTGATGATTGAAGAGGAAGAAATCACGCTCTATCCGCTGGTCAGAAAGAGACTGCAAGAGGAGCAGTTGCTCCATTACTTCGAAAAACCCTGACTGTTACCACGAGTTCACATGGACAAGGACCTTGATGTTTTTTCTTCGTGTTGCTGTGTCTTTTTTCTTTGAAAACCCTAGGGGTATCATTGCGATGGGTCTGATGTAGGAGGGGACCCGTAGGATGTCTGAGACTTCCTTTTCGTTGAAGGCACCGACCCAACAGCTGTCTAATCCGTGGTCCACCGCGGCAAGCAGGATATGCTCTACTGCTGCTGTCGCGTCCTGTATGCAGTACAGCTCTTTTCCTCGCAGCCCATACGGGGAGATACGCTTCTGATTGGCGCAGACAACAATGATGATGGGTGCTTCTGTCAGAAAGTTTTGATGTGACGCTGCTGTACAGAGTTGGTCCTTTATGTGTTGATCGTTGACGATGATGAAATCTCTTGCTTGCAGATTTCCTGCGGAAGGTGCTTGATTCGCGGCGATGAGGATTTCCTGAAGGATTTGTTGTGGAATCGGGGTAGAATGAAAGCTTCGTATACTCTGTCGCTTTTGAATTGCTGTTGTAAGTTCCATAATAATTCACCGTTGTTTCCCTCTTACATTTTTTTCTGTTTCAACCATGGGGCGGAATTTATCGAGGGATAATATATACATTTATATATATTTTTTTTCAGGTTTCTTACTACATCCTAAGACAGACCAGGAAAAATCACCACTGATCGGGTGAGATGTACGCTCCATACGACCGTTGGGCATCCAGTAATCGTTTCTGTTGTTCCCGTAGAATCGTGAAGACGATCTCTGGGGTGTCCTGAATCCTTGTTCGGAAAACCGTTCCCATACGTTGTATCTTTGCGAGGTTCTCAGGGATTCTTGTCGTAAATTGCATAACATACTCCTGTTTCCGGTACCGCCTCTGTAACACCTGTGCAAACAAGGTTTCCAGGTCCTCGTACAACGGTATAGACCCCGTCGGAGTCACCAGCGCATCAGCCTCATCATTGACCCGCAACTCCATCCATTTCAACCAGACCGCTTTATCATTTTTCTCATTCAACCAGGTCCCGTCCCTGTCTTTCAAAAAATAATTCACAGAAAAAATCCGTGGCGGATGAGCAAGTCTCGCTCCGAAATCCAGATTATTCTGGATGTACCTTCCAATAGGGATGGAGAGAAAATCGATGTTGGACATCGGGTTGAACACCCGCACCCCTTCCTTTCCCAGGGTCGCCGCGGTCGTCTCCGATTCCAGACACGCCCCTTTGGTGACGATCCCATGGGTCCAGTCGAATGATTCCTCCACCGGGACGGACGTATCTGAGTCGCGTCCCCCGTAGATGAGCCCCTTCACCGCGACCCCTAGCGGAGCATGCAGGCTGGCATCAACATTGGGGAGAATCTCTAACCGAAACGTGAACCTGGCGTTCTTATGTGATGGTGGGATTTCCATCTCTGATTCATCACGCTTATCGTCGAACCAGTTCCCTGAGAAATTCACTCCTGTCTTCGGACGAACCCCGGGCTTGCCATTCCAATACACCTCGTTGTCTTCCGTTACCAAAACATTAGAAAAGATGATCTCCGCCGGATGGGTCAAGGCATTCCATTGTAGGGGGTCGTTCGCGTCATTAATCCCTTCAATGATACCAAAAATCCCTGCCTCAACGTTCACCACTCGTACAGTGTTATCGATAATCCGCAGATACGCGATGTCATCCCCGATGATGGTTTCTCCATTCATCATGGCTGTGGAGGTTTTTCCGCACATGGAGGGGAACGCTCCCGTGAAATAACTGATTCGTCCACTTGGTCCTGTCACCCCCATCACCAGCATGTGCTCCACCAACCAGCCTTCCTGGGCACATCGGTTGATTCCAAGGCGCATCGCGAGTTTCTTCAAACCAATGCTATTCCCCCCATACTGCGTATTCATGCTGTAGATGACCTCGTCTTGCAAATCAATGTACACCCGTCTTTTTTCCTTGTTCTTGCTGACACGCAGGCGAAATCCCGCTTCTTCGAGTTCCCCCTGCGAATGGACGAATTTGAAGAATCGCGCGTTCTTCCCCTGCCGTAGAAACTCTTGATATCCCTGCCGGTACAGGAGGTCTTCGCTATGAGCAACGTACGCTGAGTCCGTCAGTTGGATACACGGGATTGAAAACGGGGAATGGGCTGGTCCGAGACAATAGAATTTGATGAAGAGCTCATGACCAGCCATGATATTTTCCATTATTTTTGATAATTCGTTGAGCCCTTCGGAACGGTCCATGGTGTTTAACTCTGGTCCCAGGCTTGCTCCTGCGGGAAGCAGAAATTTGGTATGAACCTTATCTCTTGCCTGGTCATAATACCCGTCGAAATGAATCGTATGCCCTTGTAGAGATAGTGGTTTTTCCTCATAGTTCCGCACCGCCGCCTCTCTCGTATATTGGATGTCTTCAGGAGCATCGGTTCCGACGAAGATGTTCTCAGGATTACACACCTCAATATTCGTCGCGATGAACTCATTCATCGATGGGTTCTTCAATTTCGTTATTTTCTGATAATCCCTCTCTGAGAGTCTGTCTTTCAGAAAAGCAAGAGTATGTTGGCTCATAACATTCCCCCATTGGTATTTTACAGAAAACACCTCATCTTGATATCAAAAAACAATATTTAAAAGAGTGTGACAAGAGGTGCCTTTGTCGGTTCTATTCTGCGGATGTCTCAATCGTTGCTGTCTTCGGGGGGAGAAGCGATGGAAGGTCCTTCTGATACACCCTCCACTCAAGGATATAGTACATCAGGTTAAGTGCGGTGACACTGAGGATCAAAACGACATATCTTTCCATATGAAGGGAGAATTCATACTCGTTCCAGAGTGTTGTCATCACCAGGCCACCACCGAGCAACCCGACCATCCAAATCATCGTCATAACGGTAAAACCGATATTTAGAACAAATCGTTTGGTCTCACCTTTTTTATAACACGAACCAAGCTGTGCGAGAATGACAATCGCGGTTGCAGAAGGGATCACCCAGTAAATCCTGTTCAAGATCCACCCTGAGGGCAGTTCAGTATATTCGAGCAGAATAAGACACAGGGAACACAGAGGGAGCATTAGGTATAGAATAAAGGAAAGCCATGTTTTTAGCGAGATGTTCTGGTTCTTAAGCATCATATTCAATTCCCATCTCCTGAATACGGAACACTGGATTGTTCCCCTCAAAACCCACAAGGAACGAAGCGGTAAATTCCAAGGCACCAGGAATAATCAGTAACGGTGTGATGATCCGGCAGGTGATGTTTCTCAGGCCCTCTGAGTAGGTTGTAATCGTCAGATTGAACATGAACCCGTTCTCAGTCGCATAATAAATCTCAGGGATGGAAAACAAAGAAAAGATATCCGCTAGTGTCGTAATTGATTTGTTCTGGGTGATGTTGAAAAGGGTGCAGATACCTTGTATTCCCGCTTGGATCGTTCTGTTATCCGAAAGGTTCAAAGGCGGCTGAGACCAGGGAATATCAATTGCTTCGTTAACGGTGAACTCGACCAACCCATACATATATTGAGCGTCGATATCAATCAACAATTGTAACGTCGTGTTTTTATAAATAAGGCTAAACCAGTCGAAAAAAGAAATCGTATCAAGATCAATAGGGATGAGGAGATCAAAAGTGGTGTTGGTGCCTCGCAGGACGACCAACCCTTTCTTTTCATACGTGACGAGGGGCGTTCGGTCCTTGTTTACGAGCTGGGCTGAGATGTCGATATCGCGGATATCGTACACCCCTTGGTTCTTTACGGAAAATTTGGTGCGGAACAAGATTTCTTTTTCCATCGGATCAATGGACCATTGGATTTCGTCTTCCTTTGGAAGGGTGACTGAGATACCTTTTGTTGCGATGGTGAAAAGATTCCCAATGGTTAATGAAGCGACCAGACCAGCCATGATAAGGGCAACGACTCGTAAATAGGTGAGTTGTTGCCGGTTCATTACTCCTCTCCCTCTCCAGTGGTTTGAATTAGTTGGTCACATGATTCGTTCAGGGGTATTCTCGTCGGGACGTCATTAAAGGAATCGACGAGGGGTCGTTTCCTGTGGTTTTGAAAGAAGAAAAAATTTGTAAGAACGATGAGAAACACATAGGGGAAGGTACCTCTATTTTTATTGCAGGAAAAAGCAGGATGATTGTGATTCCGGGTGACTACCAACTTAGGATACCTCCACTCTATTTCTGTGTTACACTTTGTCATTGCTAATATAAAGACGTGTCGAAGAAGTTTTCCAAAATGATAAAATGACAAGGAAAAGATATCTACTTGTTTGAATTTTTTTTAAAAATTTATCCGATTTCGTCCAATTCAACGTCATTTCCTTCTGTTAAAAAAGACACATACAAAAAATACAACCGAACTTTTATATTCCTAATCTGAATCATAATTTTATGTGAATGCTTTATGATGAAACGGAATTGGGAACGAAAACTATTGGTTCTTGGACTACTTGTTATCCTGAGCAGTACTACGCTTTTTACTTATTCAAAGGCTGCCTTTCGAGAAGAATATCTCTTACCTACCCCATTACCAGTAGATATGATGGTGGAGGTTTCGATGTTCCGACGGATGTCCGTACGTGATTTCACCAACGAGGCTGTGACTGATGATGAGCTCTCCACCATTCTCTGGGCTGCGTGTGGGTATCAGTCGAATGGCGGTCGGACCATCGCCGGGATTAATAACACCTACTCAGGAATAATCTATGTACTCAAGGAGGAAGCTGTATATACCTACGACCCGGTAAATCATTCGCTTGTGTTTTTCAAAGATGGTGATTGGCGTGACATCGTAGGTGAGCAGTATCAAGCCCCGATACAACTTGGTCTCTGTTATGATACAAACCAGGCGGATGCGCAATTTGGAGGTACTGAGCTTGGACAGATCGGTCAGAACATCCAATTCATGGCTAATGCCCTTGGGTTAGGGACGGTCGTTTGCGGACAGGCCCCTCCTGCAATAGACCCCCTGGGGATTCCAGAGAACCAGGAAGGGATGATTGTCATGCCTCTCGGGCATCCTGTCTCTGCATATCATTTTCTAAACCGACCGCTGTGGTTTTCGACCTTTCCACGGATACAAACTTCCGATGTTTCTCTGTCTACTGCGTTGGACCAGCGCACTGAAGGGACATCATTTACTGGAATGCTGTCAAGAGATGAACTCAGCCAGTTCCTTTGGAGCACCTATGGTTTTTCCCCGTATCTCGATCGAAGCGGACAGGACCAAAATTCAATCAAGCGGCATCGCACGGTACCCAGTGCACATGGGTACTATCCATTACGAATCTACGCAATCACAGACAAAGGGATTTTTTTCTATCAGCCGAACCTGCTTGTGAAATTCAATAGGGTCCCTGTTGATTTCATCGGATTACCGATTCTTACCTTTCTGGTGAAAAAAATCTCTGGTGATTATCGTTCGGAGGTTGCCGAGGCTTCTGTTCTTCCCTCGATTTCAACTGCCCCCCTGATCCTTTTGCCGATCCTTGATCTCGACAGGACCCGACCTCCCGGAGGGGATGATCTATCTGATGATATCTACCGATGCTTTTGGTACTACGAAGCAGGTGCTTGCGCACATAACGTCTTACTTGAGGCGACCGCGTGGAACCTCTCTGCAACCATCGTTCTTCCCAGGAATGTTTCCGCACTTCAATCTATTTTACAGGTAGATGAAGATTTAATCCCCTTGTTCTTGATTCCGGTAGGACGATAAAGACCAGATATCGTTTTTTCATGCCCCGATGCTGTTTCTTCAAACGTAAACACGTTGATGAAACCACCTTAAAAATCCTTAAATATCTTACAACGGTTCTTCCCTTTCAAAACAGGGGAGACTATGAGTGGGCTGTTCGGTGTTGTAAGCAATAACAACTGTATCTCAAGTTTGTATTATGGAACTGATTACCATACGCATCTCGGAACAGAATATGGTGGCATTGCGTTTATCGAGAAAAACGGATTACCTGTGAAGAAAATCCATGAAATCAAAAACTCACAATTTAAATCAAAGTTTTATGAAGGATCTGATAAAATCAAAAGCCATTTGGGGATCGGAGTTATCTCAGACCGGGACCCCCAGCCCTTGACGTTTGAGAGTAAATTCGGCGCGTTTGCTATCTGCTGTGCGGGTCTGGTGGTCAATAAAGAAGCACTCGCACACGAGCTGATCGAAAAA
>Ga0265297_10007313_pt1 | contig 15385 bp, 13 predicted proteins | sample Munlanlwell13791_FD_192502 | JGI IMG/M metagenome (GOLD analysis project Ga0265297, IMG submission 192502) | Leachate microbial communities from a municipal landfill in Southern Ontario, Canada - Leachate well 137-91 | ecosystem: Engineered > Solid waste > Landfill > Unclassified | place... | reverse complement strand
GTAATCCGTAATATATAGTTAACTTTTTTTTCATGTTTTTATAGAGCTAGAGCTCTTAGTTTGGCGCTTCTGGAGCGAGGATTAGAAGCGAGTTCTTCCTCTGATGCTCCAAGAGCTTTCTTGTTAATAAGTTTGCCGAGATTATTCATCTCGATTTGTTTAAAAAAAGTTTTAACCAAGCGATCTTCACCCTCATGAAAAGAAATACAAACCAGTCTTTTATCAATAGTTTTGCTGTTTTGCAAAATTTTCAAGGCTTTGGGCAGGACAGCTTCAATATTGCTTAGTTCATCGTTCACAATGATGCGCAAGGCCTGAAAGGTTTTGGTGGCGGGATTAATTTTTTGACTGTAGCGATGACTTTTAACTCGCTCGATGATGTCAACTAAGGTGCCAACTTTATCTAAGCTGTTTGGATCCTTTTTACGCTGTTCGACAATCTTATGGGCAATAGCTCTTGCGTCTGTTTCTCCACCATATTCAAAAAGCATCTTGGCCAATTGTTTTTCATCCAACAATTTAAGTAGTTCGCAAGCTTTAACTCCTAAGCGTTCATCCATGCGCATGTCGAGCACTTCATCTTTGGCATCAAAACTAAAACCACGATCTTTAGACATGAGTTGATCAGTAGAAGTGCCAAAGTCAAATAGAATACCGCTGATTTCTAGGTTTAAACTTTTTTTAAGGTTCGACAGGCTTTCGTCCATTTTGTTAAAGTTTTCTCTAAGCAAAATGAGCTGTTTACTGTCAATTTCTTTTACAAAAAGCTTTTTGGCTGTTTCTATACTTTGCTGATCAAAGTCGAAGGCAATCACTTTTGCGCCTCGTTTCAATATTTCTTTGCTGTGTCCTCCTCTACCGAAGGTGGCGTCAATGTAATAACAGCCACTTTTAGGATTGAGAGCTTCCAAAACCTCTTTAATCAAAACTGCTTGGTGTTGTGTGTTACTCTTAATCATCTTGAACAATGCTTTCAGAGATACTTTCGGCTTGACCTTCAATCTGATCAATGTAGCTGTGATATTTTTCTTGATCCCAAATTTCTAAGTGATCTAGACTTCCCACGACCACCACATTTTTTTCTAAATGAGCGAAGTCGATCAAGTAATCGGGCAGATTTACTCGACCATTCTCATCTATGTCCAATTCGTGAGCCTCATTAGTCATCAATCTAATCAGGTCACGGTTAGCTTTTCTTGTAAAAGAGCTTTGAGCAATCTTCTCTAATTCCTTTTTGAAGTTGCTCTCTTGTAATAAAAATAGGCAACCATCTAAACCTCTTGTCACAATCCATTGCTTATTCACTTCTCTAAATTTGGCAGGTAGCGATAAGCGACCTTCTGCTTCTAGATGGTGATAATATTTGCCAATCAACATTTTGTTAATCTTATTAAGCCTATTTACCATTTATTACCGTAATCAAGTTTATACAAGAAAAAATATCTTGTAAATAGGAAGTTTTATTTTGCTTTATAAAATTAAAACTTTGAGGCCTATAGTTTCTAATACAAAAAAAGCTTAAGTGAAAAATAAGGGTGAGCAGCAACTTAGGGTTAATATCAAACAATATCAAAACATATCAAAATACATCTTGATACATCAATCTAAAAAAACGAAGGGAACAATTAGCAGAGTCTTTGGTTGATTGCCAAATCACTTCTTAGTGAGTATATAAACATCCATGATCGGGCCACTAGCCTTAACTATCCCACTCTCATAAGTACTGTCCATTTTTTGCCATTTAGAACCGTCATAGCCCATCATCTGTCCATCTTCGCTAGAACGAATGCTGACGTCAAAATTGCTGCTTAGTAATTTTAAAGATTTCTCAGCGGTGACGACATAAGGGTCAGACAGCAACTCTTCTTTGATTTCTCCAGGATACCCAGGTGAGTTATAAAGTACGACGTAAGAATACTTACTAAGGCTTTGATTGGTAATACTAAACTTAGTATCTTGGGAGCTAAAAGTGGTGGCTTTGTCGCTATTGGTAAAGTAACGCCAAGCGGATTTGACTGCATAGTTTTCTGTGCCAGTAAATTGGGCTAATAGGTTACCTCCTTTAATATCTTCGTGGTAAGTAATGGCGCCACCGGCGGATTGAGAGCCAAAAAGTTTCTTTTCTGAAACTGGTAACTTGTCTAGTTTAATTAAGCCGCCAAAACCCTGTAGCATAGATCCAGTTTGATATTCCATTTCATAGTCTAGTTCTGTGGCTGATTTTTTAACTTCTTCAATAATCATAGTAATGTAATGACCATCAGCACTTGGTTCTAGTCTTAGATAAGGTCTTTCTGCCACGGTGATGACGTTAACAGGACTTTGGATTTTTTTCTTGGTACTGGTTGTTTCAGCGACTTTGTCTGCATCTTTGTTTTTACTTAGCAGAAAAATCGCGCCAATGATGACCAGTACGATTACTGGCAAAATGATTAATAACTTTTTTTTGGTTTTTGCTGTTATTTGCATAATGAATAGACTTTCATTTTATAACAAATTTGCTAAATGTTGTTGAAGTTTATCTAACTTCACTCTTTCTTGTGAAGCGTCATCGCGATGACGAATGGTAATACTATTATCTTCCAAGGTTTCAAAATCAATAGTCAGACAGTAAGGAGTACCAAGTTCATCTTGTGAAAGATAGCGTTTGCCAATGTTGCCTCTTTCATCCCAAGCCACTCGATATTTCTTTTGCAGTTGTTTAAAAACTTCTCTGGCTTTTTCCACTAGTTCATCTTTATTTTTTAACAGCGGAAACACTGCCAGTTGATAAGGAGCCAGGTTTTGATTCAGTTTTAGAACTAGTCGATCTTTAGTTTCGTCTTTTTGGTAAGCGTCACAAAGCACCATCAGGAATAAGCGATTGATACCAACTGCTGGCTCAATGACATGAGGCACAAATTTTTTCATGGTGAAAGGATCGGTATATTCCAGACTTTTGCCAGAAAACTTCATGTGTTGTTTGAGATCATAGTCTGTGCGATAGGCAATGCCCCAAACTTCTTTCCAACCAAATGGATAAAGGTACTCTAAATCATAAGTGTCTTTACTATAAAAACTACGTTCGCTATCTTCATGACGACGCCAACGTAGACGCTTGGCATCGATACCAAGGATTTCGGTAACGAAATGCCACATTTTGTCTTGCCAATCTTTGAAGAGAAGTTGCCAATCATTTTGCTCTGGATCGAAGAAATACTCAATCTCACCTTGTTCAAACTCCAGAGTACGGAAGACAAACTGTCCAGTGGTAATTTCATTGCGGAAACTTTTACCAATTTGGCCGACACCAAAAGGTAATTTGACGCGATTGGTGTCCAAAATTTGTTTGAAGTTAGAAAAAATACCCTGAGCAGTTTCACCACGCAAATAAACCTTGTTACTTTCGTCAGCTACGACTCCAATCGAGGTTTCGAAAAGTAAATTAAAATTCTTAACTTCACTGATTTCGTTGCCATCTGGAGATTTAACTTTATTTTCTTGAAGAAAATGATTCATGTCTTCAATTTTCATAGTTTCAACTGCTGGTGAATTGCTTGGATGGTTTTTTGTTAGGAAGGCCTCGATTAAATGATCAGCACGATATCTTTTGTGATTAACTTTATCTTCCACCATCGGATCAGCAAAAGAGTTGACGTGGCCAGATGCTTCCCAGGTTTTAGGGTGCAAAATAATCTGGCTATCTAGTCCCAGCATGTCTTCTCTTCTACTAATGAAAAATTCCCACCATAAATTTTTAATCTTGCGCAAAATTTCTACTCCATTAGGGCCATACTCGTAAGAGTTTGCGAGACCACCATAGATTTCTGAAGTTTGATAGACAAAAGCACGACGTTTAGCTAGAGCACTGATTTCTTCGAGAGTGCTGGTGGGTTTGAGGTCTGGCATAAGATGTTTTGATTATACAATAAACTACCTGAGAAATAAGCTTCTTATTAAGTGACTCTTAAAAAATCGAAGCTTTTCATCTTCTTTTCAGTTATTTCCGCCACGTAATCTAAGATATTAAGATGTGCTGTTTCTTTAATATCTTGATAGCCGAGATTTCTGATTAATTCTTGTAGAAGTGATTTGATTTTAGAATTATTTTTAGTATTGCTTAGTAATTCTTGATAAATGGCAAAAGCTAATTGGCTAGTATCCTCTTCAATGTAGTCTTCAACAAATAAACGATCAAAAATTTCTAGGATTTGAGTGAGTTGAGAAATACCCACTAGAGATTTGCGGATTGAGTCGGCTTCTTTTAATAATTTGCTCTGGGTCAAAATTGGCATAGATTTTGTTTCAATCAAAAAAACCTGTGCCAGATTACCTGGTTCGAGAATTGCTCGATTGCTAGATTTTAGTTTGCGTATGCCTTTGGCGATACAAACAATTTTGCCACGATCTTTGGAGAGCAAAGTAAGTACGCGATCAGTCTCGCCAGTATTAGTTCTTTTCAGAACTATGGCTTCTGTCTTGAATGAATGAGTCATAGACGTTAAAAGGTGGTGCTATATTCTAAATCTTTATCTAGAGTAAGTTGCTCTTCTCCACCGGTAACATCAATTAGTAAAGGTACCGCATCAATACCACCTTGTTTCCACATTCTCAAGTTATAGTTAACAGTGTCAGTATAAGGCACAGTATAACTTAATTTAATTTTGGCTAGGCCCATTGGTTCAAGACTAAAGTAACCGTCAATTACAGTTAAGTTAGCCTCTTCATACACACTAGCTTCATTGCTAATACCTTGAATTTCAATTAGTTCTGAGCCAGCTGGAAGATAAATTCTCAGCCAATCATTAAGTGTAGAATTAAGACAGAGTTTGCCGGCTTCTAGATTACAGTTGTCAGCTTTACGAGTGTTTTTATAAGTAATTTCTACTGTTTTCTCCAAGCGACCATCAGTTGGAGCGCTAACTATTTGCTTGACTTCATAATTAGTGAAAAGATTAGACTTAGCTCCTCCTAAGTTAGCATCTACAATGGCGATAAAGTCCATATTGGTGCCCATTTGCCAATCTTTCAAGTTATCTTTAAGCTCGTAGAGTCTACCAGCAGCATTGATTTGCTCAGTGGCTAACTGACTGGCATCATCCATAAAATACATTTGTAAATGACGACCTTCGATACTGTTCATGGCCACTGCAAAGAGTTCAGGAAATCTAGCCTTATCTAAATCAAAAGTTTTGGCTAGGACGGATTTCATCAAAGGACCTAGTACACCTTTGCGATCTTCACGCATGTATGGAGTTGGTTTGGTAATAATTTCTGATAGAGCATAAACCACTTGTGGACAATCACAGCGAATATCATTTTCAGCTGAAAAAACTCCATATCCAGGTGCCTCGACTGGACCGATGACTTTTAATAGTTCGCTAAGAACATAGGTATCTACAGCAATAATGCCATCGATGTCAGCTGGTTCTCCTCTGACGGTAGAATAATTAGTGTAAAATTCCTCCATCGAAGTTTTAAAATCAGGAGAAATGTTCATGTCACGCAGGTGATAATATTTCTCAGTGGTCAAATATTTGCCAAGCACCTCAGGAATAGCAATTTTTTTGGTGAATTTCTGGTCTAACTCATAAATGTCATCAGACTTCTCTGAATTTACCACACCTTTATCGATAGTAATGATGGCGTAGGCTGTCAAGAAGCCACCGGTTGGACGCAGTTCATTATCATTTTGAAATAAGACGAGGTATTTCTGAGGCTCATCTGCTCCAGCCATTTTGCCTAAAGAAGCGATGACTGGTTTGTAATCAGAAAATGTTTGACTAGCTAGTTTACTAGTTTTTTGGATTTCAATGATTTTACTTCTAATTTCTTGACCTTTGATTTTTTGTGGATATTTGTTTGGATCGATTTCATTGATTAGTTTTGTCAAAGCGCTAATTTCTTGATCAATTTCATCAATAGTTGGCTGAATTTCTTTGAGAGTGTCAAGAATCAGGACAATGCGATCTTGAGTAGTTCCACCAGTAAAAGAACCTTCGCCTTGAAAACCAAGGATATCAGCATAAGGAACCAAGGCAGTGACGCCTTTTTCTGCAGCACTAATGCCATAATCAGCTGCTTTAAATAGTCTTTCTCCGTCGAGATAATATTGTTTTATGAAAGGTATTTTGCCAAAGAAAGCTAGTTTTTTATAGCTTATTTGAATTTTTTCTTTGCTAGTTTTAAGTTGAGTAATTTTTTCTGGTAAAGCCATGATATTCTGGCTAGCAATGATGGCTTTGACTTCGAAAACAACTGGTGTAATTTGATCAACTTCTTGTTTAATTTCTTTAGTAATTAGAGCAGTGTAACTGAAAACACTAGTTAACAAGACTAAAACAAGTAAAGACAAAATAAAAGTAACTTTTTGCCATGGTTTGACCAAAAACTTTTTTTTCTTGTTTTTGTTAAACACTACCGAGTCCTTTGGTTCCAACTGAGCTGTTTTCAAATTTTCTATTTTTAATTCTTGTTCACTACCAGGTAAAATATTGTCCATAGGAATTTAGTATAGCAGATTCAAATTAAGAGAACTACCACTTAGAAAGCATAGCTCTTGGTGTACGAAATAAAATCAAGATGTCTGTTCTAATATTCTTGTTGGCGGCATAATCAGCATCCATTTTGGCTCTTTGTGCAAAAGGAATTTCATTGCGTCCGCTAGTCTGCCACGGTCCAGTGATACCAGGTTTGACAGAAAGTATATAAGGAATGTATTTTTTTGTTTCTGGATATTTTTGACTTTGTTCTTCTAATTCTTTGCGTACATAAGCTCTCGGACCAACCATGCTCATTTGTCCTTTGAGCACGTTGAAAAGCTGTGGAAACTCATCGATGGTAAAAGAACGCAAAAATCTACCAAGAGGAGTAATGCGCGGATCGTCTTTGGCAGCGATTTTCCAGTCACCATTTTTAAATTGCCTCAGCAACTTGTGGTTTTTTTGGTGAAGAATTTCGTCGGCATTAAGCACCATGGAACGAAATTTGAAGAGCTCAAAATCAATACCATTTTTGCCTACTCTTTTATGAGCAAAAATTACTGGCCAACCAGAATCAAAAAAGATTAAGATCGGAATAATAATCCAAAAAGGCAAAAAAGCGATGATTAAAATGCTTGCCACCAATATATCTATAATTCGTTTTTTTTGATCGTAAGACATAATTTTATAGGTATTCTTTTTTGTTTTCTTCCTTTAATCGTTCCACCATTTTTTTAACGTCTTGACTCTTGCCTTTGGGACAAATCATTAAAATTTCATCGGTATCAACCACTATTAAATCATCCACGCCACAGATCGCTACCAGACGACCATCGGTGTGAATGAGATTTCTATGGGAATTGACTGATAAAGTATGAATTTCTTTTTTATCGCCAAGAGTAACGTTGCCAGAGAGATCTTTTTTGCCTAAATCATAAACTACTTTCCAATCACCAACATCATTCCAGCCAAAATCACCAGGAATAAGCACGAGATTGTCAGCTTTTTCACTGATGGCATAATCGATAGAGATGCTCTCAATCTCCTTATAAATTTTAGGCAAAGCTTGATGAAAATCTTTGCTTTTTAATTTGTCTAAATCTTTGCACAGCGTCAACATGTCAGGCATAAATTTGGCAAAAGCTGCCTTAAGCTCTTTGGCTGACCAGACATACATGTTAGCATTCCAAAAATAAGCACCGGTAGAAATAAAAGCGATGGCAGTAGCTAAATTTGGTTTTTCAGTGAAGCTATCGACGTCAAAAAGAGTCAGATCTCTTTTAATTTTCTTGATGTCACGACCAACTTTGATATAGCCAAAGGCACTAGTTGGATAAGAAGGAGTAATGCCAACGGTTACTAGATAAGGATTCTCAGCAGCGGTTTCAATAGCCGCATTCATCACTTTGATAAATTCAGGCATGTTATCAACAATATGATCTGAAGCTGCGTTGATAATGATGGCATCTTCGTTTTTGCTTTTGGCGTAGAGAGCGCCGATCAACATGGCGGCAGCGGTGTCGCGTTTTTCTGGTTCAGCAATAATATTTTCGATTTTAATTTCTGGTAATTGTTTTTTAACTTCTTCAAGATAGATGTGATTGGTAACGACGATAATATTTTCCCAATCAACTATTTTATTGATGCGAGAAGCAGCAATCTGCATCATACTTAGTGAGCCAGTTAGCTTGAGGAACTGTTTGGGAGTTTTGGTTCTGGATTTGGGCCAAAGCCTGGTGCCTCCTCCTCCAGCTAATAAGACAGCGTAAATTTGTTTTTTATCGATCATAATTTTCCTTCTTTTTTTGCTTGATAAGCTTTTTGCAAAGCAGAGTCAAAATTAAGGACAAACTCATTTGTACCATATTTTAACGCATTTTTGCGTAGTGTTGTGGCTTCAAATTTTCTGTTATTTAATTCTTGGATCTTCTCAATCAAATTATTGGTGATGGTTTCTACAGGGTCAGCAATTTGATAGGGCAAATGTATCCCATGTATTTTATTGATGATTAATTCTGCGGCACCGGCTAGTTGATTAATAATAACTGGTTTACCAAACAAATTAGCTTCCATTGCCACAATAGCAAAGTCATCTAAGCCGGGACTTAAAACAGCTTGACAGTGTTGATATAAATTTACTAATTCTTTGTCGCTGATTCGCTTTTTAAAAATAGTAAGTTGATTGGCCAAACTCTTTAGTTTCTCTTCTTCTGGCCCTTCTCCAACGATAACCAATTTTTGCCCCAATTTTTGACAGGCTAAAATAGCTGGCAATATATTTTTATAGGGAACTAAACGACTTACCAAAAGAAAATATTTATCTTTAATTATTGGTGCATCTTCATTTTTCAGTTCTTCTAGAGAGGTATTAATTGGTGGATAGATAACTTCTTCAAACTTGAGTTTGGGATAATACTTTTGGGCTCTTTGTTTAACAATTTGTGCAATCGGAATAATTAAATCAGGTCTATATATAGCTGTTTGATCCCATTTTTTCAAATAATCGAGTGCAGATTTAGCAAAAAAGTTAATTATTGGCAACTGTAAAAGACGATTTTGCTTTAAGTATTCATTTTGGTAGTGATAAAGATAACGTGGAGGGCTTAATAAGTAACATAAATGTAACTGATCTCTGCGAGTTATAACTCCTTTAGCTTCAGCACTAGTGACGGAAATAATAATGTCGTAATGCGATAAATCTAGAGTTTCGAAGGCGATAGGCATTAAAGCGGCTAGATAACGATGCAACTTAGAAGTAAAAGGAACTTTTTGTAAAAATGAACTTTGGACTTTGGTGAACTGTTTCGTCCAAGTTGCTTTCTTGGGGTCATGAACTGAACTAAAAAGAGTAAGTTCTGGATAAAGAGTTTCTAGAGCCAGAAGTACTTGTTCTGCTCCACCGTAGGCGGTGTTTGCTCGATCATAAACTAAAGCAATTTTGTTTTTCATAATTGCTTGAGAAGCTCTGTCCAGATTTCTTGGGCCATTTTATCAAAGCTATATTGGCTAGCAATTTTCAAACCTCGATTAATGATATCCTTGCGACTAGATAACTCCAGACTATCAAGAGCTTTTAGAAAATCTTCGCAAGAATGGGGATTAAAGAAGAAGGCTGCGTCTTGATAAATTTCTCTAAAGATCTTAATATCTGATGCTAAAACTGGAAGATGACTGGCCATAGCTTCAATACCGGTTAGACCAAAACCCTCTGAAAGAGATGGCTGAACTAAAGCCATGGATTCTTGATAGAGAGGTAGCAGCTTTTTATCTGGAACATAGCCTAGAAAAATGACTTGCTTTTTTACTTTGTAGCGTGAAACCAAAGCCTTGATTTGGTCACAAAAAATACTTCTTGCAGAAACAATTAATAGCTTATATTTAGGAATTTTGCTTAAACTTTTGATAATTATCTTCAGATTTTTATGAGGATAAAGTGATCCTGTGTAGATAAGCTGTTTTTTAATTCTTTGATTTTGTTTTAAGTTTTGTTTTAATACAAACTCATAGTTATCAGCTAAGCCCTCTTTACTAATGACAATTTTGTTTTTAGTAAAAGGATAATAATGCATCACAGTATTTTTAATAGTTTGTGCAGGCACAAAAATTACTTGAGCTTTTTTGGCAGCTACTCTACTAATGTAACGATAGGCTAAGTACTTGAAGTAATATTGCCAAGCTTTAAGAGTTGTGGCTCCCATGCCTTTTTGTTCATGCCAAAGTAAGTCATGAATGGTAATAGCAAGCTTGCCTTTGTAGGAAATAGGGACATTCCAATGTGGAACATAGAGAAGATCAAGTTTAGCTTGATTATATATTTTAGGTAAGTAAAGTTGTTCTCTAAAGCCATAATGTTTAATATTAGTGTCTACGATTCGCACATTTTCACTTTTAGCTAAATCACCTAAGACATCTTGAGCTTGTTTTAAGTTAAAAAAGAAGAGAACAAAATTGATTTGAGTTTTTTCACTTTTTTGGTGACTTAAGACGATTAATCTTTTAATCAAATTTTCACTATAGCGACCAATTCCGGCGTGTTTTGTACCAGATAGACGAGCATCAATGCCAATAGTATAGTTTTTTTTAGCGGCCATCGGTTTTAATCAAGATAAAATATCTGACAATTTTCCTTAGAAACTTAGGGTATTTATCTTTGTAATGTTTATCATAATACTGCAACATGGTTTTATAAAAATATTGTTGAGTGATTGAAGCAGTTTTTTTATTACTACTTTTAATTCCAGACTTATATTTATGATGAATGATTTTGATTCTAGGATAAAAAACGATGCGGTAATTAGCATCGCGGAAACGTTTGCACCAATCCAAATCTTCTGCATACATAAAGAAAATTTCATCGAGCATGCCAACTTTTTTAATAGCACTGTTGCGCACTACTAAGGCAGCGCCAGTACAGGCATCAACTTCATGAATGGTATTTAGATCTTTATAGCTTTGGTGATACTTGGCAAATAGTTTGCATTTTGGAAATAATTTTTCGAGTCCTAGTAAATAAGTTAAACTTGCCCAGGGAGTTGGTTCGCCACGATGAGAAGCAGGATCAAGTGAGCCATCGCTCAATTCAACCCTAGGTGAAACCATTCCAACGTCGGTATTTTGATCCATAAAATCAATAATTTGATCAAGGTCAGATTGACCATTTGGTAAAAATTCAGTGTCGCTGTTAAGAAGCATGACGTAACGAGCGGTATTGCCCTTAATCGCTATATTATTACCAAAAGCAAAACCGCCATTGCGACCAGACTCGATGGTGGTCGCCCACTTGAAATCACGACGCATCAATTTGACGCTATCATCACTACTATCATTATCAACGACAATTAGCTCAACCTGGTATTTACTTTTATCCATGTAATTTTTCTTAAGAGTAGGTAAAAGTTTTTTCAGCCAAAATTGACCGTTATAATTTAAAACAATGATGCTTAAATCTATTTTAGAACTACTTTTTTGCATAATTTCCTATTTCTTGATAAATTCTGTCTAACTTTTGCGAAATCAACTCCCAATCATAATTGAGTGCCACAAACGCTTTGCCATTTTGGGAAAGTTTCTGCCAGAGATTTTTATCATTAAGTACCCTAACTGTCAAATTTGCCAGATCAGTGGCCTTATTACTGGTCAGGAGATGAACACCGTCGGTAATATTTAAGCCTTCTACTGCAATTTTACTGGCAACCACAGGAGTTCCACTGGCCATGGCTTCTAAAATTTTATAGCGAGTTCCTTTGCCACTAAAAACTGGAGCAAGTAAAACATGAGCGCTTTGGAAAGCATCACGAATATCTTCAACTCGACCAGTGACAGTGATTTGCGGATCGCTTTTGCCATAAGAAATGACTTTTTCGGTAGGTGCATTACCAACGATTAAAAGATTGGCATTAGCAACTGCATTCTTAATTAAGGGCCAAACTTTGCTCACTAAAAAATCAACTGCTTCAATGTTAGGCAACCATTTAAAAGTACCTACTGAAAGAATGGTGGGACGTGAGGCCAATTGACGTTTTTTTTCGGCAAACCATTTGGTATCTACGCCATTAGCAACCACATCAATCTTTTCTTTATCTAGGTCCTTAGCGATAAATTGGCGATCTTCTTCACTCATGACAATTAGACGGTTAGCTTTTTGCCAGTAATGTTTCTCCCAGAGGTGAATTTTCTTGACATCGGCATTAAGCAAGGGTTTTAAAAAGAATGGTGCTTTTTTAGCGTAGCTTTCATAACCTAAATATTCGATGGTCTGTTCCACTAAAATAATAGGGATTTGACACTCTGGAATATGAGGCATCATGTAAAAAGTTTCGGCATGAATCAGGTCATAGTTTTCTTTGGCAATTTCCTCTTTAATAGCTTCCAAACTCCCGACAGCTTGGTTGCGAATTACTAAAAAAGGGAACCCAGAAAAAGCAGTTTTAAAAATATTTTTTAGGGTAAAAGGTTTTTCACTACGTTTAAAAACTCTAACCTTGTGACAGTATTTTTCCAATTCACTAACATATTGTTTTTCTTCTTCGTTTTTAATCAGGGCAAACAAAGTAATTTGGTGTTTATTACTTAATTTTTTCAGGAGATTGTAAGTACGAATTTGCCCACCAGACAAGAGTGGGTATGGCAAATAAGGTGTAAGCATCAATATTTTCATTGTTTTTTAGCTTTCAAATCGATGATAATGTAATCATCAGTGTGAGCCAAGACTTCATATTTAGTTTCTAATTCTTTAGCTTCCCAATCATAACTGGTAGAAACATAAATTGTAGCCCCCTTATTAATTTTATCTTCAATATCAAATCCAATTGGCCAGCCGCGACGATTAGTTTGAAAAAGAAAGTGCGTATCACCCATGGCTGGAGCAATCACTAAAGCATTCTGGTTTACCAGCTGGTCAACAGCCGCGCCAGCCTTGATATACTCCCAATGATTAACATTGTAGTAGCCAGCAATTTGTTTATTGGCAAAAAAGATGCTTAGGCCAAATAATAAAGTTATTACAGGTAAAGCAAGTTTTTTATGAAGTTTTTCATAGAGAATGATCATGCCTCGTGCTACAGAGATAACCAGAATTGGCAAGATAAAATTTTGATAATAATCATGCTGGACATTGCCGGTGGCAATAACTACAAAATAGATTAAAACTCCTAGCCACCAAGCACCGTAAATCAGCATTTCTTTGTTCTTTTTCAGTAAGTTAGTAAACAAGAAAATAACTCCAAAATAACCTAAGAATAGTTTGGTGATACGCTCATAAAAGAGCCAGCGAAACCAAGCTGGCTGTAAACGAATGTTGTTGCTATTAAACAGCCAATCAGAATCTGGTATGCCACTTGGAAAATTCTTAATCCATTCTCGCCAGATAAACATTGGAGCAAAAGCGATAACTGGCAACAAGTAGACTCTGGGATCTTTAAAAATTTTATTTTGGCGAAATTGCCAGGCAATTATTAAATAAACTGGGGCTAAAAAAACTACAAAAGGTTTAAGTAAGGCTGCTAAAGCTAGACCAATTATAGATAAAAAATATGGGTACCAAGAGCGATTTTTGGCAAATAAATAGAATTGCCAGATGGAAAAAGTAGAAAAAAACAAGAAATAAGGTTCTGGCAAAATGGCGCGAGAATAAAAAACACTGTAAGGTAAAACTGCAAAAACCAAGGCACTAAGCAGAGCTGTTTTTTGACCAGAAATATTTCTAACTAATTGATAAATAACGACTATCGTAAGAAGCGAAATAAACACCGAAGCTAGGCGGCTAAAAAGTACCAAATCCAGGCTTTTAAATGTTTTTAAGATAAGAGCCAGTCCACCATTAACAAAGGGAAATTCAACCATGCGGTAGCCTTTTAAATTATCAAGGCCAGATTGAATATTTGACAAATCTTGATAATGGGGTTCAAGTAAATTGATTTTGTCAGCCTTAACATACTCTCTGGTGACAGAGGCAGTGTCAGCTTGACGAAAAGCATGCCAATCAGCAATGGGGTTATCGATTCGATAAAGACGTGAAAACAAGGCAAGTAATAATATTAAGCCCAGTGAAAAAGAATCTTTTTTAAGAGCTTTTTTTAGTAGTTTTTTTAACATGATTGTCTATGGCAAGTTGGTTATAAGCCAAAATTGCTCCAGCTAGCGCCCAGTAGGTAAAGGCGACTTTGGAAGAAGCAAAAACATCAATATAGCTAGCATTGAGCAGTAAACCAATGGAAGCGGCAATAAACGCCAAATTAGCAATTTTAAGTTGTTGATTTTGACTGTTTTTTTGATTTTTATAAAGTATTATCAACAATACGGTGACAGCTCCATAGAAAGTAATAAAGCCAAGTAAGCCAGTTTCACCTAAAGTACGCAAGAAATTGTTGTCTGTGCTTTCAGCCTCAGTAAATTGTGAGACTTCTTTTTTATTTAAAGTAGCAAAACCAGAACCTAGTAAAGGATTACGCATAAATCCTTTAATGGCATTGGGCCAGAGTTCATCCAGACGAATGGCTAAAGAAAGACCATACTTCATGGCATTGGCAGACCAAGTACGAGGCTGTTCTACGTAGGTGATTTCATCATTTTCATCTAGTACGACAACTGTTTCTGGTACATCGACATAAACGTCAATTGGTCTGACGCTGACCGGTAACTGATCGGTGGGAGTGATGGTATTATCAAAAGCGACACCATTTTCTGGTTTTTTACCTTCTCTGAGTCTTTTGAAATAGTCATTGAGGTCATGGGTTTGTTCAATAGCTATTTTTTGCGCATTTTCATAAACTTCAAAAACCTCTGGATAAGCTCTCAAAATTTGTTCAAAACGTTCCCTCATGTCATCGCCAAAAGAATACATCATCACTAAAACGATAAATAAATAAACAAAACTTTTTTTTAAGAAAAACCAGATTTTCTGATACCATTTTTTTTGCCAAGTGGCAAAAAATAATAAACCCACCAACACCCCTCCGATATAAGCAGCAAAAGAAGTACGCGAAGCACTCATTACTAAGAGCCATAAGCCAAGCAAATGTATTAGCCACAAACCTAAACGTTGCCATTTATTTTTAAGATTGATAGCTAATAAATAAAAAATCGGCAAAACAATTACTAAATAAGCAGCTAAATCATAATGGCCACCAAAAGTAGATTGGACGCGAGCATGCTCTGTTAGATACAAAACCATGCCTTTGCTAAATTCGCGATTCATGGTCGAAAAAACCGGCCAATACCAATATCTTTGCCCATAACCATAAATCGTAATGGCTAAAACAGTGAAGGCCAAAGTATAAAAAACCAGCTTAACGTCCTTAACTTTTTTAATCGAAGAAAACATCAGAAAGAATAAGACAAAATACTCGGTGTATCTAAATAAATGTAGGACTGACTTACCAATATGAATGAGCTCCAAAGGAATGGTTTTAATAAGGAACATGGCA
>Ga0265297_10007312_pt1 | contig 15385 bp, 16 predicted proteins | sample Munlanlwell13791_FD_192502 | JGI IMG/M metagenome (GOLD analysis project Ga0265297, IMG submission 192502) | Leachate microbial communities from a municipal landfill in Southern Ontario, Canada - Leachate well 137-91 | ecosystem: Engineered > Solid waste > Landfill > Unclassified | place... | reverse complement strand
GACGAGGTAGGGCGCGTACCGCTCGCACCGGCTCGCGTTGATGTCTCCCATCAGCTCAAGGATCTGATCGGGAAGAAGAAAGGCCGTCCATCGAGCAAACTTGGCCCATGCGGCCCAGTTCCATGTGGCAGGAATTGCAACGACAAGAGTCGCCCCATTCGGCAGCGCATTCCAGGTTCCGCAAATCTCGCTTGCGGCTGCCTGCACAAGGCTCTGGATCATCCAAATGCCAACCTCGGTGTTGACGAGGTATGGGCCAAGCCGCCTCTCCCATTCCCGGCGCATGATCCGCTCGGCCACCTGAGCGTTGTTCTGGTTCCAGCGCAGCACGGCCTGCGGGCCAAGTCCCATCAAATACCAGCGGGAGTTCATGATCTGCCCGTATTCGTCCAGATCATCCCCGTAGCCTATAGATGGAAACGTCTTGAGCTGGTTGGTCATGCCCGTGTTGGGCTGTGGAACTCGGTAGATCATGTTGTCATCCTCTGGTTGCGCTATCCACGCGCCCGGGGCCAAAGGGCCCAAGCGATAAGCCCGCCGATCGCCGCCACCGTTGCCGCCTTGCGCGCGGGGCTGAGCGCTTCGGTCGTCAGCGCGCCGTCGCGCACTTCGACCGTGCGCCGTGCGCCGGGGTAGAACACCGCGGTCGCGGTCCAGGGCTGCACCGTCGCGACGAAGATGTTCTCCGGCGTGCCAGCGACGCGCAGGATCTGTTGCCACGCGAGGCTCGCATCGCTGACGTACTCGAGCACGCAGGACACGAACACGACCGCGCTGTCATCGGCGAAGGGCAAGGGCTGCGTCACGTCGGCGCTGATTGCCACAGGACAGCCCGGGCACCCTGCAAGGTCGACACACGTGTCCCCGCAGCCGTACGCGCGGTAAAGCGACGTGTGCGCGCCCGCGTCGGGGTCTCCGATGACCACCAGCGGGCGCGAAAGCCGAGAGGCCCTAGCGACCGCCTGGGCGTACAGCCTGCTTCTGTCCCGGTGCCGCGCAATCGCCGCGGCTCCCTCGACGGCGCCGAGCGCTCCGACGACGGCCAGGCCGACCGGTTGCATCAACTGTCCCCGCGAAACGCCAAGTACCCCCCGATGGCTGCGACTGCGGCGACGCCAGCCACAATGAGGGCCTTGCTGGTCCCGCTCATTGCCTTGGCTTGTGGCTGGGGCTCGGGCTCGCCCGCCTCGGACAAGTCCGGCCTTGGGCCAGGCCAGCGAAGGCTTGGGTCCAGCGGCGTCATGCCTTGGCCTGGGATGCGGTAGGTTCCGTTTTCAACGTCGACGCGCAGCCCCGGGTCGAATACCACGCCCCCGGTCCCTATCGGGTTCGAAGGCATCGCCCAGCTGCCGCCAGCGCCCGACTGCGATGGACTCGGGACAGCCGGATTGAAGGCAACTTGGTGCTGGCCCGGGAGCTTAGCCGGCTCGAACGTGTGCAAAGGGCCGGACGGCTGGACACTCGGCTGCTGCGCGAGCTTGCCTTGGTTGAAGCCGTCGACGAAGCCGTCGGTGAACCCCACCGACCAGAGCGTCCGCCAGTTGGTGAAGGGTTCTTCTGCGTACGCCCTGCCCGTGGGGTCATACGGCGGCGACATCTCGAACCCGTAGGAGTGCGGATCGGTACTCGGTAGGTAGTACTTTGGGCCGATCGCAACGATGCCCTGCGCATAGCCCTTTTCGAAACCGAACGGGTATCCCTGCTCGTAGCCGAGCCTGGACCACGGGCCCATCTGTGACGTGTCACGCTTCATTGCGACCTCGTGTAGCCCATTTGGGCGTACGGCGCCCAGTCCGTGGTGTCTTGTCTGAGGGACATGCGCAACCCCTTGGCGCGTCAGCGCGTGACGCGGTAGACGGCGTACCCACCGCCCAGCACCGCGGCGGCAATGCCCAGCCACGCCAGGCCGCTCATCTTCTTTTCCTCTGCCGGCGGCGCAGGATCGATCTGCTGCCCGCGGGACCAGGGCCGCGATGGATCGAATGTGCTGCCAGCGCGCTGTCTGGCAAAGGCATCTTGCGCGAATCGCGCGAATGCCGCGTCGCGTTCGGCCTGAAGGCGTTCGGCCTGGAGGCGCTCAGCTTGGGCGCCTTCGTCCGCCGCTCGCTCGGCTTGGCGCGCAGCGTTGAGCGCTTTGGTCGCTTCCATCTTGCCGTCGTACCACCCGGCAATATACCCCGTACCCCAGAGATACTCGTACTGCGCAGCGCAGGTGAACATCCGGCCACCTCCCTCACAGGAGTTGCACCAGACAGTGGGTAATTGGGTACTTGTCGGGACTGGCGGAACGACGGGTTGGACTACCCCATTCTGGTCAGACACCCATCCCTCCGCGTAACCGCGATTCCATCCGGCATTCCATGCCCCGGCTTCATTTGCCTTTGCAACACATTCGTCGTTCACGTCGTATTCGGTTATGTTCTTGGTTGTCATGGAGGCTATCTCCAAATCCCGGCGGCACCCATGTGTTACGTTTCCCTCGTGTACCGATAGATCCCGTATCCACCAGCCGCGGCGACACCGAGACCAAGCACCCACCACCACGTGCGCCTGCGCGCCTCCGCCTTCTGCTCATCGGCTCGCCTGGCGATGCCGATTCGCTTGGCCATGACGGTGACGCCTTGCACGAGCTTTTCCTTCTGAATCTCTTCGACGGTCTGGGCCATCATCTGCTCGAGCAGCGCCGTCGAGGCGTCCCACACGAACTGCCAGCGAATCCGCATCGCGTGCTCAGCGGCCTTGCGCCACTCCTCGGGTCCTTCGTCGCAACACGGCCAGTTGTTCCAGCGAAAGTAGAAGTACTCCTCGGGGCTGTGGCGGCCCCCCCCAATGGCAGGCAGCGTCATCCTGCTGCCCTTGTAGTCCCAGTGAGAACCGTTGGGGTACTTGGGGTCGTTGGAGGCCTCGGAGAGCTTCGAGGCGTTCCACATGAGCACGTACGTCCACGCGCGCCACGGGTTGCCTTGCACCAAGGGACTGACGAACGCATCGTCCCAACGCTGCTTGCCTGGGTCCTTCTTCGACGTCGTCACGTACTTGCCGCCCGCATCGAGGCGCACGATGGGCCACTCGCCGTCGAGGTAGTCGGCGCCCATCATCTTCATGCGGGCTTCGATGTAGGCTTCGCCCAGGGACTGGGCAAGCTGCTCACTTGCGCGCGAGTGCGCAAACACGAGGCCCGAGCCGGCTGGCGTGTAGCTGCAGCTGTCGCAGCCACCGCCGAAAAGGCCGCTGATGAAGTCGGAGACCTCGTTCCAAGCGCTGGCGAGGACGCTCACCGTGGCGCCGATCCCCCAGCCAAGGATGGGACCGGCGACCGAGCCGAAGACCTCGCAACATGGCACGCACGCGCCTTCTGTGTAGGCCGCGCACGCGCCCGTCGCCGTCAGGGTCGCGATAGCGTTCGCACACGCCTGGCTGGTCACGTCGTCGCAGCACGTCTTGATGGCTTGGTCGAGCTGCTCTTTGCCCACATCGCCGATGTCGACGTTGCCCTCATCGAGGGCCTGCTGGACGTACTCGCGTGCTTTTTCACAGCTCATGGCAGCGGGCCTCAGGCGTCGAGGCGCACGACCACGATGTCGGCTTCGAATGCCGCGCCAGCTCCAGCAGAGCTAAACCCCGCAGCGGTGATGGCAGTGTCCGTTTTCCCGTCGATGGTCCAGAACACTGGTGCGCCATGCGGTTCCACCAGGACGCTGTACTTCGGGGTGGGCACGATCACGTAGGGCGGCAGGTTCCCGCCGCTCGCTGTGAAGAACGGCGCGGCGGCGATGAGGACCGCGCCGCTAACAGCCGGGATGGTGGCTGCCGCGCTCGAGCGGACAACGCTCCTGTCGATTGCTCCCAGAGCGTCGCACACGAGCAGGGACTGGTCGTAGGAGCACTCTCGGATGTCGGGGTACGCTGCCCCGACAACGGTGAATGCCTGGTCGATGTCCACACCTCGAAAGCGCGGCGCGTGGTTGACGGCGCCAGCGCCGTCCGTGACGGTGACGTTCCCTTGGATTTGGCCCCCACTGAACATGCTCTGCTGCGTCGTCGGACCGGCGGTGACGTTGGCGTAGAGTGCGTCGAGCGAGATGCTGCCGGTCTGGTAAACCACGCCGACGCTCACGACGCGCCCAACGTTCGGCACGTTGGAGTCCACGACGTCAATCGCCAGCGCGAGCAGCGGGATGAGACCGTTGCCCGTGACATCGCCGCCGTACAGCTCGAGCTGCGGGTCGCCCACAAGGCTGATACCGTTTTTCACGTTGCAACTGTAGCCTTCGACGCGGTTCGTCGCGCCAGCCGCAAACCCAGCCGCCGTCGTGGTGTCAATGATCCACCGGCCCAGCTCGCAGTCGCGGAACGTGACGCTCCCCGACTGAATCAGGCTGACGCCAGCGTCCGCTGCCGCCGCGGGCGTGTTCTGGAAGACGCAATCGTATGCTTGAACCTGCTGGCAGGTCGCGAGCAGAAGAGCGGGGCCGGTCGAACTGTTGAAGGAGCGCACGTCCTTGATCTGACAACCCCCTCCCGCGAAGATGTTGAAGGCCGCAAGCGCGCTGCCTTCGATCGCGAGGACACCCCCCGCTGGCGCGCCCGTGGCGACCGTTCCAAGGAGCACGAGGTTGGACAAGTACAGGTTGACCAGCGGGATCGTCGTCGGGGCAAGGCGAATCGCCGCCGAGCCAGCAGGCGGGGCGATGATCGTGTTTTCCGAGCCCACGATCGCGAGGTTCACTGCACCGTTCGGCACCAGCACGGATTCGGCGAACGTGCCCGGACCGATGAAGACCAGCGAATTGGCAACGGCCGCCGCGGCCGTGACTGCAGCCTGAATGGTCGCGTACTTGAGCGTGAGGCTGCCCGCTTGCGCAGACGCGTTGCTCCCGTTGGGCGACACATAGAAAACGTTCTGCAGACCCGCGCCGCCGAAAAGGGTGTCCATCTCCCTGCGGAGACTCTTGAGCGCCTTTTTGGTGTGACGATTCTGGATCTGCGAGCTAACGGGGGTTTTCGAAGCCATGGTCTGATCTCCTGTCTACTGCAGATCCTACCGAATGGCTCTCGCCAGGTCAACGCTGGCGTTGGCGGTCTGAAAATCGACATGGCCGCGTCAGATCCAGCGCGATCGTGTGATAGGGTCGCCGCATGACGAAAAAGATCGACTGCTCATGGGTAACATCACTCACGCGGCCCATGACGGACCAAGAACGTGAAGAGCGCCTGCGCAAAATGCTGGCGGTCCCCTGTCAGCTAGAAAGACAGACCAAGCGGGTTCTGGGGAGTCTCACCCCTCGCGAGCGCGAGGTGCTCGAGAAGCGGATGGGCGTACCAGCTACAGACACTTGATCCCGGGGCACTTGCGCACAGCCTCGCGGCTGGGTGCCGCAGCGACGCACTCCGGGGAAAAGGGGGTCAGCCGCTCCATGATGATGCGCTCCATCGTGACAGCGCACTGCCCTTCGACGTAGTCGCTGCAGTCGAGGCGCCGAAGGTTCTTGCACGCGCAGTCGTAGACGTCGCCGCATGGCTCCGCGTCCGCCGCGTCGACCTCGAGCACGTCCGGCTCGCCCCCGTCCCCGCCAGGAGGCGTCGGTACCGCCGGCGGCGGGCAGCCGCAGACGATGAGGAGCAAGAGCAGAAGAAGCGCTGCCAGAGCAGCCTTTCGGATGTTCGTGTTCATGGTTAGGCCGCCTTCCTGAGAGCCTTTTGCACCTTGAAGGCGTAGCTCTCCCACCTGTCCTCGATGAAGTCCTCGGTCACCTCTGCCTCGCCGAGATCGCCCCACTCTTCGCTCCAGGAATTGAGCACGCGGAACACGACTCGCCCGCTGGGCAGGGTGTAGTAGCCGAAGACCCAGATCGCGTGCCCGCCGCCCCGCGTGTCGTCCTTGTCCTGCGCCCCGATGGGAGGCGACCCCTTGCGGTACGGGTCGAACGTGATCGTGTCGACCCACCCGCCCAGCACGACGGGGTAGCCCGCGTCGATGGACAGCTGCGCCTCGACGACCGAAAGCTTGCCCGACGTGAGCTGATACGGGCCCACGATGAGGGTCTGCCCAGCCTTCTGCAGCGCCTCGAAGTCGGGCTCGCCGTTGACGTTGGCGGGCCCGCAGTCGCTCGCGTACTGCACGCCCCCGATCTTGACCCACGGACCCATGGGTCCAATGCCCCACTTGCCAATGGCTTCGACCGCGGACAGGATCCGCGTGCCCACATCGCGAAGCGCGGGCAGATCCATGACGTCCGTGAACGGGTTGTCGTCCGCCCTGTCGCCGGCCCGCATGACCTTGTACGGCTCGAGCACCCCGGGCACGAACGGCAACGGATCGCCCGCCACCGCGAGCGCCGTGTAGACAGCGGGGCCTACCGCGCTCGGTACGCAGCTGCCCGCGAAGTTCTGATCGAGCACGCGCGTTTGCTTGCCGCCAATCGTGTAGACGGGTCGGAAGCTGCCGAGATCGCCGCTGCCTTTGGGCTTGGCCCCAAGCTGCGGCCGAAGCTGCGTCGAAAACCTCATCCGCTTGATCTTGCCGTCGTCCTTGAGTAGCCCGGTCGGTCTGAACATGGACGTCCCTTTCGCGATTGGGTTGTGCTAATCCATCATGCACGACTCGAGCGGGGCTGTAAACGGCTGCGAGTCAGCGAACAGCTGGGTTCATCGGCACAAGCACGATCACCTCAGTGCAGGTCACGATGCCGGCACGCGACGGGTGTGGATCGTGCACCACCTGCATTCCCCAGCCGACGACGGCATGCGCGAAGTCTCCCCGCGGCGATTTGCCCGCCAGGATGCAGTAGCCAAGTGGCTGCCAGGCCACGCCAGCGGGAAGCACGATAGCCCACAGTCCGATCTGTCGGGCCCACCCGAGAAACCTCGCGAACCACCTGTCATCCCCCGTAATCAACTCCGGCCTAAAGGCCGGAGCTTTGTGAAGGAGAACGACGTGGAACACGCAGTTGACGCTTCACTTTCCCGCTTCGCAGGCTGGGCAACCCCGAGGCCTCCACGGGCTGGCACGAGCGATTCGCACGCGCTTTCAAGTTCTTCGAGGCATTGACGTCCGCATGGTCAACGTAACCGCAGGCAGTACAGCAGAACCTCTCACCGTGGCGGGACGCTGCATCGACGCGTCCGCACTCGGCGCACGTCTGCGAACTGTACGCGGCGGGCACCTTGATCAAGGTGCCGCCAGACCATGCGAGCTTGTAGCCCAGAATCCAAGCGAAGCGTCCCCACCCAGCGGCCAGGATGCTTCGGTTCAGGCCGCGCTTATGGGAGACGTTGGTGCCAGGGGCCTCGACAGTCCCGGCGGCGCTCGCTGTCATGTTCCCGATCTTCAGGTCTTCGATCACGATGACGCCGTGGCTCTTGGCGTACCGTGTCGATTCGACGTGAAGAACGTGGTCGCGCTGCCGGCGGACCTTGCGGTGCAGGCGGGCGACCCGAAGGGTGGCCTTGCTTCGGTTGTTGCTCCCCTTTCGTTTGCGGCTAACGCTGCGCTGGGCGCGAGCGAGCCGCTTGCTGGCACGTTCGAGGTGTTTCGGGTTGGGTACGATCCTGCCATCACTGTCGGCCAGCAGGTTCGTGACGCCCAAGTCGATGCCGACGATGGGATCGCTGCGCTGCGCAGGGTCGACAACGTCGATCTCGCACATGATCGAGACGAACCACTGGTCGCCGTCTCGCCTGATCGTGCAGCTCTTTGGCTTGCCTTCGATGGGACGATGGATGACGGTACGCAGGTTGCCAAGCTTCGGGAAACGGACGCTGCCCCCGGCAAGTCGCCACGTCTTCGAATGGGGCTCGGTGAGCGAGAGAACGTCACGGCCCTTGCGCTTCCAGCGGGGCGCGCGGGCGATCCGCTGGAAGCATCGCTGCCACGCCTTGTCGAGTTCGACGAGGAGTTGGGCGCACACGTTGCGGGGAACGTCCGCGAGCCACGGGAGTTCAGTACGAAGCTCGGTCAGGTCGTTGATCTGGTCAAACGCCGTCGGGTAGACCTTGTCCGTCCGGTGCAGACCCATCAGTCGCTGTTCGAGCGCGAGGTTCCACAAGAACCTCAAGGCACCGTCCCACTGTCCCATCCTGGCGACCTGTGCGGCCGTCGGGTAGACGCGGTAGTGAAATGCCTTGTGGATGATCACACTCGTGCCGTAGCGTTGGTCTGTGATTCCGTCAAGCAGCTTCCGCACAGGGTACTGGCCTATTAGGCCAGTCCCGAAACCGTCGGCACTGGCCGTCCAAGCAATGACCGCGTTCACCCGGCGCGCTCGAACGCAAGGCTGAGGCCAGCGCCAGCCGCCATCCCGAGAAGGATCCACGCCAGAGCCATCCCGAGAGCTATGGGCTGGCATCCGGCGGCGCACTGCGGGCCTTGTCCAACCGAAGCGGGATCTCGACCGATGGCGGCTGCTGACTGCTCGCCGCCGGCGGCCCATTGGGCAAAGGGGGGGGAGCCTTCGGAGAGCCCGGCGAGATGCGCACGACGGCACTTCCGGGCCGCTCGGTGTCAGCCACGATCTCGAGCTTGGGAGCTTCGTCGGTCTTCGTAGCCACCTCGTCGACCGAACGCTTCGTGGCCTCCGTCGACCTCTGCAGCGTACCAAGGGCCGTCACGAGTCCCTCGATCTCCCTTGACGCTTTGGCTTGCTCCGCGTGGTTCTGCTCTGCGGTCGCGACCACCGACTCGAGCCGCCAGACCGTGTAGCCCATGACCCCGAAGACGCACACCTGCGCGAGAAGAAGGATCGTCAAGACGCGGCTGACCGCGGACAGGGCAGAAGAAGCTGCCTCGATCCGGTCGAAGACCAGCACCAGCGCCTGGCATATTTGGTCCACCGACGACAGCAGGGACACCGACGCGTCCCGGGCTTCGGCCTCTGCGTCCTTGGCCGTCAGCGGCGGCCGGTCGTCATCGCCGCCGCGCGCACGCTGGTAGCGTTCGTTGGCGCCGCCCGAATCGCCTTGCCGCTGCATGGTCCGCGTGAGCACCAGCCCGTAGCGCCCCGAAGAGGTCTTGCCGGTCTTTCGCGCGCCCTTGTCATCGCTCACTGGTTCCTCCTGTCGCCTCATTGAGGGCCTCGAGCCGGGCGTGCACGTTGCGCCTGGTGGCCTCGAGCCTCTGCTTGGCCTCGTCGAGGGCCTGGTTGCCATCACGATGCCGCTCGGTCGCATGCCGGAACTCGTCGTCGAGCTTGCGTTCACGCTCGGTCTTCAGGCCGAGCAGCATCCTCACCACCGCGGTCAGCTTTGTGGTCACGTCGCGTCCCCCCCGCCGCCGCCCCGCTTGGACCCCGTCCAGTACTTGTCCCGATCGACCCCCGGCATCGACATTGCGAGCGCATCGATCTTCGTGGACGCCCTGTCCGCACCGCGGCAGCTGTTTCGCGTCGCATTGTTCACATCCGACAGCGACTCGCGCATCTTGTCGACGCTGTCGGTCAGCCTCCCAACATGCTCGGTCTGCGCTTCCGTGGCTCTCACCAAGGCATCGTTGGACTTGTTGGTCTCCTGCGCAAGCTGCTGGCTCCGGAGCGCCTGCGCCAGAAGCTCCCCCCGCATCGTGTCCTTGTCGGACAAATGAGCGTTCTTGGCCCTCACGACCAAGTACCCGAGCAGGCCGCAGAAGATCAAGAGAAGCACAACGAGCGAGCCCAGCGCCGTTCGCGTGAGCGTATCGGCCGCTGCACTGCCAGCGTCCAAGACTTCCTTCGGCTGCGCTGCAATGAGTGCGAATACGACGTTCACCAGTGTCCCCTGTCTGCTCCATGTGTGAAGCCCTCAGCCGTAACGGCTAAAGTCGAGCAAGTAGCCCTCTCGAAGTAGCTTGTCAGCCAGCCCCTCGGCGTCGCCAATCACGGCCACAGCCTTGTCCGGCTGCTCGACCTGCCAGCTTGCCCCTCCGATCGTCTGCTCTCTCTTGGCCCAGCTTCCCGCTCCCTTTCCCACCACGGTCGCGACCGCCAGGCCCGGCCGCACCCTGTTGTCGAGCGCTACGAAGTACGTGCCCCTCGCCATGGGATGGCTCGTGGGGTTGGGCCGGCAGCAGCACGGGCGAAGGCTTCTTTGCTTGGCCGCCTCGACGTAGTAGCGGCGCAGCTCCGCCATGTACTTGCCCTTGGTCGTGACGTCCCGGGGACACGACGCCATCCAGGCCGAAAGCTCGGGGAATCGCTTACCGAGCGCGGCCGTGACCTCGCTCGCCTGCTTTTTGGTGAGCGTTTCCTTTCCCGGCACCGCTCGCTGCATCGCCGCCTCGGCGCTCTTTCTGGCGTCGGTCGGGCTCGGGCCTTGCCCCGTGGGGTTCTTGAGCCACCTCGTGCGGGGAAACCCGTCGTCTCGGAACCTCTCCCATCCGTCCCACGCGCCCTCGGTCTTGGCGAAGTCGATCCCACGTACCTCACGGAAAAGCACGCCGCTCACGGAAAGGTCGTAGTGGTCTCGGGTGCCCCCTACGATGTGCCTCTGCCCATCGGAGTGCGCCCAAAGCGATTCGTCGATTCGTTTCCAAGGGCTATGCGTCTTTCGCCGGCCTCGCGTGGGGTTCTTTTTCGCGCGAAGGCGCATGATCTCCTCGGGGGAGAGCCAGCGGCGGCACGCGTCGCCCTCGTACAGCTCGTAGTCGATCTTGCCGCAACGCGTGCACACCGCGCAGCTCTTGCTCGGAGCGCTCTGCATTTTCCCCCGGCATGGCTCGGGTGCGGTGGGGCGCTTGCGGCTTCGCGCGGTGCTCATGGCTCCGAGGATACCACCTGCACGGAAACCCGGGCAAGCGCCCTTGCACAACTCGCGTCGCTCGGGCATGCTGCCTGCCATGTGCGACTGTCACGTTCTGCTGTGTCTCGACTGCGCCCCCAAGGGCGCCTACGAGGTCCCAGCCATCGCGATCATTACCGGCCACTGCCAGCGCTGCGGCGTCGAGGTAGGTGTCTTTGTCGAGCATGAGACCGGGCGCGAGCGATCGTACGTGCTCGCTCCGGCCTGGCTGGTGCAGCCCCCAATCACGGAGCCGGCGCCGCCCAAAGGCAAGCCCCGAGGCCCCATCAGGTTCGGTATCGGACACAAGGGCATCGTGATCGGCAACCCTGACAGATCCCCTGCGGGGTGACCCCGTGACGCGTCAGTGGCGCCCTTGAACGAACGGACGCTGATGAACGCCCGCGTTCCGTGGGCGTCGCTCGTCCGACTGGCAAAGCACCTCGAACTCCCCGTCAGGAAAGGTCCCTGGACTCTGCGGCGCCGCATCAACCTCGTCGAAAGGATCCTCGTGCGCATCCAGGAGCTTCGAGACGACGACAGAGCCCTTCATGCGGGACGGGGACTGGGAGGCGAAGAGGTTCGGGAGCGCCAGCGGCCTGGTGGCTAGGCAATCGGCTTCCAGCGGCCATGATCCAAGATGTGGATCTCGTGCGGCGCGATCGTCCGGTCGACGTACCAGGCAGGGGCCCCCGCAGCCTTCGACCCGAGTCCATCGACTTTCCTTGCCTTCGCGAGGGGAACCCGCAGAACGACGACCGCCTCGCCTGGCTGCGCCTCGTCAGCCTTTCGCTGCCAGTACCCGATCCCGGCCTTGCTCGTCAGGTACAGCTTGCCGTCGCGGTGCCCCACGTAGCCCCCTCGGCCCATCTTGCCCCTCACCATGGGCTGTACGGGCACAAGGCCGCGGCGGGCGATGGCGGGAAGCCGGCTCGCCCAGGTCACGTGGTACGCGGGCTCGGGGGGCGCCTCGAGCTTGCCTGTGAGGATCTGCCGCATGTAGCGGGCGAAGTCCTCTTCGTTTGGGACCGCCTTGAAGAGGCTTCGGATCGCTTCGGCCTTCTCCCGCGTGTCCGCCAATAGCTCCACCTTCGTGCCATAGCGATCCTCACCAACGACCTCGAAGCCGCCCTTGACCCGTTTCACCTCGAGATGCGGACCTGGATCGGCCGGGTCCTCCCAGTAGGGGTCCACGGGGTTTACCCTCGGGTACATGGCCTCTAGCCTGCCTGCGAGCTTCTCCGCAACGCCGGCTGGCATATCGGTTCCCGCGTCCATGCGGAGCCCATGGACCACGCTCGATGGCTCGTACTGGTCCACGGGAGAATCGCCCCGCAGAAGCTCGCGCGCGCGGCGCGCATTCGACCAGCCGATGTCCCTCGACGCAAACCCCGCGTCGACCAGCACAAGGCCGCGCTTCGGGTGCATGACGTACGAGTCTTCCTTGAACTCCGGAGCGCGGAACCCGTAGGGGCGCATCGCCTTGGCAATGAGGTTGTGAAGATCGGTTATCCGATTGCCTTTGCCCCACGACGCTCCGCGACTCTCTTTGACCTGCACACACTCGCGGATGAGCACGCCCGCGGCTTCGTCGTATCCGTACGCCTTCGCGACGCGGTGCCGGATCGCCGGGAGCGTGCCCGCGAAGCGGAAGAATTCCCATTCGTCCCTCAGTGATTGCCGGTGCAGCTTGGCTCTCTCGGTACCGGCCTCGCCGCGGGCGACCTTGAACGCCTTGCCCTTGCTGTCGCAGATGACGATCCCGTATTGCCCTGCCCCCACGTAGCTCAAGGGCGCGACGGCGCCAGCTTCGATGGCGCGCTCGACGGCGTCCGGCATCTCGCTTCTCACCGCTTCGTGCACCCATCGAAACGATTCGTCGAGCCTCGGATCCCAAGGGTTCGGCCTGCCGGCGCGACGCGCGCGTACCCTCGCAAGGACAAGCATGTCGGTGAGCAGCGCGTCGCTAGCGTGCCACGACGGCGCGCCCTTCGGCGGATCGCGATAGAACTTCGACCCCCGAACGCCCACCATGATGCCGCGCGTATTCGGGTCGGGCAGCGCCTCGAGCAGCGCGTCGATCTCCGCGATCACCGCGGCGCGGTCTACCGGGCCGCGTCGTTTTACGGGGCCGCGAGCCGCCACCTTCGCGAGGTCCCCCGGCGCCGGGGAAAAGGCCCACATGGCCAAGGCAAGGTGCCTTCGGGTCGGGCGCCCCTCGGCGTCGAACCATACTTCACCCCCTGCTACAGCTTGGGCAAGGTGGCGCGCGATGAACGCCTTTCTCTTCGCCTGCCAGCCGGCCGAAAGGGCGCTGAGCTTGCCGGCCTTCTCGTAGGCCCTCACGAATCCCGTGTTGCCGCGGGCAGCCTTGGACACGCCAAGCCCCTCGGCGAGCGGCTCGAGTGACAGCACGGTGCGAAGGGGAAGATCGGTTCGGCTCATGGCTGCCTCTGTGCGTCCGCGAGGATCGGTGTCAGTAAATCGACCCATTTCAGCTCGAGCTGCCCGAGCGCGTAGGTCGCGAGCATCTCGGCGAAGTTCTCGCTTGGATCGGTCGAAGCGTAGAGGCTCACGAACGCGGAGACCTCGCGGTAGTGGTGGTTGAGAAGCCACTTGTGAAGGGGCATCCATCCGACCCTGGCCCGATTGAGCTTGCTGACGACCACGATCGCGGGCTTGTTCTTGGACAGGCCGATCTTGACAACGCGCCACTCTTCGCCGATCGACTGCCCTTCCGAGGGCCTCAGATCGGAGCGTTTCCACAGCGCGTCCGACATCAATTGATCGGATTCGTCTTCGATCCTCTTGAACAGAGTGCGGATCTCGGCCCTCTTGTGCGCGAGCAGCCGATCTTCTATCCGGTGCGCAAGCTCGTGCAGCACGGTCTTGACCGCGGGGCCCGTCTGCCCCTTGAGGTTCGCCCTGACGTACAGCTCGTCGGTTTCGATCCAGTAGAATGCAAGCGCCTTCGGATTGCGGTGCACGGAGTTCACGATCGTCACGTCACCGTACAGGGCTCGACCGAGTCCCACGCGCCCGAGCGCCTCGGCAGCCTTCGCTACCACCTCCCCGGCAGCCTCCATGACCTTGGGCGAAAAGCCTCCTGCGTTGACCAAGCGCATTCCGTGCACTTCGGGCTCCGCGTGCTCCTTCGGGCGCTCGAGCGTGCGCTCGACCGCATCGAGGTAGCCTATCAGGGCCTTTACGCGCAGCTTGTACTGCGCGACCGGATCGCGCCCTATGCGCGTCCTGGTGGTCTGGTACTCCTTGGCTGCTTTCTCGAGCACCGTCCGGTCTTTCGACGTTGGGTCGTAGTGCTGCAAGAGCCCCAGAAAGAACGTTCCCAGCTTGCGACGCCCGAACGCCGCGGGGATCGCGCGCAGCCTGGCGGACGCGCGGTAGCTTTCGTCGGGCACCTGCGACATCCAGTCGACGAACTCGAGGAAGGCGCTCAGCTGATCAAGGGGATCGGTCGTAGGATTCTCGCGAGGCCTCGAGGTCGGGTTGCGGCCCGCCACCTCGGCCTCGTACAGCTTTCCCCCAGCTCGACGAAACCGCTCAACCTCGTAGTGGTCCTTTCTCTGGGGCACAAGGCCCGTAGCCTGCATCACGCTGCGTGGCACGATCCAAGCGATGGGCTGCACCTTCCAGGCGTAGGACGGCTGGTCGTAGTTGATGGCATGTTGCGCCGCGGCTTCGTAGAGCCAGGCTACCCGAGCAAGGCCGCCAAGGGCCTCGATGACCGGCGCATCGTCCCACCACACCACGGGGTCGCCCGTTGGGCTCAAAGCCCAGTCCGACGCCAGCTCCGTCTCGTGCTCAATGTCCAGAGCCCCCGGGTCATCGACCGCGAGATGCTCGAACCCGGACCACTGCAGCACCCATGCTGGACCGCCGCTGGGCAACGTGGTCCGAAGGAACGTGCAATGCCCGCAGCGCGACAGGGGCCCGACGTCGAAGCTTCGCACGTCCACATGCTTGGCAAACTGCCGGTAGGGGACCTCTTCGGCGTGCTCGGTCAACCAGTTGACCAGCGCGGCCGCCATGCCGTCGCAGCGATCCCCGGTGTACGTGGCCTTGCCCGTTGCCGTGGGATTGTCGACGTAGGCTCGTTTGGGGCTGTCCCCCCTGAAGACGAACTCGTCGTTCTGTCGGTACTCCAGCAACCGCGTATCCACCCGTGCAGTGAGTCGTTTGCCTTTCTTACCGCCGTAGTGCCTACCCTCTTCCGGGTCGAGCAAGACGTAGTCGCCAGGCCGAATCGTCGGATCGGCGTAGTCGGGAACCCACCGGTACACGTAAATACGGCCAGGCAGTTTGTCAGACAGCATCTGACCCGTTGCGAGTACGTTTACGAACCTAGCACGTTCCATCACGCGCCCCGCCAGGCCTCATACAGCTGCCAGGCGCCTATGACCGCGGCCGCAGTCACGCCCGCAATCGCGATCCCCTTTCCCAGCGAGATGCCGCCCGAACCGCCACCGCCAGCGGCCGGTCCATGCTGGAGGAACGGCGCGATGATCCCGCGCCACACCGCCTCTTGCACCTGGTTGGCCTGGTAGATGTGCGCCGCCTTGTCCCCACCCGACGTGCCCAGGGGCCAAGCGCCGATGAGGTGCAGCTCGCCCAGGCT
>Ga0265297_10007311_pt1 | contig 15389 bp, 31 predicted proteins | sample Munlanlwell13791_FD_192502 | JGI IMG/M metagenome (GOLD analysis project Ga0265297, IMG submission 192502) | Leachate microbial communities from a municipal landfill in Southern Ontario, Canada - Leachate well 137-91 | ecosystem: Engineered > Solid waste > Landfill > Unclassified | place... | reverse complement strand
TGCAAGCGGTTCGGTATCGCCAGCGAGGACACGACCAGCGGGAAGGACATCGCGGAGCTGGTGCAACTCGCACGTCTGCATGCCGCAGATGCGGTTGACCCGCAGGTGATTGCTGAGGGCGACGCCGAAAATGCATTAGCAGATAGTCGCCGGAGCTGGGCAGCCGTGGAAGCCCACTGCCGCGCGGATGTAGCCAAAACCGTCGCGCTGGCGGAGCGGTTGGGACTGCTCTCCACCAAGCCAGCAGCCGCGGTGACAGAAGGATTCTGATGAACGCCCTACTCGGCCGGCAGGCGACCGTCACCCTGAGCGAGTGGGATCTGAACCTGATCCTGAGCGTGGTTGAGCAGGCCATCGCGGATCTGTCGCGGTCCCCGGAGGCGTCTTGGGTGACGCTGACGGAACGGCAGAAACTGCGGCGCGAAGCCCTGGTCAATCTGGGCCTGCGCTTGGCGCGTGTCGAGCAGGGCTTGACGCACGAATCGGTGGAGGTGCGCTAGTGCCCGCCTGTCCCAAGCCCCGCCCGGCGCTGTTGGCGAAAGAGGACGCCCGGCGGCGGAAGGCGCAAGTCGAGCGGGCGATTCGCACACTTGTGCGGCAGCGGGATGGGGGGCGGTGCCGGTATTGCCACAAGCCGGGCACGGACGTACATCACATCAGGCCGCGCAGCCTGGGCGGGCACAGCGAGACGACGGGGTTGGTGCTGCTTTGCCGACGCTGCCATGCCCTTGTGACCGGCCACGTATTACGGATCACGGGGAACGCAGACGAGAAACTGAACTTTCAGGTGTGGACAAACTAGGGACGGGAGGGAGACACATGGCGGCTGCGGCGTGGATGGTGACACGCTTGCGGACCCTAACGCGCCCACTGGCGGCCCCGGAGCGTCCGGTGGGAGGTGCAGTTCCGGGTAAGTAAGGGGTTAGCAACACTTTTATCATCCGTTGTCAGGTCAGCAACCTGCTAGCCGGGTCAGAACCGGCCAGCCGCCATCAACTCGGAGTGGAGGTAGAGACATGAGAAAGCGGAGCGACATTCAGAAGTTGATCGACCTGGTGCAAGGCGCAGACGAGGCGACGACGGCCACGATGCGCGAGATTGTGCTGAGCCTCATCCCGCCGCCGATTAAGCCCCCGCGCAAGGTGGGCCGGCCGCGGAAGGAGAAGGCGCACCCGGTGGACGTGGCCATGCTCGGCGGCGATCCGAGTGTGTAGGAACGGGGCGGCTGCGGAACTCGCGGTCTTATTGCAGAGACAGACTACGAGCGCCGGGCAACGTCGCGCAGAGCGGCCAGCCGCCACTTATTCAGAATGAAAACGGAGGACGAGATGGCAATAAGACGACGCCCCGTGCTTGTAGATTTCGTTGACCAGTTCGGAGAGAAACAGGTGATCCACCGGACACATGGACGGCTTGGTATCCGCCGCAAGTCGGACACGGTCTGCCTGACCATGACGAAGGTCGTGGGTCGCGTGGTAGGTGAGCGCATCCGAGAAGAACGCCTCAAGGCGGGTCTGTCAATGGAGCAGTTGGCGCTTCGGGCTGGGTTGACTGGGGGGAAGCAGGGCATCTACCAGATTGAACAAGCCATGAATACGGGCATCAGACTCGGCACGCTTTACGCTTTGGCTGCCGCACTTGGCGTGTCTCCATTCTCGTTGCTGCCGCCCGTGTCGATGGTGCTTGAGCAGGCGGGGGCGACGATGCGGCAAGAAGAAAAGCTGGCGGTCTAGCCATGCTGGCCCCTGCTGAGCGCACCCGCCTTGCCTCGGCCCGTGAGTTGGTGCGGGCCTACATGCTGGCGCATCACACGGCGACCAATGCCGAGCTCTGGCGCGTCGGGGGCAACGCGGCCACGCGGCGGCTGTGGGAACTGCGGCCCGAGTTTGCGCGCCTCGGGTATGTGCTGACCAAGGCGCACCAGGGGCGGTCCCGGTGGGTGTACCGGCTGGAGCCGGTGCCGCCCGACATGCGGGCCGCGCTGACGCAGCCGTCGCTGTGGGGAGGGTGACAACAACCATGACGTATCGAGATGTGACGACACAAGCCGAGTTGGATGCCGCGCTCAAAGAAGTGGGCGTTATGCCAGTCTGTCGAGGAACGGGCACGTTTCAAGTGAGCGGCAGCAGCCAGGTCACGGCCTACGGCAGCAGCCAGGTCACGGCCTACGACAGCAGCCAGGTCAGGGCCAGCGGCAGCAGCCAGGTCACGGCCTACGACAGCAGCCAGGTCACGGCCTGCGGCAGCAGCCAGGTCACGGCCTGCGACAGCAGCCAGGTCACGGCCTACGACAGCAGCCAGGTCACGGCCAGCGGCAGCAGCCAGGTCAGGGCCTCGCGTGGCGTGGCTGTTACCGTACATGGCACGAACGTGAAGCGACGCGGCGGCGTGCTGATTCGCGTGCCGAAGATTCGCACGGCGGCTGAATGGTGCGAATGGTATGGCGTGGCCGTCAAGCGCGGCGTGGCTGTGCTGTTCAAGGGCGTGGACGCGAACTACGACAGCCCGCACAAAGCCAACTACGCGCCCGGCACGGTTCCGGCTGCGGCGGATTGGGATGGGGGAAAGGCGGAATGTGGCGGCGGGCTGCATTTCTCACCCACCCCGGCCCACACGTTCTGGTTCGTCACGGATGCCGTCAAGTTTGTGGCCTGTCCGGTCCGTCTCAAGGACATCATCGTCCATAAGGATGCTGAGTATCCGCAGAAGGTGAAAGCGCCGCGCTGCTGTGCGCCTGTCTGGGAATGTGACATCAACGGGAAGCCGGTTGCTCCGGCGACGAAGGCCGAGAAGGCGGTGAAGCGATGACTGGCTGGTATTGGCTGGCGGGCGGACTGCTCCTGGTCGGCGTCCTAATGGGGCTGCTCGCCATCTGCGCGTGCATCGTAAGTGGGCGCTGTGACCGGGAGGACTGGGAATGAGCCTCGCCCTGACACTGTTAGCCGTAGTCAGTCTCGGCGCGGCGCTGTCGCACTATGCCACCCGCTGCCGCCACGCGCACACCCACCCGGAGCGGCGGGACGGGGAGTGGTATCTGCGCTGCCGAGACTGCGGCCGGCGGTCCAGCGGCATGAAACGAGAGGCGTGATGGACACGATCCACTTGATCTGGTGCTGTGCGGGCTTCTGCGTGGGCTGGAGTGCCGCGCTGCTGCTCGTACTGTGGCGCACGGAGCGACGGCGATGACATCAATCCGAACAGGGACGCTTCTGTACGGGTATTGCGATGGCTGGTTTGGTCGCGATTCTTACGAGACAAAGCGGGTCGAAGCCTTCGGCGCAGATTGGGTGGTTGCTCGTGAAATCAAGACTGGCATCCCCATCTTCGCGTCGCGAAGCCCAGAACAGCTTGCCGAGTTCGCGACGGAGAAGGAACGACAGCGATGGGAGGTGTAGCCATGCCCGACACCCTCTCGGCACGGCTACGGGCGGCGGCTGATGACTGCGCGGCCGGTGAGTTTCCCGGCGAACCGCTTGAGCCGTTGTTGCGCGCAACAGCCGACCGGCTGGACACACTGGAGAAATCGCTGGCGGCATCAGAGCGATTCCGAATGGGCGATGCGTGGAGTGCGCTGCAACGTGAGAACGAACAACGGGCACGCGCCGAACAAGCCGAAACCGCTCTCCGCGCGGCACGGGCGGCGATGGTTGAGGCGCTGAAGACAAGCCGTGATGAGGGGAGCGGGCGGTGTCGTGTCTGCGGGGCTGGGCCGGGCGAGAGGCACAGCGAGCAGTGGTGGTGCGGAGTGCTTGGGACAACCATGGCTGCGCTTCAACCTTCCATTTCAGGCACCACGGACGTTTACCGCCTTGTCACCCAAGCGCGGGCGATTTCTCGTCTGCTGAGTGAGGCAGGTATCGGCCCCTGCACGATCCCGGAGGGAGTCAGGTTGTTGCTGAATCGTGCCGAAGAGGCCGAGTCCGCCCTTGCCGCCGTGCGGGCCGAGGGGGAGGCCGAGCGCAATGCCTTAAAGGCCCAATTGGACGCCATTAGCGAGGATGGGACTGCTGAGCTGAATGAAGCGTATGCCATCCGCGAGCAGCATAGGAAGTTGACAATAGCCTTCAACCGTCTGCGCGAAGAACTGTGGGCAGAAAAAGCCTTGCGCGGCGGGGAAAAACAACAGGCTGCAGCCGCCTTTGCCGCCGTCCGTGCGGAGGAGCGCGAACGGGTGAGCATCGTGCAGGATGGGCTGATGTGGCAGTGTGTCCACGGGCATTACTACCGAACTCGGCACGGCGAGTCCGAGCCGGTGCCCTGCCCAGTCTGCGCGTCCATCGAGCGGCTGACGTCACAAGCCATCACTATCTCGCACCTGCTTGCCGAAGCAGGCATCGGTCCTTGCACCCTCGCAGAAGGCGTGCGGCAGTTGTGGGTTCAGCGGGAAGATGCAAAAGAGCAGCGGGCCGCCGTGCGGGCCGAGGGGGAGCGGGAGGGACAGGGCACCAAGCGGTTGTACTACGAGCTACTGTTTGCTGTCAGCAAAAAGTACCCGAATGAATCTCGTCATGACACAGCCTTACGGTACATCCACGAAGCCGAATCGCATAGCGGCGAGGCAAGTGCGGCCATTGAGGCCCTGGCCGAGAAAGGGACGCCATGAGCTATAAGCGTGGAATGACTGACCGTCAGGTGGCAAGGGCAGCGATGAAGATTATCCGTGCGAACGCATTCTTGATCGCCGACGCGCACGATTCAAATCAGGTATGGAACCTGATCGCGGTTGTGAACGTGGACAATGAAGAGAAGCCAGAAGATGAGAGGCTGTGAAGAGGTCGGACTGCCCCGACCCGCCGGAAGGAGGCCAGCCGTGACCGTCAAGGACATCGTGCGCGAGTATCTGGCCGACCACGGCTACGACGGGCTGTACAACGCCGAACTGGACTGCGCGTGCCTGACTGATGACTTGGGGCCGTGCGACGACTGGAGAGCTGACTGTTGCCCCGGCTACAAGACAACCTGTCAGGCCGAGGGGTGTCAACCGTGGGATCGTTGCGAGTGCTGCATCATCGGCGGGTGGCATGTGCAGGCCGAGCCACCGAAGGGAGGACGGTGATGACTCCATACCCAACGACACCCGGCTATTACTGGTACAAAGGCCGCACGCCTACCGGCGGCTGGATCTTGGAGTGGAAGATCGTGGAGGTGTATCGCACCGCCGACGGGGCGTTGTTGGTCGATGATCACCTCAGCGTTGACGTAGGCGAACCCTCCCAGTGGTTCGGCGACTGCGTCGGCCCGTTGCTGCCGCCAGCCGACGGGTGGCAGGGACAGGCGGACACACCACAGGCGTAGGCGCGGCGACACGGAGGCGGTATGGCGGGTTGGCAAGGTGTATGCTTATCTTGGGGTTGTGTGTGGGGGGTCATTCCCTCTTGCAAAGTTCCGTGTGCCTACACACACAGGCGCACACAACCCCATCTTCACCTTGTAGGAGGTGCCTAGTGCCCTGGGTCAAGCTCGACGACCATTTTCCCGACCATCGCAAACTCGCAGAACTGGGTGACTACGCGCCCTTGTGTGGCTGGCTCTATGTCTGTGGACTGGCGTTCTGTAACCGCCAACTCACCGACGGGCGTATCCCCAAGGCCCACGTTCACCGACTGGCGTCCTTTCGGCACATCGGCCTCGAGACGGGGTCAATCGGCCCGGCCGACCGCCCCTACGCCACGGTTGGCGACGACGTGACGCCGGAGCCCCTGGCAGACCTGTTAGTCACGGTGGGGCTCTGGGAGGACCAGGGAGACGCGTACTACATCCACGACTACCTGGACTACCAGCCGTCTAAGACCGAGGCGCTGGCGCTTAAGGAGACTCGGGCGAAGGCTGGGATGGCGGGGTCTGCGGCACGCTGGACAGCCGGCGAGCAGTCCCTTGATGGCAAAAATGGCAAACCGCATGGCAAACCGCATGGCAAACCGCATGGCAAACCGATAGCAAACGGCATGGCAAAATCATGCCCCGTTCCCGTTCCCGATCCCCAAGATGTACCCCCTACCCCCACAGAGACAGAGACCCCCGATCTGATCGGGCAGTTTTGGCAGACCTGGAGACAACTGCTCAAGGACGAAGCGCACCAGCAGATTGCCCTGACTCCGAGGGGGACGGAATACACGCACCTCGTCGCGCTGGTTGAACGCTATCCCGATCCCGACTGGCTGGCGCTCATTGCCCGGCTCTACGTGATTTCGCAGAACACCGAAATGCGGAAGGTGCCGCGCTCTCTTGGCATGTTGAAACACTGGGCCGGCGAGTGCGAAACCCTGCTGCGTGCTGATGGCCGCAAGCCCGCATCGGAGCGTGCGTCGTGACGGACACGATTGAGCGGCTGTCGAATCTGGGCCTGGAGCGGACGGTGCTGGGGCAAGTGCTCGCCTTTGGGCTTCTGGCTGAGTTTTTGGCTGCGGGCCTGGAGGCGGAGGACTTCTACCGGCAGGCGCACCGGCAGGTCTGGGCAGCGATTCAGGCGGTCGAGGCGCGCGGGCAGACGGCGGATCTCCCGCTGGTGGGTTCTGAGCTGCGGGCCGGCGGCGTGCTTGAGGATGTGGGGGCCGCCTACTACAGCAAACTCGGGGACGGCGTACCGAAACCGCGCTGGGAGAACATCGTCGCGCTGGTGACGAAACTGCGCGAGTTGGCGACGGCGCGTGAGTTGATCCGGCGCACCTCAGTCCTCACGACGGCGCTCGAAGCGGACCCGTCGCTGATTCAGTCCGACATGCTGGCCGACCAGTTGGCCGAGATGGACACCTTACGCCAGCGGCCGATTGGCTCGGCCTCGGCCATGCTGACCGCCCAGGGTCAGGTGCGGGCGCTCCATGCGGAGATGACGCAGGATCGGTCCCTGCGGATGTTCCTCGGCTTGCCGACCCTCGACAACATCCTCGACGGTGTGCATCCGGGCGAGGTCTGCGGACTGATGGCGCGTCCGGGTATTGGCAAGACGTTGCTGCTGGGGCACATCACGCGGGCGCTGGCCGAGCGCGAAGCGGGCGTGGTGTTCTTCTCGCTTGAGATGCCGGCCGCGCAGATTGTGACCCGGCTGGCTCGGGCGCTGACGCACACCGACCGCTACCAACTCCAGGGCGCGGTCACAACGGGCACCTTTGACGAGCAGTCCTACCTCTGCGCGTTCCACACGCTGATCTTGATCGACAAACCGGGGCTGTCGGTGGGCCAAATGGACAGCTATTTGCGGCAGGCGGCGATGGGGCCACTCCGGGGGATACCGATTCGAGCCGTCGTGATTGACCATCTCGGCCTTGTCGGCGGGGATCGTGGGATGAGCACGTATGACCGGGTGAGCACGCAGGCGCGGGAGACAAAGGAACTGGCCAAGCGGCACAAGCTGGCTGCGCTGCTGGCGATTCAGGTCAACCGGGAGCAGGGCGGGGACGGGTCGAAGGAATTGACCCTAGCCAGTGCGCGTGATTCGGGCGTGGTGGAGGAAGCGATGGACTACCTCGTCGCCGTGCGGCGGCTGGACCGCGCGCAAGCCTTGAGCGTGACGGAGCGGGAGCGGTATCGGGACGCATTGTTTCTGTCCGTACTGAAGAACCGGCACGGGGCACTGGGCGACGAGTTTGCGGTGCGGATGGACACGCACGATCTGGGGCTGACCGAAGATCCGGGTCTGACTGCGGCACAGGATGACTTGGCCCGGCTGGCTCGGGTGGGAGCGAGGCGATGACACGACGGGATGCACAAGCCATTCTGCGAGCCGAACGCGATGAACTGCGCCGGCTCCAAGCCAGGGCCGTTGAGATGTTGACGGCGATTGAGGCTCAAACGGCGCGGGTGCGGATAGCGACGGAGACGCTACGCCGCTTGCTTGAGCAGGCTGACGTGAACGCGGCATAGCCGGTAGTCACTCCGGCAGGGAGGTTGGTATGAGACGGGTGCTGATCGTGGCGGTGCTGATCGCGGTGTTGGCGGGCGTGGTGTCGGCCTACAGCGGGTCGTGGTTGCGGAAGATGACGACGAGCCAGTTTTACAGCTTTGCGCCGGGGTGGACGCATGTGACGCCGGTCATTGACGATGACACGCTGGTGGTGGTGTTTTACAACACCAACAGCGGGTCGTTTGTGGCGGTGCGGTTTTTTGACTTCCACGAGGCCCGATGACCCGGACGGCGGCGCGGGTAGACGGGACGCAGCGGGCGATTGTGCGGGCGCTGCGGCAGGTGGGCGCGGCAGTCCTGCCGTTGCACATGGTCGGGCATGGCGCCCCGGACGCCTTGGTGGCGCGGGCGGGTGACATGGTGCTTCTGGAGATCAAGGCGGGCAAGGGCAAGCTCACCCCGGAGCAGGTGGCGTTTCACGCGGCCTGGCCGGGGCGGATCGTCGTGGTACGCACGGTGAGTGAGGCGCTACGGGCCGTGGGGGTGAGTACGTAACAGCACGGAGGGATGGCTGATGAGTCCAGAACTACAACAGGCGTTCGCGGAGTTTCTGAAGGCATTAATGGGCACGCTGGAGCGTGCCGAGAGCACGGTGGCCGCAGAGCTGCCTGACGTGCTCTACCAAGTCGCGTTGTTGGGGCGGTGGACAGAGACGGGGGCCTGCCTGGTTGCGGCGCTGTTCTTTGTCGGCGGGTTGGTGATGTTGTGCCGAAAGGAGACCTGGAAGGCGACGATGGATGAGGACGAATTTCTAGAGGGTGGTCCTTTCCGACTCTTTGTACGGATTGCTGGCGGTCTGATGCTGCTCGTGGGAGTGCTAGTGGGCGCTGATCATTGCGGTCGCATGTTGGCAGCTTGGATCGCGCCTAAAGTCTACATCCTCCAGTGGCTGCGCGGCCTGCTCTAGCCATGACCGAGCCCGATCTGATCGTGGTGTGGCCCCAGGATGGCAAGGCGGGGGAGCTCATCGGGGATCGGCCCACCAAGCCGCCCGATGGGCGAGCGCTGCCGTTTGGCTATGACGGGCTGAGCTTTGAGGCCAGCCGCACGTATGCGCGGGACAAGGCCTTGCGGCCTGAGTATGCCAAGCGCAAGCGCCGGGACGCGAAACGGCGGTATCGCGCGAAGGTGGCCGCGCGGCAGGCGGTTGAGGCCAACCGGGCCGCCTGGAAAGCCACGATGATCATCACGGCGGCGGGGCAAGCGCGGGCGGAGGCCCATCACGCGGCGACACGGGGGCGAGGATGAGCGGCAGCTCGAGTCTGACGATCTGTGAGCGCTCCACGCTGAGCCGAGACGAGGTGTTGGCGCGGCTGGAGTCGATTGATTCGGGCTGGAAACAGCAGTGTGAGCAGCAGCAGGCGCGACGGATTGCGGCCGATGCGACCGTGAGCCAGCAGGCGGAGGAGTTGGATCGGCTGCGTGCCACCATGAGTCAGCAGGCCGCAGAGATCGCGCGCCTCCGCAAGTTGGTGCAGGTTGACGCCCGCGGGCAACAGTTGCTCCGGGCGCTGGCGGCGCAGATCGAGGCCCTGCGGCAAGTCACGGCCACGCCTCGCCAGGCGCGGCGGCGGCGCGGTTCTGGCACATCCTGTGCATGAGCGCGCGACATGACTCTGCGAGCGCGTGCCTGGGCGGCCATGCAGTGCTGGCGGCTGGCCCGGTGGCTGGGCGGGCCGGCGTGGTTGCCGCCGGAGGTAGAGACGCAACTGCTGGAAGCGGCCTCGCAGATGGATCGCGTCACCGCGTTTCTGCGGCTGCATGCGGCGTTGTCGGCGGCACAGGCGCAAGCCCAGGCCGAGCAGACCGAGCAGGCCAGCGATGCGTTTCTGAAGCACTGGCTGGCGAATCAACGCAATCTGCCACGCACATGACCATCCTGATTCCCGAAGTCGGCTTGGCCCACGAGGGCTCGCTGCGGTATGCGCTGGGCTTTGTGCAGGATCTCGCGGACATCTACGACCGCGTCGGGGTGCCAGCCGAGGCGCGGGTGATCAAGTTTCAGGCGCACGACTGGCTGGCAGAAGACTGGCAGCGGTGGCGGCCGGGGCCGCGCCCGCCGGGGTATGAGTACCTGTCGCGGCAGGACTATCTGGCCCGCACGGGATTCGTGCGGGAGTGGTGGCAGCAGATCAGCGAGACGGCGCATCGCCGGCAGCTGCGATTTTGGTGTTCGGTGTTTGTGCCGGAGGCGATGCGTCGGCTGGCCGGGTTGGTGGACGCATGGAAAGTGCCGCACACGCGCAGTCCGAATACCGCGCTGGCGGCGGCGCTCGCCGCAGAGCCTGAGCCCAAGATCGTCTCGGTCGCGCCGGGGGACGTGGCGCGGGTGCGGGAGTTGTACCCCGACGCGCAGCTGCTGTGGTGTTGGCCGACGAATCCGACGCCCCGTGCCGAGGTGCAGCACCAGCTACGCGGGGCGGGGGCGTTCCCGGCCAGTGTCGGGCTGTCGCTGCACATGGAGCCGCGCGAGTTTGTGGGCATGCTGCCAGAAATCGTCTCAGCCGGCGTGCCGCTGGTGGAGGTGCATGTGTGCTACTCGCGGCACATCACGTTACCGGACACGCCGTGGTCGCTGGAGTTGGCCGAGTGTGAGCAGGCGGTGCAGCTGTGCCGGGAGGGGGCGTGCGCCGTCTCGGCTGGCTGATCACGGCGTCCCCGTCGTATGCCCGGAGCCAGACGGCGCTGGCGGGCCTGCGGGATCGTGGTGTGCCGTATGTCGTGCTGGTGACGGCCTCCGCGCTGGTGCGGGACTATGGCGCGGTCGTGCAGCACATCGAGGCGGACGGGCATCCGATCTGCCGGATCGAGTCGGCCGCGGCGGGCTCCACGCCGATCAGTCAGGCGCTGACGGACGCGCAGACGGGCATCGCGCTGACACAGACGCTGGCGCAGGCCTCCGTCACCGATGTGGTGATCGTGGCGGATCGGAGCGAGACGCTGAGCGCCGCCCATGCCGCCCGGGCGCTGGGCTTGACGATCTGGCATCTCCAGGGCGGGGAAGTGTCGGGTAACATTGACGACCGCATCCGCGACAGCAACACCTGCCTAGCCGACTGGCACCTCGTGGCGAGCGAAACCGCGGCGGCGCGCGTGCGGGAGATTGGGGCGGACCCGGCGCGGGTGATCGTGACGGGCTGCCCGTCGCTGGATCTGGCGCAGGATTCCCGCGTGAGCAACCGCGCGCCCGTGACGTGTGCGGAGTTGGGCGGGACGGGCGCGGACGTGGATCTCGCGGGGCCGTTCGCGCTGGTGTTGCTGCATCCGGTCACCGACGAATATGGGCAGGGGCGGACGCAGGCGGGGATCGTCAAGCAGGCGCTGGCCGAGCTCGAGATCCCGGTCGTCTGGCAGCGGCCGGGGCCGGATGCGGGCGCGGGGGATATTGCGCGGTCGCTGAGCCGGGCGGAGCACGAGCACGCGGATCGCGCGTGGCATTACTTCCATCGGATCGCGCCGGCGCGGTACTACGATTTGCTGCGCCAGTGCCGGGTGCTGGTGGGCAACAGCAGCGTGGGGATTCGGGAGTGTGCGTATCTCGGCGTGCCGGTCGTGAACATCGGGGCGCGGCAGCGCGGGCGGGATCGGGGGGAGAATGTGCTGGATGTAGGTTGGGACAGCGCGGCCATTGCCAGCGCGGTGCAGTGGCAGGCATGGCGCTGGGGGCTGATCCCGTCCAGCCGGGTGTACGGTGGACCGGGAGCGGGGGCGCGCGTGGCTGAGGCCATCGCGGCAGAGGTGGGCGGTTCGTGTCCGGCGAGGGCATGGACCTTGTGCATGGGGTAAGACGTGGCTGATGTGCTGAGAGAGGGGGACGTGATTGACTTGTGTGCGGGGCATCGCGTGTATGCCGATGTGCCCGAGCACTTTGCGTTCATCAATTGCCGGGGGGTGTTTGATAAGTTGGCGCACACCGACGTGCTGATTGGGGGCGAGCTTGCCTATTTGGCTGGACGGTACATCGTCTACAAAACCTTCATGGGAGGCGGCGGGACGGGCATGGGTCCGCATGACGTGTTCCCGGACGGGCATCACGTCTTCTGCGAGCGCGCCGACAATCCCCTGATTCGCGTGGACTTTTACCAAACCGGCTGCTTCACGGCCATGATTAGAGACATCACGCCGGTGGGGCGCGCGGAGCGGCGGTGGGTACTCCCCGATGGGTTGGCTCTTGCCGCGGAGGTGATTGTCAATGCGGGGTGATCCGAAATGGATCAATCAACACGCTTATGATGTGCAGTGGAAAGGCAAAACCGTTCGCGTGCTATTGAAGAAGCTCCGGCCCATTTCGCCCATTTCGACCAAGCTGTTGCGTGATGCGGGGAAGCGCATCGCGGAGGTGATCGCGCATGGCGAATGACCGGCTGATCTTGGTCTGTGACGAGTGCGGGGCGCGGATTGTGCTGTTCAAGTACTACCCGAGCCCGGAGATGAGTTACTCGCCGGTTCAGGGGGAACGCCTCACCGACTTCTTCTGCACGCACGTTTTTCAGTGCCATCCGAAGGCGTATGCCCCGGAGTTGGGACGCACCGTCGGCTTTCGCTTGCTGACGGAAGCCCTTGAAGCGGACGACGATCAGAGGCGTCGTGATGCTGCGCGCTGACGAGATTGCCGCCCGCTTACAGGCGCTGGACTGGCACCCGAAGGACTGGGTGTGGGAAGTGGTGCCGCAGTGCCCGCTCTGTGGGGCGCCGCCGCACACGCTGCTGAGCCAATGGGACCGCTACGGCCACGAGGTGTGGCTGGTGTCCTGCCTGACGTGCGGGTTTGCGTGGCTGATGCGTCGGCTGACCCCGGCGAGCTATGCCCGCTACTACCGGGAGGGGTGGTATCGGCGGTTTGTGGCGGCGGTGAGCGGGGAGTCGGCCGAGGACGCCGAAACCTCCATGCAGGCGAACCAGCGGGCCTTCGGCAGGCTGCTGGCGCGGGCGCTGCAGCGATTGCCAGCACAGGCGGGCACGACGGTGCCGGCCGTGTTGGATGTGGGCGGCTCGTCGGGCTGGATCGCGCGCACGGCGGCGGATCTCGCCTACGGCGAGGTGTGCCCCGTGGATCTGATTGACCCGGCGGGGAGCGAGCTGAACGCCCCGCGTGTGGACGCCTACGCGGACGTGGATACCCTGGCCGCGGCGCACCCGGATCGGCAGTACACGCTGGTGCTGGTGATCCGCACGGTGGATCACTTCAGCGATCCGCTGGCCGCGGTGCGCGCGGCGGTAGCGCGACTAGCCCCGGATGGCTACCTGTGGATCGACTTTCTGGACACGGCCAAGGAGTTCGAGGCGGCCAAGGCGCGGTACGCGTCCAGTGTCACGCGCAAGTGGACACACACGCAGCTGTGGCACGCGCTGGCGAAGCTAGATCACCCGTGCTATTTCTTCGCACAGTCGGCGCAACGGCTGCTCCACCTGACGGGGCTGCAGCCGGTGCGGTATCTCACGGCGTCCGAGCGGCACCTGAGCGTGGTCTGCCGGCGGGCGTCGAGTGAGGGGAGGTGACGATATGCCGTGTGGGGGTGGGCGACGGAAACCGCGGAAGGGGGGAAAACGGGGATGAGGGGGCGGAAGGGACGCCCGCCGTGCTCAATTGCCAGTTGTAATAAGCCCTCTGTCGCGCGAGGATGGTGTGGGCTGCATTATGACCATTGGAGAACGCACGGAGATCCCGAGGCCAAGGTGCGCCCTCGTGGCGTGACCACGTACCGGGCGTGTCTGGTTTGCGGAAAAGAGATCCGGGTTATTGCTGCTCTAGTGAAGCGCAAGAAGTTCTGTTCTCATAGCTGTAATAGTATTGCTCAAATACAGCGAGGTGTGGTTCGCGCCTATAGTAAGCCCGAATGTCAACTTGCTGAGGCGCTTAGCCAACTAGGCGTGAAGTATGAATGGCAGGTGCCGCTTGCGGGGTATGTTGCTGATTTCTTAGTTCGGAAATCTCGCGTCGTGATCGAGGTGGATGGAGAATACTGGCACGCTTTACCAGAAAACGTGGAGCGTGATGCTAAGAAAGACGCGGCCCTGTCGTCTGCTGGTTACAGGGTTTACCGAATACCATCGTTGACCGTGGTAAAAGACGCCGCTGGGGCGGCGGAATCGCTTGTGTCGAAAGCGGGTCTCATTACAAACGGACAGGGCCGACTAGTGTTGACGCCTCACGAGTTGCGCGTGTGTTCGGTCTTTGGGTGCAATAGGCCGCTGAAAGCGCGTCAGTTGTGTGGAGCGCACTATTTGCGCCTTCGGATATACGGCGATCCTCTTGCTGCGGCACCGGCTCCGCCGCCGCGTTACTGTTCTGTGGAGGGTTGTGGCCAACCGCATTGTGCAAATGGCTACTGTCGGCTACACAACCAGCGTCATCAGACCGAACTGTACTGGTTGACGCATCGGCGCATCAGGAAACCCGTAGGAGCGGCGGGGCCAAACGAGTCGGTATGTAGCGTAGAAGAATGTCTCCGCGCCGCTAAGCATCTTGGCCTCTGCAATCGGCATTACCAGCAGCAATGGAGACAGCGGAGAATGGCAGCATGAGAGTGACCTGTGTCATACCTGCGCGCCGCAATTCGCAGCGCATCCCCCTGAAGAACTTTAAGTCCTTTGCGGGCGGGCCGAGCCTGACCGAGCGAGCAGTGCTCTGCGCCCAGCAGTCGGGGGTGTGCCGGGATATCGTGGTGAGTTCCGATGCCCCGGAGGCGCAGGCGATTGCACAGTGGTGCGGCGTGGTGTATCACCAGCGCTCAGCGGCAGCCAGCAGTCATCAGGCGACGGCACAGGACGCACTGCGGGAGATTTGGGCCGCCGTGGAGGGGCTGTTCTGCCCCGATGCGCTGCTGTGGCTGCAGCCGACGTCCCCGCTCCGCACGCCGGGGCTGCTGCAGCGTGTCGTAGGGCTGCTCGAGGGCGGGGCACAAAGCGTAGTGACGGTGCAGCCGTTGGGCCTGTCGGTTGAGGAAGTACTGTGCTTGCAGGACGGCACCATCTATCCCGTGTGGAACGAGGACGTGGGGGACGGTTGGTATCCGCCGCCCAACCCCGCTGACAGACATCCCGCCTATCGCCGCGACGGGCTGTGTTACGGCTGCTTGGCGTCAGCGGCAGCGAGGGGGACGCTGTTCGGGGATCGGGTGCTCCCGCTCGTGACGGACAGCGCCGATGCGATCTCGATTGACACCGAGCAGGATTGGGACGAAGCCGAGCGGCGCATGCAGGTGCGGGAGTGGAAGATGTTAGCGCATCAACCGAGTCAGCAGGACATTGACCGCGCCATCGCGCAGTACAAGGCTGAGCATCTTCCGACGAGTCCGCGCCAGCGGGAGCTTGATAAGGCTACTGCGCGGTGGAAGGCCGATCCGTCACGGGAGCGGGAGCCATGATCTCCCATCAGACACTGGCAGACACCCTCAAGGCGCGGCTGGCGGATATGCCGTCCGACAAGTTGCCCTCGCAGCGCTTTACGATGATCCCGCGCGCCTGTCGGATTGGAAAGTGGGAGCTG
>Ga0265297_10007310_pt1 | contig 15389 bp, 15 predicted proteins | sample Munlanlwell13791_FD_192502 | JGI IMG/M metagenome (GOLD analysis project Ga0265297, IMG submission 192502) | Leachate microbial communities from a municipal landfill in Southern Ontario, Canada - Leachate well 137-91 | ecosystem: Engineered > Solid waste > Landfill > Unclassified | place... | reverse complement strand
TCAATTGCTTCCTTTGTATTTCGAAGATATAAAGATTTATCAAGAATCACTATCCGGTAATTTGTAAAAATTACAATATCAAGAAAGTACCTAAAGAATCTCAGAAAAAATTTATGAAGATAAACCGTAAAGATTAAAATCAGGAATAAAGATAAAATCGAAATCATTAAAGAGTCCTGATGGAAGAAATTATAAACAGTCCTGTAGTTATAAGCCACAAATAACATTGAAAATATAAACAGCGTGAATCCTGCGAAATCTTTAATAATAACTATCCAGTGTTTTCTGAAAAAACATTCAACAACTTCAGTTTCAAGTTGTCCTTTAAAATGTTTGTCCGTATTGCCTGATTTTATTTTTTCGGTTTTTTCTTTCATAAAGTGGTGAACAGCATAAATAATGTGGAAAAAACTGCAAATCCAAATATAAAAATTACATATAAGGAGGCCATATATCTTAATCTGAACCATCCGAAAAGAAGCGTGTATTTTGTCTCGTCGAAACGATACCTGTTTATGTATCGGTAGAGAAGTTTGACAGAAAGCAGGCAGATAATGATTGACCCTACGCCAATTACACCTGTAATCCAGACTAATGTCATAACGTATTGTAAAATGCCCTAGCTGTTAAAAGAATATAACAGATTGTGAAAAAGTCAATAGCTGCGCTTGAATATAAGCTAATTAATTAATGTCAGAGATAAAAAACAATTATTTTTTTACAATGCATGTTTCTCCAAGAAACTGATTCAGAACTTCAATTATATTGGTAACGGCTTCGGAATCTTTTGGAATGCTCTTTCCTTTTTTAATAAAATTATCGTACGGTATCATAACTTTAATAAGATGAATCAATGACTTGTAAGACAGAAGTTCGTCTTCGATAACCTTTGTTTCAGGATGTTTCTCCTGATACAGAAAGGCATTCATTATTTGATCTCCGCGCGAAGCAGCTTTGCCAATGGGAATAATGATCGCCGGAATATCCAGTGCTTCAATTTCGGCCAAGGAATTGGCTCCTGCACGTGTAATAATTAAATCGGCAATTGCATAAAAATCAGGCAATTCATCCTCTACATACTCGTATACTCTATAGCGGAAGCGGTTTTTTTCCGATAGCGGTATTGCTTTTTCTGTTTTTCCTGAACCGCAGATATGAAGTATCTGATAATTTTGTACAAGTTCGTTAACTGCAAGAGCAATTTCATCGTTGATATGCTGGGCACCGGAGCTGCCTCCCATTACAATTATTACCGGAGATTTTTTATCAAATCCTGTTTGTTTATAACCGTTTTCTTTTTTACCGTTTAATACGAATTTTCTAATAGGATTTCCGGTGACTATTTTGTTTATTTTAGATGAGAAATATCTCTGACTTTCAAAGTGTGCAAGGCACAGAATATTTGCTTTTTTTGCCGCGAGTTTATTGGCAAGGCCTGGAGTAACGTCCGATTCATGCAGGACGATGGGGAGTTTTAAAAATTTTGCAGCATAAACAACAGGTATGCTTACAAATCCACCCTTGGAAAAAACCACATTTGGTTTGAATTTTTTTAAAATTTTATAAGCCTGAAAAATACCCCATGGCACTTTAAAGAAATCGATAAAATTACTGAAAGAAAAATATCTACGATATTTACCAGTTAATACGGACTTAAAAGGAACGCCGATATTTTTAATAAGCTTTTCTTCGGGTCCGTGTTTTGATCCGATATAAAGAATCTCAATGTCTTTGTACTTATCTTTGAGTTCCTGTATTACTGCTATGTTCGGGATAATATGACCACCTGTTCCCCCCCCCGTAAACACGATTCGACGCATATGGAGTTGAATATTTAGAAATATTTATAAGAATGCCGATTCCTATGAGCGTGCTAAGTATAGACGATCCTCCATAACTTACAAGCGGCAGAGTTACTCCGGTAACAGGCATCAGGCCTGTATTAACCCCGATATTTATATATGCCTGCGCTACCACCCATGTAGTTATGCCGGAAGCCAGAAGCATGGAAAATTTATCCGGTGCGCCGTTTGCGATTTTATATCCTCTGTAAGCTAAATATGCATAAGCAATAACAACCAAAAATATTCTAAAAAACCCCATTTCCTCGGCTGAAGCTGCAAAGATAAAATCATCACTTGCCTGCGGAAGCCAGTATGATTTTTGAACGCCCTGTGTTAATCCTTTTCCAAACAAACCTCCCGATCCAACTGCAATATTTGCCTGTTCAGACTGCCAGCAGTAGTCTTCAACGCATTCTTTATCCAGAGTGACAAATGAAACAAAGCGTTCGCGTACATGGCTTACATTGGCAATAACCATTAACGCTACTAATAATGCTGCAAATCCTCCGAGAAATAAATGTCTTATTTTTGCGCCTGCAACAAAATAGATAGAAACCGCAATCGCAACAATAACCAAGGTTGATCCTAGATCCGGCTGAAGCATTATTGGAAGGATTACTAAACCTGAAATAATACAGAATGGAATAAATCCGTACTGAAAGCTTCCTACGTCGCGGGAACGTTCTTCCATCCAACGGGAAAGATAAAAAATTAAAGCAAGTTTTGCATATTCCGACGGCTGGAAAGATGTTTCAAAAAACACAAACCAGCTTTTTGCAAATGTATTTAATGCGCTTCCTGAAATAAGAACAAATAAAAGCAGTATAATAATAGTTCCAAAAAAGTACGGAGCAGTTTTTTTCCAGAATTTAAAGGGGATTTTTGCGCAGATAATAAGGGCAATAATACCCAAACCAACACGAATAAGGTGGTTTTTTAAAAGGAGATAACAATCAACACCATCCTGTTCGCAGTTAGGATAAAGTACTTCCGGTGCGGATAACTGAATTGATTTAGGCACACCTATACTTGTTATCATCACTACCCCAAACAGAAGTAATGCAAAAGTGATAATTAGAAGCACTTTGTCGGATTTCCCTTTCTGCATGCAGTATCTAAATTATTTTTATGCCAGAAAATATTACATGATAGTTAACCAGTAGGCAACTTATCTGCTATAATTTAATTATTATGAAAAAAATGAATGTTAAAAATATTGTAATCTTTCTGCTGATTATATTAATAACCGTATTTGCAGACCGGATAATTAAGATGGCGGCTTTGAATTTTCTCGGTCAGGATATTCGGATTATAAACGGTTTTTTAGAGTTTTCACTTGCTCGGAATGCCGGAATCGCTTTTAGCATTGGGCTACCGATGTTTTTTCAAATGATGTTATTCCCTGTGCTTTTTGTTTTCGGACTTTATTTAATCTATAAGTATTACGATATAGCACAATTATCAGTTTGTATAATTTCGGGCTTTATAGCCGGCGGCGCAATCGGCAATTTTATAGACAGAGTCCTTTTTGGTTATGTTATTGATTATATTTCTGTAAGTATATTTCCCGTTTTTAACCTGGCAGACATGGGAATCGTAATCGGGATCTTCCTATTAGTTGTTTTTTATGGTAAAATAAAAAGAGTGTAAATTTTGGTATTAAACAAAAATCAATATGGAAAATCCACAATACATCGATGAACAGGTCCAGGAGAATACCGGAGAAGCCGGGATAGAAGCGCCAAAAATGACTTTTCTTGCCTTAATAACCCGCACAGTTGCAGCTTTGGCGGGTGGAATTGCCGGCACGCTTGTACTGTTAATAATTTATATTTTAACAGCTTCAATCGTTTCGCCCGTGCTGCTGCCTGATTCCGATTTAACGGAGGTCAGCCCTTTATTTGTTTTTGTGTTAATGGCGATGGTTTTTGCTTCAACACTGATTGCTAATCTTGTATCACCGCTTTTGATTTCTTTTACACAGAAAGATAAATACAAAAGAATAACAACAACAATGTTTCAGGTATTTATTTTAAATACAGTAATTTTTCTTATTCTCGTGCCGATTTATTTCTTTTCATCAGGAATTAGCTATGAATATATGTCATATGCCGCAGGTCTTCAGATTGCATTCAGTGTTCTTGCAAGCGCTCTTATTCTTGAAATTATTTCAAATTACAAATACGCACTTCTCGGAGTTTATAGTGTTATTATAGCTATTGTTACCGGTCTTGCCGTATGTATACTTTTTTATCAGGTTACATCAAACGCAACCATACTTCTTTTTATAGCACTGCCGCTTTTATGGGGCGGGGTAGGTTTTACATACGGTATATTCATCATGCTTTATCACTGGATGGTTGAAACATGGGGCAGAGATTTTTTATCAACATCACAGGAATATTCAAAAGATTACGGTGTTGAGGAGGAAGAAATCGAGACCGTAGTTGATATCGCACCTCCGGAGGACAAAGAAGGCGTGGATTTCCTTAGAAAATAAGACTTTTTATATTGCAGTATCAAAGACAATGCTTTCGAGCATTTTATTTACGATCACAGCATAACCCTGGCCCGTTGGATCTGGTGCGCTGGCGGATATTAATAAATAATAACTGGCATCCAGAGGAATATAATAATTCGAATAAGTTCCAAGACTTACTATATCGACTCTGTATGCTGATTTCCCTCCTATGGCGACAGGGAAAATTTCGCTTACGGATTCTGCAATTTCTTTTTCTATTTCAAGCTGTGAATTAATAAATGATTCAAATGAACTTGTCCCTTCGTAAATTTCTTTATTGAATGAGATGTTTATTCCGTCATAAAATTCGGTTTCGGGTTCTTGTGTTGGCCCCCAGACTGTAAATGCAACTGGAGATCCTTCCCCTTCTTTTTTATTTAATGTTGAAGGATATTTTATTGAAAAGCCTAGTTCTTTGTTTGAATAAGAAAGCCAATCATCCGTATTAACGTCGGTTACAGGGATCAGAGGTTCCGGTTTAGTTAAAAGATCGCAGGTATATGCGCATACTTCAATGCAGACTTCGGCTTCGGGAGCGCACGGAGAACCGCAAGTATTAAAAGTTCCGCTTCGCTTTAGACAATCCGCTTTCATTGCTTCGGCTTGGCTGAGATCATTTGTGTATATAATCTTCGTAGGATATTCATTTGAAATAAAATTTGTTTCAGGCTCTTCTGTCTTTTTGCATTCAAAAGAGTTTACAAGTATCTGCTCCTCTGTATAAACCTCGTCAGAACCGGGTTTCTTTGATGTTCCTTCGATTTCTATAGTGTTGCCTTTTAATGTGAAATCCCCGCTGCAGTTAATTTTTTCTTTTGTATATATCACATACTGCCTGCTGTCGGTATCAAAATAATCCATATATGGATAGTTATCCTGCGGATCAATCATGTGCTGTTCGGGCCTGTCGGAGATTTTACCTGTTAATGTGACGGATTTTGAAACAGGAGTTTTGTCTTCAGCATCCTGCTTGGCAGGCTGGTTGCAGCCGGCAAATGAAAAAATGAAAACAGGGATTAAAATGGCCGAGATTAGATTTTTCATAATGTTTTTTTTAGTTAATTCTTAGATATTTTAATATGAATGGCGAGTTTGGGCAAACCAGGTATTTAATAACCGATTCAAAATATTGAATTTTCCCCTTTTTTCTGCTATAATTTATAGATTTAAATATAAAAACAAATGAGCAGATTATTAGATTTATTATTTGGAATACAAACGGCTTTTGCACAGGTGGGCACTTCTGCGGCTGATGTAAAGGATGAAACATCGTCCCAGCTTGCGGGTGTTTTGGATTTTGTAATAGTTAAAATTCCTTCGTTTATAGCTGCTATTATAGTTTTTGCAATATTTTTCCTGGTTTCAAAAGCAATCAAGGGAATTGTTGAGAGTAGAATGGCAACCGCATTTGAGGAGCACAAAGAAATTCAGATTTTAACCGGCAGAACAGCGGCAGCGGCAACAATGATAATCGGTGCTACTGTTTCATTAAATATCGCCGGTATAGATTTAACGGTAATAATTGCTGCGGCAGGTTTCGGCATAGGTTTTGCTTTAAGAGATATAATTACTAACTTTCTTGCGGGAATTATGATTCTTGCACAAAAGCATTTTACAATCGGCGATTTTATTAAAGTCGGAGGAACAATGGGGAAAATAATTGAAATTCAGGCAAGAGCGACTATTCTTAAAGCAATAGACGGTACAAGAGTGATTGTGCCCAATGCGCAGCTTTTTACAAATCAGGTTAAAAGCTTTACTTCCAATCCATTCAGAAGAATTGAAGTTGCTGTATGTGCTTCATACGGTGAGAATATAGAACTGGCAATGAAAACATGTTACGCGGTTGTTCAGCATACAAAAGGGATACTACTTGAACCAAAGCCTGTTGTTCTTGTAACGCAGTGGGGTGCTAATAATGTTGATATGGTCGTAAGAGTATGGGTTGATTCAAAGAGTGCATGGTTAAAAATCAAGAGTGAACTTACAGTCAGTCTGTTAAAAGCATTTGATAAAATGAATATTAGATACGACTTCCAGAGAGTAACTCTGGATTATGATAAAGATATAAGGACTTCATTTGAAGAGGCAAAAAAAGAAGAGCCTATTCTTCCGGAATGGCTTGCGCAGGTTAAAGAATCAAAATCAGTACAACAGGATGCTGAATTCAAACCATATATCCCTCAGGGGCCTCATGTAGACAGGCCGGGGGCTTCATTTTTAAATGTTCAGCATCAGTTCCAGCAGGTTCAGGCGGAAAATCAGCCTATACAGGCTGTTCAGGCTCCTATGCAGCCGATAATGGAATCTGTACCGGTTACTCAGGTCACTCAGGTCCCGCAAGCTCCTGTAACGCCACAGCCAATCCCAAATGAAACAGCAGTTGTGCAGACTGTTGCTCAAGATCCGGCAGCACCTATGACTGTTGCATCCGTAACTCCGCAGTCAACACCGCCTGCAGTTTAAGATTTTTATTATCGATTATTTAATCAATTACTTTTTTCAGCGTATAAAGAAAAACCCCCTTGATAATAAGGGGGGATAAAAACTCCGATTCTATCGGCCGCATGTATATTTGTGTGCGACTCGAGAAACATAAGGAATTTGTTTTTGTATTACGGTGACCAAACCATAAAGTTTTGATTCTGCTTTGTTTTGGCTGGTATTTACAGTCCTGCCACAGACCGCCTGTTTAATGTGACGACTCAAGGACAGCAAGCTGTACCAAGGACGACACCAGGCAAGGGTAGTAGGCGGACCAACTGGTCAAAGAAGGTCCAATCGCAGAGCAGAACACGTGAATATTTGAAAGTTTTTCAATTACTCGCGCTTTCTGCTATGCTTTGGTCGCCGGTTTATTTTAAGGATCAGGTTCGACAAGGGCATCGTATAATCACTATTTATCATCTGAATGTATCATATAATCTTACCTAATCAGCCAAGATTAGTCAAAATATATACATGGACATACTTACTATTAATTTTCTAAGTTGGAAGTAAAAGGTTTAAAAAGTGTTGTAATAAAGCCAAAAGATGATATTCTTGCAGTTTTAGAAAAAGCATTGAAAAGTAACAATATTAACCTTAAAAATAAGGATATTTTGGTGATTTCCTCTAAGGTTTTGGCTGTAACTGAGGGTGGAATCGTTAAAGTAAAAAGCGATAATTTTAAAGCAGGTGACTTAAAAGCCCTTATTTTAAAGGAGGGGAAGAAGCTTTTCCCGTCCGATTACTGCTGGTTGACATTAAAAAACGGCAATTTAACGCCTAATGCAGGTATAGACAGATCAAATATAATGAAAGGATATGTTGTGATATGGCCTAAAAATCCATATAAATCAGCTGGAATAATTCAAAAAACTTTAAAAAAGAAATTTAAAATAACTAATTTGGGTATAATAATCGCTGATTCCGCCTGTGAACCGCTGAGATTAGGGGTTCACGGTATTTCAATCGGACATTTTGGCATTGAAGGCATAGAAGACTGCCGCAATAAAAAGGATATTTACGGCAAAAAGTTCCAGTTTACTCAGCGTGCAATTGCGGATTCCCTTGTAACCGCTGCACTCCTTGAAATGGGTGAAACTAATGAGAAAAAGCCGTTTGTACTGATTAGAGGAGCAAATGTTAAATTTATCAACAAAGCCTATAAAAACAAGAATATTCCATTGAAGGAAGACCTTTTCTACGGTATTTATAATGATGAATTCAAAAGATTCGTGACTAAAAAATAATATGTATAAAATTGTAGTTTTGGCATCAACAAGAGGCACAGACCTTCAGGCAATTATTGATGAAATGAAAGCCGGCAATATGGCCGGGATCGAACTTTCCGCTGTAATAAGTAATAAAAAAGATTGCTACGCTCTTCAGAGGGCCAAGGAACAGGGTTTCGAAACCCTGTTTGTAAGTCTCAAAGGTAAAACCAGAGAAGAATTTGATAAAGAAATGGCTAAAATTATTAAAGAGAAGCAGGCAGATCTTATAGTCATGGTAGGTTATATGAGAATCTTAAGTAGTTGGTTCGTTAAAGAATTTAAGAACAAAATAATCAATATTCACCCGGCCATAAATATGCAAAAATACGGCGGCGCCGGATTTTTCGGCGGAAACGTTCACGAAGCAGTCCTAAAAGCAGGCGAAAAGGAGACAGGATGCACTGTCCACTACGTAACAGAGGATGTCGACACAGGCCCGATAATAGCTCAAGCTAAAGTAAAAATCACTCCTGACGACACAGTAGACACGCTAAAAGACAAAGTGCAGGCCGAAGAGAAAAAATTATACCCGGAAGTGATAAGAAAACTGGCAGAAAAACTATGATTTTTTCTTAGTTTTCGGTTTGTATGTTGATTCCTGTGATGTAAATTTTTCTCCACCTCTCAAAATCAAAAATACATATTCGGCTGTATTTAAATCTGATGGTTTCAATATACCGTTTTCAACAAGTCTTATTCTTATTTTTGCATTTTGTATCAATATTCTAACATCTTCACCTTTCAAATTTCTATTCGGATTGAAAAGATTACGTGGACGAAGAAGAATACCTATTCTTTTTAATTTATCAATAATTCTTTGGCATTTTATTAGCCTCATTACATCATCTTTTTCTGTCATTAAACCATCAAAATATGTTAATGGCAGCTTTGGAATACGATTAGCTTCATCTAAAGATATGAATCTATTATTGAATCTTTCTTTGTTTATATTTAAAACCATAGCGGTTTTATTATTTACTGCTAACAGATTTAATGTTTAAAGCTTTTTCTGCTCTATTTGTTTTTGAAGGTTTGTTTTCAATGATTGGCGGAAGTAATTTTAACAATGTAAACGGATTTGACTCCTTATTTGTTAAAATATCCTCATTGAATTTAACGGAAGTTAACCCGTTTAAGTATTTACCTGTAGTTGTATCAAAATAGAAATCATTTTTTATATAGAAATTATCTGATTTCTTTTCAAATATGGATACTTTTGTCCTTGTGTTTTCTTTTTTTATTAATAGTTTCCTGATCTTTAAAATACCATCCTCTTCAGATTTGATTTCATATGGTTTAGCATCTTTTGTTATTGTATCTGCAAACCTGGTTAGTTTTTTTCCCAACTCGGTCAATTTTGCGAATCTTGGGTCTTTTTCCAGCTTTTCGGTAGCACTTTCAAGTCTTTTCCCCTTGTTATACGGGTTACCCCAGCTATCGGGATCAGAGTTATAGGTATGTTCAGCTGGATTAGATCTGCTTTCTAGAAATAGAAATTTAGTTGAAAAAAATATTGAATTTTTCATTTTTTGTTTTATTAAGAATTGCACTTGTATATGATACAACAAATTAATCAGTTTGTCAATTTAACTGATTAATTGTTTATTGGGATTTTTTCTTTAAGAAAAAGCCTTTATTTATAAATGTTTTCAATAAATTTCTTTATCTTTGCGAGCCCTTCTTTAATGTTTTCTTCTGTAGATACATAAGAGAATCGTACAAAATCTTCACCAAAGTGGCCAAAACAGGTGCCGGGAAGAATTAATACATGAGCTTCTTCCATAATCCTGTCGCAGAGTTCCGTTGCGGAAATGTTAAGTTTAGTAAGAATTTCTTTAACATTTGCCATTATATAGAATGCTCCTTTTGGAGATCTGCAGTGCATTCCCGGAACATCATTTATTAACCCAACCATTAAATCCCTGCGTTTTTTGTATTCATTGCGCATTTCAGCTACGCTTTCCTGCGGACCGGTTAGAGCTTCCAGGGCTGCGTACTGAGTAATAGCATTTGTACATGAGACATCATTGCATTCTAGCTGTTCGATGAATTTTGCCATTTCTTTATTCTTTGTCACTGCCCAGCCTATGCGGTATCCGGTCATTGCGTAAGTTTTAGAACAGCCGTTTAAAAGAACGGTTCTTTCCGGCATTCCCTCAATATTTGTAATAGAAAAATGCTCTCCTTCATGAATAATTTTATCGTAAATTTCATCAGCCAGAATCCATAAATCATGTTTTATAGCCAGTTTGGCAATTTCCTGTATAAGTTCTTTGGTGTATACGCCTCCTGTCGGATTTTGCGGGCTGTTTAATACAATTACTTTAGTCTTTTCTGTAATTAATTTTGCCAGATCTTCCGCAGTAAAGTTGAAATCATTTTCCATGCGTAATTCAATCGGTACTACTTTGCCGCCTAAATACTCTGTTACTGAGCCATAAATCGGATAACCGGGGCTCGGAATAATCACTTCATCTCCTTCGTCAATAAGTGCGTTTAACGTGTAAAACATTACAGGTTTTCCTCCAGGAACAACAACAACATCCTCGGGTTCATACTTAACGCATGCATTTTTAGAAGAATATTCAGCTACAGCTTTTCGTAATTCCGGTATACCGGCTGTCGGAGTATAATGAGTCATATTATTCTGAATAGCTTTAATAGCGGCATCATTGATGTTTTTTGGTGTATTAAAGCCCGGTTCTCCTATCTGAAGGTAGATTAATTTCTCGCCTTTTGGAGCAAGTACTTCTCTTTCGAATTTTTTTGCTTTATTAATAACTGAAAAAGCGTTTTCAGTACCAAGTCTCGGAGTTCTTTCTGAAAAAGGTTTCATTGGAAGTGATTTAAAGATTAATAAAAATTATTTTTTTCGGGATATAACTTTTTTAGATTTTTCGTAAATTTCTTTGAAAGTTAATCCGTATTTTACCATTAATTCACGTGGCTGGCCTGATTCACCAAAGGAATCATTCATGCCGACCATTTCACCCGGAACAGAGTAGTTTTGGGCAAGTACCTCAAATACTGCGCTGCCCATTCCGCCTGCCATTTGGTGTTCTTCAGCTGTTACAATACATCCTGTTTTCTTTACTGAGTTAATTAAAGCGTCTTTATCTATTGGCTTAATTGTATGTAGATTTATTACCTCGGCATTTATGCCTTCTTTCTCAAGCATTTCAGCGGCATCCAAAGCTTCCGCCACCATCGCACCGCATGCAACAATTGTTACATCTTTGCCTTCTTTCATAATAATTGCCTTTCCTACCTCAAAAGGAGTATCGGCAGTTGTAACAACAGGGACCTTTTCTCTTCCGAATCTTACATAAACAGGTCCGTTAATTTTTGCAGAAGCAAGAATTGCTTTTTTGGTCTCGTAATAATCTGATGGAACAATAACAGTCATTTTAGGAAGTACTCTCATAATTGTGATTTCCTCAAGAGCCTGATGAGTTGCACCGTCCGGTCCTACGGAAACGCCTCCGTGCGCGCCGCCGAATTTAACATTTAATTCGCCGTAACAGATACTTGTTCTGATTTGTTCCCATGCGCGGCCGGAAACGAAAACTCCGTAAGTTGAAACAAAAGGAATTAGTCCGGTTAAAGAAAGTCCTCCTGCAGTATTAATCATATTCTGTTCTGCGATTCCCATATCAAAGAATCTTTTTGGGAATTTTTCCTTAAATAAACTTGTTAAAGTTGATTTAGCAAGATCAGCATCAAGCACAACAACTCTCGGATCTTTTTCACCGAGTTCAAGAAGTGCATCAGCCCAACCCTGTCTTGTAAGTAACATTTCTCTTTCAGCCATAATTACATAGTTAATATTTCTTGTTCTTTTTTATTAAGCTCCTCTATAGCGAGCTTACATTCATCGTCATTTGGAGCTTTTCCGTGCCATCCGGCATTGTTCTCCATAAACGAAACACCTTTGCCCTTGATAGTATTTAAGATAATCACTTTTGGCCTTCCCGTTAACGTGTCAGCCTGTTTAATTGCTGCAATAATTTCATCAAAATTATTTCCGTCGTTAACAACAATTGTATGCCAGTTAAAAGCTTTAAATTTTTCATCAAGCGGAGCAACACCCATAACATCCTCAACATTGCCGTCTATCTGAAGCTTATTATAATCAACAAAAACCGTTAAATTATCTAAACGATAATGAGCGGCAGACATAATAGCCTCCCACGAATTACCTTCCTGAAGATCACCTTCACTCGTTAAACCGTAAACTCTGTTTGCTTTTCCCTGAGCCTTTAAGCCAAGTGCTATTCCCTGTGTGATTGATAAATTCTGCCCAAGAGAACCACCGGACATTTCAATACCTTTAGGATAAAACCTTGAAGGATGCCCCTGAAGCTCCGAACCAAATTTTCTGAAAGTATTTAAGGTTGAAGGATCAAAATACCCAACGCGGGCAAGAATAGAATAAATGGCAGGAGTTATGTGACATTTACAGAAAATAAAATAGTCACGATCCTCCCATTTAGGATTATCAGTGTCGATTTTCAAAACCTCGAAAAAAGTATGAACAAGCACTTCAACAGATGAAAGCGATCCGCCCGGATGCCCCGAACCTGCCGCATGGGTCATTTCAACAATGTCCTTTCTCATCTGAATTGCCTTAAGCAGTCTTTCCTTTGGAGTAAGCGTAATTGGATATTTCATAAAATAAATTATACAAAACCTTTCGTGCAGTAAGTTAGTATATAAAAATAGAGTTGGCAACCTTATGACCAGTTTTTTTGTTGTTATAAAGGCTAAAAAGTGGCTTGATTAACAAACTGTAGATATAGAAAAACAGCGGGAAAATATATCAGTGGGATTTTAGATTTTTTTCACAATTTTTTTAGAGAAATTTCATTTTGATTTGCTAGGATCAGGATTAATTAACCTTAATCCCATTTCTAATCTTATGGAATTCCATAAGATTAAGAATATTTTGGTCAAAAAATTCCCCGGGGAGGCGACGATTGGAATTGTTAAAATTCGTAAGTGTAAGCGCAAAACGAACTATTGATATTAGAAAAGTTCAAATATCAATCTAATGATTAGTCAAAAAATCCCATGGGAGCCTAATACGGTAAAATATATTATTTTTGTGTAAATGATTTTAGTAGAACAAAAAGTCTAATCAGCTGCTTAAGAAAGCCATTTTCGTTAAAACACGACGGGCCGGCCCGTCGAAATACTTTAGAGGTGAAAAAAACTACTTGACAATTTGTAGAAAGATAGTATTGTTCAAATCTTCTTTAATAATGTAACTTGAATTAATTATGTCTAAAAAAATTGAACCAATAATGGGTAAGCCATTTGAGGAAGGATTAGATGAATTAACAAATGGGTTAATTGAAAGATTAAAAACAATACAAAGCCCTGATGAAAAGATATCGCATATTACTAGGATTATGTTGATCCTCAATAAATTACAAAAATTAGTTAACAAAGGTGTTTGTATTACAGAATATCAGCAAACACAAATTGAAACAGAAGCAGTAAAAGATGTAGACGTGAATCGTACTTTACAATTAGTAGCTTATATTAATTCAGTTAGCTTGGATTGCGCCAATTGTTTAAATGGACAATGTGAAATGCGTGATCCAGAAAAACCGGTACCAGAAGCACCAAAAGTAGCAGAAGAGAAATAGAGGTTTATTTAAGTTTCTTCATCATTTCCTCCCTTGCTCCGTTTGAAACCTTAGCCTTATTTGGTTTTATCTCCAGCTCTATTTTGCCCTTAACAAAGCTGTTCTCGGGGATGTCTTGCGGAATAATTATTCCAGCGCCTATCATGGAATTTGAGCCGATTTTTACGCCGGGCATAAATGATGTGTTTATTCCGGCGCGTATATTTTCTCCGGTGATCAGTCCGAATTTGTTCATACCTGAATTTACTTTTTCACCTTTAATATTCACTGTGATGTTTCCTTCATCGAGTCTTAGATTGCCGGTTACTGTTCCTGATCCGAAAGAGCAGTTGTCCGAAATTATGCTGTCGCCGATATAGTTTGTGTGGGTCCATACATTATTTCCCAAATATGATCTAGCGATTTCCGTTGCAAAACCTATTACACAGTTTTCGTTTATCATTGAGTCGCGCACAAGAGCGCTGGTAGCGATTATGGTGTTTTTGCCGATATATGCAGGTCCGTTAATTACAGCGTTGTCGTAAATTTTTACACCATCTTCGATTATTACTTTTCCGTTAATTACCGCGCGTTTTGAAATTTTAGCCTTCCATGAAATTTTCTTTTTAATGTTTTTAAGGAAGAAATTCATTACTTTAAAAACATGCCATGGGTATTTTACTGGCTGCCAGAAGCCATCAAATTCAACAGCTTTTAATTTAAGGCCGGCTTTAATCAGTTTATCCAAGGCAACTTCATATCTGTCGTCTTTGGTTGTTTTGGTTTTTTCCAGAACATCAATTAATTTCTTTGGATTTTTATGGCAGTGAATAACTATGTTTACAAGATCACTGGGCTCTTTTCCTTCACCCGGTTTTTCAACAATTTTCTGAATATAACCTTGCTTATTGGTTTTTAAATAACCGCCCGGGAAATAAGTTTTAACTTTTTTTGCAAGAATACACGAATCGTTCTTTTTATCGGAACATGCCTTTTTCATCAGATCAAAGGCCTTCGCATCAACAATGTCATTTGAGCTTATAAAAATTACAGGTTCATTGGTCTTAATTATATTCTTTAAACTTATTATTGCTCCTGCCATTCCGTCATCAAGATTTTTCTGTTCCACAAAGCTTAATTTGGCCTTTTTGAAATTAAAGGATTTTGGAAGAGCCTTTAATGCATTTAAATTATGCTTCCCGCCTACAACAATAATATCGCGGAATCCTGCGTTAATTAGCTGCTTGATCTGGTGAACCACAAGAGGTTTTCCAAGAAACATTAAAAAATTTTTATCAGGCACGGGCTGCATTCTTTGGCTTCTGCCCGCCGCAAGAAGAACTGCTTTCATTTGTTTTATGTTAAAATTTCGTTTAAGCGATTTAAAGATACAGCTTGTTTTATTTCCATTGCAATCCTTTCGCCGTAGCTGACTGAGTCTCCGTATAAATACCTTGAATAAGGCGTAAATACAGTTCCCGGTGATCCCGGAATTCTCATGCTTACATCAAAAATTATTATTTCTTCTCTGCCTTCTTCGGACGAAACAGCGCCCTGCAAAGCGAACGGTCCGATAATTCCCGGCGGAACTTCTTTCTTTAAAGTTTTTACAAATTTATCTCCTGCGGCAAAAGCT
>Ga0265297_10007309_pt1 | contig 15392 bp, 14 predicted proteins | sample Munlanlwell13791_FD_192502 | JGI IMG/M metagenome (GOLD analysis project Ga0265297, IMG submission 192502) | Leachate microbial communities from a municipal landfill in Southern Ontario, Canada - Leachate well 137-91 | ecosystem: Engineered > Solid waste > Landfill > Unclassified | place... | reverse complement strand
AATCGGGGAGCTTGAGAGCGAATATACCGTTCCTGCCCCGGTCCCGAAAATGAACGACTGCTTGTACCTGACCGCCTGGGTGGGCGCCCCATCGGACGAGAAAGTCCAAATCTCCTTCCCGTTTGCGCCGTTTATCGCGTGGATGTTCCCGTCGTTCGCGCTGAATACCGCCACCGTGCCGCTTTCAGAGGTGTAGGTTTCCGGCTGGGGCCAGGAGCCTCCGGGCAAGCCCGCCTTGAAAAGAAGGTTCCCGCTTCGGTCAACAGCATAAACATTGCCGTCGTTCGATGAAAAGTACACCGCATTCTCAACCGGCTTCGGGGTGCCCATCACCCAGCCGCCCGTCTGGTATGCCCACCTCACATTCCCGCTGTTCCGGTCAATCGCGTATAGCTTTTTGTCGGTGGAGCCAATATAGACCGTCCCCCCATATTCAACAGGGGTCGAGAGGAAGGAATCCCCTGTGCCTGCCGCCCAGTTTATCGCACCTGAAGCGGAAGCTATCGAATGGAGGCGCCCGCCTGCGGTGACGTAGATGTTTGAGTTGTCGCGGCCTATCTGCCCTGTTGACGCTCGCAGGGGCGCACTCCAAAGAGGCTTGCACGATGTGTCAAACGCGCGCACGCTCCCGTTGAGCGCGGCGTATATCCTGCCTCCGCCTGCGGCAAATCCGGTCGGCATGCCGCCAAGGGCAGCCTCGCAAGCCACGTTCCCCTTTTCCGCATTCAGCACCAGCAAGGTTCCTGTGGAAGTTATGGCCGCAACGCTTGATGCGTTCGGGGCTTGCGCGCAAAAAGCCACCTTGCCGCCCGCATCCCGCATCCACAGGGTCGTGCCCGTGTCCGCATTGAGGGCGTATATCTTGCCGTCGTATGTGGAAAATATCGCTTTGTTTGAGGCAATCACGGCAGGCCCGTTGACCGCGCTTGTGGCAGCCAAGCTCCAATCTACTGCGGCAAAAAGCGGCAGGGACGCCGCAATGAGCGCCAGAATGATTGCAAGAAGCCTCATTTCCATCCCAAACGACCATTCGCGAAAAGGCTATATAAAACGCGCGCTTGCGCTATTGGTTCCGAAAAACAAAAACTGGAAAGAAAAAGAAGCTAACCCGAAAGGGCGGAGTCAAGCTCGCCCGCATCGACTTTCTTTATCGCTTCGCGCGCGTCCTTGCCCTCGACTGTTATCCCGAGCGATACGCAGGTGCCAAGCACTTCCTTTGCGCCGTTCTTGAGGTTTTTCACAAGCGAGCCGGTCTCCTTCATCTTCGCGACTTTTATGACCTGCTCGAACTTGAGGTCGCCGACCGTCTTCGGGTCGTCCGCGCCGCCTTTCCTTCCCTTCTCGACGCCAAGCTCCTTTTTCAGAAGCTCGCCCGTAGAGGGGCTTCCCACCTCTATTTCGAATTTCTTTGAAACCTTATCGACAATGACTTTCACAGGCACCTTAATCCCGGCAAACGGGCCGGTCTTCTTATTGATTTCGTCGATTATCCCGCCGATGTTCACGCCAAGGGGACCAAGCGCCGGGCCTAAAGGCGGGCCTGCATTCGCGCGTCCGCCCTCGACTATTGCTGGTATTGTGATTTTAGACATAAAATCTTCCTCCTAAATGAGTTTGAGGGTTGCCCATATGCTGGCACATCATTTTAAGGCTTTCTCCGCACGCTCTTCGGATTTTTCACTTCTTAGCCGCGAAAACAAGATATGCAGTATGCGTCAATCCTGTATTCTCCGGCCTCACGCCTGCTTCGCGCACAAGGTAATCGCGCATGATGCACTCAGTCATGTGGATGTCCCCGAAGCCCGAAGCCTCGCAAGCCTCGAAAAACCTTCGCGCCTGCTCAACATGAGGAAGATAACCAAAAACCATGCCGCCTTTCCGAAGCGCGGCGTGCGCGTGAGGCACGGCTTTGTCTGAGTCAGCCAAATCAAACGTCACCAAATCCACTTCGCGCTCGTCAATGCCCTCAAATATGCTTTTTCTCTTTATCTCAAGGGACTCTGATACGCCCGCGCGCTTGGCATTCTTTTCCGCAATGTCCGCAAATTCCGCGCGCCATTCGTAGCTTGTGACTTTCTTCGCAATGTTCGCAAGCGAGATGGCGAGCCATCCGCTTCCTGCCCCTGCATCGACAACAATACTGTTTTTGCCGACTCCTGAATAGGCGAGTATGACGCCTATGTCTTTTGGCAGAATCACCTGCGGGCCGCGCTTGCATTTCTTGAGTATTTCTGGAAAGTGCATCCAAAATCAACCTCTAATTCACTTTAGTTTTGCAGCGAGCTTGGTGTCTGTTAGCGCAAGAATCCTCGCAGCCAATATAGCCGCATTCTTGCCATTGTCGATTCCCACAGTTGCGACAGGGACGCCGGGCGGAAGCTGCATTATCGAAAGAAGCGCATCCAACCCGTCAAGCTTCACATTCACCGGGACGCCGATGACTGGCTTGTCCGTCTTCGAGGCAATAACTCCTGGAAGCGCGGCTGAAAGCCCCGCAACGCCGATGAATACCTTCGCATCGCTTTCCTTTACAAGCTTATCCACCAAGTCTGGCGCACGGTGCGCGGATGCTACTTTCACCTCGTGGGAGATGCCAAGCTCAGCAAGAGCGTCAGCGGCTTTCTTCACAATCGGCATGTCTGACTCGCTTCCGGTTATTATGAGCACATCGACCATCTTTCCACCTCTTCAAGCGAACTTCTTCCCGGTCAGCTTTTCATACGCTTCAACATACTTCTTTGTGGTCTTGCTTATTACCTCATCGGGCAGCATGGGCGCGGGAGGCGTTTTATTCCAGCCGATTGACTCCACATAATCGCGCACGAACTGCTTGTCAAACGAAGGGGGGTTTATGCCCTCAGCGTAAGTGTCAGCAGGCCAATAGCGGCTGGAGTCAGGGGTAAGCACTTCGTCAACTAAAATTACTTCGCCGTCAAACACGCCGAACTCGAATTTCGTGTCGGCAAGTATTATCCCCCTAGCTTTAGCATAGTCTGCCGCGGCAACATAGATTGCAAGCGACAAGTCGCGCACTTTCTCATAATTTGCATCTCCTGCGATTTTCCTTGCCTGCGCCTCATCCACATTCTCGTCATGCCCCGCTTCAGCTTTTGAGCTGGGCGTGAAGATGGGGTGCGGGAGCTTGCTTGCGTTCTTCAAGCCAGCAGGAAGCTTTATGCCGCAAACAGTTCCTTTTTCCTTGTATTCCTTCCAGCCAGAGCCTGCTAAATAGCCCCGTACAATGCACTCAAGAGGGATTATCTTCGTGCGCTTGACAACCATGCTCCTTCCGTAAAGATGGTCGGGCAAGCCTGGCGGCACCTCGCTTGAGACAAGATGGTTTTTTGTAAAGCTTTTCAGCTTCTCAAACCAGAAAAGCGAAAGCTGGGTGAGCACCTGTCCCTTGCTTGGGATGCCTTGGGGAAATATGACGTCAAACGCCGAGAGCCGGTCGGTTGCGACCATCAGAAGGTTGCCATCAGGCAGCACATAAGTGTCCCTTACCTTGCCCTTGGACAAGACAGGCAGTTTAAGCTCGGTTTTGGTTATGACATCCGGCATTTTCTCCCTCCCGCAAAAAGTAGGCTTGGGAATGTTTAAAATAAGTCCCAGCGTAAAATCGCCTCGCGCGCCCATAGGGGAGCAGGTGAAACAAATGGCATCGAAAAAGGACCTCTTAAAAGAGGAGATAAAGCACATCGACATCGCGTCATTCGACTCCACAAAAATAATCGAGTCAATGGACAGGATGTCCTTCACCGCGCGCGACCTCGCGCGCGCAAGCAGGATATACGACATGATGCTTGCGGAAAAGGACTGCGCAGTCATACTTACACTGGCTGGAAGCACGAGCGCGGGAGGCTGCATGAAGCTTTACTCCGACTTAGTGAAATACAACATGGTGGATGCGATTGTTGCAACCGGCGCAAGCATCGTGGACATGGACTTCTTCGAGGCGTTGGGCTACAAGCACTACAAGGGGACGCAGGCGATAGATGACAGCATGCTCCGCGAGAATTACATTGACCGGATATACGACACGTTCATTGATGAAGAACAGCTGCAGGGCTGCGACAAGACAATCGGGCAGATTGCTGACTCGCTTGAGCCGCGCCCCTATTCCTCAAGGGAGTTCATCTCCGAAATGGGAAAATACCTGGCGAAAAACTCCAAGAAGAAGGAATCGCTTGTCGAGACGGCGTACAAGAACAAGGTGCCGATTTTCTGCCCGGCATTCTCCGACTCCAGCGCAGGCTTCGGGCTGGTGCTCCACCAACATACGCACCCAGATAAACACATGTCAATCGATTCAGTAAAAGACTTCTACGAGGTCACAAGGATAAAGATGTCCGCACCCACCTCGGGGCTTCTGATGATTGGCGGGGGCGTCCCCAAGAACTTCGCGCAGGACACGGTCGTGTGCGCGGAAGTGCTTGGCAAGGAAGTGCCCATGCACAAGTACGCGGTGCAGATAACGGTTGCCGACGTGCGCGACGGCGCGTGCTCCAGCTCCACCCTCAAGGAAGCCTCTTCATGGGGCAAGGTGGACACCACTTACGAGCAGATGGTCTATGCGGAGGCAACCTCCGTGCTGCCGCTTCTCGCAAGCTATGCCTACCACAAGGGAAGCTGGAAGGGGAGAAAGAGGCACAACTTTGCGGATATGTTCATCTAGCGATACAAATCGCGTATGACAAGCAGGCAAGCACAAAATCAAATCAGGCTTGCCGCGTATCCCAAAAGCCCTACTCCCAGCGCGAGGAGGGAGGATTTCCTGCAGGCTTCAAGGTCCTCTTTCTTCTGGTCTGAAGCCACAAGATAAGCCATTGCGGCAAATGAAATTGCGGTGAGCATCACCAGCCCGGCTGCGAGGATGTTCGCTTTCAGCCCGAAGAGGAACGGAAGGAATGCGAGGGGCACCAAAGCTGCGTAAAGAAGCGCGGCAAAATAGCACGAAGTTTTCTTTCCCACAAGCGCAGGCAATGTGCGCGCGTTTCTGTGTTTCACGTCCCCTTCGACATCCTCAGCGGATTTCACTATCTCCCTGCCTAAACCTGCTACAAACGCGACAAGCGATATTGCCCAAAGCTGCGGGGAAATGCTGCTTGAAACCACCAAATTCCCGAACAGGAAAGGTATTGCCATCGAGGCTGCGATGTAGAGGTTGCCGACAAGCGGCAGGAGCTTGAGCTTCCAGTTGTAAAAAAGCGAGAGCGCGGCAAAGAGAAGCGTGATGTAGAGTGCCGAGGTGGGAAGAGGAACCGCACAGGCAATTCCCAATACATATGCCGCCCCTGAAAGCGCGAGAGCAGTCTCTTTCGTTATTTCACCACTTGCAATCGGTCTGTCTTTCCTTTTGTTCGCCTTGTCGGTTTCCACGTCAAAATAGTCATTGAGCGCAAACGAGCCCATCTCTATGAAAAACGGCACCGCAAGCGCGAGTGCGATGGAAGAAAGCGAGATTGCCGCCCCTTCGGCATTCTGCGAAATGAGGATGCCGATGAGCACTGCTGCCGAGAGCATGGCGGCGTGCTCTATCCGGAAGAGCCGTACGTATGCGGACAGGCTTGCCATAGGTTGGTTTGTCATAGTTGGGTTTAAAAGCACTTTTCACGCCAACCATTCGGGAGTTTATTATGGAGATATTCCACATAGGCATACCCCGCACCTTCCTCGGGGTCGCAAACGACGAGAAAAGCGCCAAATACGTTGTGCTTTCCTCGCCCTACGATTCGACCGTTTCATATGGCGTCGGCGCAAGGCACGGCCCGCACGCGATAATCGAGGCATCCCGCCAGGTGGAGCTTTATGACATTGAGCTTGGCAGGGATTTTTCCGAGGCGGGAATATTCACCGCGGACGAGCTTGAGACAGACAGGGGCTCGCCTGAGAGGAACTGCAAGTTCGTGCAGGAGGCGGTGGAGGCGGTTCTCGCGGAAGGCAAATTCCCGATACTGCTCGGGGGGGACCACTCGGTGTCAATAGGCGCATTTGCCGCATTTGCCGGAAGGAAAAAGGACATCTCGGTTCTGCACATCGACGCGCACGCTGACATGCGCGGAGAGTTTGAGGGCACTCCGTTCAGCCACGCGTGCGCAATGGCGCGCTGCCGCGAGAATTTCCATGCGGTTTCAGTCGGCATAAGAAGCTACTCGAAAGAGGAGGCGGATGCGATAAAGAGGCAGAAGCTTGACGTTTACGGTGTCGATTTCAGCGAGGCGGAAGTGATAAAGAAGCTCAAGGGCGAGGTGTATATTTCAATCGACCTTGATGGGTTTGACCCTTCGGAAATGCCTGCCGTTGGCACACCGGAGCCTGGCGGCTTGAGATGGCACCAGGTAACCAGCCTTCTTAGGAAGGTATGCGCAAGCAAAAAGGTCGTGGGCTTTGACATCGTCGAGCTTGCCCCCATTCCAGGCAGCATGGTTTCCGATTTCCTTGCGGCAAGGCTTGCCTACAAATTAATCGCATATGTTGAGTCTGGAAAGAAATGATGACGGCACCAAGAAAGCCGCGCTTCGATGGCGGCTGCACATGAAGGATTTGTGGTTTCATGGCAAAATCATCCGCAATCCCGGGATTTTACAAGCTCTCGCGGGAGGAGAGGGTAGCTGCGCTTGCCGAATTTTCGGGATTGGGGGAGGAGCAAAAAAAACTTCTTCTTTCCGAGTCCCCCCTCCAACATTCAATCGCAGACAGGATGAGCGAGAATGTTGCAGGGCTTTGCGCGCTCCCATTCGCAGTTGCGACGAATTTCATAATCAACGGCAGGGAAACGCTCGTGCCAATGGCAATCGAAGAGCCTTCTGTTGTCGCGGCAGCCTCGAACGGGGCGAAGCTTTGCAGGGAAACAGGCGGCTTTTCCGCAAGCGCTGACCCGCCGATGATGATTGGGCAGATACAGCTTGTCGGCATGAAGAGCGCCGAAGCCGTTGCAAAAAAGCTCAATTCCGATAAGGAGGCAATCATCAGGGCGGCAGCGCCTTTTGCCGAAAACATTTCAAAATACGGCGGGGGAATCCGCGGCTTTTCCGCACGCGCGATTGGCACCCCGCGCGGAAAGATGGCGATTGCCGAATTCCACGTGGATGTGCGCGACTCCATGGGCGCGAACACCATCAACACCATTCTTGAAGGGGCCGCCCCGCAGATTGAAAAGGCGGCTGGCGATGGGAAAGCGCGCCTCCGCATACTCACCAACCTGGCTGTGATGCGCCTTGCGCGCGCAACCGCGATATGGCGGAAGGAAACCGTCGGCGCAGAAGCCATCGAAGGGATACTCGACGGATGGGCGTTTGCGGATGGCGACATTTTCCGCGCCTGCACGCATAACAAGGGCATAATGAACGGCATTGACTCAGTCGCGCTTGCAACCGGAAACGACTGGCGCGCAGTGGAAGCTGGCGCCCACGCATACGCCGCGATTGGCGGGTCTTACAAGCCCCTAACGCGCTTCCGCAAGCTCCCGAACGGCGATTTGCAAGGCGAGATAGAGCTGCCGCTGGCGGTCGGCACCATAGGCGGCGCGACGCGCTCCCTCCCGACTGCGCAAGCCGCCCTTTCCATCCTTGGCGTGAAAAGCGCGAACGAGCTTGCCTGCATAATGGCGGCGGTCGGGCTTTCGCAGAATTTCGCGGCGCTTAAAGCGCTCTCAACCGAGGGCATACAGCGCGGGCACATGGGGCTTCACGCAAAAAACATGGCGGTTGCCGCAGGGGCGAAGGGGGAACAGGCGGACAGAATCGCAAGGCAGATGGCTGAGGAGAAAAATATCTCCCTCTCGCGCGCGGAAGAGATTCTTAGGGGGATGGCGTCACGATAACGGTTGAAGGTGTGTTTTCATGCAGGACTTGTTGAAATTCGACTGGAAGGAGCTTGCGGCTGTTGCGATAATCTTCCTCATCGCTTTCGGGATTGGCAGCTTTCCGCCGAAAGCCACGCTGCCGGACTATTCCCCGGCAATCGCAATCCAGGCGGCTGCTTTGGGGCAGCCCGCCGCATTCCACATCCAAATCGCCTCATTTTTCGAAGGGTTTTACGCCTCGTTTTTGGGAATGCCTGCCACTTCGCCTGACACGATAGTGTCATTCCTGCTCTTCTGGCCTGCCAAGCTTTTCGCGCTCACCGCCGTTTTCCTTTATCTTTCCATGCGCGCTTTCGGCTTTAGGAAAACGGTTTCGGCGTTCGCGGCAATCCTCTTCATGCTCTCCCAAGCCGCCCTTCTGCAATTCCTCCCAGGGGTTTTCAGCAGCGCCTCGGTTGCCGCAATGCTCTTCTCGCTCTTTTTCCTCTTCATGGCGCTTTATTCCAAAAAGGGGCATGCCGCATGGCTTGCACCATCCATCGCATTCGGGGCGCTTTGCGCATATTCCGATTTCGGCTTCGGGGCGGCAGTTGTGCTCTCATCCGCGCTTTTCGCAGCCGCGGCATATGTGAGAAAGGGGGGAAGCGCGCCTTACTTTGCCGCTGCAGCCGCAATATTCGCCATTGTGCTTGCGGCTGCGCCGAACCAGCCGTCCTTTGCCTTAGGCCAGACGCAGGCGTTATTCACGGGAGCGCCATTTTTGGCTGCCGCCGCCTCATTGGCGTTTGTGCTTTTTGCCTTCAATGCCGCATCGCTTGAGGCATGCCTTCTCGCATTAGGCGCGATTGCCGCCTCCATCTTCAGCCCGCTTGCGGGGGCAGTTCTTCTAACCTATCCTGCCTCCGAGGGCATTTCGCGCGCAAGCGATGAGAAGCTGCCCGCAGTTGCCAAGCTTTCCTGCGCGTTTTTCCTGTTTTTCTTTGCAATGTTCGGCTTGGCCGCCTACCAGCACGCAGATCCGTTCAAGGCAATAGCGCTCTCAGGGCTGCTTTCAAGCCTTGCGCCCCTTGCAATGCACTTTTGCGAATACAAGAACAGGCGCTTTTTCGCCATCGCGGCAATCTTGCTTGTGGGCCTTTCGCTTTCCATAGCGGTCCTCTTCCCTTATTCGCCATACGGGGGCGTCTACCCAAGATATGCGGATATCGACGAGGCAAGCGCGCTCTCCTACCTTTCAGGGGAGGGCGCAAGCAGCGTCTGCCTTCTTGGCAATGGCGCCATGGCAAGCTTCTACCTGCAAGGCGCAGCCGTTTGCAACCAGGCCCAATTCGCCGAATACCTGCTCAAAGGCGCCCCGGTTCCAAGCGAGGGGCACATGCTGCTTTCCCTTTCCTACATCGATTATCCGGAGGAATACGGGCTGGCAGGCAGCGGGGAAGCCGGATTTGAGTCGTTCTCATACGTTTCAAACATTTCGGGCAGCAATGCCGATTTCGCCCTGTTCTCTTCAGCAGCGGGCGGCCTTCTAATCCGCGAGATTGGCGGCGCAGGCGCCTTCGCGCTCAAGGACGGCCAGATAATCGACGCATATGGCCGGCCTTATGGCAGCATCCCCCTCTCGCGGATGCTGCTCCTCAGCCCAAACGAGCCATTCGCCAGCAAGACAAACAGGCTGATAGTCCTCGAAGAGGGGGCAAGCCTCCCGAATTTCCTTTCGGTTTATTCGGCCCAGGGGCAAGGCCAATCATCCGCAAGGCAATTCGGAAAGGTAACCGTTCGCGAGGTGGAATGAATGCAGGATTTCATCCTTGTAGCCACGGTTTTCCTCTGCTCGGTTGCGCTCACCTGGTTTTCCCTTCCTTTCATAATCCGAAAGCTTTCCGCCTCCGGGATGGTGGGCAAGGATGTCAACAAGGAGGGCACGCCGGAAGTGCCGGAAATGGGCGGGTTGGCGGTAATAATGGGCGCAATAGGCTCGCTTCTGTTCGCAATCGCGCTTCACACTTTCTTGGGCTACCCGCTCAAGCTTCCTGAAATGCTTGCGGCAATGCTCACAATGACGATAATTGCGCTTGTGGGGGTGTTTGACGACCTTTTTGACATGCGCAAGGACATAAAGACGATTCTCCCGATGGCTGCCGCGCTGCCGCTTGTCGCAGTCAGCGCAGCTGGAAGCACGGCAATCACCCTTCCTTTCTTAGGCACCGTAGATTTCGGCTTCTTTTACATATTCCTCCTTATCCCCCTGGGCGTGACCGTCGCCTCCAACCTCACCAACATGCTTGCGGGCTTCAACGGGATGGAGGCGGGGATGGGCGCGGTGATGTTCGCGGCAATCCTTTTCCTGTCGTTTTCGGCAGGCTCGGTGGAGATGGGCGCGCTCTCTGCGGCGATGCTTGGCGCGCTTTTGGTGTTCTTCCGCTTCAGCTGGTATCCGGCGAAGGTATTCATCGGGGACGTCGGCAACCTTGCAATCGGGGCGGCGCTTGCTTCGGCCGTGATAATCGGCAACCTCGAATCCGCAGGCGCAATACTTGTCATCCCGTATCTCTTTGATTTTGCGATAAAGGCATACAACCGCTTCCCAAGCACCAAATGGTGGGGGGAGCTTAGGGGCGGGAAGCTCTATCCTGTAGGGGGGAAGGTGAGGGGCGCTGCGCAGCTTGTGATGAGGCTCTCAGGCGGCATAACCGAGAAGCGCCTCGTGCTTTGTTTCATTGCGGCGGAAGCCTTATGTGCTTTGCTCGCGATTCTTTTCTACGGAAGGCTTTTCGGCTAAGCTTTCGAAGGGGTTTTCATGATAGTCGTGACGGGCGGCTCCGGTTTCATAGGCACCTATGTCTGCAGGCAGCTTGCCGCGCAAGGTGAGGAGGTCCGCATAGTCGACCTTTCCCCCCCGCCTCTCGGCGTGAAAGCCGAATTCGTGCGCGCGTCCGTGCTTGACACCATCCGGCTTTCAAGGCTGTTTTCCGGGGCAAAGGCGGTGGTGCACCTTGCCGCCTTGGTCGATGTCCAATCCTCCATCTCCGATCCGTTTTCCGACTTCCAGGTGAACGCCCAAGGCACGCTCAACGTGCTTGAGGTTGCAAGGCGCGCAGGCATAAAAAAGGTCGCATACGCCTCCTCTGCCGCAGTATATGGCGAGCCTAAGGAGATGCCCATCACGGAATCCCACCCAACCATGCCGCTCTCGCCCTACGGGCTTTCCAAGCTCTCATCCGAGCGCTACGTTCTCCTTTACAACCAGCTTTACGGGATGGAAAATGTGGCGCTCCGCCTGTTCAACGTCTATGGCAGGGGGCAGCGCGAGGGCAGCCCCTATTCCGGAGTGATAACAAAATTCGCAGAGGCGATAAGCACGGAAAAGCAGCCGCTCATCTACGGGAGCGGGGAGCAGACGCGCGACTTCGTCCATGCCGATGACGTTGCGCACGCGTTCTCACTCGCGCTTGAATCAGACGGGTGCGGCACGCCCTTGAACATCGGCTCAGGGCAGGAAATAGCGATACTCGACCTTCTTGAGAAAATGTGCTCGCTTTGCGGGAAGACGCCCAACCCGAAATTCCTCTCTGAGAGGAAGGGCGACATAAAAAGGAGCGTTGCCGACATCTCGCAAGCAAGGCGGAAAATCGGCTTTTACCCGAAAATTGAAATCGGGCAGGGGCTTAAGGAAATAGTTTCCAGCAACGGCAATTAGCAGCGCAGGCTCCAGCTATTCCATCCCTTTGGTAAGGTCTATCACGCTTATGAACTGGTTTATGTGCTCATAATCCGTGGTCCTGCCGATGTCCAGCCAGTAGTCGGAAAACACATAGCCGCAAACTTTCTTTTTCTTCTCCAAAAGCCTCGGGAACACGTTGTTCGCAAAATCCTCCTTCGGCTTGATGAAGTCGTAAATCTCGGGCTCAAAGACATATATGCCGGTATTCACCAGGTTCTCCACAATCGGCTTTTCGCGGAAGCGCACTATCCTGTCCTCTTCCATGTCCGCAACCCCGTACTCAAGCGGCACGCCTTTCCTGTTGAGTGCAAGGGTGGCAATAGCGCCATGCTTCTTGTGGAACTCCACAATCTGCCCGATGTCCGTATTTGACAGGTGGTCTCCCATCATGACTATGAACGTTTCGTCAAACTTTCCCATCAGCGGTATTATCGAGCCTGCCGTGCCCATTTCGGAAGTTTCAACCGAGTAGTGGAGCTTCATCCCCATCCTCGAGCCGTCGCCGAAGTAATTCTCAATCTGCTCGTGGAGATAGCCGACTGTGAGATACACTTCAGTTATGCCCGCCATCTTTAGGCGGTGGAGCACGTATTCAAGTATGGGCTTCTTCCCAAGGGGCAGCATGGGCTTCGGGATGGTGTATGTGTAGGGGCGCAGCCTCGTCCCCTTCCCTCCGCAAAGAACTATCGCTTTTGCCATGCAATCCTCCAATATTTCAGCAGGAATAGCTATTTAAAAGAAACTTCGCCATGCCGCCAGATTTACTGCGCTTCAACAGCCGCCTTAAGCTCCTCCATCAGGCTTTCGGCGCGCTTTTTGGTCTTCCCTTCGGCAAAGATGCGCATCACGTTCTCCGTGCCTGATGCGCGCACAATCACCCATGCATCATCAAAGTCTGCACGAACGCCGTCTATGAGCGTGAGCCGCCCGCCTGCCCCTTTGCAGTGCTTGAGGGCCGCGGCAAGCCCTCTTTTTTTAGATTCCGCATCTTTCACTTCGAGCTTGCATTTCGAGTTATGATAAACCGGAAGCTCCCCGGCCATTTCAGACAGCTTATGCTCGCAAACCATCTCGGAGATTTTCGCAGCCGCAAACAGGCCGTCTTTTGCAAGAGAGAAGCGCGGCCAGATTATCCCCCCCACCTCTTCCCCGCCTGAGACAGCTTTATCCCCAAGCTCAGCCATTTTCTCCGAAAGATAAGGAGCGCCGACCTTCGTGTAGACTGTCTTTGCCCCCTCAGCCGCGCACGCTTCCTCCACCGCACGGCTGGTGGCAACAGTGGTCACGACCATTTTTGCCTTCTGCGCGCGCCTTTCCCTGCACGCCTGCACAGCCGAAACCGCAAATCCCCGGTCGCCCACAATCCAGCGCCCCTTCTCATCCGCAAAAACCACCCTGTCCGAGTCGCCGTCCCAGGAGACCCCGAAATCAGCCGAGTTTTTCACCACTTCCTTAAGCATCGATTGCACATTGGCTTCGGAAGGCTCGGATGGCCGCCCTGGGAATTTCCCATCCACGTTTTCATTGATTGCGATTATCTCGCAGCCCAGCGATTCGAAGAGCCCCTTTGAGAGCGCGGATGTGCCGTTGCCGAAGTCAAGGACAACGCGCAGCTTCGCTTTTCTTATTTTTTCCGCATCAATCTGCCGAAGCGCATCCTTTGCGTGAATTGCTGCAGAATCCGGGTATCGCTCGCATTTTCCAACCGAATCCCATTCAGCCCTCGTCCAGCTTCCCTCAAGCGCCGCTTTTTCAATCGCCGCGCCCCTCTCGCGTGAAACCGCAACACCCTTTCCATCCACGAACTTGAGCGCGTTCCATTCGGGCGGGTTGTGCGACGCGGTGACTATCACCAGCCCTGCGGCTTTCCTTTTGGCAAGCGTAAACTCCGCGACCGGCGAGGAGGCAAGCCCGATGTCAATGCAGTCGCGCCCTGCGGCAAGCACACCCGCCATTGCGGCCGAGTGCATAAGCGGGGAAGTCAGCCGCATGTCGCGCGCAAGGACAATCGCGCCCGGCTTGCACCACCGCGCAAACGCGCCTGAAAGGCCGTAGGCAAGGGGAGGCGTGAGCAAATCCAGCTTCCCGCGCACTCCGTTGGTTCCGAAAAGCGCCATGGAAAGGCTTGGACGCCATGATATAAAAATGCAATTGGGGTTGGAATAGCCATGGATGGGGACGAAGGCAGGGATGTTGCCGCGGTACTGGTCAGAGGGACGGGCATAAAGCTTGGCGCCAACCTAGGGATAAAATTCCTCGGCGTGGTTTTCTACATCCTGCTCCTGCGGTTCCTTTCGCCAGAGGAAGCGGGCAATTTCCTTATTGCCACCGCGGTGCTTGGCATTGCTGCGACGTTTTCCTCGCTGGGCTTGAGCGTTGCGCCTTACCGGTTCGTGCCGCTTTACCTTGGCAAAGGGGAGAAGGAGCGGGCAAAGCCGTTCATAATGCTGCTTCTCAGGGCAATCCTCGCAATTTCTTTTGCTGTGTCGCTTGCGATATTCTTCTTTGCTGGCCAGATTGCCGCGTACTATGGCAAGCCCATTGCAGACCTTCTCCAAGTCACGGCGATATGCTCTTTTCTTACAATAAACGGGGCATACATGGTTTCCGTCCTGGATTCGCTCAAGCGCTTCATTGACGGGGCGGCTTGCCTGGTTGTGCAGTCTTTGGGCAAGGTGGCGTTCCTTCTTTTTGCGGTCTACGCCCTCCAGGAAAGGACCGCATATGCCGCGATGCTCGCTTTTCTCGGGGGGCTTGCGATTTCTTTTGTGGCTCTTTCATGGCTGTTCCTGCGCCAGGTCAAAAAGCTCCCTGGGGATGGGAAAGCCCCCATGAAAGGCGAGCTTGCCGAAGCGGTCAAATTCAGCTTCCCCGTTTACCTTTCAAGCACGGCCGAATCGACCGCCGCGTGGGTGGACTCGCTTGTCCTAGGGTTCTTTTGGCCGTCCCCGGTTGTTGCCGCATACGCGTCCGTGATGGTGCTTGCGCGCAACATTTCCCCCTTGGTCGCATCTGCCGTCACAAATGTCCAGCAGACTCTTTTATCCGAGCACCACAGCAGGAAATCCCGCTATTTTGCCCCGATTGTCAAGATGGGCGTCAAGTGGACAGTCTACCTGGGAATGCCTGTGCTTTGCGCGTTCCTTGCATTCCCGTCCCAGGTGCTTGCGGTCATGTTTCCCCAGTATGTCTCCTCAGCATACCTTTTCTACATCATCGCCCCTGCGTTTTACCTGATTCTGCTTTCAAACTCTTCGAGGAATGCCCTGTTTTCAAGCGGCAGGAGCGACCTGCTTCTCCGCGTTGCATTGGTTCTTGTATTCCTCAACGCTGCACTCAATGTTGTTTTTGTGCCTGGCTTTGGCATGGACGGCGCGGCAGCGGCCACCTTGGTTTCAATTGTCATAGGCGAGCTTTTGGCAATACGTTATGCTTCCAGGCACACTGAGTCTCCTATGGGTCTGCGCGGCATGCTTGGCTATGTTTGGAAAGGCACCGCCGCTTGCCTTGTTGCTGCGGCAGCGTCTTCCGTTCTGCTGGGCGGCTTTGCCGGAGGTGGGCTGGTCCAGCTAGGAATTGCGATAGCCGCAATGTGCCTGGCTTACGGCATCCTGCTTGTGGTCTTCCGGGCAATAAGCCAAGAAGAGTGGGAAATCGCAGCGCTTGCGGTGCGGGCTCTTCCTTTCGGTGAACTTCCGGCATCGGCCATACAACGGCTGTTTGCGGGCAAAAAAGGGTGAATGGATGGGCAACAGCTTCGAAGACAGCGAATTCGGGAATGTTTCGCTGCTGTACGTTCCAGGGCTTGCCGCATCAAAGGCTTTCCGGCTGCCCTGGTCTTACCTGGAGTACGCCTTCCTCACCCTG
>Ga0265297_10007308_pt1 | contig 15392 bp, 10 predicted proteins | sample Munlanlwell13791_FD_192502 | JGI IMG/M metagenome (GOLD analysis project Ga0265297, IMG submission 192502) | Leachate microbial communities from a municipal landfill in Southern Ontario, Canada - Leachate well 137-91 | ecosystem: Engineered > Solid waste > Landfill > Unclassified | place... | reverse complement strand
TTCCCCTTCCGTTGCTCCCCACCCCGTCTCGCGACGGATGCAGTTACGGTCGGGTACAAACCTGAAAGGTTCCGTTTGAGAAGGACTTGCACCTCCTTACATGAGTGCGCCCACTGGCGCACTAGGCAGGGGCTTCAGCCCCTGTTTTGCCCGCCCCCCATGTCGCGTGCCGTCAGGTACGCGACGAATCGCGGCGTACCTACGGCACGCCCTCGTTTCATTTTTCGGAACAGGGGCTGAACGCCCCTGCCTATTGTCATTCAGTCCCTACGGGACGAAGCAGTTCCATCCCCTCCGTACTTATGCCCAGGCCAGACACGCTAAAGCGTGAACTCAAACGACCGGCGCCCCGGGTTTGAGTCCAGCCTTCAGGTATGACAGGCCCCAGTGCAATAGACCTGCCACCCCGTGGTTTTCACTTCGACATTCATGAACAATCGCCGGCACGTCAACCCCCGTTTGGGGACTGGGCGGCGGCAAAGGACAGGCGGAGGTGCAGCCGGCTGACAAACCCCAGCCGCTCCAGCCACGCCAGTTCGGTGGCCGCGCTGGCCACGGCCTGCCGCAATTCCGCCGGCGCCGCCGCCAGAAACGCCTGGCACCCGGAGTAGTTCGCCGCCTCGGAGATGCCCACGTCGGCAAATCCCAGTTCTTCCTCAACGCACACCCAGTCGGCCAGATGCAACAGCCAGGCCAGGCCGCCCTGCTGAAACCCCAGGTCCGCCGCCACTTCATGATGCATGGCCACCGCTCCGGCGATTTCAGGATCAATGCCCCAGTACTCCAGCAGCCGGGCGCCGATTTCCGGATGGGCAACCCCGGTCTGTTCCCGCTCCAGCTCACAGATGCTGCCGGGGCCGCCCCGCCAGCCATCCAGGATCATCCGCCAGCGCACCGCCCCCAGCAGCCGGCACTGGGCGGACAGCCCGATGTCGTGGAGCAGGCCGGCCAGGAAGGCCTGGCCGGGCGGCAGGACCGCCGCCTCCTCCATCTGTTCGCACAGGCAGCGCAGCAGGATGCCGACGGCCACCCCGTGCCGCCAAAACTCGCCGAGCTCGCCGCCGCTGACCGCCTCGCCCTCCAGAAAAACCTTGCGGGTCAGGGCCATGGCCGCCGTTTCAAAGACGCGGCCGGTGCCGAGCCGATCGAACGCCTCCGTCAGATTGTGGGCCGGCGGAATGCGGCCGGTCGGCGCCGTGCTGGCCAGCCGCAGCAACCGGGTGGCAATGCCGGGGTTGGCCTCCGCCAGCTCCATCAGCGGCTGCCGGTCCTGGGCGGCGTCACGCGCCGCATAGTACCAGTCGGCCAAATCCGGACCGGCCATCTCCAGCCCCGTCTTGCGCAGATGGGCCAAAAACGCCGTTCCCACCGCCTCACCCGTTGCGGCATGATGCCCGGCGTGCTTCGGAGTTGTCCAGCGCCACAGCATGTTGACTCCAGCCTCCCTACTTGGAAGAATATAAGTGCACAAAGCAAATACCGTGCCATAAACGCTGGCCAGGCCGCAACCGGTGGGGTGATCCGGTGTCGCGGCCTCAGGGTTTTGTGGAGGGCGCCTGGCACAGGCGCCGCTACAGCACCGCTCCCACGGCCGATTTTTTGCAAAATAATTTGCTTTTTCGGAAAAACGTGCTATCTTCAAAATACGGTGGTGCCCTGAACGGACTCCTAAAGTTCCTTCGTTTCGGGACTGTGAGGTTTTTACGTTCGCCACCCGTCCGGCAGGGAAGCCGGACCCATGACCCCAAGGATAAACGTGGAGGAGATTTTTTAATGAAAAACGCCCTGACCCTGTTTTTGATGGCTGCCACCAGCCTGTGGTTGCCCGCGGCCTTGGCGGCCAAGCCGCCCACCAAGACCCCCTTCAACCTGTCGGTACTGCCCACGACCGCCCTCAGCCAGGGTGACGCCGCGGCGCAGACGTTCGGCACCTCCCTGCTGCCGCTCACCCAGTCCCTGACCAGCCGGAACCTGAATTCCGGCCTCAGCCTTGAGGGCTATACGGTGCAGCAGATCGACCCCTCCAAGATCAACTTCGCCGTGGCCTCGGCATCGCGCCTCTATTTCTGCGGCGAAAACGCCGACTATCACAACAGCATCGGCTTCAACAGCGCCGGCGCGAGCGTGGATTCCGGCACCCCCAAGCTGGCCTTTCTCGACTCCTCCAGCCCCACCCCCCGGACCGCCGGGGACTATGTCGACCTGGGCACCTTTGCCGCCGGCACCAACCTGGACTTCTTCGTGATCTCCGACGGCGCCAGCAATCTCGGCTACAAACTGCCGAATGACCTGAACAAGGTGCTGTCCACCGATGCCACCGCCAACCTTGACGGCCTGGTGCATTTCTACGCCTATGCCGTCAAGGACAGCCCCTATCTGCTGTTGACGGTCGAGGACACCTACGGGGGCGGGGATCTGGACTACAACGACCTGATCTTCGTGGTCGATGTTGGCGCCGGCAACGTCCGCACCTTCTTCGCCGCGCCCGAACCGTCCCTGCTGCTGATCCTCGGTTCCTTCACGGCTCTCCTGCTGGGCGGCAGCCGCCGCCGGACGGCCTGATTTCCCGGTTCTTGCCACCCCCAACAACGGCGCCGGCCCTCCCCCGGCGCCGTTTCTTTGTCAGGCACCACGGTTTCCGATTCCCGGATCACGGCTACATTGGCCGGCATGTCCCCGGCTGTCCGCCAATCTGAGGATTCCCTGCCCCGCCGTCTCCAGGCGCAGGCCGTGGAACAACGGCTGCTGGCCGGCGTGCGGCAGCTGTGGGTCGGGTTCAGCGGCGGCGCCGACAGCACCGCCCTGCTGTTGCTCCTCCCCGCACTGGCCCCCGGCCTGCCGCTGACCGCGGTGCATTTCCACCATGGACTGCGCGGTGCCGCCGCGGATGCCGATGCCGCCTGGTGCGCCGCCTTCTGCCGCCGCCGCGGCATTCCGTTCCGCCTGGAACGGCTGAACGTGCCGCAGCACCGCCGCCCGGGCGAGAGCCTGGAAATGGCGGCGCGGCGCCGCCGCCTCGCCTTCTGGACGACCCGGCTCCCGGCCGGCACCGCCGCAGTGCTCGGGCATCATGCCGACGATGCCCTGGAGGAGCTGCTGCTGCGCCTGGCCCGCGGCGCCAACAGCAGCGGCCTGTGCGGACTCCGCGGCCGGCGGCGGCTCGGCGGCGCGCTGTTGCTGCGCCCGCTGCTCGCCACGCGCCGGGCCGAACTCGAAGCCTGGCTCCGCCGCCAGGGAGTCACCGACTGGCGGCAGGATCACACCAACGCCGACACGGCGATCCGCCGCAATGCGGTGCGCCACCGGCTGCTGCCGCTGTGGCGCGAGCTGTTCGGCGGTGACGGCGGCCTGGCCCTGTCGCTGGACAATTTGCGCGCGGACGCCGCCTGCCTGGACGCCCTCGCCGCACGCCGCCGGCCGCGCACCCGCGCCGCCTGGGCCGCCCTGACCCCCGCGCTGCTGGCCCGGGTGTTCCGGCGCTGGCTGGAACGCGCCGCCGGCGGGGAACTGCCCCCGCCCGCCGCCGCCGTCCGCCGGCTGCAGGCGGCGCTCGCCGCCACCGATGCCCGGCCGCGCCGCGTGCCGCTGGGCAACGGCCTGAGCGTCGCGGTGGAAACGGCCGGCCTGCGGCTCCTCCCGGCGGCCCACCGGCAACCACCGCCGCCCCTGAAAACCCGGCGCTGGCAGTGGCGGATTCACCCCGTCCTCGAACTGCCGGAGGCGGGACTGGTGCTGCGCGCCCAGGAAACGGTGCGGACTCCGCAACGGCGGGCCGCGGCGGAACCGCCGGCCATGGATGAATTTTTTGCGCCCGGATCGCTTCCGGAAATCCTGACCGTCCGCGCCTGGCGCCCCGGCGACCGCCTCCGCCCCTTTGGCGGCGCCGGCTCGCGCAAGTTGCAGGACCTGTTCCAGGACGCGGGCATCGCCCGGGACCGGCGCTCACGCGCCCCGGTCGTGCTGGCCGGCCGGACCATCATCTGGCTGCCGGGCGTCCGCCGGGCCGAACACGGCCGGCTGCCGGAGACCGGCGGCCCCGCCGTCCGTCTGACCTGCGGCGCCAGTTAAAAACCGGTGACACGTGATGCGTGAAGGGGGCTTAATTTTCAGCTTTCTGCTTTCCCCATTTCTGCTTTTCCGCCTCAATCCGCCACGTCCTCCAAGGCCAGCACGTGCACCTTGGGATCGTTGAGCACGGCGGGGTCGGTGCCGGAAACGTAATAGAGAACGCCGGTGCCGCTGAGCGTGCAGGTGCCGTTGGCGATGATGCTGCCGTTGATGGTGGAATTGCCGTTCGCCGTGACCTGGCCGATGCCGGTGTAGACGAGGCCGTTGACTTCGCTGCCGCCCGCCAGGTCAATGTCGCCGGTGATGGCCACGATGCCCGGCAACCCCATGGGATTGACGGTCAGCCCCTGCCCCACCACCTTGACGCTGCCGGTGACGATGATCATGCCGTTGACCGTGTATTGGGCGTTGACCGTGAGATCCCCCTTGACATAGAGGATGCCGCCGCTGGGGGTGAAGCTGCCCTTGCTGTTGAGTTTGAGGTTGCCGTTGACCACGGTGATGCCGGACTTGGAGATGTAATAGTCGTAGTCCATCAGCGGGAAGGCGATGGCGGCGGCGCCGCTGATCCCCGGCGGCGAGGGGGAACAGGTGCCGTGGGCGGTCGTCGCCCCGTTCACGCTTGAGCTGCCGAAAATCGTGGTGTTGCCGTTGCTGTGGGTGCCGCCCGAGTGGACATCGTAGTTGCCGCCGACGCTGATGTTGCCGTTGGAGAACACGGCGGTGCCGAACGCCTGGGCATAATTGGAGCGGCGCACATAGGCCGCCACGCGCTGCGAGGTTTGCCGCAGGGTGCCGGGGGCCACGGTCCCGGTGGCCAGCAGCCGGTACATGCCGAGGCCGAAATCCGTGACCGCCACGGTATAGGTGCCGTCCGCCCCCAGGTTGCCGACCCGCAAATTGGACGGCAAGTCGGCGGCCGTATTGTCCGGGTGCTTGGCAATCCACCCCATGGACTGTTCAAGGGTTCCGTTGGCGATTTCCTGAGCCCGGGCCCGGTCGACCAGCTTGCGGTTCATGAACAGCCCCTGGTGCGCCATCAGGGTCATGCTGGCGGCCGCCAGGGTGAGCAGGAACATGAAAAACATGGACAGCACAAGGGCCGAACCGTGCTCCGCAGCGCGATCCACAACACCCCCGGCAGGATGGAATGGTGGGGTTTTCATTCTGCTTTCTGCTTTCCCAATTTCTGCTTTTAAGGGTTCCGCGGTTCAAGATCCACGGACAGGGTGTTGGTGAAGCGTTCCTTGAGATAGTCTTGGTATTGGGTGAACTCAAAATGGGCGCCGGCCACCGGCGGCTTGCTGCCGTCCACCAGGAACTGGAACTTGCCGCGGTCAGGCCCCTTGGCAATGACCGCGGCAATATCCACGGCTTGCGTGCCGGCGCCGTCCCAGGTGAGGCGGACGTCGCGCAGCACGGGGGCGGAGGTGTAGGGGTAACCGGCGGTCATTGCCGCCTTGAACTGGACGTAGCGGCCGGTCAGCGCCAAGGTCTTGGCCGCATTGGAACCGCTGTAGGCGGTCCAGCCCTGGCTCAGGACCGCGGCCGCCGTGGCGGCGGCGCGCACACTGACGGCGACCTGGCCGCTGCCGGCGGGATAGGTGCGCCACAGCAGTTCGCGGAAGGTCGGACTGTCCGTCTGGGTGTCGAACACCTGGGAGAGGAATTCGCCGCTGGCGGCGTAGGAGGCATACACCGAGCTCACCGCCGGGATCAGCGGACTGGCATTGACCCCCGTCAGGCTGTCCCAGCTGGCGCTGCTGGAGGAGTCGCTGCCCGATTCGGACAGCTCCCAGCTGTTGACCGGGGTGGTGGCCGGCGGCCGGGAACTGTCCGCGGGATCCCAAACCGTGGCGCGGCCGGCGGCCACGTGATAGGTGATGAGATAATCCTTGGTCGGATCGATGACCAGGTCGGCGTAGTCGCTTTGCACGGTGACGCCGCTGGCCATAACGACGCTGGCATTGCTGTTGTACGCCCACGCCCCGAAACCGCCGGTGGCCTCCGAGAAGGTCAGCTGGCAGGCCGTGCCCGGCACGCCGTTGTTGCCGGACTGGCGCCGCATGATGTAGGCGGAGGAGATGGCAATGGCATCGGAGGGTGCAGCAGTGAAGGTTACCCGGGCGCGCTGCCCCTGGCTGACCAGGTTGGCGCCGCTCACCACCACCCGGATGGTCTTGTTGGACAGATCCTCGCTGGCCTTGCCCGTCGTGTCCCCGGTCTGGGTGCCGGGATCCCAGCAGGTCTTGTTGCCAACCAGTTGCAGCACCGTCTCGCCGGCGCCGCTGGAATAGGCCGGGCGCAGGGAGGAGAAACTGGCCGTCGGGGCGCTGAAGGTGCTTTCCAGCCAGGTGTTGAAATAGAACGGGAAGGACATCGAGTCGCCGCTGCTGTCCGCCTGGAACAGCAGCTGGGCCACGTTGCTCCAGCCGGCCGACGTGTTCATGGATTGGAAGAGCGGCGCCGAGGCGCCGTTGGCGGTGGCGGTGGCCACATAATGTTCCCCCTCCAGCGTCGCCTCGGCCGCCCCGACCGACAAGGTGTCCAGCGCCAGGGTGTACCCGCTGGAGGCGGGATTCTTGCCGGTCATGCGGAAGGTGAAAGTATGGGCGCCCGGCGCCAGGGTGGCCACCCCCAGGCGGATGTTGGCCAGCTGCACCGAGGCCGCATACCCGTCCAGTTCCTGGTCCTTGGTGGTGATCGCGTAATTCAGGAGGGAGGGCAGCAGCACCTTGGTCACGGCCCCGTTCAGGACGCCGCTGGACACGATGCCGTCCAGTTGCGTCTGCCGCGCCGTGATGGTGCCGGGTTTGCCGTCCTTCAAGGTCAGCACGGTCCGCCGCAACTGCATGGGGGCACTGCCGTAGAGGTGGTAGAACACCATCTGGGTCCAGGAGATTTCGCCGGTCACCGCGTCCACCGGCGAGGTGGTCGGATTGCCGGAACGGCGCAGCACCGGAAAGCAGATGCCCTTGATGGTTCCGCCATCACGCGGCGAGATCACAATCTCGCGCTGGGCGGAATACTCCATGTCCCGCTTGATCAGTTCGCGGGCCACCTCGGCCTTGCTCTCCAAATCGTTGCGCACCCGGGCGGACATGTAGGCGCGAAGGGAGCCCATGGCCAGCGGCACCACGGTCACCATCAGGATCACCAGAATGGAACTGGCGACCATGAATTCCGCCAAGGTGAAAACGTGTCGGCGCATGTACCGTCACCCTCCCATTACCACCTGATTTTTGTCCAGCACCAAAGTATCCATCGAAACGGTGACCGGCGGCCGGCCATGCCCCGTGGCGGCGGTCACCGTCACCGTCACCTGATAACATTCCTGGTCGTCGGGGCCGGTCAACACCGTCGTGCGGGTATAAAGCCCATTCGCCGCCGGCAACCCCTGCGCATTGACCTTGACGTTGGTTTCAGCCAGCGTGGGCAGGTCCGAGAACCCAAGAAGGCGCACCTGTTCCAGGCGGTTTTTCGCAATTTGCATCGACGCCATTCGCACTTCTGCGAAGTGCACCACCCACAAATTGAACGAGATCAACGTCACCGCCGACGCCAGGCCGACGCCGCAAATGGCGCAGGCGATCACGGCTTCCGGCAAGGTAAAAAAACGGCGCATCCATCCGCTACGGTTCAACTTGAGGGTCATTTGCAAGGTCTCCGGCTTCGGCAACCACCGCCCCGCGGAATTGACCCAACCCCACCCGGCCATTCGCCGGCGGCACACCAAATATACTCCACTATAGCATTTTTCAGGCCAATCGGTTATCCGACATGCCCATTCGGGCGCCTGTCCGTCCGCTGTTCAGGCCAGGGAACGGCAAGCATCCCGAGTCCGGCGGCGATCAGAACCCGGAACGCCAGTGACGGGTCAACCGGTTGACCCGATAAAAGGGGTGATGGCGTTTGACCGGTCACTCCCGCGCCCAGGAGTGGCGCTTCGTTCGCGGCTCGGAAAGGACAGGACATCGGCCCTGGGTTCCGGCGATGCCGGCTTGGGGTAAGCTTTTGACGACCTACAGCCTAAAAACCTTACACCGACCGGCAGGCCTGATAAAGATTGGCAAACAGGGTCTCGATCTTGGCCAGCGGGGTGGCCGAGAAGGCCACGCGCAGGATGCCGCACAGGCTGATCACCCCGGTGGAGTGCTCGGCCAGCAGCTTTTGGCGCACCTGCTCCGGATCGGCGCGGCATGGCTTGACGCACATGAAGTACCCGGAGTTGAAGGGCAATGCCGTGTACTCCGTGCGGTACTCGGGATGGGCGGCCAAAACCCGCTTGATCTCCTGATAACGCGCCCGGAGGGTCTCATAGGCCTGCTGCTTCTCGGCGGCATAGGCGGGGTTTTTCCAGGCCGCCAACAGCATGGACTGGGCCGGCAGCGACACATTGGAGAGGTTGGCGCGGATGGCGCCGGCGCACTTGGCCTCGAGCGCCTGGTAGAGGGCGGGTGTGCCGCCCTTGACGCCGAAGGTGATGAAACCGACCCGGAACCCCCAGACATAATCCTCCTTGGTCGGGCCGTCGAGCTTGACCGCCAGCAGGTTTTCATGGGCGTCGCACAGTTCGGCAAACAGCGACTGCCGGCAGACACCGTCCTCGAAAACCAGGCCGAAATAGGCGTCGTCGAGCAACACCACCAGCTGCCGGCCGGCCTGCGCCTCGGCCAGCAGGATTTTCTTCAGTTCCGGCACTTCCTTTTCCAGCAGGGTATAGCCGGCGGGGTTGTTGGGGAAGTTGAGGGCGATCAGCAGCTTGTCGCCGGAATGCGCGGCCATCGCCTTGCGCAGGCCGTCCAGGTTGAAGCCGCCGGCCGGGGTGAACGCGGGATAGGTGGCGAGGCGGGCGCCGTGGGAGATGCCGAAAATCAGGTCGTAGTTCTCCCAGTACAGGTCGGGGGAGATCAGGACGTCGCCGTCGTCGCAGAACAGGTAGGCGGCCATGCTCAAGCCGTGGGTCAGGGCGCAGGTGACCAGCGGCTGGCTGAACGTCTTGCCCCGCAGGCCGGGATTCTTTTCCAGCTGCATCGCGCCCCATTGCTTGCGCAGCTCCGGCACCCCGGGACTGGGCGCGTACGGAAAGGCGGCGCCCTTGGGCAGGTTCAACTGGGAAGCCAGGGACGGCAGGCACAGTGGCGCCCCGTCTTCTTCCAGGGCCGTGCCGATGGTGGCGTTGATCGCCTTGCCCCGGGCCTCGGCCGACTGGGACAGAATGCCCAGCTTGGGAAAGTAAATCTTGCGGCCACGGGCCGACAGCATGGCGGCCACCGCCGGGTTTGCCGCCTCGATCACGCCGTTCAGTTCCGCCGCCTGCGCATCCAATCGTTCCGCCATGGGTTTCACGCCTCCGCTGGGGCTGTCTTGCCGGCTCGCCGGCGCCCGGATGTGCCATTGGCCGGCGGCGGGGAACCCAGTCACCCGTCCAGCCGGCCAACACGTAGAAAAGATTGGGGCTACTATAAGCGCACTGGAGGATATTGGTAGAGGCGCGGTGCGGTGCGCGCAGAGTATCAATCACTGGCGGCGGGCATCCCCAGTGTTGAATCAAGCAAAAACCGCCACCCCTTTGGGAGGATGGCGGCCTAAAAACCGGACTTGCCGGCGGACCGGCGGTTCGGCGAAAGCTTAAATGGTGCACCAGGAAGGACTCGAACCTTCGGCCCAGTGATTAAGAGTCACTTGCTCTACCGACTGAGCTACTGGTGCACGGTGGGAAACGAGGTTGTACTATCACACGGCTTGGCGGGAATGCAAGCACGCCTCAAACAGAATTATTGAGCCGGGGATCCAGCAGGTCGCGCAGGGTGTCGCCCAGAATGTTGAGGGCGAGCACCAGGGCAAACATGGCGGCGGTGGCGGCGGCCAACTCCCACCACACCCCCTGCCACAGCCGTTCCTTGGCCTCGGCGATCATCACCCCCCAGCTGGGCTCCAGCTGGACGCCCAGCCCGAGAAAGGAGACGATCACCTCGGTCATCACCGCCAGGCTGAAGCGCAGGGTGAAGAAGACGATCACCAAGTGCATGGTGTTGGGCAGGATGTGACGCCAGACCAGGCGGCAGTCCCCCACCCCTTGGACACGCGCCGCCTGGACATAGGGCAGGTCGCGCAGCCGCATGAATTCCGCGCGCACCACCCGGCACAGGCCGACCCAGCTGGTGATGCCGATGCCGATGTAGACCGGGGTCAGCCCGCGCCCCAGCAGCAGCGAAAAGGTCAGAATGAACAGCAGGGTCGGCATGGCCGCGAAGGTGCTGTAGACCCAGACCACCAGGGCGTCCAGCCAGCCGCCGAAATAGCCGCCGGCGGCCCCCAGCACAACCCCGACCCCAATGCTGATCAGGCCGGCCAGCAGCCCGACGTGCATCGCGGTGCGCACCCCGTAGACCGTCCGCCAGAACACGTCGCGCCCCAGGTAGTCGGTGCCGCACCAGTGCGCCGCCGAGGGCGGCCGCAGCCGCTGCTCCAGGTGCTGCTGCTCCACCTTGGCCGACAGGCCGCCGTTGGGCGCCAGCCAGCCCCCCGTCCACACCGCAGCCGCCGTCAATGCGTACAGGGCCACCACGGCGGCGGCCCCCAGCGCCAGCGGCCGGCGGCGGAAACGCCGCCAGAACGGCGCCCAGCCGGCCACCGCCATCCCGCCCCCCGGACTTGCGGACTCCGCACTCATGCCGGGGCAGCCTCGCCACCGCCGGCCAGGCGCCGGGCGGTGCGCCGGGCGGCGGCCAAAATCGCCTGCTCGCCGGACACCCGCCGGCGGTGCATCAGCACGCGGCCGTCGCAGAGGGTGGTGTCGACGCAATAACCGTTGGCGGCATAGACCAGGTCCGACATCAGGTTGAAGCCGGGGGTGAACTCGGGCCGGCGCGTATCCACCAGGATCAGGTCGGCCAGCCGCCCCACCTCGACCACGCCGGCGTCCACCCCGAACACCGTGGCGGCGCGCCGGGTGGCCATGGTCCACGCCTCGGCCGCCGGCAGGCAGGTGGGATCGTTGCTGTCATGTTTGGCGGCCAGGGCGGCGAATTTCAGCGACTGGAACAGATCGAGGCTGTTGTTTGAGCAGGCGCCGTCGGTGCCCAGCAGCACCGGCACCCCGGCCAGGCGGAGTTCGGTGTACGGCAGAATGCCGCCGACCGACAGCTTCATGTTCGATTCCGGCATGTGCGCGACCGCCACCCCGCGCCGGGCCAGGATCTCGATCTCGCGGGCATTCAGATGCACGCCGTGCGCGGCGATCAGTTCCGGCCCCAGCACGCCCAGCGAATCCAGATATTCCACCGGCCGCAGCCCCTGGTGGGCGTTGACGCAGTCCTGCACCTCGCGGTCGGTCTCGGACAGGTGCAGATGAATCTTCACGCCGTTGTTCCGGGCCGTTTCGGAGAGCCAGCGCAGGGTGTCCCCGGAAACCGTGTAAATGGCGTGCGGCCCAAAGGCAAACCGCAGGCGGCGGCTGAAGCCGCCGCAGTTTTCCAGCAGGTTCAGGATTTCTTGTTTGGCCGCCTTGGCGCGGGCCACGTCACCAAGGTCGATGATCACCGGCGCCACCAGCGCCCGCACCCCCATTTCCTCGGCGGCACGGGCGGTGCCGCGCCAGTGCCAGTACATGTCATTGAAAAAGGTGACGCCGCAGCGGATCATTTCCAGGCAGGCCAGGCGGGCGCCGACGTAGACATCCTCCTCGGTCAGGCGCGCCTCCAGCGGCCAGATCTTGGTCTCCAGCCACTCGTGCAGGAACATGTCGTCGGCATAGCCGCGCAGCAGGGTCATGGCGGCGTGGGTGTGGGCGTTGAACAGCGACGGCAGCACCGTCATGCCATCGCCGTCCAGCCGGCGCGCCCCGCGCACCTTCAGCCGCGGCCCGATGCGGGCAATGCGGTCGTTCTCGATCAGGATGTCGTGCGTCCGGCCGTCATGCCGGACATTGGTGATGAGGAGCAGGCTCATGGGGTCGAATGTAACGCCCCCGCGAACGCCTTGCCACCGCGCCGATAACCCGGGGGCGCCGGCCTGTTCCGTGGGGGGATTTCCGTTGGCTCCGTTCGTTCGATCCGTGACCGACGCCACCCGGCCACCCGCACCTTTCAGAGCCGGGAACGAAGCGCCACTGCTGGGCGCGGGAGTGACCGGTCAAACCAGTAACTTTCAGCGGTTGGATATTTGACCCGTCACTAACGTTCCGGGCTCGGACGAACGCCGGGCTCAGTTCTTCTGCCGCCACTTGCCGTCCGGGTCCTGGACCCAGGTGCCGGCCGGGGCGCGCTCCAGGTTTTTCAGGGCCCGCCGCTTCGCCACCAGGTCGGGCGTGGTGTTGCGCGCCTTGCTGATTTCCTGGTAGATGGTCCAGCGGTCGCCATTTTCCGCTTCGGCCAAAGCCTTGGCTTCAGGATGGTCCTTGATCAGCCCCAGAAATCCGCCGTTGCCCTCCCCCAGGACGCCGGCGGCCTTGAAGGCGTCAATCTTGGGCAGCCGTTCCTTGATGCGGGCAAGGGCGGCATCCCTGACCGGATTCGGCGGCCGGGCCTCCGTCCCCGGCTTGGCGCCGTCAGCCATCACCGGGGTGAGGGCGCCGGGCTGGCCGGCGGGGGCCTTGTCGACCTCGCCGAAACTGGAGTCGAGCGCCTTGTCGACCTTGACATTGACGTCGAGCGTGATGTGGATCGGCTTGATCTCAATCGGTTTCAGGTTGATGTCGTTCTTGGTTTCAATCTGATGCGTGCAGCCGTAGAACGCCGCCGCCGGCACCAATGACCAAAGTAGTTTACGATTCATCATTTTTTGCCTTTCAGGAGGTTTTGGATCCGTTGATTGAACTGCAGCAGCCGGTTTAACGGCACGGCCACGTTGACGTCCAGGCGAATGCCTTGAAAAGCCGCTCCCGGCCCGGCGACCCGGACCCATTCGCCGTTGCGGAACGCAAACGGCAACGGCTGCATCGGCTTGCCGTCCAAGTGCATTTCAACCCGCAAGTCGTCGCCGGTCGTCTGGAAGTTGAGTTTGGCCCATTGGTAGTCAAAATGCTTCAGGGCCTCGACCGCCAGATCAAGTTGGGAATATTGCGGCAGGTCCGGCGGAATGCCATCCAAGACATGTTCCATCTGGCGCACCTGAATCTGATTGTCCTCTCCCGGCACCGAATAGAGGAACCCCGGTTCCAGCCGAATTCCGGCCGCCCCGAAAGTGACCGGAATCCGCCCGTGGACCGCCCCCTGGCCCTCGGCATCGGCGATGCCCAGTTCGCGGATCAGTTGGGCCAGGTTGAGGCCGTCGCAATAAACCGTCGCCTTCCAGTTGGGCTGGCCGGGGGTCAGGCGCAGGGCGTGGGTGTACAGGCGGCCGCCGCACCAGCCGGCCGAAAAATTCTCCAGCAGCAACGCGCCGTCGCCGCCAATCTGGAAGTCGGCCGCCACCTCGCTGACCATGGTTTTGCCCAGCCGGAACCGGCCGCAGGCCAGCCGTTGCGACGGCGGCGTCTGCAGCGAGGGCAGCGCCGGCAGGCGCAGCTCCGCCTTGATGCCGCTGATTTCAAAGTCGTGTTGGGCGCTGCCAACCACCCCGTCACGCAACCGGAAAAACGCCGAGCCGCCCATGGCGCCGCCGCCGAACCGGTAGGAAAAGCCGCCTTCCAGTTTGCCGTTGAAGGTCATGCCGGCCATGCTCGGCCAGTAATCGCCCAACGGCAACGGGGCGGGCGGCGTGTAGGGGTCGATTTGCAGGTTCAGTTCACCCGTGAGATACGGTTTGAAATTGACGACGGCCCGGCACTTCCAGTCCGCTCCGGGCAGAAAGTCCTGCTTCAGGCTGCCATCCAGGCGGACCGCGGTTTCGTCCCGCACAACCGCCAGGTCCACATCCGCCAGATGCCTGCCGTTCAGCAGAATGTTCTCGACCTTGAGCCGGCCGGCCGGTTCCCCGACCGCCAGCGGCAGGGTCAGGGAAATCCCGTTGGCCTGAAGGCCCAGGGGGCTCGCGTTGACCACCGCGGTGGACAGCACCGCACGACCGCTCCAAGCCCCGGCAGCCAGGCGCGCCGCCACCTTCAGGCTCGGAACGTCCGCCGTCACCGTCACGGGCGGGCGGCCGGCCGGGCCCGCCTTGGTCCAGCGCGCCCCCGGCTGCATCTTCAGTTCGGCCAGCGCCTCCAGCGCAACGGTTTTGCCGCTGGAATCGACATCGCCCCCGGCCACCAGTTCCAGTTCTTTGGCCACCAGCCGGCCGCCCCCCGCCAGCAAGCGGGCTGCCGGAGCATTGGCGCCAGTCGTCCGGCCGTGCAGCTTCCAGCTGCCCCGGCGTTTGGCCGCGGTCCACTGCCCCTGGTAGTCCGCCTCCATGCCCAGCTCCTGCTGCAGGGCCAGCGCCGGGCTGCCCAAGGCACCGGCCAAGGCCCTGGCCCGCAGCTTGCCCGAGGTTTGGAGCAGGCCGCCGGCGGTCGTCAGCGTGCCGTCCACCTGCTCCAGGACGGCTCCCGCCGGGCCCGATACCGCGAGATTGGTGAGCCGATAGTTGATTTCGCCGGCGCGGCCGGTCAGTGCCAGGCGGACCGGCGTGGCCGCGTCGACATTGGCCAGCCGGACGCCCGCCGCCGTCAGCTTCAGCGACGACAGATCAAGGGTGGCGGTGACGACGTTCTGCCGGCCGTCGTTTTTCCGCTCCAGCGTGCCGGCATATTTGACCAGGCCGGGGCCTTCCCAGCGCTGCATGCCGGGGATCAGGCCACTGTACCGTTTGGGATGCAGGGCGCCGTTGAACTTGGCCGTCATCCGGCCATCGGCCGGACGCCACTCCAGGGTGCCGTCGCCGGTGTCTTCGCCGCAGCTGACCGACCAACTGCACGCCATCCCGCCGTCCTGGTTCTGCCGCATGGCCAGCGAAAACGGGATCTCGGTCACCGCGGCGTCCGTCTCAATCTGGAAGACGCATCGCGACAGCCGGATCTCCTCCACTTTGAACCGCGATTTGCCGCCGGCCGCCGCGTTGCCTTGTTGGCGTTCAACCAGCTCGGGATAGAGGCCGGGAATCCGCAAGATGCCGTTTTTCCACACCGCCCGGACCTTGACTCCGCTCAGGGCCAGCGCGGTGATCCGTAGGTCGCGCCGCCACGGCAATAGCGGCAACACATAGTCCACCCGCAGCGAATCCGCCTCCACCACCCGGCAGCCGTCCAAGTCCAGCCGGACCTCCGCCAGATCGGCGCCGGTAAGGCCGATCCGCCGCACCTGGGCTGAAACCCCCTTGATGCCGGCCGCCGCGGACAGTTGCGGCAGCAGGCGCCCCCCCACGTAGCCGGGGAGATACCAGCCGCACCACAGCCCCCCCCC
>Ga0265297_10007307_pt1 | contig 15393 bp, 26 predicted proteins | sample Munlanlwell13791_FD_192502 | JGI IMG/M metagenome (GOLD analysis project Ga0265297, IMG submission 192502) | Leachate microbial communities from a municipal landfill in Southern Ontario, Canada - Leachate well 137-91 | ecosystem: Engineered > Solid waste > Landfill > Unclassified | place... | reverse complement strand
AAAAACAGCCATAAAAACCAACTCTTCTTGAGGAGGCGGTCGCAGAAGTTGAAGAAAGAGAAAAGAGCCAAAATTTAAGGGTAGAAAGAGAAGAATTGAATAAATCTGAATTAACTAAAAAAAGTATGGAAAAAATAGGGGTTAGAGTGTCAAATAACCCTGTTCAAAAAGAACTCTTAGACCTTGTTTTTATGCTTCAAATTCAAAAGAAGATGTCTCGCAGAGAAATTGCAGAAAAAATAGGCTTTGAAGGAAAAATCAAAGTTGAAGGTTATCTCACAAATTTGATAAACAATTTTGATAAATACTGGCCCAAAACAGAGCTCGCCCAAAATAAACTTTTAGAGAAAATTGAGAAAGGAAAGAGCCTGTTAACCGAATCTTTCCATGAAGGAGGGGAAAAATGAATAATTTACACAATCCTTACACAAGTACACATACATTACACATAAAACCTTACACAAACTTTACACAAATACACAAACTTTCGGTGTGTACACAAGGTTTTTTCTTCTATCAATCTATCAAAACAAAAAATTTTACACATACATTACACATAAAACCATTTTTTCATAGTTTTATAATTAAAAAATTGATGTGTACACACCGAAAGTTTACACATAAAAATTATGGCATTTAGGTTTGATGTTTCGATTCCCAATGGAGAAAAACAACTTGCAGATTGGATAAGAGAAAGAATGAATAATAATGAAATTACCCCATCTATTGTTTTTTTTGAAGCAATGAAAGAGAAAAAAAGAGAATGGGAAGCAACCCAACCAGATTGTCTTGAGGGCCTTAAATCCCAAATAGAGATTGCTAAAAAAGAGATTCATCGTGGCAACAAATTAATTGAATTTTCACAAAATTTTTTGCTTGAAAAACTCACAGAAGAACAACAAAAAGAATACTGGGGTCTCTGGAAAGAAAAAGTCACAGAATTAAATAATGGACAAAAAATTATTGTTGAGGAAATTATTCAGGAGACCCAAGAATGAAAACTTTTTATAACGCTAATCCTTACATACCAGAAATAACTATTGAACTTTCTGATGAGGATGTTGAAGAATTAATCACTGGCGGATTTGTCTGTAATCAAATCTATGAGTTAGGAGAGAAAAGAATTATTAAAATACTTAAAAAAGAAGGAGCTGAACAATGAGAGAGATATGTGATTTTTGCAGAGATGAAGTTGCTGAAATAACTTTATCAGATAATTATGAAATTTGTTCAGAATGCTTCAATAAGAAATTTTCTAAAAAAGGGGAGGATTTGAAAGATGACAATTTTTAATGAGAACAAGTTATTAGAAAGTATAAGAAGAATAGTAAGAGAAGAATTAGAAAAAGAATACCCTAAGGACCAAGTAGATTCTATCTGGAAATATCTAAATAAACTAAATGAAAAAATTGATGTTCAAAGATATGAAAAATAAAAATCAAATGGAAATTAATGAAAGGAGGTAATTAATAATGGAAGAAGAATTTGAAGACATAGAAGAATCTTTCTGGAATCCTGAAAAAGAAAATGATTCTGTAGTAGGGGTTTTAAAGATAATAAAAGAAGAAGTCGGCAAAAACAAGTCAAGAGTTTATGTTCTTGAGAATAACGGCAGAATTACAAATGTATGGGGTTCCAAAGTTCTTGACGAAAGGATGTCTATCATTGCTCTTGGAGAGAAGATAAAAATAATTTATCTTGGAGAGAAGACGGGGGAAAAGAGAAAATATCACGATTACAAGGTTCAAAGAGCAGTTCCAAAAAAAGAATAATGGGAAAAATAATTGTTAAAAAAGCAGTTGAAAGAAAGCCTGGACATCTTTACTATGTTGATGGGGTAGGGAATGTTTGTGAGGATGTGATGGCTCGAGGTGGAAGGAAGAAGAAAAAATCCGCTAAGAAAACAAAGAAAAAATTGAGAAAGTAAACCCTCAATAAAATTTATTTTATTTTTTTATTGGTTTACAGAATAGGAGAAGAAAATGAAAAAGATAATAAAAAAAGAAATTGGAAAGGTTAAAGAGAGATATAGAATAATTTGGTTATTCTTAATTTCTTTATTTATTTTATTATCTGTAGTGTTGTATTCATTAGGTTATTATAAGGGTTCCCTCATAGATGATACAAAAAATAAAGAAATTACTGCTAAAATTGTTTGTTATAATCAAGAACTTGGGATGACTCTTACTTGGGAATTTGAAAAGCTGAACACAACTGAACTTTTGAATGCTAAAAAATACGCCGAAGAAAATAATTGTACCTTTAATCTTATCTGCATCTTTGATGAAAATGGAAAGGAGGTTTGCTCTTTAGAATGAAAATAACCCCCCCTGCCGACATAACAGATAAGAAACAATGGTTACTTCCTATGGAAACCTATGGAACAAATGGAAAAGTAAGGGTAATACATATTATGTTCAATTCCAGAGTTTCCTCGCAGAAGCTCGGTGCAACCGATACTGCTTTATGCAGTCCTTCGCTTAACAAAGTTAAACAAAATTTGATGATTTAAAATGGGAACATACTACAAATTCGCAAACTACACTAAGAAAGAAATCTTAGATTTTGAAAGTGCTAAACTTAGAGAAATCACTGGGAATAATTTTGACCAAGAATTATTAGCACATTATTTGGGAATGAATGTTAGAGAACTTTGCGAATATAAATTTGCTGGAGATGAAACTGGAGAATGGGATTCAATCGCAAAGTTCAAAGATATTACTTGTGATGTGCTAATAGATATGTTTGAAGATGGTTTTATTCCCAATAAATGGCAATTCGGTTGGATTTACTCTAAGTTTAGTGAAGAAAATAGATTAAGCGAATTTGCAGAATGGATTGCTAAATTCAAGGAGAAGAAAAATGTTTAAATCATCAAACTACGGACTTGTTATCAGTATCGGAAACTCTGGAACTCTTCGGGATTTTTCACTTCGTGAAAACCTTCTTGCAGACTATCCCTCGTTGCTATCGCAAGAACATAATATCCGTTTAGCGGTTCGCTTACTTGCAGACGCTCACCAAAATCCGACTTCGTCGGACTTCGCTAAACTCCATATTCAATCCAATTTCCAAACTGCCTCGTCAAGCTCGGTGCAACCTCAAACCTTTATGCTCAAACTAAACTTAACCTCTCCCTGCGACATTAACACATCGCAGAATACGGGGGTTAAATTTAATTATTGAAAATGAACAACAAACATTTAATTTGGATAATTCCAACCTGCTTAATTTTAGGAGTTGTAGCTGGAGTTTTCATCGCAGGTTTTGGAGAGAATTATCTTATGGGTAAATACGATTTGTATAATTGCATTTATAATAACGCAGACGCAAACGGATTTAATCAACATCCTGTAATGATACAAAAAATACAGGATGAATGCGTCTGCTTTAGAGAGAACAATTATACAAATATATTGGAGGCAAAATGTTGATTTTCAATAACTCTGTTTTGAGCATGGTTTTCGGCAGTTTGGAAACTTGCTCCTTTCAGTCGCACCCCGTTGCACTCTCGCCTTCGGCTCGGGGGATTGAATATCCGTTTAGTAGTTCGTCGTTGCACTTCCTCACCCGAATTTCCTACGGCAACTCTACTAAACTAAATATTAAATCCAATTTGAACGGGGAGCTCCAAGCGTGGCTCAACAGGAGGACAAAATGTTCATAGAAGATATAAAAAGCAGATTGAACCCAATGGAAAAGAAGAAATTAGATTCTTTGAAAAAAGAAGCAGAGCAAGTATACCAAAGAGCGAACTTTCTTGAAAAAGAAAGACAAAGAATGCTTAAAGATTTACAACCTAAACATCAAGATGAAATGCAAGAAGCAAAAGAGGAGAGAGACCGAAAGAAAGAAGAAATTAGAGAGAAGATTAGGTCTCTCAAGGAAGAAAGAAAGGTTGTAAATCAGGAGTTTTTAGATAAAGTTCGCTGGATTAAAGACGAAAGAAAAAGAGAAATTTCCGAAGACAAGGAGCTTTCAAAAAATCTAAAAGAAAAAAGAGAGCAATGGGATAAACAATCTGCTAAGTGGCAAGAATATCATAGATACTATGAACATTTAGTCAAGAAATATCAATCGCCCAAAACTCAAACTCAAGGGGTTCAAAAATGAACCCTCGTTTAATATGCGTTAAGGAGGAAAATCAAAAATGATTTTCCCCAAATTCCTTTCAGGAACTTTCCTTAACGCTAATTAAATCCAATTCGGAGTTTTGCTCCCAAGCGAGGTAAATGAAAAAACAAAATAAAAAACTTAAAGAAACTATGAAATTAATAGAGGAAAGGTCTAAATGTATTCATAAGAAAGAAAATTATTGTAAGAAAATTAATCATTACATTGAAGGAGGACACGCAATTATTAATCATTGTATGAGTTGTCCTTTTTTTAAATTAAAAGAGACAGGGGGATTTAAAGATGAATGAATTTTTTTGTGAAAAAATTTTTTATGTAATTGTTTTCATTGGATTTTTAGGATTTGTTCCTTTTAGAATTATTTTAATTTTTTTTCTTTTTTCTCTTATGGTTATTATTCCTTTTTTTGCAAGTCTTGTTATAGATTTTATTATTAATAAAACTAATATTCCGATTCCAACGATAATATGAAAAACAAAAAAGAGGCACACATTTCAGTGAGAGTAAGTCCAGAAGTAGATAAAATATTTAAGATGGTCGGAGAAAGTTTTCATCTTGGGAAAATAAATGGAAAATCAACACTCGCCTCTTATGCCCTAAATTCAATGGCGCAACTTCTTTTTTCAGTTATGGAATATTTAAAAAGGAATGGAATTAAAATTGAAGAAATTCATCAAGTAAAAATAAGTCCTTCCTATAATCTTCCCTGGTCGCCTCTGTTCCAATTAAGAAAACCAATAATAAATGCGAGTCGCGGTGCAAACGAAGAATTAAAGGCTTTATTTATAGAGGATGTTTTTAATGATTTAGTAACTATGATGATGGAAACAAAAGATAAAAAACAAAAAATAATAGATGAGCTTTCAAAAGTCAAAATAACTGAAAGGGGGGAAGAAAGCGATGAATAAACTTTTGAAGACAATTTTTATTTTAGCCCTGTTCTTTTTAAGTGTAGTTTCCTCATTGGAATGGCCTCTCAATAAAGCTGGAACATGTACACTTTTCAATATGACGGGGGATAATTGCGAAATTTATTGGTGTAATAATATTCAAGGAGGAAATTATTCTCTTCAAAAAGAAGTTTGTGTTTTTATAATAAACGAGACAATTTTTCAAAATTTAACATCAGAGAATTTAACATCAGAGAATCTAACCTCGCTAAATCTGACAGAAATAGAAAAATTTATAGGATTTAATATAACTAATCAAACTATTAAACAATATGTTGATGAACAAATAATATCCTTAAGAAATTCTATTTTAGATAATGAAGAAAATAGAACACAAGCACTTGTGCAAAAATATTTACCTAGTGTGTATTCTTCTTCTAACTCAGATAACGGAGTTGGGGGTTATATTTTTATGGGTGTTATTGCTGTCTGTATAACTGCAGTAGTTTTAGTTTTTGGCTATCAAAAATTTAAGCCGAAAACGGCTAAGAAACATTTTGATAAAAGGGGGCAACCTATAGGAGAAGACCCAAACAATTATTATGGAGAGGAGGATAAAGAAGAAGATTATCAAATATTAAAAAGAGTTCCAGACAAACCAGTTCAAAATAAAAAAGAATTGCAGGAAGAAATCAAAGAAGCAATAGGAGAAGAATTTTAATTTTTTTTATTAAAGCAAAAAAATGGAAAAGAAAACACTAAACTTAATCGTGCTGACTATAATAGCTATGGCTTTTATGCCTTTGGCATTGGCCACGGAGAACGAAACTGAATATAATCCCTCTACAGATTATGTCGCTCCATATCAAGTTAACCAAGGTAATTTTTTCCCGTGGGGTTATGATTTTTTAACGCTTGGAGTAATTTTTATTATCCTTCTATTGATTTATTTTCTTGTTTTACCGGAAGATACGAGAAGACTCCTAAACAGATTTCTTACTAAATTTGGGATTTATATAGTTCTTTTTGTTATCTGGCTCGTTTTTAGAAAGAGATGGGGAAAAATTTACGAAGTTCCTGGGAGATGGCCTGCGATGCATTACTGGGTTACTTTTCTGGTTGTGCTTATTTTAGTTATTTATTGGCTTGTAACATTGTTTTTATACAAACAGAGATATTTAACTTACCACGCGATTGCAAACAACAGAAGTGGAAGCTGTGCCTATTATTTTCACAAAGGGGATTATACAATTCTATTAATCGGGACATCTGGGAGAACCGATGAAAAGATTGTTATTCCTAATCCTGTGCCTCAAGAAATATGGGTTATCCCCAGATGTGCTTGGAGAAAGATTGGGGGACAGATGTTGCTTGAAAGTCAAATTGTAAGAAAAGATTTTATTGATATGCCACCAGAAGTAAGAGAAGCAATAGAAGAACATCCTCTTGCATCTGTAAGAAAAAATAAAATTTATTATGGTCTTTGGTCGCAAAAGACTCGTGCATCAGACCCAAAATATAATGAGATTGAACAAAAACTTACAGAAGCCTACGCAAGAATAAACGAGCTCCAAGATATGCTAAAAGCTAAATTAAAAAATGTCAAAGGTTTTATTTCTGACACTTTCGCGATGCAAGAGAAAATACGCGGAAAAGATTGGAAGACTCGGGCAGTAACTAAGGAGTATGAAGAATAATGGTTGTTCAAGATTTTATAAAAGATGTGGCTTATTACATTAATTATTTTGAAGAAAATGATGAGTGTTTTATTACTCCTTATATTGAACAAAAGTTCAACGAAGAAAGTTGGTCGTATGAATATAGTCTTATGAGAGCACACCCATATTTTACTTATACTATTATGGAAGACGAGAAGCTTTCCGATGTTGAAAAGCAAGAAATCTTTTTTAATAATTTAGTTCATTCAGACAATAATGAAGGGAAGATTGTTTTAGTGGATGGGGCTATGGGTGGGGGTAAGACTGGCTTTGGTTGTTGGGCATTAGATGAATACCATAAAAGAAAAGAAGAATTAAATTATTTTTTTGTAACTAAAGCAACAAGTCCCCCCATACTTCCCAAATGGATTAAGATTGTGAATAATATAGGAATTGTTGAAGAGATAACACTAAAATCAAAAAGGAACTCTGTGGCTTTGATTGATGAAGGAGCAATACAATTAAACTCACGGCGTTCGATGAGTAAAGATAATATTGATGCTTCTATGCTTTTGGTCCAGCTAAGACAAAGAGGGATAACTCTTATAATCCTTGTCCAAAATGTTAATATGGTTGATGTTAATGTCAGAGAGTTAGCTTCAATTAGAGTTTTAAAGTTTGGGGTTGAGTTTGGGACCAATCAGAGGCAAAAAGGGATTAAAATCAGTGATGATTTAAAACTTATTAGGAGAAGGCTCAAACCTAGAAATAAAAAAGAAGCTTATTTTGAAATTCAATCTTTGAGCATTTGTCTTAAATTTCAACATCCCTTACCTATTTGGTGGGATAATGAAAAAGTTTCTAAATATATGAAGAATTGGGATAACTCTGAAAAGAAAGAGAACCAAAATAATAAAGATAAGGAGGAAGAGGTAGAGTTACCTTAATAATTAATAGGGAATAGGTCTAATTATTAAATAATTATATATAAGTATGGAAATAATAGGGAAACCATTTAAATTTGCAAGATATTTTCAAGCAACAAAGATAATAGATAACTTTGGAAAAAAGAAAATTCAACTAAAATATTTCAAAAGAACAAGATGTGGTGGTTCAAATTTTAATTCATTTCAGGCGATGTATATTCATATGAGTGATTGGACAGAATTTAAGAAAGAATTAATTAAAGCTGAGCGTGAAAAAAAGCGAAAGAAAAAATGAATCTATCAAAAATAAAAATTTCCGGAAAAGATAAGGAAAGAAAGCTTAATCGGAATGCTGGCTTTTCTTTCCTTGTGGTTGCAATTATCACTTTTTTCCTAAGCGATTCTTTAATTAAGTATCCAATCTGCATAGGTCTTTTGATTGTCGCATGCGTAAATCTTTGGAGATGGATAAAAAGATGAAAGTTGCGATTTATGTGAGAGTCAGCAAAAGGGATATGAACCCAGAAAATCAGAAATTTCAATTAATAAAATTTGTAAAAGATAAAGGTTGGGATTATGAGATTTTTGAAGAAAAGGAAAGCACACGCAAGACTCGGCCAATAAAGGCTCAGCTCATTCAAATGTTAAGAGAGCGTATTTTTGATGGAGTGATTGTTTGGAAACTTGACCGCTGGGCACGAAGCCTTCAAGAACTTATGCTTGAACTTGATGAGCTCACTGCAAAGAATATTGATTTTATTGTGATGACCGCTCCGATTGATACAACATCAGCATCCGGTCGGCTCTTTATTCAGATTTTAGGAGCGTTCGCAGAATTTGAGCGAGACATAATTCGTGAGCGGACAATGGCAGGGCTTGATAGAGCCAGGGCACAAGGAAAGAGACTAGGAAGACCAAGAAAAAAAAGAGCAAAATAAATCCCCCCCTGGAAATAAGACATTTTTCTCCTCGTGAGAAGTTTGAAATAAAAAACGAGCGTTTTTTATTCAGTTTCCACAGATTGCTCTATGTTTAGGGGGATAATTGAAGAAGTATATTTGCAAACTCCAAAATTCCAAAAAGAATTGAGGAATTTAAGGAAATTATTGAAATTCATTTGTTGCTTAAAATTTTCCCATGCTTCAGTAAAAATAGGGTACCTTATATCACAGACAGGAGCTTTTATTTTCTGGCTGATTGTCTGATCTATTATTTTGCTCCCACCACCCCCACTAGGAAAAGGAGTTATTATCACTGCATTTAAAGAAGTTGAAAAGGAGGAATTAGAATAATTTGTGTTCCCAGAGTAATCTTCTACAAAAAAATGAAAAGTGTAATTTGTGTTCTGGCTTGAAACATAAAAAACCCCCGTCATTATATTGTCACAGGATATTGAAGTATTGGTCACTTCTAATGAAGCCCCTCTTGTGACCCAATATTTACAGGTTTGAAGGTCGTGATTATCTGTTGCATTTACAGAATAACTTATCTCTGTTGATTGTTTTTCTCCAATTGGCTGAGATATACTTAAATTTGGGGGGGTGGATTCACTCCAAGTCACATCTAAATCTGAAACTTCTAAAATCCCAGCCGTATCTGAATGAAAAATAAAAGGGATTATGCAATTATCTCCATCTAAAACACAGGTTGAGCAGTCGCAAGAGCCATTATTTAAAGCGGTGTTAAGTGTTGAAGAGAAGTCTGATGTCTGATTGGAGGTTGTATAATCCCCTGTTTGATTGAAAATTTGTGTGTTATTTATTTTAATTGTTAAATTAGTCGGAACAAATTTCCAACTAATAGATTCTTCATTAAATGCCCAAGAAGGCAAACTATGAGACATTAATTCCCAAATAGTTCCATTCCAACAATAAGTATAATAATAAAGAGTATAACCCCCTTTATAAATAATAATCTGAAATTGAAGTATATCATGATTAAAACATCCTTGTGGGATATCTTCAGTATAGTAAAGAACACTTTCGGCAGGTGGCATTCCTCCTCCTCCAGAAGAAGTATAGTAAGTTATGTCTTTACTGATAAACCAATAGGCACCTGAAGAATTTAAAGGTTTTGTGTAATTTATCAAGAGAGTAGTGTTTTTGTTTTGTTCAGTTAGAGTTGAGGAAGTTCCCCAATCTCCATCAAAAAAATTAAAAGGTGAAGAAAAAGCAGATGAATTATAATAATAACTTCCATTATAAATAATTTCGCAAAAATCTCCATCATATTCATTAGAAGAGTTTGTATTTTCTTGATAACATAATCTATTATTCCCACTTAAATTCATTGTTGCACTGCTTACATTAGCTCCCTTAAAGATAGAAAAATTAAGTGTTGCGTTTGAGTTCCCAGGATAAGTTATGTTCAATGGAACAGAATAATCCTCAAAATCAGATAGAGTTACTGCTAAAGTAAAACTTAAAAATAAAATCATTCCAAAGATTATAATTAAAATTTTTTTATTCATGGTTTTCTCCGCATTTTATTGTTAGTTGGTCTAGTTCACAATAATTTTTATCATCATACATAATAGTGTAAATGTGTGATGGAAAAACATTTAGTACCCCGCTTCGTCTTACTTGTTCGCATTTAAAATTTGTCTTTTTACAAAGTTTAAGATAAAATAAAGACCATTCTCTACATATCCCCCCATTTTCTTTAAGATAATCTATTATTTTAATATTCGTAGGGGTTATAGTTAACACTCCATCATAGGTATTTTCTAAACTATCTTCTCCTATTGAATTTAAAATATAAATAGGTTCTGTTTCGTCATATCTAAAAAATGTTTTAATATTATCTCTAAAACACAAAGAGGTATTTTCAAGCCCAAGTCCCTCGCAATTATTTAAAATTTCTTCTTCTGAATTTGGAATATGTTTTGGGGTATAATCATCTGCTAAATAATTTTTTATTACTCTTAGAAAATTTGATGAAGTTAATCCGAGGATATATGCAAGTAAAATTATTAAGAGGATTATGCCTATTTCTATATACCCTTTTTTATTGAGTTTTTTCATGTTTTTTATCCACTTTTTTTAATTACTTTGAGATTTCTTTTTGCAATTTCTTTCCTTTTTTTCTTTTTCTATTTACTAAGATGCCGAGAAAAACTAAAAAGATACAAGTACCCCAGAATAGAACCTCCCCAGATTTTCCCTTAACAAATTTTTTAATATCCTCAATTTTTTTATTTACAAGCTCCTCAATTTCTTTCTCAAGGTTAAATTCTTCTTCAGTTTCATTTATTTTTTCCTCTATTTCTTCATCTGTATCCTCTGAAATTGAGCCTGACGCACCAGAAACAAGACTTAATTTAAAATTTCTTATTGAGCTAGCCGAATTTCCAAACGAATCCGTTGCATTAACATAAAGAAAATACCCACCAAAATCATACATTTTTAAAGAAATTGTTTGGTTTTTTCCCGCAGTTAGATTCTGAATTATTGAACCATTTGGAAATGTTAAAATCCAACTTACAGAGGCTAAATTATCCTCAATTACCCCATAATAAATATCATTTTCTACAAAATCTTCTCCCTGAAGCTTTCCAAACTCGTAATTTTCAAGGATTGAAAAATAAAATATTGGGGGGATAACATCAGAACCAATTATAGAGTTTTGCTCGTCGCCACCGCATATAAAAATAGTTTGCTCGTCGCCACCGCATATAAAATATGCCTGTTCATCTGAAGCTTTTACACTAACAAAAAATAATATCAGGATAAAAAAATAATAAATAAATCTCATCTAAAACAACCCCCTCCACTACATGTAACCCTACAAATGTTAGAAGAATCCGTACCTTTAATGTAAAGATTATTGAAGTTAGTGATGTTTGCTGTGGTTATAAAAGTTCCAGTGCCAATTATACTTATGTTATTCCCACCTAAATCAACAGGAGAATCAATTAAACAATTATCTGAGCAATCAATTATCCAATTCCCAGAGGTATAAGCACAAGAATCCCCACCATCTAAACCATATTGAATAGCATTGGTTTGGGTATCATTTATTGTCAAAGAATTAGAATTTAAATTTAAAAATAAATCTTTAAGTCCATCAGTCATATTAGGGGCAGTCACATTCACTTGCCATCCAATTCCATCTATCCATGCAAATTCCTCTGTTGTGTAAGCAGTAATATTTACAGAATCAACTGCCGCATCAGAAGTATAAGCACTCCCACAATTCATCCAAATTGCAATACTTCCTGTTCCAGTTTTCCCTGTAAGTGAAACTTCTGTTGTATACCAACTAGTCCCTTGGTCTCCAGTTTTATTCCACACACTTAACCAAGTGCCCGTTGAGTTTTCTTTTATGTGCAAAGTTCCCATAGTAGAACCATACATATTATAAGCAAAACTCACATTAACAATGTTATAATTATCAAAATCAATTTCTGGACTTCTATAAAGAACTGCTGTGTCCGGCCTTGTGCAATATCCATCTGAGGTCTCAACCATAGCATAATATCCATCATAATCTGCTGTTGGACCAGTGCTAGTTGATTCACCATCTCCAGTATATACATACCAATTATCAGTATCAAATGTTGCTTGTGTCCAATTACCAATAGGATTGGGTTGGGTTCCCTCAGAATATCCCTCAAAGTCCTCATAATCAAGAGGGTATGTTGCAGATGTTCCTGAAGAGACTACAACGGCTTCTTGACCACCAATTAAAATTGATTCCAAATTTATTCCAGAAGTAATATTTATATTATTTTCCTGATAAAGAAAATTTATTAGGATTTTTGAACCATTTGAGGTGTTTGTAGGATTTAAATTTGTAGGATTTAAAATTGTCAGATTAGAGAATATTATCTTTAAGGTATAGTTATCATTCGCCCAACCCAAGTTAGAGTCATTATCATAAAATAAACAATTCCAAGTATAATTATCAAAATAAGTAAAATTATTTATAAAAATTGTTGAATTAGAAACCCCCGTCAAATTTATTGAAGAAGAATTAACAAGGCTCCCAGTTGAATTCCATAAATACCATGTAACATTTTTCAAATTTAAATTGTCGCTTGCAGAACAATTAAAGTTGACATTTTTTTCACATTCTTCGTAGGAATTATTAATAGGTATATTGAGTGTAGCTGATGGGGGACTCATTGATGGGTTAAAAGGATAAGATGGTGGGGTTCCAGAACCATATAAAAAAGAAACCTCTGTGGAATTTATAATTCTATCAAACATAGAAATTTCATCTATATAACTATTAGCATAAGCAGTTGATTGTCTTCCTATCCAAAAATTTCCATCTAACCGAGAACCAGTTATACTCCCTGCTAAATCTGTAAGTTCTTCACCATTTAGATAAAGCTTAACAGTCATCCCACCAGAATAAGCAGAAGTAGTCACAACAACATTATACCAAGTATTTGTTGAAAGAGTAACATCTTTTGAAACATCCCCTTTTCCAGTATGAAAATACATTATCTTTGAAGTTGAACCACTAACAAAATAAACCTGAAAACCAAAACCCACCGATGTTGAACCACTAGGTCTCGTTGAAATTATAGCATAAGTACCAGATAATGTAGAAGGTGTCTTAAACCAATAAGATATACTTTTCTCGCCATCAGCTGTAACAGGAGCAGAATTTAAAAGTATAAAGTCATCTCCTTGTGTAAAATCAGCTCCGGTATTTATCATCCCCACAATTTCTGAAGTAAAAATTCGCACATGACTTGCTGTTCCATTATAGCTAGAATTCCCCTCGGCGTTATACACCCAGACTCCACTTGTTTCGTCTAATTTGTAATAAGCTACCAAATCGGCTGTTAGTTCAGACTCAATAGAATTTTCTCCTAATTTAAAATGAGTTTCTGTTTTAGGGTCAATTTCAAATTCATAAACATACTTATCTCCTTCAATTTTTTTACTTATATAAGTTATTTGTTTATCTATTTCAAGAGGTATTTTTTCATAAATTGTAATTTCTTTTTTTACTGCAAAAACTTCTTCATATATTTTTTCTTTGATTACTTTTCCTTCATTATCTTTAATAGGTTCTTGTGTTTCTGGGTCTAACTTTTCATACTCTTGATTCTCTAATTCTATTTTTCTTACATTAAAGACATCTTCTTTTTCAATTAGAGTAATTTTATCTTTTGTAGAATTTAAAACATCATAATCTTTTATATCAGGAGAAATAACTTTTACTTTTACTTTTCCATTAATCATTTCTGTTTGAATATCATAATTAATCTCATTTCCTGTCAAAGTAAATTTATAAGATTTTGAATTGAAGGGGTTGTCCCCTGAAACCCTAACACTTCTTAGAACCTTTTCTATTGGTTCGGTATAATTTGCTTTTTGGATTATTGTTGTATTAGTCAAATTCTCTCTTTCAGAATATAATCCTCCAAGTTCTTCAGCACTAACTAAAATAAAAACAAAAGCCACAACTAAAAATAAGATTAAATTTCTTAATCTTGCATTTTTAAATTTTTTTTTAAGCATTTTAACATATTTCCAACAAACTTGTTGCCCCTTTTATTTTTATACAGGTTGAATTAGAATATAGGTTACCACCAGACATCGTAACATTATAAAAACTCATGTTTAGGTTAGCTGTATTGTCGTTATCAAAGATAAAAGCCTCAATCTCATCTTCAGTATAATTAGAATCTGGCTGAGGATTTGTGCTGTTGTAATAATTAAAAGATTCTATAGTCGTTTTGTCGTAATAATTATCTTTATCAGCAGACCAATTACCAACAAAGTTAACTAATTCAGAAATTTCAACATAATTAGATAAAGTGGAAATTGTAGCATAGACTAAATCAAAGTAAGATTTTAGACCAAGGACATCCACTGCTATTGTTCTTGAATTGCCAGAACCAGATATGGAAATATTTGACCCTTCCGTTAAGTCTGTTAAAACGGAACTCGCGTTTCCAGACCAAAGTGGTTCGGTTTCATCTTGCAAATATTTAGTATCCGCATAGCTTTCATTCCAGGAAGAATTCCCTCCAGTTACAGAAATATCTGCATAAAGAGTGTCTGCATAAGTTTTATTAAAGGAAGCAAAAGTATTATTCCAAAATCCATATAAATTATCCCATCCTGTGTTTCCATCAGTAATTGCCCCGACTACACAACCACTTATTTCAGAACATTCATCTTGGGCATTGTCTTGAGTATCTACATAAGTTTTATTTATCTCGGAATCGTAAGCAATCAAATTACAAGAACCTTCGGCAGAACAATTAGTATCTGTATCAAATGAACTCCAGTCAGTGATATAACCTGAAGAATTCCAATCTTTAATTAAACCAGTCCCATTAAGGATATTCACTGCTCCTGTTGTCTGATTATAATCCCATTCTTTCCCAGCGTAAAGAGTATCTGTGAAACTTTGATTAAAAGAAGAATTATCTCCTGTCACGGAGATACTTGCATAAAGAGTGTCTGCGTAAGTCTTATTCCAATCATCGCCGTATCCTATGGTGGCATAATTATCATTAAGTAAAGTAGTCAAATCTGTCTCTTCGTCATAAAATATTGTTCTTGCATAACTTTCATTCCATGAAGAATTACCAACAGAACCATAAGGAGAATATAATGTGTCTGCAAGTGTTTGATTCCAGCTTTTATTATCATATAAGTTAATTGTCCCTTGTGTTAAATTATCTGTTGTCTTTCCTGAAAGCCAATTATCCGCCCATGCGGTAAGTTGACTAATCTTTAAACTTAATTCTCCTAAAAGATTTTCAAACCAAGTAGAATTTGCTGAATCATATGAATCCCAATAATTTGATGAATT
>Ga0265297_10007306_pt1 | contig 15394 bp, 22 predicted proteins | sample Munlanlwell13791_FD_192502 | JGI IMG/M metagenome (GOLD analysis project Ga0265297, IMG submission 192502) | Leachate microbial communities from a municipal landfill in Southern Ontario, Canada - Leachate well 137-91 | ecosystem: Engineered > Solid waste > Landfill > Unclassified | place... | reverse complement strand
GACCAAAGTTCCAAACCCATTGGCGCTCTCCGCTGGAGGAGGGATGGTTACCTACACCAATAAAGTTACTAACCCGGGAACGGTAGCGCTTTCCAATGTTCGCCTGACCGATGATAAGTGCGGCCCTGTAAAATACATTTCCGGCGACACGAACGGTGATTCAAAACTTGATACCACCGAGACTTGGGTTTATACCTGCCAAGCAGAACTCGCCAAAACCACGGTGAACACAGTCACCGCGAACGGAGAAGCTAACGGTCTGACGGCCAGAGATTTCGCGATCACTACGGTCGTTGTGGCTGCTGCCGTTCCGAACCTGCCGGACGCAGGTTTTATTCCCGCAGAGAGTGTTTTATCGTGGCCCATCGCCATGATCAGTATCTTTGCAATTTTGTTCCTTTTCCATTTTGTTAGCAGAAAACAAATATAGAAATCTGTAAAAGCATGGAGAAAATTAAGCCAGGAAAAAAACGGATTGGGTATAAGGTTTTTAATTCTAAAACCGAGGGGAGTGAATGGAAGACGAAAAGGAACCAGGAAACTAAAGATTATCGGGAAAAGCCTCTGGAGGGAGAGCATCTTCATACTCCGAGACGGAAGTGGAAGAAGGGTTTTGAACGCTTAGCGCATAATTTTGCAAAGAAAAACAAGCAACTTAGAAGAAACGAGAGGAAAGAGAAAGATAAGATAAAGGGGGAGAGACAGGCGATATAATTATTGCTTAAATTGGGCTTAACATTGTTCAGTATGCAAAAAAAGAGATTCTGGTCCTAGGGGCTAGGCTATGGTTACCGCCACTTTTACAGGGGGCATTTTCTTGGTAAGATAGAGTAAGGGTCGACTGCTTACATAATTAATAAATATTTATTATTATTCAAAACCATGGATTCATCATACAGCTCTCGTTCCACGAAGCCGTTATATCGCGGCACTCAAATTGTTTGGTATCTTCTGGCGCTTCTTGAAGTATTGCTTGCCTTCCGTTTCGTACTTAAGCTGACGGCGGCAAATCCAGAAGCGGGGTTTACGGGCTTTATCTACGCCGTTACCTGGCCGTTTACTGCTCCTTTTCTCGCAGTATTTTCAAAGACCACCGTACAGGGCAGCATCTTTGAGTGGACGACACTCTTGGCAATGCTTGTCTACTGGCTCATAGCGATGGGCATTATCCGACTCCTTCTCATGGGCAAGACCGTGTCAACTCCAGAAGCGGCAGAGAAGCTCGATAAACAAGAAGAGAAGCAAGATTAACGGAGGAGGCAAAGGTCGAGAGAATAATCAATTATAAAAAAATCATGCTCTGGACAATTGCCATAGTCTTATTTGTTCTCTGGCTTCTCGGGTTTAGCTTTAAAATGGGAGGTAAATTGATTCACGCGCTGATCGTCATCGCGCTTATTTTGCTTATTATCCAGCTCTTATCTTAACGAGTTTACCTCCTGTCTTATACTAGGTGAAAATGAAAAGAGACACTTCTCTTAATTTAGTGCCTCTTTTCATTTGTTATCTATGGTAGTCAGTATTGTAGGGCAAGAAGCACATAGCTGAAGCCCTAACAAAAACTCCCGGATGGGAGATTTCTGTTTTCAAATAATAGTGAGCTACCGCTCAAATATTAGAAAGATGCTTTGCCAAGCGAGCACTTCGATGATCTCAGCGCAAGCCGATTTTTGAGCCATTTTGCCTTGACTTTTTAAATTATAATTGGTATAATATAAAATCATTTTAAAAAAGGAAGGAAGGAACGATGAAATCTGAAATTGACTGGAATGAAGTTTTGAAGGAAATTGCAGAAGAAGCGAACAAAGAAAGAGAAAATGCCTCAGACGGAAGAATTATTCTTACCGAGCAAGAGGCAAAGGATCAAGGATTGTTTGATTGAACTGTCTCACCGGTAAGCGGAGAAAGGAGGTGCTGTCGTGGCGCCGATCGAGTGGGTTAACGTTTTTTCCTGCCACACTCTTCTGGAGGTAGACCCGAGAAAGCTAATGAGGGTGCTAGAAGTAGACGTGTGGAAACCCGAAAGGCTCCCTCCTTTGCTTGAAAAGCTTCAGCAGGGGGGAGAAATGGATGCTCCTATCGTAGAAAGGCTTTCATATGCAGGCTTTGGCTTCATGAACGGTATTCACCGCACTGCGGCAGCCGCTCAATTAGGATTGCCGACTATCAAAATCGCAGTCCTTCCCGAAGAAAAAGATGCCATTGAACGCTTACTCAAAGAGAAGTGTCCAAAAAGCGAGGGAGAATCTTAAATGATTCGTTTGCACCTCGCTTTTGTCTTTGGTAGAATAAATCAAAGGTTTCGGTCATAAAAAGGTCACGGCCCTGAATTATCAATAATTTCTAATATATGAAAATTTATTCAATCATCGTTACGATTATTGCCGGTTTAGCCATTGTCGGAGGAATTTATTTTTTCATGCAATACAATGCAATGTCGCAGCAATATGAAGAGATGTCCGGGGAGACAGAGGATTGCCTGAGGGGTAAGGCTGAAACGGAAATATGGTTGAGCGACGCGCAGGAGCAATTATTAAAAATAAACAAAACTAACGATGTTTTGGTGTCAGCACTTAATTCTTTTATGATTCCAGGTGATTTAGAGGCAATAACGATTGGTTCGCAGGAGGCGGTTGAAATTGAGCAGAAAATAAACTATATCGCCGACAGCAAAGACCGCATGATGATGGAACAGAACTGGGACGATTTTAAAAGTTCAAAACTGCTTAATTCTTTATTTAATCTTTTACGGGATGGGGTTAATAATATAGAGCGAACATTGACGCCAAAATAAATTTACTGGATATTTGGACGGAAGCTTGCTTCTCTTGCGTTTGGCTTTCTGTGGAGAAGTGCATTCTTTACTTTTTCTGACTCTGTCATACAATGAAATAAAAGGTCGTTCGTCTTTCTAAAGGTAAAAGACAATCACAATACCATGATTCAAAATCTTAGCAAAAAACGCACAGGTTTCACCTTGGTTGAGTTGCTGGTGGTTATCGCCATTATCGGGTTGTTATCCACCATTGTCTTGGTTTCTTTCGGACCAGTCAGGAATCAGGCTAGGGATACGGCTATCAAAGCCAATTTGAGCCAGATGAGATTGGCCTCGGAAATACAATACATTAGCGACACCAATTACCAGAACGCACTGTCCAGATCGGATTTCTTGGCAGCTCAATCTGCTGCCACTTCTGCCGGGGGCACCGTTACTAACAACTTTAGTGCTTCTGCCTACTGCATTAAATCCACTCTGCCCGGCGGCGGCAACTGGTGTTTGGACAGCACAGGCAAGATCGGCAATTACGTAAATTGCACCAGCCAGGCTTGCAGCTAATATCTGATTAAGAAGGTTAGAGTGTTTTAATAAATGATTTTATGGCCATACCCAAAAGGACTTTGATTCTTTTTATCATCCTGGTTTTGCTTTCCATAGTCACTATCATAGTTCTCACCAGAAACTCTTATCCGGTAGTGGAAATTATGGCTATGGCATCAGCGATTAAATGAGATTCTGAAGAAGAGCGCTTGGCGCTCTTCTTCTCTTATATCGCTTGCACAACCTAAGTATCTAAAATGGCATTGGATTTGTTTTCAGTTAAAGACGGGCAGAAAGGTTTCACCCTGATGGAATTGCTGGTTGTCATCGCCGTTTTTGGTTTAATTTCCAGCATTATTTTTGTTATTAGCCGGGGCGCATTGGACAGCGCCAAAATTTCCAAGGGTTTACAATTCAGCCAGCATCTGCAGAACAGCCTGGGTTCCCGGGCGGTAGGCATATGGCCTCTTGACGAAGGAATAGGAAGCACTGCCAATGACTTGTCAGGTTGGGGAAGCCAAGGCACCTTGACCAATGAGCCTGCCTGGACAACGGATACTCCTTCCGGCAGCGGTTATGCTTTGAGCTTTGACGGAGCGAATGATTACGTCGCTGTTACGAATTACGGGAGCGTTGTTTCTGGTGTTAGCGAGGTTACCGTAGAGGCATGGTTAAGACCTGGCGTATCGTCGGGGAATGATGATTTTGTTTGGTTTGCGGCCACTGGTGACAAAAGAATTACTGTTCACTTTCCTTGGGATACGAGCATTATATGGCAATTCGGTGATTTTGCCACCTGCAGCAGAAGCATAGCTCTTGATCCAAGTTGGGCAGGTGTCTGGGCCCATTATGTCTTTTTTGCTTCTGGGTCCGGAGGTTATTCCAGCATATACAGAAACGGGGTTCAAGTAGCAACGGGTTCGTGCACCACCAATCCCTTGCCGGCAAGCACCACTACATTATATATCGGTGGAAGGGGGTACTCGGGGTACGGTTTTCAGGGCTCTATCGACGAAGTGCGCATTTACAACGCGAATTTAACCTCAGCCCAAATACAATCCCAATACTATGCCGGCCTGGATAGGTTGCTGGCTAAAGGCCTAATAACCGAACAAGAATATCATCAGCATCTGGCTACAAGATAAAGCACATGAAAGTGTCAGAAATTAAAAATATTCTTGGCGAACAAAAGGGTTTCACCCTGGCCGAAATACTGGTGGTCATCGCCATACTTGGACTTTTAGCTACCATTATTTTCACTATTACCAGCGGTGCAAGAGAGCAAGGAAAAATAGCCAAGGGTTTATACTTCAGCCAGCACCTGCACAACTCCTTAGGTTCTTATGCTGCCGGTATCTGGAGTTTTGATGAAGGAGCAGGCTCCACTGCCAATGATATATCAGGCTGGTATAATAACGGCACCCTGGTCAATACTCCCACTTGGAGATGCGCCAGTATTGATACTAACTACACGCCTTCCGGACAAGGATGTTCTCTGGAGTTTAACGGCAGCACCCAGTATGTGAATGCGGGGAATATGGTGAGTTTGGATATTGCCGATTTGAAAATAACAATTGAGACGTGGGTTAAGACAACAGCCACTGCTCCAGATACAGATGTGGGAATGAGAGTGTTCACTACCTATAGAGGATCTAACTCTTCAAGATTTTCCCTTGGCATGAGGACAGATAAGGTATTCAGCTATGCTAGTCCGGCTGGTTCATTTTCCGGGACCTCAGTTATTAACGATGGAAAATGGCACCACATAGTTACCACTTATGATGGGGCGACTCAGAAATTATATGTGGATGGCAATCAGGAAAACAGTAGAAATTTTACTTTAAGCAGTGAGTTTTATTCTCAGAATGATACGATAGGTGCCTTTCACTCTACCGATGGTTTCTGGGGCGGTCTTATTGACGAGGTACGTATTTATACTACAGCTTTAACCTCAGCTCAAATACAATCACAATATTATGCCGGCTTGGACAGATTGTTAGTCAAGGGCCAGATTAACCAGGGTGAATGTTGGCAAAAATTGGCAAGAATCTAGAAATAGTTGAATATGACATTAAACCTTAGATCCAAGAACAACCAAAGAGCTTTCACCTTGGTTGAGATACTGGTGGTCATCGCCGTAGTCGGGCTTTTAGGCTCAACTATCTTTGCCATTACCAGCGGAGCAGGAGAGCAGGGGAAAATCGCCAAGGGTTTACGCTTCAGCCAGCACCTGCAAAACAGTTTAGGTTCTTATGCTGTGGGTATTTGGAGGTTTGACGAGGGATCTGGCACTACTGCCAATGATACTTCCGGCTGGGGGAATAATGGGACTGTTCACGGAGCTTCTTTTACCGATGACACTCCCCATAAGGCAGTCGGAACGGTAGAAGGAAAATACGCTTTGAGTTTCGGCAGCAATAATTATGTTGATGCCGGTTATAATTCATCCTTGAGACTAAGCAATGATTTCACCTGGGAGGTCTGGGTGAAAGCAAATACGCTTGGAGCCTATCGGGCAATTATGGGATACTTTACTGGTGGAAGTTCTTGCGGTGTTTACGGAGGGGTCAATTTGGATGTTTATAGCGATAATAGAATTTGGATAAGATATGGAGATACTTCTGGCGTTGCCCATGAAATACAGGTGGGCTCGGCTATCAAAACCGATACCTGGTATCATATTGTTCTAGTCTTTAGCGATTCTAGCGGTAAGATTTATGTGAATGGGACGCCTATGAATAGAACGTTTACGCCTGCCTGTCCGTCTTCCTGGGCGCCCTTCCAGATTGGTAAAAATTTCAATAATAATTATTACTGGGACGGAGAAATAGACGAAGTTCTGGTTTACGATACCATCCTGTCTTCTGCCCAAATACAATCCCAATATTATGCCGGCCTGGACAGATTATTGGCTAAAAGTTTAATGGATGAGAGGGAATATGAGCGAAGATTAGCAATGCTTCCCTAGCTAAGAGACATGAAACGAATAAATAAAAGAGGAATTGCAGCCTGGGATAGGGTTAAAAAGAAATCGCCAATCAGGCGTTTTTAGTTATAATTATACTTGCTTTTTGGGAAGAATTGATGTAAAATGGAATTGCCCGAGAGTTCGGATTACAAATAACAATATTTGCAACTCGCCCCGGTTAGGAGTTGCTTTTTATTTATAAGGCATGATTCCAAGGTTCAAAAAAGCTCCAAAAACTGTAAACCAGCATCTGGGAAAAGAGCAGTTTTTAGAAGAGCATAATAGGTTGTCTCCCATAAACCTGCGAGCTACCATTTCTTTGCTCTCTCGCTTTAAAGTGGAGAAGGCCTTTCTTTTTGAGGGCGAGGGAAATGATTGGTCCATAGACAAGCTCAGGAGACCGTTTATTCTATGGCTTACCTCTTTATCATGCAATAAAAAGAGATTATAAGTTTGACCGATAAGATCATGAAGAACAAAACAAACAATAATTACCGCAGAAACAGGACAAGGCGCAAGCAGTTTCTGAGAAAACATCGGTAAAGACGTTTTCCTTTACCTAAATCGCCTTTTCGGCGATTTTTTGGTAGAATGAAAAAGATGTATTAAAATACGGCAAGTAGCATGTTGGGGTAAAACTTGATATGATAAATTAAAACAGTCGGCTAACCAATAACTATAATATCTAATAAATATGGCGAACAAGAAAATCTTATATATTATCATAGCCGTTTTAGCTTTGGTTGTTATTGCAGGCGGGATATCTTTCTTCTCAAACAATCAAAAGAGTCAGGAAGAAACCGATGGCAATCAACCAGCAAACGTTTCGCCGTCAACCAAGACGCAGGAAGAAACAATGGTTGACTGCAGCCAGGTCGATGATCCCGCATGTTTCATAAACAGAATGAACGGATGTTTGCCCGTGACCACTAAGATGATGGGGTCGGACGAGAAAACGACCATTGAAATAACGATTCTGGGGGTGGAAAATGAAAAATGCCATTTTCAGAGAAAGATAAACGATGTTTTAGATATGGATTGTTATTTCCCGAAAGGAACCTTGAGTGTGAATACTCTTGATCAGATGTTCGGGAATGATAAGGGACTGCAGCAAGTAGTTGACGATGCTTGCCAATTAGGGTGGTAATCGGAAAGGCCCCCTTGTTTTTTATTTATGTTAAAACCGAATAAAGGTCGATTTCAAAAACTTCTGATTTTTAAAATATGAAAAAATCTTTTGTTATCCTAGTCATTATTTTGGTAATTTTAGTTTTAGGATTTTTGGGATGGCAATTTTTATCGAAAAAGAGCATTGAAGGTGAATCCTGTAAATCCGAGAAAGATTGCCAGGAAGGATTAGAATGCGTTATTAATATTTGTTCTTCGGGAAAAGTGGGTTCGCTTTGTCTGGACAAGGCAGATTGCCTTACATCTTTTTGCGTGGGAGGAAAATGCACTGAAGGAAAAAGAGGCGATTCTTGCGTTAGCAAAACAGATTGTTCAACAGATTATTGCGTAAGCGGTAAGTGTACGGAAGGAAAGGATGGCGATATCTGTTTAACATACCATGATTGCCAGAAAGGATTGTTTTGTAAAGAAAGATTATGCTCTGAACCTCCTTCTTATTCTCAATATTTTGACGAGATCGTAATATCTAAAATGAAGATTGGAATGCCGCCCGGTCCGGATAATATCCCTGTGCCGACAACCGAATTTAAAACAACTGATGCCCTGGAAATTGACTTTGTTGGCGTTAAGCCAACTACTGTCGGAGAATTCTATTATGAGGTAGTTGATTCAGTAACCGGAGAGGTTGTATTTACGACTTCGAACCAAAAACAAAAGCTAGAAGGAGAAAGCACGGGCACCGGTTCAGATTTGCCCAGAGTGATAGGGGAAGGAGAATTTGAGTTTAACATCCATTATAACGACGAATTGGTTTATACGGTCATAATAAAAGTCACTGAGTAGGCGATTAGAATTCTGTTATTCGCAAAACTTAAAAATCTTGCCTTTGTCTTCCAGCGGAGGTGATTTTTTAGTAAGATAAAACATAGCTAGACGATACGAAAGGCAATGATTTTTATCAGAGAAAACGATGACAATAAAACAATCTTTTAAAACCGGACTTGGCTTCGGTTTGACTTCAGGAATTATTACTACTTTAGGTTTAATAGTCGGACTGCACGCAGGGACGCATTCAAAAATGGTGATCTTGGGCGGTCTTCTTGTTATTGCCATAGCCGATGCTTTTTCCGATGCTTTAGGCATTCATGTGTCCGAAGAATCTGACAGAAAACAAAGTAAGAAACAAATTTGGGAGGCGACCGTTTCAACTTTTCTGTCCAAGTTTTTCGTTGCCCTGACATTTGTCATCCCGATCATCTTTATGCAGTTATCCGCAGCGATTATGGTTAGCGTGCTGTGGGGGCTATTTTTGATAGGAACCTTTAGTTTTTATTTGGCGAAACAAAAAGGGGAGAGCCCCAAAAACGTAATTTTAGAGCATCTTTTCATCGCTGTCTTGGTAATCATTGTTACCAATTTCCTCGGCAACTGGGTGGCGACTTTTAATTAAAATCAAATGAGATTAACCGAAACTTACCGCACAATAATTATTTCAGTTGCGGTGATTCTGCTGATAATCGCCGCATTTTTCATTTATCTCCAGAAGAACAAGGTTACTGTTACTCTTGAGCCCGAGTTGACGGCGGGAATGGAACAGGAAACCAGTACGGGACAGGAGGAGAGTATCGGTTCTGAAAAGCAGGGGCCGCTTACCCCTTCTCTTAAAAACAGCCAGCCTAAAACGATAAAGGCCATCTATGTGACGAGCTGGTCTGCATCCAGAGAGAGTTATATCGATTACATAATTAATATAGCAAGGGATACGGAGATCAACGGGGTGGTAATTGACATTAAGGATTGGTCAGGCTACATAGCTTACGATACGGCGCTGTCCGAGGCAAAAGAATACAATGCCAAGAGTATAAGGATTAAAGACATCGGTTCTCTCGTGCAAAAATTGCGCGGAGAAGGAATTTATTCAATCGCTAGAATAACCGTTTTCCAAGATCCGGTGTTGGCCAGAGCCAGGCCTGATCTGGCTGTTCACAGTAAAGCTAATCCTGCTTCTTTGTGGCTTGATAAGTCAGGACTAGCCTGGATTGATCCTGCGGCAAAAGAAAGCTGGGATTACAATATCGCCCTTGCCAGGGAAGCAGTTGAGCTTGGGTTTGATGAGATAAATTTTGATTACATCAGATTTCCTTCGGACGGTAATCTGGGGGATATGAGTTTTCCTTTGTGGGACGAAAACATCTCCAGTCACCTTATTTTGAGAGAATTTTTCGAATACATGCGCTGGGAACTTCCTGAGGTCAATTTATCAATTGATTTATTCGGATTATCAACGGTCAATCATGACGACCTGGGCATAGGGCAGATAATCGAAGATGCTTTTGAATACTTTGATTACGTTTGCCCCATGGTTTATCCCTCCCATTATGCAGCAGGTTTCTTGGGCTATCAAAATCCGGCTGATTATCCTTACGAGGTGGTGCACTATTCAGTTGAAAAGGCTTTAAAAAGATTGTCGGTGCTTGATCCTGCGAGAGAAAAAGGTGTCTGGCTGCGGCCCTGGCTTCAGGATTTCAATCTGGGAGCTGTTTATGACAAGGATATGGTCAGGGCCGAGATTGAGGCGGTTTACGATGCAACCAAAGATGATTTTAGCGGTTTCATGCTGTGGAATTCATCTAACGTTTATACGGAAGAAGCTCTTCGGATGGAGTAGGAATTTCTGTCCGAGAACTTTCTGCCGGTACTTGATTTTTCTTTTTGCCGCCGCACCTTGACTTTTAATGATTTTTATGTTTTGATACGGTATAAAGACATGACTAGATTTTTCTTAAAATTATTCATTTTTATTGCGATAGTCCTTCCTCTTATTCCTTTATCTGCGGCGGCAGAAACGGTGGATGACGAGATATTACAGTTAAAGGCGCAGATACTTCAGCTGCAGATAGAGATTTTGAGGATTCAGATATCTCTTCTTACGGGCAATGCTCAGACAGGTCCGGCTGTTTCCGTTTCCGAAAAAAATAATTGCGCCCAGCTTGAGATTTCGTGGGATTCGGTCCAGGGAGCCACGGGCTATAGATTGTACCGCAACGGCATCATGGTTTACGAGGGAACGGCGCGCAGTTTTATTGATTCAGGTTTAACCTTGGGAGAAAAATACAAATACGTAGTCCACGGATTGTACCGCGGAGAGCAGGGAGGGCCTTCCGAAGTTCAGGAAATGACAGCTCCCGATATCTGTCCTCCCTCAACTCCGAATTTAAGTTTTGGGGCCAAACCCTGCGGCGGTCAGATCACGATTAGCTGGCCTTCAGATCCCAAGGTAACAGTTTTTCAGTTGCTTCGCGGAACCAAAGAAATATACAGCGGTCCCTTAACCCGCTTTGTAGATTCAGGATTGACTCCGAACAAAAGCTATGAATACAGAATCAGGGCCGGCAACAAAGGCGGCTGGAGCGATTTTTCAACCGTCTCTTCTTTCCAGTCTTCCAGCGTCTGCGCTCCTGCAGTTCCCGAAGTTTCTTACGTGGTTCCCGAAACCTCTCAGGAGGGCACTCTTTCAATTGAAATGAAAAGCTCTCCGGCCAATAACGTCAGGGTTTGGCCAGGATATGTCAACCAAGCTGCCGTGGCTTTCAAATTAGAAGCTCAGTATTCCGATATCAGCATAACAAAGATAGATTTGTTTTTTGACAGCAAGGTCTGGTCTTATCTGGACAAGATAAAGCTCCAGTATAACGGACGCTACATAGCGGAAAAAGAACTGGATCGTGAGTCTTTTGTCCGCGCAGGAGATGTTTACCGGTTAAGATTTGAAAACATTCAGGCTGTGGTAAAAGAGGACAGCTCGGGCACTATTATGGTAAGGGTTGAGGCAAAAAAAGAGCAGCCAGGAGATACTCCCCATTATGTTACCGTATTTCTGGAGAATAACTCCATCCGCGGGATTGACGAGGCGGGAATCTGGCAATATGCCCCGACAAGCGGAGGGGGAGAAGGCGGAAGCTTTAGCCGCACTTTTCGTATTGAGTAAGACTGTTTGATTTTTCATACCAATTAGCTAATTTTCCAATGGAGAAAAAAAATAAAAAAAAGAAGGATAAGGGTGTGACGGAGAAGAATCCGACAGTGATGGAACTGAAACCCATGCTTCAGTCGCCGGGTCTCTGCGGACCTGCTGCCTTAAGGATAGTGCTGGATTACTACGGCATTGCAGCTTCGGAAGAAAAGCTTGCCAAGTTGTCCTGCGCTACGGAAAGCAAGGGGACTACCGCAGAGGGTATGATTAAGGCTGCCAAGAGCTTTAATCTACAGGTTTTGCTGAAAGACAGCAGTTCCGTTGCTGACCTGAATTATTTCGTCAAAAGGAAGATTCCCGTTATCGTCGATTGGTTTGACGAAGACGACGGTCATTATTCCGTAGTTTCTCATCTTGGCGATAAAAGGATATTTCTCGTGAGTCCTTCTTCCAGAATCAAAGAGGCGAAAGAGCTGGAAATGCCCGTGGAAAAATTTCTGAGAGTCTGGTTCGATTTTCCCGGATCTTTCCTTAGAAGAAAGAAAGACCTTGTCTTGAGAAGGATGATTGTCCTGACTCCCTTTCGCGAAAAATTCCCGATTCTCGGCGCCAAAATAAAATAGCGAGAAGTGCGGCACCGTGCTTACAAAAACGGTGCTTTTTTAAAATGCGTTTCTTTTGATTTTCTCAAAGAGTTCTTTCGTGGTAAAATCAAAAAGGATGGATAAGAATTTAGTGCTGATTTTTGACTTTGACGGCACGATTGCCGACACGCTGACTTTTGTCAGAACGATTTTCAATTTTCCGGAAATGAAAGACGTTGATTGGGAAGGGTTGAAGAACAGAGAGAGCAGGGAGGTGTTCAGAAACTTGGGAATTTCCATGACAGAGCTTCCTTTCGTTTTAAAGAAGGTCCGCGGCATCATCCATAAAGAAATAGGAAGGATAAAGCCGATCCGGGGAATGCCAGAAACTCTTTTCAAGATCAAAGAGAGCAGTCCTCAGCTGGGTATTCTTACTTCTGCCCCCAAAGAAACGGTGGAAAAGTTTTTGCAAATCAACAATCTTAATTTGTTCGACTTCATTTATTCTGAAGGCAATATCTTTAATAAGGCAAGGAAACTAAGCAATTTATTGAAAGAAAGAAATTTCAATCCTCAGCACGTCTTTTACGTGGGCGATGAGACAAGAGACGTTGAGGCGGCAAGAAAAGCCGGTGTCAAAACGATTGCCGTGACCTGGGGTTTTAACGGAGAAAAAATATTAAAAAAACAAAAGCCGGATTATCTGGCCAGAAAGCCGGAAGAGTTAATTGCTCTTCTCGATAATTTTTAGTAGTATAGAAAATACATTAATTATATCTATGGAGAAAATAGGCATCGTTACGGACGAGGCAGCCGATCTGCCAAAAGAAATAATTGAAAAGTACCAGATAGCTACGGTCCAGGTAAAGCTGTTTTGGCCTGAAATTGAAAATCTGCCCGGAAATAACACTTTTCAAAAAATGAGAGAACTGGAAAAGGGAGAGATTAAAAATTTTTACAAAACTTCCCAGCCATCAATGAAAGATTTCTTGGACAAGTACAACCTGCAGTTTAACAGTTTTGAAAAGATATTGTGCTTTACCGTTACTTCAAAGCTTTCCGGGACTCATAATTCTGCGGTTCAGGCAGTAAGGTTCTTGGATAAAAGCAAGCAAGACAAGGTATTCGTTATCGATACCTTGAACGCGAGCGGCGGACAGGCTCTCCCGATACTAAAGGCGATTGAGCTGATTGAAAAAGGCAAGGGCGCGGAAGATATTGTTGCAGAGCTCAAGGAAATGGTTCATCGGGTTCATTTTTACATAATGTTTAAAGATCCCAAGTGGATAGAGGTTTCGGGCAGGATATCCGGCTTGGTCGCCAATCTTATGCGAGGCATGGCCAAGATCGGCATTCGGCCAGTTTTGGCCATGAAAGACGGCGTGATTGCTCCGGCGGGCCTAAAAGGCGGCGCCAAAGACATGCCGGCAGGCCTTTTTAAGCAGTTTGAAGAAGATGTTAAGAAAATGAAAATGGAAGACAGAAAAATAAAAGCGGTCATTACCCACGGCGACGATCTGCCGGAAGCCGAAAGGCTAAAAAAAATGATTGAAGAGAAGTTTGGCAACACGGAAATAGTTTTTATCAATATAGTCAACAATGTAGTTGGTGCTTTGGCTGGGCCCAATGCTTTAACTCTTGGTTGGTGCGAAAATTAATTTCTTACAGAAATGTTAGAGTACGCAATTTTAGGAATTGTTCAGGGAATCTTTGAGTGGCTCCCGATTTCCAGCGAGGGAGTGGTGGCCGTTATCAGTCAGTTCCTGATTAAAAATTTTCAGCCCCTGGAAATGGCTTTGTTCGCGCACCTGGGTACGTTTTTTGCCGTTTTGATTTATTTCAGGAAAGAATGGTTCAACGTCCTGACATTAAAAAACAAAATTCTTTTCCGTTTCTTGGCAATTGCGGTGATAATATCCGGGATCGTCGGTTTTCTTCTCTACGATGCGATCAAAGACATGGCAATAGGGAACGGTTTGCTGCTAGTTACCGGCCTCGGTTTGTTATTTACAGCTTATTGTCATAAAGCCAGAAAGATGTCGGAAATCGGTTTGAATAAATTGGCAATAGTTTCAGGAATTTTGCAGGGATTGGCCGTAATCCCCGGATTGTCGCGGTCAGGCGCTACGATTTTTGCCTTAAGCCTGGGAAAATTCAATCCCGGGGAAATATTGAAGATTTCTTATATGATGTCAGCTCCTGCGGTTCTGGCCATGGTCGTTTTCTTGTCTTTTCAGAATTCGGTTTTGATTTCCGAAGGCTGGCCGGTCCTGCTTTTTAGTTTTTTGGTTGGCTTTTTGACCTTGAGTTTTTTACTTAAGATCGCCACAAAGATAAATTTCTTCAAATTCGCTTTGATTTTTGCTATTATTTGTTTTTTGGGAGCCGGATTGAGTTTTTTCATCCAATTATAAAATCAAACAAAGGTCATTCAAAATGCTAAACATGAGAAAGATTAAAATAAAAGAAGTAAATTCATGCTTAGAGTAAACAAAGAGAAGTGCATCGGCTGCGGTATTTGCGTTACTGAGTGCCCCGAGGGAACAGAGCTGAAAGAAGACGGAAAAGCCGAGGTTATCGACTCTGAAAAGTTGGCAAAGTGCGGCGGGGAAAGCATTTGTCCTTACGGAGCGATTGAAAAAACAGAGAAAAAAGGAAAATAGTCCCTTGTGGAAAAACCAGATTTTTAAGAGGGGTTGACAAGATTTGACCCCTCTTTAAAATCGCGGTAAGATGCAATAACGTTTAGTTTTTTCTTTAAAAATGACGCAAAACACAATTACAAAAATTCAAAAAAGAGACGGTCAGATAGTTGATTTTGACCAAACCAAAATCACCAACGCCATTTTCAAGGCGATTACTGCTGCTGGCCAGGGTGACGGCGATCGTTCAAAGAAAGTTTCAGAAAAAGTGACCCAGATTTTGGGCAGAAGGTTCAAAAAAGACGAAATTCCCAACGTTGAGCAGATACAGGACATTGTCGAAGAGGTTCTGATTCTGGAGGGGCTGGTGGAAACTGCCAAGGCATACATCCTTTACAGGGAGCAGAGGAGAAGAATCAGGGAGGCCATGACAATTTCCGAGGAAACGGTTGAAAGAATGGATCAGTATCTGGAAAGATTGGATTGGGAAGTCCAGGAAAATGCCAATATGGCTTTTTCTCTGCAGGGATTGAATCATTATGCCGTTTCTCAGATCGTTAAGAAATATTGGCTCAATAAAATCTATCCTAAAGAAATCAGGGAGGCCAATGAGTCTGGCGATTTCCATGTTCATAATCTCGACACCCTGGGACCTTACTGCGCCGGCTGGGACCTTTACGATCTTCTATTGAAAGGTTTTGGCGGAGTGCAGGGAAAGGTTGAAACCAAACCAGCCAAACATCTCCGGGCGGTCCTGGGACAGGCGGTAAATTTCCTTTA
>Ga0265297_10007305_pt1 | contig 15395 bp, 18 predicted proteins | sample Munlanlwell13791_FD_192502 | JGI IMG/M metagenome (GOLD analysis project Ga0265297, IMG submission 192502) | Leachate microbial communities from a municipal landfill in Southern Ontario, Canada - Leachate well 137-91 | ecosystem: Engineered > Solid waste > Landfill > Unclassified | place... | reverse complement strand
GTTATTTTGCAATCCTGACTGTTTATACCTGTTTTTTAGCGGTAGTTGCTCTGATGGAAAACCGCAGGCGGGCAAAAGAAGACAGGATGGAAAATTACGGGTATCTCTTTGCTTCCACGTTTACCCTTTCGCTCAGCGTGGTGATACCCGTGCATAACGAGGAGGACTGGGTTGTTAATTCGGTTAAATCCGTATTAAATAATACTTACCCGGAACTTGAAATAATCGTAGTTAATGACGGCTCGGATGACGCGACACTGCAGAACCTTAAAGACAGTTTCCAGTTAAAACGCGTGGAAAGGGATTTTACGGAACATCTGCATTACGGAAAAATCCATGAAATTTTTCAGTCGGAAATTTATCCCAATATGACTGTAATTACAAAAGACGGAGGCTTTAAAAAAGCAGGCGCTGTGAACGCGGGCCTGAATTTTGCCCGCCAGAAATACGTGGCTGTGGTTGACGCTGATACTATCCTGGAACCGGACGCTTTCACCAAAGTCATGGCTCACGTTCAGAAAGACCCTGATAATATAATCGGCGTCAGCAGCTATTTCGGCATGGTCAACGGTTTTAAAATCCAAGACGGCTGGATCATGGAAAGGAATTTTTCCCACAACCCGATTATCGCTTACCAAAACCTGGAATACCTGCGCTCTCTCGTCCTCCACCGCACTGCCTGGAGCAGGTTCAATGCCATGCCTAACGTTGCCGGCGGGTTCGGCATCTGGCGCAGGGATATATTGATGCAAATGGGAGGCTATTCCGCTGAATTCAGCTGCGAAGATATTGAATTGACTTTCCGCATAAAAGATTATTTGCTGGAAAACAATATGAAAGAAAAAAAGATTCTTATGCTGCCTTATTACGTGGGCTGGACCGAAGGCCCGGCAAATACGCGCTCGTTAATACTGCAGCGCAACCGCTGGCAAAGAGTAGTCAATGAGACTATCTGGCACTACCGGCACATGATTTTTAACCCGCGCCACGGCACTTTTGCTTTCCTGACGCTTCCTTATTACCTTATGTATGAGGTCCTGGGGATATTCTTTGAAATTCCCTGCATTATCCTTGTAACCTGGGGTTTTACCACAGGCTTACTGGACATAAACACATTCCTGGCGTATTTCTCATTTATGATTTTATCACAGGTATTAATCTCTCTGTTATCCATATTTATTTTCATCCGCGACCAGCGGATCTTCAGGATGCGCGATATTATTTATTTTATAATCTTAAGTTTCCTGGAATTTTTCTGGTACCGCTGGCTGATTAGTTTTGCTAAAATTTCGGGGTTTGTTTCTTCCTTACGCGGAGTTAAAGAATACGACCAGTATAAACGCGTAAAATAGGGCTGCTTTCAACAATACAGCCTATGCTAATACTTATTTTCTTCTTTCGGTTCTCTGTGAAATGCCGCCTGTAGCGCCTTTTTTATTTCCCTGCCTAAACCTGTTGTCCCTGAAAACGCTGCCCTAGAAAGGTCTGTTGCGCCTTTAGCTGTGCCTTTAATTAATTTCGCCGGAAAACGCGCTATATCCCTTAATTTCAGGCTGTTTTCCTTTAAACCAACGGCAAGCTTATTTTCAAAAGCGGATTTTACTACGCCGAACTTAAATTCCGGCCGGTCCATTTTCGTGCGGTAAGTGAAATCTAAAATAATCTTCCCCTGATCCTGCACTTTAAATGCATCCATTACAGCATCAGCCATGCGTTCTTCCCTTTGCGAAAGCTCTTCTACATGGCGGGGCTTACGCACAACATCGCTTAATTCCAGATGGCACTTGGCAGCTAAATTATTATTTTCGCTTGAGATATCGCTTCTGAATTGCAGCTTGGCGCTCTGAATGCGTACTTTTTCCAGATCCAGCCATTGCGCATAGTAAGGATAAAGATAAACTCCGTCAATATCACTGATTTCTATCGTAGCTTTCATATCCTTCTTGGCTAAATTACACCAGCCTGCCGCTTCAATTTTCCCCTCAACCTGCCCTTCTTTCCAGGGAACCTTGCCGGAAAACTTAAAAGAGCTGGCTTGTAAAGTATTGTTTTTTACGCTCAGATTGCGCACTTTTAAATTGATTTCTTTGATTTTTACTTTTAATTCTTTATCCCCAAGGCTCTGATCAGTAAAATTTATCAAGCCGCCGGCAATAATGAACCTGCCCACAAAGAAGGGCGGCGAAGTAGATTTTTTTTGTTGCACTGCTGAGCTATGGGGCGCGATAGAAGGTATTGGCTGTTGCTGTGCGGAAACAGCTTTTTTTAACACGGCAGGCCTTAAGAGGTTAATTTCCGGGCGGATGAACTTTAAAGAAGACAGTTTAAAACTCCTGCGGAAAATATCAATTGCCCCTCCGCCGGCAATTACCTCATCGACATGGAATAACCCTGCTGCCTCGATATTTTTAATCTGCAGCCCAAAGGGAAAAAAAGTATTTAAGCTTTCAATTTTCACCTCGCGGCCAAAAACCTGGCTTAATTTTTCCGCCAGCAGTATCTTTCCTTTAATATTAACCAATATATGCAAAGAAACAAAACCAATGACAAAGATCAAAAAAACTATAAAAAGAATTTTTAGTTTTATTCGCATAAATTTAGTGCGCCTGGGCCGAATCGAACGGCCAACCACCGGCTTAGCTTACCGCACCAGATTACTCTGGCCACGTTGTTGCGGTCTGGACTATGTCTTCACCTTTACAGGTGTGTGGCGTATAGTCTCTGAGGACTCTCGTTTTATTACTTGATAATCACTTGCCCATTTCACATTTTTACCCTGATTATTCAGAGTTTTCTCAAAGCGGATAACTTTTGGACTATTTGAGTTATTCGGAATATACAAAACTTTATCTTTCTCAGGACAATAAATCGCGTAAAAATCAAAATCGTCCTTGTTGTAATGTTTTGTATGTGAGCCGTGTTTATCAGCCCAACTTGTCCGGAATTTTACCTCAACTACTCCGTTTTTAAGCGTAGCATACTTCACTTGCAGCTTAACTGCTATACCATTATTCAAAACTGCTACAATGTCATAAGGCTGATGTTCCGATAAAGGGATGCAAGGAACATAGCCTTTACTAACAAGATCAGCAATGCATTTGGCTACACCTATATCTGCTTTGACTTTCGTGTGATGCAATCTCACCTCCTCTCGTGGGCATTTGACTACCTGTAATTAACGGTTGCCTGCAAGTGATCCTCAAAGAATTTAAGGATTTCCTTGCATACAGCCACATGCACTCTATAAGTTTTAATTCCTCATAGAGGCTCCTTTGGAAGGCAGGTGCTCTATCCAATTGAGCTACAGGCGCATTATATTATAGTCGGGGCGACAGGACTTGAACCTGTGGCCTCTTGCTCCCAAAGCAAGCGCTCTAGCCAAACTGAGCCACGCCCCGAAACTTTTACCTTAAATTTTTATTATATCAACTACTTTTATTCCGCTCAATATATTTCTGAATAATCTTACTAGCTTTGACTAAGGCCCGGTAGCGGTGGCTCATTTTATGCTTAACACGCTCGCCCAGCTGGGCAAAAGTTTTTTTATACTTGGGAATAATAAATAAAGGATCATACCCAAAACCTTTACTACCTCTTAAATCAAAACCAATTCTGCCAGAACACTTTCCTTCTACTACATCAATCAAGCCATCTCTACCAGCCAGCGCCACAGCACAGACATAATGCGCTTTCCGTTTTTTTAAAATTAAACCCTGCAAGGCCTTCAACAACTTTAAATTATTCTGCATATCACTTTTATTTTTTCCTGCGAAACGAGAAGAATAAATCCCAGGTTTTCCGCCAAGCGCATCCACACAAAGACCGGAATCTTCTCCGAGAGTGATTTTTTTTGTAAAACGGCTGATTAAAACAGCTTTTTTTACGGCGTTTTCTTTAAAAGACGAGCCATTTTCAATAATCCGCGTGGCTTGAGGATAATTTTCTAAAGAAGTAATTTTTAAATTAAAATCCGCCAAAAGTTCTTTAATTTCCTTTAATTTCTTTTTATTTTTGGTTGCAACTACTAACTCAAGCCTTTGTTTCATTTAATCAAATCCTTCAAGAGGCTGCGCTGAATGTCAATTAAATCGCTAATACCCTGCTTTGCCAAATCCAGCAGCTTATCCATCTGTGCCTTGTTAAAAGGCTTGCGCTCTGCAGTCCCCTGAATTTCGATAAATTCGCCTTTGCCTGTCATTACCACATTCATATCCACTTCTGCCCGCGAATCTTCCTCATAATTCAGGTCAAGCGCTGCATGGCCGTCAATAATCCCGACACTAGTGGCAGCAACAAAATCTTTAATCGGGATTTCTTCAATTAATCCCTGTTTTTTTATTTTTTGCAAAGCGTCAACTAAAGCAATAAAACTGCCGGTAATCGAAGCTGTGCGCGTGCCGCCATCGCCCTGCAAAACATCGCAATCAATCCAGATTGTACGCTCACCCAAATCTTCCATTTTGGTTACCGTGCGCAAAGACCTGCCTACCAGGCGCTGAATTTCATAGGTACGGCCTGAATCCTTGCCCCGCTTAATACGAGACTGGCAAGATCGCGGCAGCATTCCGTATTCAGCAGTTACCCAGCCATTACCAGAATTTTTTAAAAATGGCGGGACAGATTCCTCGACTGATGCCGAGCAGATAACTTTGGTATTGCCTAATTCAATTAAACATGAACCTTCGGCGTATTTTAAAAAATTCCTTTTAATTTCAACTTTTCTTAATTTATCAAAAACTCTTCCGTCATTCCTTGCCATAAATATTCCTCCCTGATGCATCGATCCCCACAATTAGGGGAAAATTTTTTACCTCTAATTCATAAATTGCCTCCGGCCCTAAGTCCTGAAAGGCAACCGGTTTCCTCTTCATGACGTATTTTGACAATAACGCTCCGCATCCGGCATAAGTTAAAAAATATGCTGCTTTGTATTTTTTTATTGCCGCGACAACCTCTCTGGAACGGCTTCCCTTGCCGATCATCCCCATCAGCCCGGCTTTTAATAACGCGGCTGTAAACTCATCCATTCTTGAACTGGTTGTCGGGCCGCATGAACCGATAATTTTACCTTTCGGCGTTTGCGTCGGGCCGCAATAATAAATAATTTTCCCGCGTAAATCCAAAGGAAGCTTCTTGCCGGCCCTGATTGTTTCTACAAGCCTTTTATGCGCCTGATCGCGGGCAGTATAAATCTTGCCGCTTAAAAAAATCCTCTCTCCTGTTTTTAAAACCTCAATTTTTAACCGGATCATATGATTACGCTGGCGCTTCTTAAGGCGTGGCAGCTGATATTTACTGCTACCGGCAAGCCGGCGATATGCGTCGGATAAGTTTCAATATTAACTGCTAAGGCCGTATTTTTCCCGCCTAAGCCCATAGGGCCAATATTTAATTTATTAATTTCTCTCAACAACTCAACTTCTAGTCTATGGTCTTTGGTCTTTGGTCTTTGGTCTAATCTTCTTAACAACGCTTTCTTCGCTAATAAGGAAGCATAATCTGCCGTCCCTCCGATACCCACGCCCACAATATAAGGCGGACAAGCATCAGGGCCAGCAGCTTTAACTACTTCAATAATAAACTTTTTAATTTCCTTTATTCCAGCTGTCGGTTTAAACATTTTTAATTGAGCTTTATTTTCACAGCCAAAACCCTTTGGGAAAACCGTTAATTTTATTTTATCGCCTTTTACGATATCGAAATGAATTACTGCCGGAGCATAACCGGATTTGGCTCTTTTCAAAGGATCAGCAATTATAGAATTTCTCAAATAAGCTTTTTTATAACCTAACACAACGCCCTGATTAACTGCCTGCCTGATATCGCCGGCTACTCTTACATTTTGTCCGATTTCTACGAACACGCAAGGCAAACCTGTATCCTGACAAATCGCCAATTTTTCAATCCGCGCGATTTGAGCATTTTTAATGATTGCCCCTAAAACATCCTTAGCAGTTTTATTTTTTTCAGCCAGACATACCCGCTTAAGCTGCTTCAGGACATCCTTTCTTAAAATCAGGTTCGCCCGCACGCATAATTCAGCAACAGTATCTTTAATTTTCCGGGCAGAAATTATCTTCATTTTAAATATTCCCTGATTACCGTCGTAGTAATGCCTCCGCGCGGGTTAAACACCCCGGTAATTTTCGCCCAACGAGGGCAGACAGCTTGAACAAAATCTTCCAGAATTTTATTTACCACATGCTCATGGAATATACCGATATTACGGTAGAATATGGTGTACATCTTGAATGATTTTAACTCAATGCAATACTCTCCCGGAGAATATTCTATTTTTATACAGGCAAAATCCGGCAAGCCGGTCTTAGGGCAGATACAGGTAAATTCCGGAATATCCATAGCAATTACATATTCCTTATCCGGATACTGATTTAACCAAACATCAATTTTAGGCGTTTTCAATTTTCTGATATTCTTCTGCAACCCCTCATATGAAGTTTTATTACGGATACGCATTTATCTAACTCCCAGGATTTTATGTATCTGCGGAATGATACAAACGGCAATATGTTCTTTGCGGCAAAGTTGTTTAAAATGATGCAGCTTGGCTGACAAGACAGGGCCGTCCTCAAAACTATTGGGCTGCAAGACTAAAACTGCCGATTTATCGCATTCCTTGATTAAATTCAATGCGGCATTCAGGTCATCTTCACCGGTAGATTCGCAAACAACGCTTTTTAAAAAAACCTGCTTGCGTGAGGCAATTTTAAGAAAATCGCGGTGCTCCTGCCAAAAATGTCTGTCTGCCCCCGTAGAAGTAGGAAGCTTTAAATCCATTGCTACGATATCAAGATAATCAATTACACTTTCCAATTCTTGGGCTAAAGTACCGTTTGTTTCCAGATAATTCCTATATCCGCCGCAACAGGTTGAATACATTATTTCTTTTAAAAAATCTTTCTGCAGCAGCGGTTCTCCGCCGGTAAAAGCAACCGAATGAAAATCATCGTGATGAAATTTAATCTCCTCAAATAATTCCTGAGGTTCGTATTCTTTAAAAGAATCTAATTTCGTATCGCAAAAGCGGCAACTTAAATTACAACCGTAAAAACGGACAAAAATCTGCTTCTCGCCCAGATAAATTCCTTCTCCTTGCACACTTCTGAAAATCTCGCTGATTTTTCCCCTCATCTCAATAAAGGGTCCTTCTGCCCAGCTTCGGCAAAACCCTTTTCCCTGTAATAACAGCTGTCACATTTACCGCAGGGGGCTTTTCCTCCCTGATAGCAAGACCAGGTCAACCCAAAATCTACGCCCAGCTTAATCCCTAATTTAATAATCTCAGCTTTCCTTTTATCCAGCAAAGGAGTAATAATTTTGATTTTACCTTTTTGCACGCCTGTTTTTGTGCCCGCGGCAATCACCGACCGGAAAGCATGGAAAAATTCCCTGCGGCAATCAGGGTAACCGCTGTAATCCTGCTGGTGCGCGCCGATAAAAATCGCTTTTGCCCCTGCTGCTTCTGCACAGGAAAGTGCAAAACTTAAAAATATAATATTACGCGCAGGCACATATGTCTGCGGAATACCGTCTTTATCAACTGCCTTTGCGCTTTCCCTCAGTTTTATTTCTTCATCCAGCAGGCTTGAGCCTTTCCACGGCAAAGCAATTCTTATTAATTGGTATTCGCATCCGGCAACCCGGGCAATTTTTTTTGCCGAATTAATTTCTCTTTTATGGCGCTGGCCATAATCAAAAACCAGGCAGAGGCATTTAAATCCCCGCTTTTTCGCCACGGCAAGCGTTACCGCCGAATCAAGGCCTCCTGACAAAAGAACAACTGCTTTATTCATGGTAAGTCGCTGAACAATTATCAGATTCCCAAACTTTCACAGCATACAAAGCAGGTATCTTCTTCTTTAAGCAATCATAGAGATACTTAGCGATATTTTCTGAAGTAGGATTAGTTTTTTTAAAATAAGCAATGTCGTTTAAATATTTATGGTCTAATTTTTCTAAAATTTTGCTCAGCTTTGATTTGACTAATTTAAAATCCATCAGCATCCCGGTTTTGCCCAGTTGATCACCGGCGATTTCAACCTCTACTTTCCAGTTATGCCCGTGCAGGGCTTCACATTTTCCCTTATAACCCCTGAGATTATGCGCAGAACTGAAACCTTTCTCAACTTTTAAGTTATACATCGCTTCCTGCCTTGCTGACGTTTTTTACCGGAGACCCGAGGAACCTGCCGGCTAAAGACTTAAACCACTCCGGGTTATCGCTGACAAAAAATTTATTTTCCGAACGCCTTTTGGCGTTCAACAAATCTTCGGCCGCAAGGATTTTTTTTACTTCCATCGCCACCTGTTTTGCCGAATCAATTAAAGCGACCTGCCGGCCCATTATTTTTTTAATCATCGGTTTTAATACCGGATAATGCGTGCAGCCTAAAATTACCGTATCTACCCTGGCTTTTTTTAACGGCTCTAAATAATTCCGGGCGACTTTTTCTATTACCGGGCCTTCGGTCCAGCCCTCTTCCACAAAAGGGACAAATAACGGGCAGGATACAGCTGTTACCACAGCCTGCGAATCAAGCTGCCTGATTTCCAATTCATAAGCACGGCTCTTGATTGTCCCGGAAGTTCCGATTACGCCGATGCGTTTATTTTTTGTGGCGTATACCGCCTCCCTTACCCCGGGTGTAATTACCCCGATGATCGGAACCTTAAAATAATTTTTAATCGCCGGAAGCGCTAAACTTGAGACGGTATTACAAGCAACACAGATTAATTTTACATCCTGTTTTAAAAGAAATAAAATATTTTCAATGGAAAAACGGATAACTGTCTCTTTTGATTTGATGCCGTATGGCACGCGCGCAGTATCCCCGAAATAAACAATATCTTCTGAAGGAAGCTGTTTAATTAATTCTTTTGCCACAGTCAGGCCCCCGACGCCTGAATCAAAAACACCAATGGCCTTCATCAATTAACCTCCGTAAGCAAAATTGTTCTTTACGTAATTTTTAATACCCTGCTCTATTGCTTCCGCGATCTGCTGGCGGTAATAACCGTTCTTCAGTAATTTTTCTTCCTCGCGATTTGATAAGAACCCGCTTTCTACCAGGATTGCCGGCATTTGTGTGCTTTTTAACACCAGAAAGTTAGCGCCTTTTACGCCGATAATGCGCGTATCCAGGTTGCGGCCGGCAGTTTTACAAATATTACCGGCTAATTGTATTGCTTCTCCCCGGTTATAGGTATGAATCATATCCCAAAGCGTGGCTTTTGTATTAATCGAAGCATGCGAGAAACAACTGTTGTCAAAATCCAGTTTTGTATCCTGCGCAGTCATCAATGCGCGCTTGACATCATTAATCCGCGGAGAGACATAATATATCTCCAGGCCGGATAAGCTGCGCACACGATTGGCATTGGCATGAATACTGATAAAAAGGTCAGCCTTGGCGTTGTTGGCAATATCAGCTCTGCGCTCAAGCGGAACAAAAACATCGCTGGATCGCGTCATAATTACAGTAACGCCGTTATCTCTTAAGAGTTTTGACAGGCGCTTGGCAATATCAAGATTAACATCTTTTTCCCTTAAGCCTGACCTGCCGATTGCCCCTGGATCGTGGCCGCCATGGCCGGCGTCAATTACTACTTTTTTAACCGATAAAATTGAGGGGATTTCTCTTGTTTGCGCGTATTGCGGCTTAAACAAAGAATCAAAGACCTGTTCTTTAAACTTTAAAGGGATAACCAGCACTCCCTGATAAATATCCACAGGATGATGTAAATACTCAGTCTTGCCGTCAACCAAAACCATGGTATCCCCTATCCGCAGGTTTATTTTGTGCGGCCCGCGCTGGAGAATAACAGTCTTGGCAAAAGTATCATAATCCCAGCTGACCTGCCTGCGCTCGCAAAGAGGAACCAGTGAAACATAGGATACACCGTTAATCTCATAAGTGGTAATTTTTTCCCTCGGAGGCATAGTGGCGCAGCCGGAGATTAAAAATATCAAGAATAAAATTTTAATCGTTTTTGTAATCATTATTAATAATTATCTTTATCTCAACACGAAGGCACTCCGCTCGCTACGGCCCTTGTCGGGCCGTTTAACGCTCGCTTGAGTGCCACTTGATTTTTCCTTGTCGGAAAAATCAAGTGGAGGTGGGCGGAATTGAACCGCCGTCCCTAAGTACTCAGATAAAAGCCACTACATGCTTAGCTTCGTAATTTGAACTTAGCCTGGATATCCTACGAAGCAGGAACACTCAAGCCGCAGCCTTTTAACGTCTCGTCTCGCGCCTCAAGGCTTGGCGCAAAACCAGCCTACTAGCGCTCTATTTCACCACGTAGGCAAGATGAATAGAGGCCCATTCGGTCTAGCGAATGGGGCTTAGCGCGAACTGAGGCGCAACGAAAGTGGATGGAACCACTTGCATATTGCTCATCAGTCCGTTAAACGTCAACTGTTCTTTTGCGTTTATATTGTGCAAAGATTGGTAACGCGGCCCACTTTGCATCCGCGGCATGCTGCTCTTACCCGACTAGCTTAAGTCGAGCCCTATTCACCCCCGATTATTTTCTTTTGCTCTTCATTCCCCGCCGCATTTCCAAATCCGTCTCGCGGCGTTTAATATCCTGCCTCTTATCGTAAAGTTTTTTACCTTTACAGAGAGCTAATTCAATTTTGGCAAAACCCCGGTCATTAAAATAAACTTTCACCGGCACAAGCGTAAAACTGCGCTGAGCAACAGACTGGGAAAGTTTTTCAATCTGATGTTTGTGCAAAAGCAGGCGGCGCGGCCTGACAGGATCTACATTTAAGTAACTCGCCTGCGTATAAGAGCTAATATGTGTATTATACAATGTAATCTGGTTTTTTTCAACCCGGGCAAAACTATCGTCTAAATTTATCTTTCCTGCGCGTATTGACTTTACTTCCCCGCCCTTAAGCTCTATGCCGCACTCATAAGTCTCAATAATTTCATAATCCCGGTATGCCTTTTTGTTGGTAGAAACTGGCTTGCTCATTTAATTTGCGTTAAAATAAAATATAAACTTAAAAATACCGGCAGCGTAATCAAACTTAAAATGTGGCCGAAGAATATGCCTTGGCTGATTAATAAATCTTCTTTTTTATAATGCCGGGTAATTACCGACAAGGTAGTTGCCGGCGGAACAGCCAATTCCAGCAAAATTAATAATCCTATTAATGCGGGAAGCTTAAATTTTATAATCAAAAACAACCCCAGTGCAGGCAGAATAAATAATTTTAACGCACTCATCAATGCCATAGCTTTTTTATCAATACGGCCCAGGCGTATCTGGGCGAGATTGCCTCCGACGACAAGCATAGCCAAAGGCATTGTTGAATCACCGATTAATTTTAAGGGCCTGAAAATAAAATCAGGGAATACTTTACCCGCTCCAACAAACACTGCGATCAAACCGATTATTGTCGCTACTACCGGCGGGCTGAATAAGCTGAACCATTCAAATTTATCAGCCTTGGTAGACGCCAGCATATATATCCCCAGGGAAAAAATTAAGGAATTAAACCCGAGAAGAAATAAAAATAAATAAATCAGCAACACTGCTGCCTGATCCGCAGGCAACAATGCCGTAATTAATACCAATGGCAAGTAACCGGAATTCTGAAAAGCAACTAAGCTTAAAAATTGACGCTGATGCTGTTGGCCGCGGATTAAGCCACAAAAAACGCCTCCCACAACTAAACCTGCAACAGTAACTGCAACACTTAATAAAGGAAAAAGCCACCAATTCGGATATAAGCTGAAACTGAAATTTTTTAGCAGCTGGCAGAAAATTAACAATGGCAGGGTAATATCAATAGTCAGCCGGCTTAGGGCGTCTAAACAAGCATCGCCTAAGATATTTTTTTTGACTAAAAAGAAACCTGCAGCACCTAAAATAAAAATCTCAGCCATAGCGCTGCCAGTAATTTTAAAAGACTCCCAAAACATTCATACTCCTTAAGTTAGGGCATAATATTATATCAGCAAAAACCTTCTTCAGCAATTCATTTATCTCGGGATTTTATTGACAGGAATACAGGCTTAAGATATACTACTTACACTAAATTTTGCGGGGGTGGCGGAATGGCAGACGCGCTGGTCTCAGAAGCCAGTGACGCAAGTCATGAGGGTTCAAGTCCCTCCTCCCGCATTAGTTTTTTCAAATCATAACTTTAGGACTTGAACGCCAAATTTTCGCCGAACGGATAGTGAGGAAAAGGCCTCTGGCCGAAAGAAAATTTGGCCGGCCTGAAGCGAGCCTTTGGCGAGCGAAAGGCAAGTCCCTCCTCCCGCACCAAACATTTATATTATTGAAACCATTCCTTGGTTTTTAGGCACACTCTTACCAGCAACAACATAACAGGTACTTCAATTAAAACGCCGACAACTGTTGCCAGCGAAGCTCCGGATGAGAGCCCAAACAGGATTGTTGATGTTGCAATCGCCACTTCAAAATGATTGCTTGCCCCCACCAAAGCTGACGGCGCAGCATCCCGATAAGGCAATTTCAACCATTTGGCCAATCCGTATGTTATGGCGAAAATAAAGCAAGTCTGGATAAAAAGCGGAATTGCAATTAATAAAATTATCTGCGGTTGATTAATGATCAGCTCGCCCTTGAATGAAAATAATAAGACCAACGTAACTAATAAAGCGCCTATTGACACGGGTGTCAAATAATGCAGGAACTTCTCTTCAAACCACTTAAATCCCTTCTTGGCAATCAACTGTTTTCTTGAATAATAACCCAGAAGAAGCGGCAATCCGACATAGATAATTACAGATAATACTATCGTCTGCCAAGGTATGGGCATCTTATTCACACCTAAGAGCCATCCCCCTAACGGAGCATAAAGAAATAACATGGTCAGTGAATTAATAGCGACCATCACCAGCGTATGCCCGTCGTTGCCGCGAGCTAAATGCCCCCAGATAAGAACCATCGCCGTGCAAGGCGCTATGCCTAATAAAATGCATCCGGCAATATATGAGCGAAACAACTCAACCTGTGCTCCGCCTTTTACAATCTCCGTCCCCGGCAACCAACCCTTAAATACTACTCCAAGGAACAACCACGCAATGGCAAACATGGTAAACGGCTTTATGCACCAATTCACAAACAACGTAAGAATAACCGGCTTAGGAGTTTTTCCTGCTTTGATAACCTCGGCAAAATCAATTTTAACCATAATCGGGTACATCATAAAAAAAAGACAGATGGCGATCGGAATGGAAACCTGATAAATCGAAAACTGATCAAGAGTAACAGCCACCTGTGGAAATAATTTTCCAAGCGCTATACCAATTCCGATGCAAAGGATAACCCAGCCAGTAAGATATTTCTCAAAAAAACTTAATTTTCTCTCTTCGTGAATAACATGTTCCATGCGTTCTCCTTAAAATATCCGCAGTATATAAATTCCCGAGTAATACAGGCCAACCAGAATAAAAATAATTCCGGTTATCTTACGAGTATAATATTCGATCTTTGTAATCCTATGAAACCAATGACTTATTGAAGTAACGCCTAATGCGATTGCGATCGCAAATAAAAACACAGGAAGCCCTGTCCCTACACCATAAATAAATGGCAATATAGTTCCCGCTTTGCTGCTAAGCGCCAAGGGAATAAGGCTTCCGAAAAATAACGCCGCTGAAACCGGACAAAACGCCAAGGCGAATATAAAACCCAAAAGAAAAGCCCCCAAAGCGCCGGACTCAACAAGCCTATTGTGATGTTTCTGTGATAGCGCTACTCCGGGCAATTTAAGCGTGATTATTTCCAGTAAAAATAATCCAGTAATTATCAACAGAGGCCCCAGCGCCTTAACCATATACTTTTGCAAAAACTGAGCTATCTGTGGAACGCTTAAAAGAGAATTAATAATAATCCAGCCAAGAACAGCATAAGCAAACATTCTGCCTAGCGTATAGGCGAACCCGGAAACAAACACCATAAATGGATGAGTAATTTTTTTTGAAAGAAACGACACCGCCGCAATATTTGTAGCCAGCGGACAGGGGCTAATTGAGGTCAATATTCCCAGCCATAATGCCGAACCAAAAGCTATTAATAATTCCATTATTTAGCATCCTTTATGAAAGCATTCACCTCAGCGGTCACATAATCAATAAACTTTTGCTTATTGCGGGCGAGATCCCAAATCTTATCAAGATTCTTATATCTAACTTCCTTGCCGTCCTTTACGAGCGAAAGAATGAGTGTTTTTGTATACAGCTGGTAATCATTCACAAAATGCTCGTTGCCTCGATCCTCCACGTTAATCTCCTTAAACTCAAGATTACCGGAAGCAAGAGCGTCTTTGAAATTCGCCTCGATCGCCTCCCTAGAATATTTTTCCATATTGGTGCAGGTATAACACCGAAACGACCCATGGAAATAATACGCCGTAACCTTTACCGCTGGCTTATTTTCAGCGGCGAAGGCTGAAAAATTTAAACTAACTACCGCAACAACCGCCAGGAATAATAAAATCAGCTTCCTCAATTTATCCTCCGTTATTTTACGATAATTTTCTTTATCTCATCCTTACTTAATACTTTCCCGAATGAAATCACTGTACCGTCAACAACCAAGGCCGGTGTCATCATCACACCATATTCGGTAATCTTACCGATATCCGTAACCTTGCCGATTTCCGCCTGGATATTTAATTCTTTCACCGCGGCTCCTGCATTAGCCGTAAGCTGTTTACACTTAGGACATCCAACTCCTAAAATCTCAATTTTCATTTTATACCTCCCCTATTTAATAATCCAACCAAAGATCATCCCACTTAGGGTTGCCATAACCACGACCAAAGATACATATACAATTGTTTTCTTAGTACCAATAACGCCTCGGATAACCAGCATACTCGGCAAGCTCAGAGCAGGCCCGGCTAAAAGAAGCGCAAGGGCAGGCCCCTTACCCATGCCGGAACCGATTAAACCCTGCAAGATAGGCACCTCGGTAAGCGTGGCAAAATACATAAATGCCGCAACAATCGACGAGAAAAAGTTAGCCCGTAAGGAATTACCTCCCACCAGCATTTCAACAAACCTCGACGGGATTATTCCCTCGTGGCCGACCCTGCCTAAAAGGAATCCGGAAATCAAAACGCCTCCCAAAAGAAGCGGCAATATCTGAAGCGCGAAACTCCAAGATGCGCCGACCCAATCCTTTAATTCATTCTTCTTGAACCATCTGATAAGGCTAAATGCCATGACTAACAAGAAAAATCCGGTAATCCACCACTTATAAACATAGATCATGCTCCAAATCCCGGTGTCGCCCTCTAAGGGCTTGCCCCAATTGGCAAAAACAAGCACTGCGACCATAGAAAAGAAATAAATAACATCTTTCCATAGCGGCCGGGTTGC
>Ga0265297_10007304_pt1 | contig 15396 bp, 37 predicted proteins | sample Munlanlwell13791_FD_192502 | JGI IMG/M metagenome (GOLD analysis project Ga0265297, IMG submission 192502) | Leachate microbial communities from a municipal landfill in Southern Ontario, Canada - Leachate well 137-91 | ecosystem: Engineered > Solid waste > Landfill > Unclassified | place... | reverse complement strand
CAATATAACGCGCTGCTCGCATTCTGCCCCACGCTATATCTCGATACACAAAAGCGGCAGGTGACTATGCCAACAACGCTTTCCGTAGGCACGATCACTCTGCCGCCGTGATTTCTCCCCCTGGAACGTCTCTGTGACGAGCGGCTCCAGGGGGTCCAATTCGGGGAGACAGGATAGTCTTCCCGGATACGCCCCCTTGAGGGGACATCGGATAGTTAGGCGGACACTGATTATTACCGCTACTCCCTCAGATAGACACCCACCACATCCATTTTCAGAAGTTCTTCAACGGTAAATCTCTCTGTTGCGTGTGGTAACCCAATGACTTTGCCGTTGAGCCAACACTTGTACTCTCTAATTGCGTCTGCTTGTGACTGATCAAATCTAGCCGCAACATAACTGTCGGCGTCTGGGTTTGCAGGATTGATCGTATTGCTCACCCATTTTAGTGCCATCATTCTATCCCTCCTCCTTGATCTCCGCGAGTAGTGCAGACAACTCGTCACACATGGCCTTGCGCTCTTGATCAATATCCATGAGTTCGCTGACTCCGCCGCACACATCGCGCTTTTCGCTTTTAAGATGCCGTGTATCGATCTCTATGAGCCGGGACGCCGCCTCAACCAGCTTCTCCAGCTTCGCCTCCAGCGCGTCGTGCGTGTTTACGCAGTGGACGATGTGCGCGGCGTTGGCGAGATTCAGGGCAAAGTCCGTATTAACGCCACAGTCAATACGGGTAGTAGCGACACATTGGCCGTACTGTGTAAAGATGTTGTAATCATGACTTACTGACCACGGCGTCGGGCTATGTTTACTCTGCTCGGCCATTCGAGACACCTTTCTCTCTCGCAAGCTTTTCGCACACCGCCACCCGCACGTAGGTGGCGATTGACATGCCGAGTGGTTTTGCAGCTGCCCGGATTCGCGCCTTTAGCTCCTCCGGCAGCACGATGTTGGTTGCCTTAGTTCGCATCTAGTGCCCCTTTCGTTCAATCAGCTCAACATCGAGCTTGGGTGTTATTTGTATTTTGGTCATGTTATTTCTCCATCTGCCTTTCGTGGAATTCAAGAAGGTCCTCAAACAAGGCTTTCGCAGGAGTAACTCCCATGAATCTTTCGAGATACTCCTTGTGATAACGCCGATGCCCGCCGCTAGTCCGATGGCAAATGATCTTGCCAGAGTCGGACATGGCCTTGAGTGTGTTCACGCTCACACCGATATAGCGGGCAGCTTCAGTGACTCTCACTTGGCGCTCCTGCGCTCTACCACTGCTCGATGTATAATCTCATCGTACAAGAAGCAAAGGAGATTGTGTGCTGCTGCACTCTGCTGGTCGTAGCCCGCCCGTAGCCGCGCTACTGTCCTACGGTCAAAACCACTGGCGCGAGCCAGTTGAATATAGGTCAGTCCTAGTCGTTTCGCCACCGACATGATCTCGCATGCGACTACGTAATCACTCATTTGGCACTCTCAAAGTAGCACCAATCCCCGTTACCTTTACCGTTCCAGCAATCCACACACGGGATACCTTCTAGTGGCGCTGTTTCGTATTTGCAGTTGGAGCATTCATCATGCGGGCGATCACCGCAGCCGTCTATCGCCGGATGGTTGTCCGGTATGGGATCTTCTTCTGGCTCGAACTGAATGGGGTCACGCATTAGCTTTTCCTTTCTTGTCGGACCACTCAGGAGGGTTGTTCACCATCCAGTAGAGCTTTACAGTACTCGGACAATTCCACGATCAGGTTCCGAGCGCGAGCGACGAACAGGAGGTTCTCTCTTTCTTGGTCGTCATGACCTTGTGGTTGCCAGTTGAGTGCCCCGTTGTCATTGGGCGGCAATGCCATGCGTTGCTCGTAGAGCGTCCTGCAACACCCCTCTGATGGAATGCTCACGCATCTTGTGCCACTCTGGTAACTGCTATATTCCCAAGGGGGTGGGCTCGCCTTACGATTCCACTCTTCCGCTTCGTAGATAGCCCGTTCGACATCATCACGTGTCATATCACATTCTCCTCATCATCTGTGTCCCTATATAGTGCAAGTATGCAGGGGGTATTGCCTCAACAATCTCGTTCTTTTGCATCCAGTCAATGCCCATGGCTAGTTGCCAAGTAGCTAACCGCCTGTGGACCTTGTCAATCTTTCCCCTCCCAGCGTCTCCGTGTCCGCAAACGCAACAGAAACCACCTACGCCAATCCGATGACCGTTGTGGGAGGGGTGTGGAGGCTGGACTAATGAAATGTTGCTTTCGAACAGCCGGTGGCGAAAGACTCTCAGTCCGAACATCAATCCGCAGAGCTTTATAGGATTGCGCAAAGGCGCGCCAACTACGTTCTCTATAACCCACGGCTTGTCCGCAACCATCAATGCCTCTCTCGTTGGCGCGATTAACTCTGGAACTTCAGTGGCAGGCCACATAGGGCGCGAGCGCGTGTAGGGATCACACGGCGGACTCGCGTTGATCATGTCATACTCCTGCCCATGCTCAGCGCAGAACTCCAGGGCGTCTCCCAAAACAAACTCATCACCTGCATATCTTGGTTGCGGTTTGTGGTCCACTCCTACAACGTAAAAGCCAGCCTGTTGTAGTCCACGGGCCGAGCCTCCAGCCCCACAGAAAAGGTCCAGGCATACAGCCATCTCCCTTCTTACGTCAGGGGGCGCGATCAACGCCGGAGCTGCAGGTTCAGTGCTGCGTGCGTTAGTCATTTTGCTTCTCCTCTTTACGACGAAGCCTTAAAACCGTGTCTTCGCAGTGATTTACGATCTCTTGCATTTCTTCGATGCTGAGCTTCTTTTCCAACGGCTCTGCGAAGTAGGTCTTTTCTCCATCCTCCGTCTCGTAAAATGTCTTCGTTACTCTAACGACTTGCATTAGGCGTCCCCATTCATCGCTCCGTTCGGCGAATTAGTCAAGTGATTCTGGCGGATTCTAACCGGAATTGTTGGGTTTTTAGTAGCAGTTGCTACCTCCTTCATTTTCTATCCTTTCCCCTTTCGTACCCGAGGAGATATGCCGCAGTTAAATCGTCATCGGCATTATCACGTTTCCGCCGTTCCTCTAGTTCGTTCAGTGCAATGGCTAGTAAATGCAAAACTCTCTTCAACAAGCCGTCCCTATCCGGGATTGCATATCCTGCACCCCAATTGCTGATTAGATTTCGCGCCTCCTGTATCTCCTCATCCGTCAGTCTTGGCATCTACCCATCTTCCTCCCTGCTGCCTTGGCGGCTCGTTCCGCTGTCGGATATGTCCCACCGATCCGCCTACCGCGTTTGGAATAGACTCGCCAACGATCGCGGTGCAATTCCCTGTACGGCGTGATGCCGCGAATGACGGCAAAAGTGAAGGTAAAGGTCTTCATACCTTCCCCTTCCATCCGTGCATTCTTGCTATCTCGTCTTCGTCGGCACGATTCTCTTCCAGTTCATCCAATGCACTACGAAAGAGTTTGGCGAGTCTTTTCATGCCAGTGGGCGTAAGGGTTGTCCACCCTTCTGTAAGCACAGCCAGTAACCTCCGCGCCTCGTTGATGCCTCGAACGACAAGGTCCACGTTCTCGCGGTCGCTCTTCTGCTCCATTCGCCGCTCTATCATCTCCAGCCGATTCTGGATGTCGCGCCGATGGTCTTCAAGTATCGTGCGAAACTCCGCTCGCCACGCGTCGAATGTCTTCGCGAGAAGCCTCTCGCTTTCGACCCAGCCGCACTTCCCGGGTCCCTGGCACTGGTTCTCAGCCATTCTCATCTCCTCCGATAAGGCAGCATTGCGGGACGTGCCCCGCTTCCCCGGCTGTGACAGTCGGTTCGTGTTGCAGACGTGATGCAACCAATGTCGGCCGCGCCCACTGGCGTTGAAAGCGCGCCCACTGCAGGTCTCGCTTGCCGTCGTTATCACGCCAGAGCATCGCCATCGGCAGGAAACCGGCTGCGGCAGCCTGCTGCAGACGCCTCTGGGCTGAGTCAAAAGTATCGTCCGGATAGCCGATCAGGACGTAGCATCTCAAGACATGACTCTGGACCGTGAATCCAGCGCCGATAAGCATTCTCCCGGCCTCGACCAGCAGTTCGTAGTCGCCCTCGGCATCGTAGGCGAAGAACATCTGCTTGGGCATTAACTCGCGCAGCAGCTCGACATGCCACGGCTGCAGCCTCGCGGCCTCCAGCCCGCCGGTGAACTCCGCTCTCCTGGGCTGTCGCCTCAGCATCGCAAAGACACTCCTTATATGCTGCTCGGAACAGGCGAGCAGGTTGTCGTCAAGCACGTTCCATCCGTTGGTGACAGGCAGTTCCCTGGTATCGCCCTCGCGCTGCCATACGCTGCAGAACCAGCAGCAATTAGGACAGCCGCGCGAAGTGATAACGTAACCAGGTTTCAGATACAGCCCGGGCATGAACTCTTCGCCGGGCATCCCTGTCGCTGGACCACCTATTCTTACCGGCGCAACCCGCTCCCACGCTTTGGCAAGAGACTCGGCTCGGGGCAGGTCGTAGGTGAAGGTTACCGACACATGCACCTCGTCGACATCGATTGGGAACAATCCCGGCTCGTCATAGAAAGCCAGACCGTCTGTCGGCGTTGCCCTGGTCCGTCGCGGGAACACACGCGCAATCTGCTTTGCGGCAGTATCTCGTCCTCGGTTGTCTCCCGAACGGGTCATGGATTCACGAGCACCTTTCCGCTGGAGCGAATGATGACATGTCCCATAACCCCATCCATCGTGAGCTTGCTGCCTGCCTTGTCCGTCACCTGAATGCGCTGGTTAGCGATACTTTCAACCGCTCCAAGCGGATCGCTAATCCCTGTTCTTCTGACCAACTCTCCGGCAGTGCGGCTGTAATAGACACGTCCGCCGGATCGGATGCCCCGGTTCAATGTCGCCATTGCCTATTTCACCGACCTCTTGATGGATTCCCAGAGATACTCCCAGTCTTTCTCAGTCTTCGGCTGATCTCCACGATGACGGATCCGGGCTAGCATCTCGATCTCTTCCTCTCCGAGTTCCTGTTGTGACTCCGCAAACCGGCGCAGACTGACTGGAATCCTGACCTTTCCAGGCTCAGGAGTATCCGGTGTTCTACCCAACAGGTATCCAACGCTTGTGCCCAGGACATTGGCTATATCGAACATCACCTGAGCAGATGGGCGCTTGCATTCCCCATTCTCAATCTGATGCATGTACGCTTTGGATACCCCGGCCAGCTCCGCAAGCTGGGCCACGGAGACACCTTTAGCGGTTCGCGCGCCTGTAACCCGCGCCGCAAGTGCGCGTGCTCCTTCGCTGGAATCCACATTTCGCATCTTTACTACCACCTATGTGTCTGCTAATGATGACCGATAATAGTCGCCTAGTGTTGACTCACTCGCTTGCTATGTATTATACTATCTCTGACCCGCAGGCGTCAAGTGCCGTTGACTTCGAGCACTTGCGTCTGAGTCTTCCTGTCGAAAGGTCCTGAATCTCTTCGAGCGACAGTCTGCTCATTTGGTAGCCTCCTCCCGCGTGGCAATTCGCTTCATCACCGCATTGTCCGCGCCAATCGCCAGCACTTCCGGTGATTCACACAACATGGATAGTTTGTACCGAAGCCACTTCACCGTCTCATGCCAGTACAATGCCTCCCGCCGCAACCGCTCGTTTTCGTAATTGATAAATGTCCCGATGGATTCACCCTCTCGCAGTATCATCCTTATCCTCCTCCTCCTCCGGCTCAGGTATCTCCACGCCACTCGCCAGCCAACCCTTAATAATTTCCCGTTTGTGGATATGCGCCTGATCCCATACTTCAGGCACGGTATCCTCATTTACCACAAACGCGTGCCTGCCGAGTAGGGGAATACACGCTTCGTACGAGCCGTCGGGCAGTCGCCTGATCTCGACGGCGTAATTCAGCGATATGTAGTAAGCCAAATCCTTTGTCATTTCGAGTCCTCTGCCTTCCGTAGCTTCATACACTTCGGGCAAATACGATTCAACATCTCTGGGTGAAGTGGTCGCCATATCCTTCCTCTGGGTTGACACATATCCTTGCCGCATAATGTGCGGCTTCCACTTGCGTCAAGGTAATGCACTGGAGACTCGTTGTCGTAATTGGTAAATGTCCCGATGGATTCACCCTCTCGCAGTATCATCCTTATCCTCCTCCTTCCCATCCACCCATTCACATCCAGCATCAAGAGCTTTCTGCAGTACCGTAAACACATAGGTATTGTTGTATATCGGCCCTAAAGGATACTTACGCACAGGACCATTCCAACAGCGAAGACCCCACGTTAATGGCGCAATCGGCTTGACCTCTGCTGTTCGGTGATTCCGCCGGTTGTCTGGGTCATGAATGATATAATGCACCTCTTGTGTTATCGTTGCCATTATCGCCTCCTTATCCCTTCCGCCGCCACGATTCGCCGGGCAGCGTCATGACTGTCGTCAGTGTCCGGTCGAATATCCGGTCGGCTATCCGCTCATCAAGACGCTCGGCGATCTTAACTGCGCTTAGGTTCGTCGTGAATATCGTTGGCTTCCGCCATTCCCAGCGATCGTTGACCAAACCGAACATCTGCTCGCGGACGTGACTATCACCGTCGGTGTCGCGCCGGATGCGTTCGGCTCCGAGATCGTCCAAGAAGAGAAGCCACGGCGTGGATAGGTCCGGCGGCTCCTGATTGTTGCTGTAGGTCGACCGGACACGCGCCAGCCATTCCGGCACGCTCCACGCGGCAACGGTCCGTGCCGTCCAGCCTACAACGCTTGTGGTGGGGTATATCAGTTTGCCCTGCTCTGCCAGAACGCGAATCAAAGTCCATACCTGTGTCGTCTTCCCGACGCCCGGGTCTCCCTGCAGTACGAGCCACTGCCTACCGTCGAACGATTGCGCGAAGTCCACCAAGGCGGGATGAAGCTCTCTTCCGCGATATGCAGGTGGGGTCGCCCGAACGACTTCATCAACAAGGCTCGATATTATCCGCGCCCATTCGTGTGCGCGAATCACTTCCATTCGCGTCGTCTCTTCCGCTTCGGCAGTTTCCCGGGCGGCGCGAGCACAAGCACACTCAATAGGCACTTCGATCCGACTGCCATGTAGATTGACGAACCCCTTGTTCACCTCTCCACATTCAGGGCACAGCTCTTGCCGGCTTGCCGACATCCTCGAACTTGCGTTCGAGGTCTGCAACCCGAGCTTCCTCTTCTTTGCTTCGAACTGTGCCTGTGCTTCCGCGAGTTCCATTGCCGCCTCCGTTGTATTGCTCGATAATCCCATTGATCTGAGAGGAGAATGTGCCAATATTCCATCCCACACGGACATAGAATGGCTCATCGGAGTTTACATACCAGACAAGCCATTGCTGTAGTTCTTCGGATGTGTGGTTGTTGAGTAGTCTTTTGAAAGCAGCCCCATCCTTGCCGCCGATGACATCCGGCTTGCGCCCGTGAGCCTTTTGGTATTCCTCGAAGTAAATGTCAAAAAGCTGTTGGACTGGCGACCGCGTTCTTTCTAAAGAACGCGTACTGTCTTTAATCATGTCTTTAGTACTGTCTTTGGTACTTATATGTATATTAGGGGTTACCATTTTGGGAACATCATGTTCCCGTTTTGGGAACACCTGTGTTACCATTTTGGGAACAGTAACAGTGTTACCATTTCGGGAACCATGTTCCCGTTTTGGGAACACCACATTCCAGGTTCCAGAGTACTTGTTGAACCGATATGTGCGAGGATTTGTTGAGGTGTCAACCTTAAGGATATTTAATCCAACAAGGCGCTTAACCACCTCGCAAACATGTTCGCGCGCTAGGCCGGTCATTTGGCCAATTTGCAATAAGGTCAGCCGACAATCCTTTCGATTCCATCCATAGCTCTCTCGGATCACGGCTAAGACGACACGAAGCTCCCGCCCGCCGATTGGGGCTTGGAGCAACATCTCCAAAATATGATTTGCGATCCTCGTAAATCCATCTTCAAGCTGTTCTGCAGCCATGATTTTCCGCTATTCCCGCTTCGTCAGCGCTGGTGGATTCGCCAGATATCGTTGAAGGTGTCATAGAATCATCTGGCAACCAATTCCATGATCTCCTGTGTATTACGGACCAAATTATTGAGTAGCTAATGCCAAGTTGTCTGCTCAATTTGGCTTGGGTTACATCCTCTACGGCATAGAGTTTCCTGATCTGCTGCACCTGGATATTGGTAACTCTGGCATTCAAATGATTCTCACCGCGACATTTGTAAGAACCATTCCGTCCCATTGCATCACGGTGATGCGCCCTATCCGCAGGGGTTCCTAACTTCAGGTGTGCTGGATTGCAACAGGATGGATTTGAACAGGAGTGTATGATATTCATGCCCTCTGGTATCGAGCCAACAGCATAGATATAGGCTAGACGGTGTGAATAATCGGACTTTTCCCCATCCCAGCAATGTCCGTACCCACTTTTAAGTTTAGAAGCCTTCCAGTTCCAACACTGATCCACACCGCCTTTGTCCACATTCAACCAAAACTTCTGCTCTCGTGTTAGGCGGGGCGGTTGCGGCTTTGGAACTTTCCCAATCGGCCTAAATCGAACACCACGCCGTTTGAGGGCTTCATGCATATTCTGGCGAGTGCAGTTGTATAACCCCGCCAACTGCTGGAGGGTCATACCCCTCTTGTAGAACATGATAGCCCTATCGAACTTCCTATCGCGTGTTGTATTCATCAAATATCTCCCGCCGTTTCGAGTTGGCATTGGGTATCTTCCTTTTGAGATCAACGAGAATCATGCCATGTTCGTCGCTCCACACGGCGTTATATCGTGCTACCTTCGCCGGAATAGGAATGTTGTGGTATCTCAAAAACGAGCCGCCGAATAGGTAAATGTTGGAACCTCTCACGCGGAGCCTGACAGTGCCCTCCTCGTCCTTGTTGTCAACGATCTGTATACCGATCACCTTATTGGCGGAGTCATAGTAGAACACAGCATATCCATCCTTCAGTCCAAACTCACGACGAGCGCCACTGTTGAAACCAAACTGCCCCCCTCTCCTGATTGAACAGGTTGGTCTCCCGCCTGCGATCCTAGCTGAATGTCCGTGGTGAGTGAACTTCTCGAATGACATCTTCCTATCCCTGCTTCCAAGGGTGCTTATCGCGCCCCATATTCTTACGTGCCTTCTCGCGGCACTTGGGACAAGCCGATTGGTTGCCAGCATAGTGCGAGTAAACCTCATAAGGTTCGCCGCATATCGGACACTTTACGACTGTTGGTTCCACTCTATACACCCCCCTCCTATCCCTGAATCAGTAGAATCTGCTGGGCATCAATCCGCCCCTGTGCAGGCACGCCCGCTACCCGCCCGACTAAGCCGGTCGTTATGACGTATGCACCCTTCTGCACAGTCACAAGCAGATGGTGATAGACGCGCACCGTCTTAGCCGCGCCGTCTGATACGTCGAACCATCTTACCGAAGCATTGCCGCCTCCGCCCACGCAGCGGCCGCAAAGCGTTATCTCGTCCGCAGGAAGCAGCGTCTGGTATAGATCGGTAGTCCTTACCACGTGTGGTGGATACGACGCCCTGATCCAGCCATACGTCGGTGTTATCGTCCTACCCGTGGCAAGGTTGACGATCCCCACGCTGTTGGATGTGGCGGAGTCGGCAAGGGTAGGCAAATATATCATGGCGATTATGATGACAACCCAGAAGATAGCCCACGCTGCGAGTGTGGGAATGAGTGATTTATTCATTTTGCAATCTCTCCAACTCCTCCAACAGTGCTCCGAGGTGATTAAAACAGGCTGAGAAGAAGTCGGCGGCGGCTGGTTCAGATATCTCTCCAACCCACTCTTTGTTATCAAAATCATCCTCCCAGCGGATATCTGTATTAGTCCCAGACAGGAATCGTCCGCCTATATACCTTTTGCCTATCGCCTCGTATGCCGCCCTCAATTTCTCAATCGCCTCTTGGTTTGTCATCGTCTCCTCCTAATCAAAACATCACCAACTGGCTCTTCACCGCTTCTTCTGCCCCCTCGAAGTTCTCGAACAACTCCGCTAGCACTTCGCGGTGTTCGACTCGTACGCCCCAGAACTTTGTTTCATCGTTGAAGCTACGATCATATTCCGGTACGCGCTTCTTCAATTCGTTGATCATGCCTCGGAAGGCGTCAGGATCGAACGCACCTGCGCGCTTAGGCTTGAAGACATAGCACTCGGCAGTCACTATCGGCACTCCGTCCTGATTCCTTTGCAGGACGTGCTCTCGCTCGATCCTCAAATCTTGGACAGTAGCGGCGATCATGGCTGCCCTTCCTCCCACGTCCTCCCCGCCTTCACCCAAGCATTTGCCTTGTCGTGCGCGGTGATGAGATCGCGCTTTTCACTGGATGTCTGGAGTCCGTCGCGGAAGAGATGTATGTACCACTCATCGGTCTCTAACACCCAATACAATGAGGCGGTGTGCCTATTCCGCTTGTCCGTGTCGTAGTACAAAAAAGTGGTCGGCCTATGGCATATCATCTCTTCATCCCCATTCCGTCAATCGGCGGCAGTCCCGCATACACCTCTCGCACTGTCGTCTTCGGCTGGTATATCGTTATCTGCGCTGGCTTTATGTCACCGATGCGCCACAGGGCGACGACAAGGAATGCTCCAATCGTAATGGCAATGAAGAACTTCCATTCATTCCAGATTGCACAGAATAGATAGATCAACGAGCCGATGGGCATTGCCAGGATTATAGCGAGCTTATACGACCAGTCATTGCCAGTCCACATATCACAAACACAATCCCAGTCCCAGTTGAACCTCATCGCAACCTCCCTATCTTCACGTTCCGAGGGCGCTTATTCCGCACATCACATCCCTCGGAATCTATCCATCCGCTTATCACCCACTGTTCGGGATTCTCCAGGACTGAACACTGCAATACCAAACTCTGCGAATGTCTTTCCAGGTGCTCGCACGTCCGGCAGCAGGGATAGGGGAAGTCTGTTTTGAGTTTAGTCGCCATTCTCCCCTTCTTCCAATATCTGCTGCCAGTTGTCGCCGAGTTCGGCGATTGCATAGGCACATGCTATGTCATCAGTCGGATGGTGCACACGTTCCTCATAGGTGTCGTATTGTATTGCCAAATACTTATCCTCAACACAACCCCAGTCGTCTGTCCATCCGAATAGTATCTCCGCCACTCTTGCCCAGTTGTCGCGTTCCACTGCGAGTTCCGCCTGCCCCGCCGCGTATGCAGAGGCGTAACTTCGATGGATGTTCTCTGTTGAACAATCAGCTTTGCTACAAAATACCGAACATCCATTCGCATCCCACTTCGCCTCATTGCTCTTAATCTCAATGCAGTTATCAATGGACTGTGCGCTCCAATGCCAGCGGCACAGTTTGCATAATGCCTCTCGTCCGTTTTCCATCGTTCAATCCTTCCTTCCCTCGCCAAGGCTGAGGCAAAGGAGTAAATCCCCAGCCCCGGCAAGGTCTTCGCTCGGCTCAGTCAGTCAATACTGCGTCCAAGTCAACAGCAATCTTCACCCAATTATCACCTGCTATCGTCACGCCCGGAGCCAGTTGTTTGCTGCCGGTCTTGGCGAATATCTCGTAAGCCTCGGTGCGTACTTGCGCTTCGAGTTGGCATACCGCCTCATCCGCTGTTTCCTCTTGCTCGATCAGTGCCGCATGACTCAGCCTGAACTCGGTCAAGACCTTTTGCTTTGCCTCTGTGATCGTGTTAAGTAATGTGTCATGTGCCTTGCGCGCATCACGTAGCACTCCCAACAGTTCAATCAATGCCTGTGACATTTAGCTACCTTCCTTTCGCGTAGACATCTTTCCAATCCGCTGCTGGAGCGCCTCTATCAACTTATCAAGCTGATTCTCCGACAGGTTCGGCACGTCAGATGAGGTGACACCTTCCCCGAGAATGCCTTTGATATATGCACTCCACATTCCCACTGGTCTTAGATTCGCCTGTTCCCGCAACTGCTCGAGGACTGCCATATCGCCGACCCCGGGGTTTTCCTCTTCGACTATCTCGCCTTCTGCAACCTCTTCCGGTAGTAGAATCTCGCCGGTCGCTTCGTCAACAATCACCCCGTCGACGTCTCCGTTGCCGCTAACGATTGTCTCATCTGGCGACTCGTCGAACTCTTCAACATCCTTCGCCTCATACGTCATTGCGCGCGCTGCGGCAAGGGTCTCTGCATAACTGTCATAGCTGATATTGGCGACCAGGTACAGAGGCCAGTGTTCCTGCAAGTGGTTCGTGTTTTTGTCCGCGATCATTGTAGACTGGCGACTCAGTTTCAATCGTATCCCTGCGATCTGCCCGTTGGTGATCTCGGCTTGTAGCATCCGCATGTAGCCCAGGACGCTGTTTTTGCTCCAGGTAGAACCGCTGTCGAGTTGCCAGACGCCAAGCGGCGGAATAGCCGGGATGATGAACTTCATTCGCATGATTTCGCCGCAAGCGGGATGCTTATTCGGCGGGGCTTGCCGTCTCGGACAGTTCTCATTGAGGCACGGAATCTCCGCAATTTCCCCAGTATCCGGCTTCAGTTTCCGCGCTGTTATTCCGTCGCGGCTCGTGCAGAGGCATTGACGTTTGCTGTTGTATTCCGCAAACACCACCTCCACGTTGTCGCGGATGATATTGCAGGGGAAGATGATCTCCAGAGCAGTGAGGTGGTCTATGCCGTCAATCGTGACGATCTCCCACGGTTTTGCTATGGCGATAAGTGCCGCCTCTGCCTCTGGATCATCGAAGACGAAATAACAAGTCTCTTTCGGATACCCCGTCTCCGAATGTTTGTACCCCAGGTGCACCTTGCCGACTCGTGATAACCTACGTGGGCCAAGTTGGAAACCTCCGACGAGTGCCGGAACCTCCGAATCAACCTTCGCACGCAAATCTTCTCGACTCAAACTCGTAGTCGGAACAAGTGCCTTCTCTTTCGTATCTTTGTTGCTCATAGTATTCCTCCAGCCAATCAATATGCTTGCAGTGTGCCCACCGCTTGAACCCAAAACAGGAACACTGCGGATTGAACGCATGGACGACATAGCCTGTGCCGTCGTCCTTTGTGTATAACCACCAACCTGCACCGGCAGTTTGCCAAGAAGCACCGGCATCGGCGTATGGCTCCATTAGTATTCGCCTCTCTCGGCTTCAATCCGATCCAGCACCCGCTGGGGCGTTGCCGGGTCGAGGGCGTCTACACTCTCGCCGAATGCCGATGATAATCCCTCGGCATCGTATAACTGCCGTGCCGCTTCTGCCTGCCAGTCGCGGCTTGACAATCCGTCAGAATATGGTATATTCTCCATGATCGTTCGTTCCTTTCTACCGGGCTGGGTAGCGGTGAACTACTCAGCCCTTCGTTTTACCAGTCTATAAACGGACTCTTGAACTCTCCTTGTGCCAGCAATCGCTCGCGTGTTCTTGTCACCTCCTGCATAAGTCCCAACATGGTTAGGGCGAGATTGAATCCCTGCAACTCACCCATTTCCCGTTCGAGTGTATCTCCTTGCACCGCGATTTCCCACAGTTCCCGCTGTTTCCGCGCCAGTGCCTCGGTGCATTCGTCTGTGATCTTCACGCCTGTGAATAGTCCACTAATGTTCACCGCCACTCTTCTGTGCCTCCTTTTGCGCATAGCAATATGCCGATTGACTAAATCTGAGATCGTCACCTAATCGCTCATAGATTAATGATCCACAAGAGTAGACAACTTGTGTTAATCCTCCACGTTTCCTCTTCCGCCTTGCTCCGCAGTGAGGGCAACGATCCGGCAATCCTGCCATTACCACTTCCCCCTTCCTCGTGCCTTATGGAGAAAGCCGAGTGCGTGATTGTCCTGGAATAGCAACTTGACATTCCATACGAATCCGATGCCTGCCGATATCAAAGCGGCGAATAAGACGATCTCGAAGATGCTCACTTATCGTCTCCTTTCTTCAGCAACTCCTGGGCTGCGGCTCGCTGAAGGACTTCCCGATAAATCGCAGCATCTTCCTCGCGCCACCTGGCGTTGCGCTTCTCTTGCCGCATATAGAACATGAAACAGACAAGTACTAGCGCGATAACAGAAACCCATGCATAAATCAGAAGCCTTAAGTCGGCAATCGTCACTTCTCGTCTCCTTTCTTTGTCAGTAGTTCCCGCAGTCTTTCAGGATCAGGAACAGGCCGCCCCGCCTGCGACTGCGACGCCCAACGCCCTATCCACAGCAGCCACAACTGCCTCCAGGCTTGAATTAGGGCCGCCCCGTGAGATTCGGCGAGTGATCGTAGGGTTGGCACGGGAATCGTTTGCCGTGCCGTGGTCCCCTGTCGGGTAGTCATGGTGTCGCCTTAGCCTTCTCCTTCCGCGCTTCTACTTCCAGGCGGAGGATGAGGCGGTTGACGAGATCGCCGGATGCCCCGAAACCCCAAGATACTCCCTCCAAATAACGGTTATTGCCTACAGTCACACCCGCCTTGGAGTGATTTAGGTTGAACGTTTCACCCTCTCTCATCTCCCGCCGCAATGCTTCCAGGAGTGCCAATATCTGCTCGATGGTCATGGTATTCTCAGTCATCCCTCTACCTCCTCGGCGATCTCTTCAATAGCCTCGATAGCCTCTTGATTGCCCCAAGCCATACCCTCGAAGAATCGGGACTCGTTACCCTTTTTCACCCGCGCCTTATTCCAATTCACCGCTTGTTTCGTCTCCAGGACTCCCTTTATCTTCCTGAGAAGATCGGCATTGGTCATCCCTCTACCTCCTCGTCAATCGCCCGGATCGCCGCCCGACCGTCGGTATAAAGTTGGATCAAATCCTTCTTGAGTCGATCTATTGCCTTTGTTTTATCCCTACTAACCGATTTGGCCAGTAGTTCGTTCTTTCTCCACAACATACCAACCCATTTGCCACCTATTATTTGTGTAACTGTACACTTCATCGTTCGCCTTCTTCCTTTCCGACCCGGGGGAGCCTGGCGGGAGGAATACCAAGCTCCCCCTTCTGCCGTACCTGGCTGCCGTTCATTATTCTTTCAACCATCCGAATCCCCAATTATCCTCGGCGGTGAGTGCCTTGATTGCCCAGGCGGCAAGGGATTTGGACAGTTTGGACAATACCTCTTTGTACTCATCCTTGCACCAATGACGCGTGACGAGTGGTAGTCCGGCGAGCATGAGTTTTTTGACATCCTCGCCAGCGGCACGCCGGAGGATTTCGGCGGTGAAATCGTGGGAATTGCCGCTGAGGTCCGCCCCGCTGAGGTCCGCCCCGCTGAGGTGCGCCCCGCTGAGGTGCGCCCCGCTGAGGTGCGCCCCGCTGAGGTCCGCCCCGCTGAGGTCCGCCCCGCTGAGGTGCGCCCAGCTGAGGTGCGCCTTCTTCGCGACCGCCGCCGCCACTGCCGCCTTGAT